>Ga0179593_1595029_pt1 | contig 15854 bp, 16 predicted proteins | sample CZODoug2_1_08_16_FD_185931 | JGI IMG/M metagenome (GOLD analysis project Ga0179593, IMG submission 185931) | Vadose zone soil fungal communities from Angelo Coast Range Reserve, California, USA - CZODoug2_1_08_16fungal (PacBio error correction) | ecosystem: Environmental > Terrestrial > Soil >... | reverse complement strand
TTTTCTCGATTCCCCTTTTCCCCCTTCCTTCTTGCTACGCCTCCGGAGATGCCCGGCATGCGAGCTTCGTAGGATTAATTGTACGGAGTGATTATTCCCTCCCTTCGTATCGAACCATCCCGACTTTGACCTATCCCTTCTCTCTGACCTCTCTTCCAAACCCCCCCCCCCTTCCGAGGACGATTAGAAACGGAAGCGTAGGCGCAGTCTCTTTCTTTCCCTGATAGAACGCAGGCCGGGCTCGAGCTCGAGTACAGCGACCTTTCGTGGCTCCCCCTTTAGTGTCTTCGCCGATATCGTATACGTTTCTGTTCTTCCTCGCACTGAGGCAGTAAAAGATGACCGTGCCGTCGCTTCTTTTTTTCTTTTCTTCCGAGGGCATTTTTTGGTAGGCGTAGTCCCTTTGGTTTTTTCTTCTGTCGATTATCAACGCGCTGACATTTTGGAGGTTTCAGAGGTAAGTTCTGTCCTTTGAATTCTCCTCCGATCGGTAGCCTGGCGTGACGTTTTTGTCAGGTAGTTTTTCCTTTTTTGACTTTTCCTGATAGTTATTCTCCGGTCCAGATGTAAAGGGGAGTTTTCCCTGGTCTCCTCTGTTGGATATCAGGGGCTCTGTTTTCCAGCGTTTTATGGAAATCTCTTCTTATTTCCAGGCCGACGTTTCGGGTTCGCCCGCGGCAGTTCGTCAACGAACCTCTCTGGTCCCTTCTTCGCGGTGGTGAACAACCCAGAGTGTGATCTCGCGTTTTTTTTCATTCTTCCGGAACGCACGGTCTTGCTTATGGAACTCGTCACGATATCCCAGTTTTTTTTTTATAGGTCGTAGAGATAGTTTGAGTCCTCGCAAACACAGGCTCGCTGAACACTTCCCCCTGCAGCAACTCAGTTAATTCATTGCGCTTTTTTTCGGTCCCCGCGTTCCTTTAGGAAGAATCAAACGCTTCTCTCGCCTCCTTTCCTCCAGGTGTATCACGGTCGTCCCTCTATAGGTGTGCGATAGAGTTTTTGAAACGTTCTTGATACCGCGCCAAGGCTGTCGCCTACTTTATCCCCCCTCCCTTTCGGGCAGCAAGGAAGCCGTCCCCTTTCTTCTTCCCTTCTTCCCCCTTTCTTGAGATCTAATTTTTTCAGGAGCGCTTGCGGCCCACCGCGTGGGTCCGGCTTCCACTCCCATTCTCCCCCGGAGACGCTCAGTTAGGCAGTCGTTCTCAGCCATGTGTCCCTTTCTGCCCTCCTCCCCTTACATTGCAAGTGAGGGTGATGACGCCTTGGGTGCTCTCAGCTGGAGGCGACGTTAGGACCGCCGGAGTTCATTCCCCCGTCGTCTTCCGACAACGAGATAGCATGGGACTTTTCCTCGGTTGTGCCTTCGACGAACCAAGCAGCTCCTTGGCCCCCTCCCGGTTATGAGCGCGGGCTGACCTTTCTGCTTTTCCTAACGGTCCATAGGCCAGTCCCTTAAGACTCCTCCTCCCTTTTTCCCCTCACTTCTGGCGAGGAGACGGATGCCCTCGTTAGACAGCCGTCGGGACCCAGAACCCCCTTTTTCGATCGGTCGATTCTTCTTATAAACCCGGAGTGACGGCCACTCTGCTGTCTTTTTTTTCTGGTCCTCTTATGAGGCGCCCCCGGAGAGGTCTCTTCCAACCTCCTTCTTTCGGTATCCAGTCGTGCCCTACCACAACCTCTGACGACAGTTCCTCACCCCTTTCCACTTTTTAATCCCTTCTATTTTCATCATCCTCCCCGGTGTTCCATTGTGGCAGTTCTTTTCAAATTGCCTGGCCGCATTTGGTTCTTAATTATCGCGGTTACCCCTCCCTTTTGAATAGGTGGGCACGGAGCTAGTCCCCTTTTGGTTGGGGGAATTCTCCTTTTTCCAGGTTTCCCAATCAGATCCCCTTTTGTCTACCCGGGGTTGATCGACAGTTGATCCGCTACGTCTTAATTTTTCTTTTACTTTCTCCGAGGAAAACGGCCCCGGTCAGTTCCAACTGAAGGTGCGACGCAGGACTTTTTCTTTCTGTGCAAAAAGCGCCCCCTCCCTTCCCGGCTTCCCACCCAACAGCGCTACGGTTAGTTCAAACCCCTTTCCCTCTTTTTTTGTTAGTAGAGCCCCTTCCGTGCGCTCGCTGAAGTGTGCGTCGCAGGAAATTCGTAAGGAGGTCCCTTCCTCCCGGTCGCAGATTTAGAGAGCGGCAAATCTTCTCCCTTCCCATTAAAACTCCACGTGCCCCACGGCCGCCGCAGGCTTGCCCCCCTCCCATGTTTTTTTCAATTGATAATTCACAGAATACAGCCGGAGTCGATTCGCAGATGAAGGGTAAATTTCTGCTTACTTCCCTTACTCCATTTGGAAGACCTGCGCTTCAGTCTTTTAGTCCTCCCTCAAACAGGTCCTCTTTTCGGTACACACTTCGATCCTTTCCTCGGCTCGTTGACGAAATCGGCGTTCCTTTTTCTGAATCCCGCCGTTTAACCCTATCAGACGCCAAGGGCCGCCTCACTAGAGTGCCCCTTCCTGTCGCCCCCGGCGCGTGCGCTGGCTGTGGATTCGCGAAAGTACAACGCCGCTCCCAGGTTTCAAGCATGTTAAAGAGGAGCAGGTGCCTTTGCTTCTGACCCTGCAGAGTTCGAGGAAGCCGCAGGAGCTCTCTCGCTGTCCCCACCCCCCCCCGCTGCTCATCTCGCTTGATCCTTGGAGAGGTCAACGTCACGACACTTTACCTTTTTCTTCTAATAGGATTCTCTGAATTACACGGATGTTACCGTCTGTCACCCCGCGCCTTTCCTGCGTAAAAGTTCGGTGACGTTTCCCCGACGCCCCACCGGGTTCACTGGAACGTACCCCCCCAGTCTACATGAAGTACTCGGTTCGAGGCCAGATTTCCCCTTCCCCCGGCCCTAAATATTAAAAGCCGAGCTGTCCCAGCCAATAGACTCCAAACCCTTTAAGGTTTCCCCTCCCTTCTCACGCGGCGACGATTCGTTTTGACTTCCTCGTCCACGGAAATCGGCAGCCCCCTAAAGTGTGAATCGGTCTACCCCTCGCCCCCGTCCTCCCGCCGAAACGATTCAATTTTTTTTTCCATTTCCCCTCCCCCCTCCCCTGCAGATCCGGGACACCGCGCTTGTACTTTCCTTTCGCAGGGCGGCTTTTGCTCCCGCTTTGTCACGAGACTATCTCTCTTGCCCTCACGTTGGGCGGGAACGAGATCTTTGAGCCACTTTTTGGGAGCGAGACGGTCGACGTTCGTTGGAGTCCTTTCCGAGGCATACCTTCGTATTCGATCGTATCGACGTGGTGGTGCGTTTGTTTTCTCCCTTTCCTCCCCCTCTGTATAGCGCAGGGATCTTTGTGTTATGTAGGTTGCTCGTTCGGTCCCGTAGTTCGTCTGGGAATCAGCGTACTTCGACGCGCTTCACGACGCACTCTGCCCTCTGGACTAGCCTAGAAGTACTGGGACAGTCTCGACATCCTTTCCTCTTGTTTTTTGTTTGCTTAGTTCGAAGTGTTCCAGAGAGGCCAGTTCTTCCCCGGAATGGGCTTGTGACTGCTAGTAGTCGACGTTACGGCGGGATGATCCAGGAATATCCTTTCCCTCCCCCCGGTCGGATCGCAAGAAGTGACAAATTTCCCCTCTGAGTTACTCTCGGGGACCGTCTCCCCCAACCAACCCCCTGTGCGATGACCGATCGACACGCCTTTCTCGCAGATCATGAAGTCATGATCGGAAACGGAGGCACGAATCCGTTTCACTTTCGAGCTTTTACTCGCAAGAATTTTACGTGGCTCAACTTTCGGGACCTCGCGTAGATATCTCCTTTAATTTCGTGAGAGCTTTCGAGCCACCTGCACTCAGACGGAAGAGGACTCCGTCTGCCTTTTTTCCATCTTTTTTCTTCGTTTGGGAGAGAGAGTCTTTTACCGAATACTCCTAGGAGAAGTGGGGACCTTTAGAGCCGGAATCGGCAATTTCATCTCTTTCGCCGCCGTTGACGACGTTTTTTTTTACCCCCGTCCTTTCCTTCTTTTGACTCTGATGAAATTGGCGATTCTCCTTTCCCAGATCTGAGAAGAGGTCCCGCGTCGTCCCCTCGTGTTCACGACGGTCTTTTTTTTAGATTTGCCGGACTGAAGCATGTGCGCCTTAACTGTACGTGAAGTGACTTCCCAGTTTGAGCGGTTTTCTCGAGCACTTTCTTTTCCCGTCGCGGCCCCCGGATGCGAGGTTAGTGAACAACTTTTACTCCCCCCGGCGCCTTGTCGGAGGAAGCCTCTTCCTAGTCCAAGACTCGGTCCCCCAATCGGAGAGATCTGCCGGCGGGGTGTTTCCCCCCCGTGGTTTCCTTCTCCCCCCCCCCGGCTTCCTCAAGCGAGCAACCTCCTCTGCCGCCGCAGTTCAGCATGCCTCGCATTATTTTGTGCCCCAGTTCCTCGGACGAAATCCTTTCCCCCTCGACTGGCCGACCGCGTGTCCTCCTCGTATTTCGAGTTCCCCCCATAGGGTTAGATAGAGAACCGGGTCACGCCTCTTCGTAGACGTTGAGTCCCCTACGGCAGGCCGCCGACGTGATTTTTGTTTCTGAGCGCGAAGGAACCCACCCCCTTTTTTTCCCTTTGGCATCGGCCGCTTCGGGTTCCCATCCTGCCCGTCAGCCGGCGCATTCTTTTTTGAAGTTAGGTAGGGTTCCCCTCATGTAGGTCCTCGCCGCCCTTTTTGCATTCCCTTTTCGTTCTTGTTGATGAAGCCGGTTGCCTGAAGCTCTTTCGGCCTCGTGACGTCCCCCAGCTTCCGGCTTTCTTGCCCCGTCGTGCTACACTGCCGCGATCGTTTCCTTCTTTTCCTGGCCGTTTTTCGACGACCACCACAGTTCTTCTGCTAACTGCGATTTTTTTTTTTTCTGGGCTCCGGTGAAGTGATGGTTTGCTCGAAATTACTTTCAGTAGTCCCCCGAGAGCGGGACCAGATTCCTTGAGAAGGACACGTCTTCGTTGTACGCGTTTATTCGTCTGTCCCCAGAACCACCCCCCCCGTAGCGTCTGCAACAGCCTTGTTTGCTTTCCCCCTTCTTTTCTTAGTGTAGGCCACGATCTGATGTTCTCGAATGCTTGCCAGAGGGTTAGCTGCCCAGCACCCACGACCCCTGGTTACTCAGGTATTACCTTTCCCCCCCACTGATTTCAGTCAGTTGAACTTCCTGCCGTGCAAATATCTACTTTTCCTCCCCCCTCCCCTTGTTGAGTAGATTTTTTTATGAGTCGATTCCCGGCCGACCGTGTGGTCGAGCCCCCTGGGTTTCTCCATTCGCACCGCCTTTTGGTATCCTGTGGTTTTCCCTACTTCTGTAGAAGATTATGGAAAAGATACGCCCCGCATTTGCAGTGCACGGATCCTAAGCTGCCGGCGGTTGCTCGGTTCTCCCTTCCCCGGCTTCTCTTCTCCTGTGTTTTTGAGCCTCTTCGTATCCAGCGGAACACGACCTCGGTCCTTCCTGTGCCAGGAGTGTGCCCCTTCTCGCCAGGAGCCGGCCTCTGGATCTTGATCCCTCCCCCCCACCATCATAAAATTAAAGGTCGCGAACCAAAGACACCACTTCTCCCTGACTAACCCTAATACGGCGGCTTTCTCGCGACGGCCGAGTAAACGCTTGCTTTCGGAAGTCCGAGGACTCCCAAGGTGAGGCCGTTTTTCTAGTATTCGGCCCTTTTCGCTCTAAGCTTCTTTACCTCCCTCTTTCCCCGGCTTCATCACCCCCTCACGTCGGCGACGTGCCCTACGATGCTCGCTCAAGACTCAACTAAATGAGAATTCCGTTTCGCTCGTCTTGCAAGTCTGAGCCCCACGGAACGCCTTATGGACCGAACTTTCTTGCTTCCGCCATGCGCCTATGAACCGGTTTCGGTCGAAGTCGTCGGTCCGAGATTCCTCCTTTTTCTTGATTGCGAGTATGTCGCTGCGCTACGCTGAGCCGCCGATACGCCTATTGACGCAAATACGATCACCTCCTTTCGTCTCCTGTAGTCCAGGCGAGATGTAGATTTCTTCCGTCCTCCCTGCACCGCCCAGGGGATCCCTCTCTGAACTATTGTTTGATTTCTTAGGAAGCTGCAAGGACTCCGGCTCGATGGTCTTAAGACCCCACAACGAAGGAGGCTGTCGGGGATTTAGACCGCTCCAACGGTTTGAAGTTCTGTTCCTCCCCGCCTCCTCGCGCCAATGCATGCGGCCCCTTTTCTTCAAACCCCAGAGCCTCCCAGTTTTCTACTTCGTGGACGAACTTTCTGTCTCGCGGCCCCTCGTCCTGCTCCCCATACTCCGCCTGATAGTATTGAACGCCCATGAGAAATCGACTTGCCGTTTCAAGGATCGGCCCCCGCTGTAACACATCGTTCGCCCGCTTTTTCCCCTCGCGAAAGACCACCCTACCCTTGCGGTTTCCTCGCCGTCTTCAACGAGCTTTCTCGGTGATTGACGTCATAGCGACTTTTTTTTCTTTGACAGGGGCCACTTTTCTGATTCCCTAAAAACATCCTCTCCTCTTACGCCCACCCGATACAGGCCCCCCGTCCCGCCCCGTGCCGAATTCCCGGTGTGGTTGCAGGGCCGGAACGGCCCCCCTTCCTTTTCCTATTAAGAGATAACGACGCCCTACTTTCGCAGTCTAGTACTGGTCGCCAGTCCCTTTTGCTTCGATACCGTCGTCTCTTTTGCAGCTAGATCGTAATGAAGCTTCCCCCCTTACTTCGTTTCCCTCCTCTTCCTACGTTTTTTTGTGGTCCCGCGAGGTCTAGGCGCGGAGCCTATTGTTTTGGGTTCGTGTCTCCTCAGACAGTTTTTCTAGGGGCATCACGCCGTACCTTACCAGCTTTCCCCCCTCTCCCCCCCAATTGTCCTGCGCCTGGAGACGAGGCATTCCTGGTTCCCTTTCCCTATCCTCTCCTCCTCTCCTAACGGTGTGGTGTTGATCTCGATCCTTGTATGCCCTTCAGCGAATGATCGGAGCAGGAGCTGGCTTCTCCTTGCGATTCTTCGAATGTACGATTATTACACGACGTACTCCGCGGGTTCCCCTTCTTTCTCGAGCACGACCTGTGAAAGACCACGTGCCTCCCAGCGAGAACCTTGCGGCACGTTTGAGTCCCCCAGTCCACAACAATCGCTGACGTATCGAAACTTACTCGGAGAGAGTTATGAAGGTATGATCAGGAACCTCCTTCCTCCCCCGTCCGCTCCTTAAAAGAGTACAGCAGTTCGTGCTCCATCCCGTGGGTCCGTAGATCTCGTCCATAGTTCCAACCCCTCTCTTTTTCCATGCCGACGTCCCCCACCTTGAAGCCTTTTCCACGAGGCTCAGTGGAGGGCCTGATGTTCTTTATCCTTTTCTTTCAGAGTCTCTATATCCACCTTCGCGACGGGCTCGCCCCCCCGTGTCGTCAGAGTGATTTTTCAACGCCTTGCGTTCCTACTGTCTTTAGGAAGACAGGCATGGTAGTTTGTTTCGATTCTTTTTCTCTCTCTTTGTGGACCCCAGCGACAGCCTAGGCCCGACGACGCGTCGTCGATCGGTTGACGCCTTCCTCCGTAGTCTTGGTGCTTTTTATGCTTTCGTCGTTGTACTTTTCAAGTTTCCATTTGGGTCTGCGAGTCCTTTTGGTCCACGGGTGCGGCCCCGGCATTCCCCTTTTTTTTCCCCTTCTGTACCCAGTGGGAGATGTAGCTTCCCCTAGCGGCCTTACTGAACCCCCTTACAACCTGACTTCTGTCAACGACGAGATTTCCTCTTCGCTGTTGTGCGTCGAGCTCAGCAGAGGCGTCCTTGCCCCTCTTGCGATTTCCCCTTCCATCTAGACCTGACGCGGTTCACTCCCCTCCGGGGCCTCGTACTTGACGGAAGTCCCCCATATCCTCTCATTTTTGAACTCTGTCCCTCGTAGTTTCGTCCATACTGTGTCGCGATCGCGACTGTTTTTGTTTCAAAGCTACACGCCGATTCGACCCTTCGCGTCTAGAACTAAAGCTCGCCCGTCATGAGATGCCGTGGTGTCCCCTCTGAGCGTTGAACACGAAAGCCGGGAGGCACCGCGTCTTTTTTTCGCCTCCCCCTAAGAGTTCTCTGAGAAAGCCTCGGTTTTTGGGTATGTATTCGAATGTCTAGTTCCCCTTGCGAGGACGTGTGTTCATCGTGGATGAGCAGGGGGGAAGAGCTTGTCCGCGTTTAGAGTTCTCGACAGGGAAGGCTGTCCCCTCCCGGGGCAGTCCAGTGTCGTCCTATGCCCGACGTGTTACCTTTCCTTTGACTAGGCTGGCCTCCGAACCAGACAGCCCTCTGAGATTTACCGCCCGGTTTTTTCTTTAGCCAGTGGATGCGGTGGAGTTTCCCCTCCTTAATAAAGAGGACGCCCCCCAGGGCGTCTGCAGAGCGTCAGCAAAGGATGCGGTCTTTGTTGCCCCTTTAGTTTTTTCTCTCGACGTAGGACGAAAAGACCTTAACGGTAGAGTATACTCCAGCCAGTGCTTGGGATAAACGTCTGCGTCGCCAGGCTGATGGTTGCCGCTTTTTCCTACGAGGGAAAGCTGGTTCCCCCCCCGAGTCCTCAATTCAACGAAAGGCGGACCTAATAGCTTAAGGGACCCCTTGCTAGCCGGCTGCGGGCCCGTGTCAACTGAATACCTTATATACGAATACTCCATAAGTGTGTTAATCTTTCTGTTTCTTCGGGCGATTTGGTCTCCGGTGTGGTCAGACCCGTTTCTACTTTCTTACCTGCACCGCCTTCGTGGAATATGCTGAGTAGCTACGCACCCTCCCCCCCCCCTTGCGAGAATAGCCGTCCACAGAAAAACAGCGATTTTGCCTCGAAGTGTTTGTTTCCCGACTTTCTCTTGATCCTTCCGCCGCCTCTTGTTGTTAGGGGCGTCCTATGCTAGTCCTCAACCACAACCGTTTTCTCCCCAGGCCCGGAAGTTTATCCCTCCCCTCTGTCGAGAAATCCCTTTCAATTCCTATTTATCAGTTTAGATGACCACCCCTCCACCTCCTATCCTTCCAGGAGAACCGCTTGCTCATCGTTAGAATGAAGGCCCTTTTCTGTCTGGGTCGTAGTCAGACTTCTCTGGTCCACGATCCCGGTCATAGTTTCGTGCGGAAGACATTTATGTTCAGTTATCCGGCCCAAGTAGACACATTCAGATCTACGAGAGCGAAAGATTTTTCGTCTTCCACCCCGGCACCCCTGCAAGTGCACCCCTTCACGGGCCCCCTTCCCTCTACAGACTTTGATAAGCATGGGAGATCCGCACAGGAATACATGAGCTTCCCCTCCCGATCATGTGAAGGTCTCCTTCGTCCGGCCGCTTTTTCTTCTCGTTGTCCGGCATGCGCTCCAGGCATACCCGGTCATAGACCCGACGGTCTTGCGCTACCGCGTCTCGTCTCCCGAATTCGCGTTTCCCGCGAGCCCCGCCTTTTCCCGCGGTAACACATATATTGCAGGGACCCTCACCTACGAGGATTCCCCTTGGGCCGGCCCTTTTATTTTTCTTTTTCGGTGGACTTTCTAAGCAAGTAACGGTACCTGCCCCCCCAGGGGGTCTCTTCAAGGCATTTCTGTTCTGCACGAAGTGAGAGAGCCGCTTTTTTTCGCGAGGGCCGGACGGCCGCGCGAGCTCGACCTTCTTTTTCACCCCCCTTTTTAAAGCGTTAGAGTGACAGCGGATGCTGAGTCCGGGCAGTTAATGGTCCATCCTATGACTAGAGCCAACTGCTGTTACACGTCGTTTTCCCCACCGTTCCGAGCCCGTTCGTTGTAAGTCCCAGATTCTAGCCTACCCCAGAAAACGTCCTCCGTACACTTGGGCACTGGACGCTGCGTCCCCCCAGTCCTTTTTTGTCCCATAGAGATGCTTCACCTCCCAACCTCCCCCCCATCGCGCTCCTTCGCGGCCCTTCCCTGGATCCCCGTCCGACTTCCCCCCACAACTGCCGCTCTGTGTCGTCAAACGCGTCCGCCCCCTTCGTCTTTTTCTTTTCCCATCGAGAGAACGGAACCCGGATCCCATTTGAGAAGGCGGATATTCTCATCACTCCCCCAGCGCGCGTCGCCGATTCTCGTAGCGGCGCCTCCTTCCTTAGTGGACTTCCCATTTCAGGGATAGTGCAGGGCTTGCCGGCGCCGCGCTTGACTTCGAGCGAATTCCTATGGAGAGAGCCTGTCCCCGGCTGTGCTCTTTTCCTGCTTTCTTCTTTCGTTCTTACGATTCGAGACGTCCTCCTCCTCCCGCAGTCCTCTTTTCATGTGGTCTCTTGTGGTGGCGCAGGCCTTTTTCCAGGTCTCGGCGTCTTTTTTTTAATTGTTTTCCCCGCCCGACGGTTCGAGTATCTGACTTCTTTCTTCCACGTTAAGATCTAATCCGCGCTGCCACGACCGACCCCCTCCAAGCTTGCAAGCAGGATCCCGAGCGCCGAGTTCTGGACCTTCAGGATATTTTTTCCTCTCCTACTTTTGTGGAGAGATCTTCCTTTTGGTTTTCCCTTTTTTTCTTCTAGGCCTGAGAGGGGAACGGAATGGGCTTTTTGAGAGGGTTCGTATCATTTACGGCTTGATGATCCCCCCCCCTCACGATCCCCAGGTCGGTAGCGAGCCGTCTTTTTTTGCCACGCCACCTGCTCCACTGCGGCGCGACCCCGCCTGGGTCCTTACCCCTCCCCATTATGAAGAGCGACAAGGTCGACGTCCTGGATTCCGGAAACGCCGGCACCTCTATCTTCCGTCGCGCCTTTTCCCAGTTTCGTTGGCTCCAGTACTGCTCGGTCTCGTAGTTTTTTTCCCTTCTCTTTAGTTCAAAGAGGTGCGAGGCCCCCCACTTTTCCTCCACGATGGTCGTGTCAACGTCGAGGACGGCGGACCCTCCCTACTTATTGTCGGGTCTTTTTTTGCGTCCCCGAGCTGGTCGGTTGATCACGACCCTTTCCCTTCGCTGGGGGAGAGGTTCCCCTGAGGTCCGTTCGCTTCAGGTGCATCCGTCCTCGCGTTGAAGACTTCCCCGCAGCCCCCTGGTAGTTGGCGTCTCTTTTCTTTCGGACCGAGGCAAAGAGAAGCTCTTATTTCCCCTCCCGGTTAGATAGCGACAGGTTGAGCATAGAGTATGCCTTCTAAGGATCCTTTATGGAAATATCGCTTAATTGTACGGGCCCTGTGTTTTCCCCCTTTTTTTTGCTCTTACTAGGTCTTAACGAACGGTAGCGCTGGCCCCTTGCGGTTTGTTTGAAAGACTTTTGGCAAAGAAGTGTTTTCCAGCTCGTCTCCAGGGAAGATGAGGCCCTCCCCGGTCGGTGATCAATTTCATCTTTTCACAGCTATTGCCGTCGTGGGTGTGGCCCCCCCCCTTGACTTCTCTTTCCGCCCTTAAGAGAGCAAACACCGGGCGCACTGCTCCCCCGCGTTCAGCAGGCATTTAAGGCATTTTGCATAGCTCGTTTTCCCTGCGTCAGGGCCTGGCCCCCTACCCACCTTCCTTTGTGTAGTCGGCCATTCTTTCCATCTTTCGCGTAGCAGGAAACTGCTTTCGCGCCCAGCGAGGTTTTTCGAGAGTCCCTCTCGCGCGCGGCCGCCCTCCCGTTCTTCTGTTAAGTATGGACAAAAACCGAATGCGGTCCCACCGTTTCGTTTTTTTTGGCTCTTGCCTTTGCGCGGCGAAGTTTTTTGCTCATGAGTTGGTCTGTCGTCGTCCAGTCGAGATTCCCCTGCGGCCGTGTGCCGTTCGTCTCGGGTGGAGACGCTTTGCCTTTTTTGATTCTGACGTCGAGCCGGTAGGTCCTGGTCATTCCCCCTGACCCGAAGGCTCTGCTTTGACCTAGGACTCCTCCTCGACTAATCACCAAGCCTTCGCTTCATGATAACTGTCTTTTTTTTGCAAGCAGGCTTTTAATGGATGATGTTGTTCGAAAGGATACCTCTTCGTCCTTCCCGTGTGAGAAGCGCTTTCATGTTCCGAGGGAAGTTTCATCGTTCGTTGGACAGAGAAGGTACCGAACACCTCCAAACTATACGAAGGTCTTTCCCTTTCTTCCCCCCGACATCCGATTAGGGATCCCTTTTTGGAGTGCCTTACTGCTTGTTTTTGTCTTTTCAATATCGCCAGAATGGTCAGTTAGATCCCCACCGAAGTAGAATGAATTGAGTTTATGGCTAGACCCCACGAAGGCTCTACACCCCCTGCGCGGAAAGTTGAACTTCCATTCATAAACCCTTTTCTTTTTCCTTCTTTGTTTTTTTCGATTTTCAGGGAGCTTCTCAAGGGGCCTTCTCTCCCGGTGGTCGAGACCCTTGGGCTTTAAGTCTCCCCCAATACCGCCTGTGTGAACTCCGGTGTGGGGTTTCGCGACACCGCGCGTCTCCGCAGTTACCAGATCGCAACCCTTCATCTTTCCTAAGAATGAAGCCGAAGCTGAGTTGGTGCTAGCGTTTTTTCCGCGTTATGGGGTTAGGGAGTACAGACGTGGCCCAAAAGAAGGCTCACCTCCCCGTTCTCATCGGGCAAGGAAGTGGTCCGATTCAGAGGCCCATCTCTAATCGGCTTATGCGGTAATTCGAGGTCCCCCCAATCCCCCGATCCCCAAAGTAAAGGAGACCCTCGCCAAAGTCAACTAGCTCTGAGAAACATCCCGAGGCGGCGATGTTAGATCCCCCCTATTCCACGAGGAGTCACGAGCGATTCCGTGAGGGAAGACCCTTTTTTTCCTTGACTCAGAACACCAAGTCGTTTCTACTCTCTCTATTCCAACTCTTCCTTTCTCCCCCGGATTAATACAAAAAGTTGACAAAGTCACCCCCTTGCGGCAGGGCTTCCCTCTTTCCCCCCCGACAAGAAACCCCACCTGAGCGCCGCGCACGTCTGTCGCTCCGCCTCTGTTTCCCCCACCCTTGCGAGGATAGGTTAATGCGCGACCCTCCTTAAGACCAGGTAATAGAGGTACGGTTCCTCCCTTTTAATGTAGGGATAAAGAGAGTTTTCGTCTGTCCAGGCGTGTCCTGAGGTACGCGTTGCAGCTAGCTTTCCCAATATTCCTTCCTCCACGGGACCCCGCATAACTTCCACCCCCCCCGCTGTTCGAAAGGCGTTTCTTCGAGGTATTTCGTCGCAAGTACCGACTTCCACCTCCCCGTTTTTTTTCCCTTACTTGCTTCCCACCGAGGCGAAGGTTTCGAGACCGGTTTCGAGCGGTCTTTTCCGCCGTCTCGACATCTTCTACTTCGCCCCCCCCCCAACCGGCTCCCCTTCTCTTTCGTTAAAGCGGATTGGTCTTTTCTTCATTTTAACCCTGTGCCTTGCCCTCGTTTCTCGACTGAGAGCACCACTTTGCCGTTAACCACTCTTTTTCCCCCGTCGACGACCTGCGCGTGCTCGCGCGAATCTTCCCTGTACCGTACAAAGTAAGATCTTGCATTCCCCCTCTTCCTTCCCCAAGCGAATACTAGAGGACGGACGTTAACACCTGCCCACCGCCACATACCTGTTCCCCATATTCCGAGAGAAGATTTTGCCACCCATTTAAGACTCCCCACCTACCATTGCTTTGTCTCGTCCAGTCTAAAATTTGTCTTCCCCCTGCTATGTGCACCTTACTCCGCTCACGGACCTCTGTCCTATCGTTTTCCCTTTCGGTAGTATAGTCCCTACAACCCCCCCCTCCTCTTAGACAGGTATACGCAGAACCCTCACTTTCAGGTTTTTCCGGCTCTCGGCGGCACGGCACAGGTGATAGTGCGTTGGCTTTCTGTCCCCGAGGAAGAGATCCTGACCTTCCTTTCGACCGCTGCAAGTACTTCTTTACGTTTCGGACCCTCTGTTCCCTTTCCTCCTAATGTCTATCGTCGTTCCGACTCTCCCCTTTTCGGCATGATGAGATCAAGCTTCCCTCCCCGCTATCGTCATCTACGTTTTCTCGTCCGCGAGTTCGGCGCAGGGTGGGATCTGTAATTTTTTTCTTTCGTAGCTAAGACATGGTCCCTCCCTTTGTGATCTCACGCCGCGTCAATGATCTTCCCCTGCACGCTCGAGCCAAATGACGTTGGCCAGATAATTTTTTTCCCTTCTCCCATACCTTGACCCTAGTCCCAGATCCGTGTTGTTGTTGAGATCCAGATTTTCCCCCCTCTTGGTACTCTTCTAGGTCTCGGCGGCCAGGAGCTTGGCCTCCGCTTCGCGCGCGTAGTAGATTTGGGTGAGATGACCGGGAGAAACCATTCCCCTCTCGCTTTTCCCGTGAAAAAGTGACATCCTTGCTCCTCTCCTCTGGTCCGGAGGACCACAACGAGCACCACGGATTCCCCTTGACGGCGGAGGCTTTTCCTGGGCGCACAACGCAGGAGGCACTCTCTAGTCCTTTCCAGAAAGAAGGGGACCTCCCGCCCGTTCGGTGCCCGCGTAGACTTCTTCTCCTAGAGCGCGACCTGATTGAAGAAATGCAATTTCTCCCCTTTGGCAGACAGCCTTCCCCCCCGCGGCCGTGTTCCAGTTTTTTCCTTTCTGGGAGGAGTAGCTGGCCTCCCTGGCTTTTCGAGTGCCCGACGATATCGATCTTTTTCTTTTTCCCGTGCGAGAGTGTACCCGTTGCCTTCCTCTTTTCCGAAGAGTGAACTCCCTCCTGCGTCGGCCGGTGTTTGCGTCTCGAACTTGTCCTGGATACCCCCTCGGCTCGGGCGACCTCTTTCCCTTTGTGCCGATAGCTCTTGCTCTCGCGGTAGAGCTGGCAGTGCGGTCAATATTACGTACTTTTCGGGTCCGGTTCGCGGGTCTGGCTTAGCTCTTTTTGTGTCCAAAGGGTAGCGCAACCTTCTCTTTTGACCCCCTAGTGAAGACCTTGTTATCGAGCTCATGTCGGAAAGGTCCTGTTTCGGTTGACTCAATGGCATCCTGATGTTCCTATACTTTTTCCCCCTCCGGTTGGGTGTGGCTTCCTGCCCCTCTTATCGAGTCCGGAGTACGCTCTGACCCAGTTCTAGTCCCCCCCTCTCTCGATCCGCCTTAAGCGCCCATGGGCGGTGTTTTCCAATTGAAATCCAAAGACCAGTTCTGAGTTTGTCCTCCTCGTAGTGATTCTTATTCCCTATTAGTTGTCGAGATCGCTTCCCTTTTACTCGCCCCCGCCGAGTCAGTCGACGAGACTCTCGCCCTCAATGGCGCTTCCGGAGATGACCCCGTTAGTCCCCTTTCTCTTTTTAACCACGAAAGGCGCTGGCAGGGCTCCACTTTGGGGCTTACTCGATGCCCTTCTTCTTTTTCTCAGCTGTAGTTGGCCGTTGCGGTGTAGTTTCCTTGCAGCATGAGTAGAGAGGAGAAGGTCTTCACTTTTTTAGACGGGGGAGAAGAGCTTGCCCCCCGGGATCGGTGTTCGTTGGACTGCTTACGTTTTACCCCTTTTGCAACCTGTCGTCCTCTATCCCCCTCCCACGGTGGAAATCGTTTTTTCCCCGTCCCTTTCTCCGAACTCCGCAACATCGATTATTCTTCTAAGGTTGTTTTGTTTTGAGAGATGGCCTTCATTATGTTTCCCCCGAAGGACCTCCAGAGGCCCTGATCCATCTTTTTTGCAGAAAATAATGGGAGTTGACCTGATTTTTTTTCTCTCTTTGTCCGAAGACAGCTTAGTCCAGAAAAACCTCTCCGTCCCCCCCATCTCTCTCCCCTCCCCCTCCGAGAGTAGGGATAACCCTCTCAAAGGCCTATTTGCCTGGTGAGCATCGGTTCCCTCTTCTCGCCGGGTCGAGCGCCGTATCCCGAAGTGGGTTACGACCGAGACATCCTGAAGTCGAACAAACCGGCTGCCCCTGCAAGCAATGACTCCCA
>Ga0179593_1512800_pt1 | contig 15854 bp, 15 predicted proteins | sample CZODoug2_1_08_16_FD_185931 | JGI IMG/M metagenome (GOLD analysis project Ga0179593, IMG submission 185931) | Vadose zone soil fungal communities from Angelo Coast Range Reserve, California, USA - CZODoug2_1_08_16fungal (PacBio error correction) | ecosystem: Environmental > Terrestrial > Soil >... | reverse complement strand
CCTCCCGTTTTACGGATTAGAGAGAAATCTCCTTTAATTTTTTTTATACCCGGCAGAACGGGTCTTCCCCCCCTGGGTTCAACTTTCCCTGCTAATAGCACGATCGCGTTGTTCACACTCTCTGACCCCCCCTCTTTTGCAACTTCCCTTTCTCAGTCACACCCCCCCCCACGGACTTGACTCCGCCACCCGAAACGCATCCCTTGATGCGGCATGGTTCTTTTTACGTCCGTGACCTCGCCTCCCGTTTAGGCACCGCATTACCCTGTCTTTTGCAGTCGCCACTCCACAACTCCGACTATACGCCTCCTTTAAATAGTCTTGTTATCAGGTCCTTATAAGGGTATTCCCCCCCCCCTATTGCTTAAAAATCCACGTTTTCCTCTCCAGCCGCTCCGCACTCTGACAGAATTACGGCGCACTTTTTTCGCTAGTTCACGTCCCATTCTTGCTACCGAGAGTCTTTTGGAAATACCGTAGGTGATTTGTCTCAGTGAATTTGGAAATATTGACCAATCCCTTTCTCATTGGCTTTCTCAAACCCTACTTTTTATTCTTCCTCTTATGCAGCACCTATCTTTAAGTAATCTCAATCCCGGATTGAGGGATATCCCAAGAATGAGATCCCCCCCTTTTACTTCAGGCCTGCCTTCGACTCCTCATTCCCAGTCATTCATCTACGATTTTTTCGGAGTCTCTCGCAGTCCCTGGGACTCGTTGAATTGATGCCCCCTGAAACCCCCAAAGTGGCCCCCGCCGACCCCCTGGAACATCTCGACCTTTTGAAAACCATTTTGTTTCCAAAGTTTTGACATCGTTGGGATATCTGTGAAGGAGTTTTTCTGCGCTAGATTGGTCAATAATCCTTTTAGATACCACCCTTCCCCCCACCAATTTGTTTTCATTTCCCAGTTACATTGCCCCATAGCATCCTTGCTCTGGCCGCGTTGGCTTTTCTGTCTGACCCCGCTCGTTAGGGTTCTGTTGTTTGCGTCCTTTCTTTTTGCATTGAGTCTGCCCCCCCTGTGGTTTCAGATTCTACCTGATTGGCGTCCTTTTCCTGCTCTCTATCCAAGTACCGGTGTTTTCCGTCCAGAGCCTGAGGTTCTGTATTCACAGCGACCCAGTAGGTGGTTCGGGGCCGGGCTCTTTTTTAGTCTGAAAAACGTGACACTGACATAACGTTGTTCTTTCTTCTGTAGAGTTCTCTGTCCTGTTTTCTCCTCGTTTCACCTTTCAACTGTGGTCCAACTGGAATCCTAGACTGGAAGCCTGATGGACGCCACACTTCGGAAGTCAACCCTCAGCTTACACTCTTTTTCCTCCTCCCCTACACTTTCTACCCCCACCCCTCTCCCTCCCCTCCTCCTTCACTCCTCTCCTTCGCCTTCTTCACTCTTATCCTATGCTTCTCCCTCTCTCCTCTTTCCACAAGCCATATCTATTTCTTTTTGGCTCGCCTTGCACCTCCTCCACCCCCCCCCCCTCCCTCACCTTCACCGTCCTCTTCAATCAGAACTCACTCCCCTTCCTATATCCATTCCTACACTCTCTCACAACCTCTACCGTCTTTCCTCCTTTACTCTCCCACCTACCTCCCCTTTCGACCCTCCTCTCGCCCAACCGCCTCCCTCTTACTCTCCCCTCGTCCTCCCCACTCTGCCTCGTCCCCCGGTTTTCCCCCCAACTTTCTCCATCCCCCCCCCACCTAAACCCCTTCCTCCCACCCCCCCAACCCCCCCAAAACCCCAGCCCTCCCCTTCTTCTGACCCCCCTCTTCCCTCCTCACTCCGCCTCCCCCTCACTCTTCACCCAACTACCCTACCTCTTCTATATTTCCCCTCCACATCTCTCTTCATCTCTTCGCTCACCCTACACCCACACACAGCCTACTTCTCTCTCTCTATCTTTTTCATAACGTTATCCCCGTCCCCTTGCTTTTTACTCCGCGCCCTCTCCCCCATCCCCCTCTGCCCGCAATCTCAACCCCCCCCACACCTCTCCTTAGCCTCCCCCCACCCCCACACCCCGACCTCCTTCTTTCCTGTCAAAACCACCACCCTTCACACCACCCCACCCATTCCCCACTCTACCACCTCTAACATTCTCCTTTTTTTCACCCACCCTTGATTACACCTCCCTATTCTCCCCCTCCTCGACCCCCCCACTTCACCTCCCCACCCTTTTCTCTATGCGCCTAACCACCCCCCACATACCTCTTCTTCTATCTATCCACTTTCCTTCCTCTATCAACCTCACACTCCTTCTCCCTCTTTACCCCCCCCCATCCCTCCCTTTCCCCTTCCCCCTTCCTTTCACTCCACTCCCCCCCTCTCCCCTTACCCACTCTCCCCCAATCACGATCCTTTTTACCTCACAATTTCACGCAATCACCCACTTTCCTCCCCCTACCCCACCTTTCCTTCTCACCTACCTCCCTCATCCTCTCATTCCCATCCCCCCACCTTCCCTTCCATCTGTCCCCTTACCCCCCCCCCCGCACCCCACCCCAACCACCTCTCTCCTCCCCTAATTTCCCCCGCTCCAACTCCCTATCTCAACTTCCTGTGCTAATCCTTGTCCCCCTTCCCCCTCTCCCCCCTTTCCCCTTCCCCACATCCTCCTCTTTCCTTTCTGACACTCATTTCTTTTCTTCTCCCCACAACCGCTTCACTACCTACTCCCCCCCCCCCCCACCCCCCCTCGCACCTCCCTCCTCCTCCCAGCCTCCCAGCAACTCTCACCTCGACCTCCCTTCCATCCCTTCCCTTCCCACCAATCATACCATCTTCCCCGCCTACTCAACCTATGACCATATCTTCCTTCCCATCTTTAACACTCTCCAACTCCCCCCCCTCTCGCCACCTCCTCACCTTCTCACCTCAACTTCCCCCCCCCGCCTTATCTCCTAATCCAATCATCCCTAACCACCCATACCTCTCCAACTCACTCCCCCCCCCTCATTCCCCCCTCATCCCCTCCTTCTCCCTTTTTTCCTTCCCATCCACTCCTATCTTATCCCCCCTCCCCTTCTCTCTTTTCTTCTTCCCTTGTCTACTTCTCTCCGCCACTACCTCCTTCACACCCCTCCTCCATCCTCCCCCCCTCCCCCCTTCCTACCCTCGACTCCCCCCCGACCCCCCTACCCCCCCACACACTCCCCCCCATTTCCGCTATCCCCCCCCCACTCCTTCACCTCCTCCATGCCCCCGCCTCTCTCACTCCTCACCCACCTCATCCCCTGTCCCTCCCCCACTTTATTATCACTACCACACACATGCAATCATCTAACCCCTCTCGCTTTTTCCTCCATATGATCATCCCTCTCTCCCTATGGTTCCCACCCCCTCCCCATTTCCATCAACTCCTCCCCCTCCACCTTATTCATCACCTATCCCCTTGCCCCCCCCATCAGTAACTAATCCTCTTACCCCCCACCCTCCCCTCCCACTCCTTAGCCCCCTACATCTCCTCCCCCCCTCCTATATACGTGCCTCCATCCCTCCCGTCTTACCCAATACTTCAACCCCCCTTTTGTCCTCTCCCCCTTCAACTCCCCCATCCCTCACCCCCCTTCACCAATCTCCCCCGATCTTCTCCCCTAACCTCCGCTCCCCTTTCCCCCCCCCTCTCCGCACCCCCCTACTTACCCCTCCTCCTCCCTCTCCTACACTCACCCTCTTAACCTTCCACCCCCCCCCCCTACCTCTCCTGCATACGCCTCTTCACCCCATACCCCCCCCGTGCTGTTGTCTCCCTCCCTCTCACTCCCCCCCTCTCCTTATCCCCCTCTTCCCCTCCCACTCCCCATCTTCCCCCTTCCCTCCCCCCACACCCCACCGTCTCTTCCACATATTCCCTCACTCCCCCTCACCACTCCCCTCCCCTACATCCCCGTCTTCACCACTTTTCCCCTTCCCGCACCCCTCTTCTGCCTCATTCCCCCTCTCCACCCTCTTTCCTTCACTCCTTCTCCCTCCCCCTCTCTCTACCTCCCTCACTATTCTCATCCACCACTCCCTACCCTCCCTCTAGCCTCCCCCCCCCCCCCTTTGATTGGTTCTAGGTGTCTGTTTGACTCCTCCGCGGCATTCGGTAATTGGCGATATTTCTCTTAAGGTGTTAAGCCGGCTGTTTTTGGCTTTGCTACTCTGTAATTTCCCCTAGTCTTTGGTACTTTCATCCCTCACAAGAGAGAATTTTTCCCTTAATTTATTTGCTTATGTTCCCTTTCCGAAAACTCGTCTCGTTATGTTTTGTTCGCGTTTTCTACGTCGGCTTTTCGGGACACGATGGCCGGAATTCACTGCCTATCTTCGGATCCCTGAAATGGGAACGGGTAACTTAATTGTTTTTTCTCCTTCTCCCTGCCAGGCCCCTGCCGCCCCTACACACCTTTCTTCCTAGAGCGACCCGTATATCAGATTATGTTTAGAGCTTTTTCAATCAGCCCCTGATAGGAGGGTGATTATCCGGCATTTTTTTGGCTTCCTCTGCCGATAAACCGCTTTTGCCCAACGTCCGCGGAAAACCCCGAAGTTACTCTTCCTGCAATTCTATTGCACCCAAAGCGTGTTCCCATGGGAAGAGTGATCCTCTCAAAAAGAACCCCCCTCCCCTCCCCCCTTTTTTTCCTTGCTTGATGCTCGCTTCCTGTAGTGCATCTTCGAACTGCTAACGGATTACAGATTCTCGTTGATCCCTCCCCTTTTGCTACCGGTCAGAGAGCCGTTCTCATTTCTTCTTCCACAGCTTTCTAGCGCGGAACTCTTATTACGTCCTTGCCCCGAATGCTCGACCATTTTCGTTGGTATTTTCCTCCCTCTCTCAAGGTGAAGTCTTAGAGAGGGCATACCATCGCCCTCACACTGACCGCGCTCCTTTGTTCAGTGCTCTTTTCCTGGCATTTCCCTCCTCTCCAAGTCAGTTCACCACTTCCCGCGCATGTGAGCGTGCACTCCAAAAAAATTAATGCAAGCGTTTCTTTCTTGACCCGCCTTTCCCTCTTCCTCCCCTTCTTTTTTCCTTTTTTTTAGCCCCTTATCTTTTCTTCCACAGATCACTCCACAACGAGACTTTGTGGCGACCATTCCTTCCGGCAATCCTTATTTGCTTACGAATTTGACCTGCCTCTGCGCCAACCTGGCAAGTCAACTCCAGGACAAAGCTGATAATGTGTTGATGTCAGATGTTATTCCCTCTCCTTAGTGAGGACTCTCACTTGGCGGGCTCGTCAATATTCCCCTCATGGGTAAATCTTTTTAAATCTAAGTAGACGTCCTGAGAGTCGCGTATCCTTCCTCTTCTTTTTACAGCTCAGCACCACGGTAGACTGTCTCCAGTTAACCTTTAGGCCCGCTATTGCCTTCAAGACTTAATAATTATCGGCGGCCGAACAGAAAGTCTAAACAGCATCCCCCGCCCTTTTTCTCGTACACGCCTTCTGGGGGGGTTCTGTAGACAGACGTATATCAGGAAAGGTTCGCCGTTTAAACCCCTCCCCTTTTTTGCGTTCCTTTTTCTCTCACTGCATTTCAATCCCTTTTACCAAAAACAGTGATTTGGTGTATATCTCTGTTTTCTCCTTTTTATTTCTTGGATTGAACACATCGGTCTGATCGTTCCCAAGAACCCCGGAAACCTCGCCCCCCCCCCTCCTCCGTTTTTTTATTCACCAAACCCCAAATCTAGCATCGACCCACCAAATCGACGAGATACCTTTTTGAGCCAATGTAGTTGTTTGCTGTCCTTTTTCTTTTCCGACCGCTCGTTCGAAACACAGGGAGCTTCAGACTAAATGGTTGCCAAGTGTTTTCAGTAAGGCAGGACCTCTCTTCAACCCGCCCCTTCACATGAGGATCCCAACCTACAACAGACAGCCGGTTTAGTTCGTGCCCTCAAGCAGGCCCTCTTGTCCCTGTCGCTCTCTTTTCCCGATCCAGCCAACTTGAATCTTCGACAATCCCCCTTGACGATGACCTCCAAACATACCAGCCTCTAAAGGACTACCCCCTCTTTACTTTCCTGCCAGAGGATTTTCTGTTCGAACCCCAAATTTCCTGCTCCTGCATTATCCCGGCTGTCCCATAGAAACCCTTGCTTAGAGTTTTTCTCCCAGTTTCCTATCTGTTTTTTTTTTTTTTTGCGAGAGTGTCGCTTGGGCGTCTCCTCTTAGCCGTCAGAGGTCCTCATGTCCAAAAAACGATGAACTGCCCGATAGTCTCCCTTCCCACTTCAATGCCGTAATTTGCCTTTGGTCCCGTTGCCGGTACGGTTTCTTTTCCGACACCGGCACCCCACGAGCAATGCAGGTATCAGGTCTCGTTTCACCCTGACACTTCTACTTTTGCCCTCCAAGGAGACTCGCATTTTTTCCGCCCTTCCATAGTCAGCACCCGTTTGGTCAGCTCCCGAAATCCCCTGCCCCCCCGCCCCGTCAAACGCAAGGCCCTCGTTTTTTTCTTCCCTGCCGCCCTATGTCCCCGCCCTTCACGAACTTAAATGATGTTACGAAATGCCAAAAAAATGTTTTGGAACTAACGTCCCCCTCCCCTGAGTAGCCCCTTGCGACAAAGCTTTGTTCCGCCCACCCAAACCCGGCCCAGCCACTATTCGTTTTCAGTTATGTTAGAGTAATCGGAAGCTCCCTTTTTTCCCTTCCATGCAGGTGACTCCAAATCGCCCCGAACTCTACTCTCAGCCAGTAGCGAAGGACGGTTTTGCTGAGAGGGCGCAGATGCCCTACCTCCTGGTGAACCGTTGGTTCCCCCCCATCTTTTGACCCATGAAGATTCCTTTTCCACACTGGTCCATTGCGCTCATGACGCAAGAAAAAAATTTGTAGGTTGCGGACAGAGAATCTTGTTTGTAAAACTCTCAAATGTCTTCCCCCTCATAGAACCTTCAGATTTCACCCTCTCTGGTCGTGGCAGAGATGGGTACCTCTACCAACTTAATCTTTGGATTAAGGGGCATCCCTCCCCGTCTTTTTTGCATGATTTTCAGCCTTCCATCTGTTGGCCGAGTTTTTTCTGCCTACTTAGTAGGTCCCTGACCGTTTTATTTGGAGGCTTGGCTCGTTTCCATTTGCGTTTCGTCCTTTAAACCCCAGTTTGTCTTTGCCTCCCCTTTTTTTTCCATTTCGAGTGGGGGACGGGATCTTCTTTCCAACCCCCGGTGCATCGCCTCCTTGTATGCGGAGTCGAGTAGGTGGTCTCGAGACAGTCGCTGACAGGTCCAACCGCAGTTATCCCTTCTTATACGTTTAGAGAAATTCCTCCTTCTTCAGCCCCTTCTTCCCGAAGCGTTACCGTACCGTGAGACCAATTGCCCCTGTGCCCTTTGAATCCACGTCTTCCCCGAATTGGGATTTGAGAAACCCCCTCATGAGCGTTTTCCTCCTCATTTTACTGAACTCCCCCCTCCTTTTCCCTACTCGTTTTTTTTTTTTTTTGTATAACTTGCTTCCGTACGCGGAATCCTCGATGACATTTTTGATCTCTCCCAACGACTGAATTTTCAAAAGTGGGGGCAATGTTCTTGCCCGTACTCCTTTTCTCCCTCAGTCCTGATTTTTCCTTTTCTCCCCTTCTTGCCGATGATTTAGATTCCTGTCCATCTGACCCCCTCGCAGCAACCTGTACCTCCTGGCCCATGGGATCCCATGCCTTTTTTTGTTCAGTGGCGAGATTTCCTTCCCCCCTCCCACCCGTTCGGGACCCTATCCGGGACTGCAAGTGGAAGTTCCGCAAAACATCGTATAAAGACTAAGTCTGTATTCATTTGCGAAGCTCTGGCCCCCCCTTGAGTCACTTTTTCTTTCCCCCCCTCACCCGGTTCTGCGCTCGATATCCCGCGATTAATGGCAGATTCGAAGAGAGGTCGCCATCTTCGTCTTCCTCCCCTCAGGGCTGCACGGGACTATTCGTCCCTCCGAGTTGCCTGGCGGCAGTTCTGACATTTACGCAGTTGACAACCACCTGACTCTTCTTTTATTGGGATCAGGACCAATCTTTTTTTTCTTCAGATTCTGGCCCTTCTCCCGTGCTTTTTCACAGGGGACTTTGTCTCCTGAGGCCCCACACAAAGGCAGATGGAGATACCAGTGATTCTTTTCTCCCCTTCCCTTTCTTTCCCCTCCCTCTCCCAGTTCCCTTCTTCGCGCTTGGGCAGGCGTGAGTCATTGGCTGGGGAGTCACATTCCCTCCTGGAGGTAGAGCTTAAAGGTAGGATACCTTATATCAAACTTTTTGAAAACCTTCCCCAGACTCGTTGGGCTAATTGCTTCCGGAGTTTTTCTGCAGAGCCTTGAGCCGTCGAGCGTGGTGAGACAAACTTGCCAACCTTGGAGCCTACATTCCCCCATTTACTTCCGTCCCCCATTCCGTGCTTGGCTTTCCTTCCCTTCTTTGGGTCCTGTGGTTGAATAAGGGACCCCATTCGTTGATATGGTCGGTGCAAGTATGGATTGTTATGTTTTTGACACCAACGTTTATATCTTCTTTCTTCCTTGTTTGTCCCTTTCTTTCTTTCCTCTATAGTTCCATTTTTTGGTCAAGTGGTTCGCCGGAGGGCTCTTACCGGCATTGCAGTCTTTTCGTGGGACTTTTTTCTATAAACAGCCCGTGAACCATTCAGTAATTCCTCCCTTTCTCACGTTTCTCCACGTACTCTTCTCTCACTAGTGACCCCCTGTTATTTCATGCGAATCTGACTCGGAAGCCGGACGACGACCACTGCGGCCCTCAAGCCTCATTTTTAACAACTGGCCTCCTCAACTTTCCTTTTTTGGCTTGGATGCTCCCTTTTCTCTTCCGCCTGCCCAGGCATTTTTTACTTTCAGGAAGCTCTCTTTCGGAATTAGCTGCCGTGATTATGTTTTCCGAGAATAGGCAAAGTGTCGAATAGTTTGACCCCTACTTTTCCCCCCCCTCTCTCCCTCCAGTTATCTCCCTGTTCCGTCCAGAGCTTTTTTTCCCCCTCATCAACGCATAATCGGCGAAAGCTGCTGTTGGTGCTTTTTTGCTCAGTGTTACGGATGGTTCATCAGTAAGTAAATATTCGGATCCAGCCCCGTGTGCCCCACCCCCCTTTTCTCTTCGAATGGGTCATCGTATTCAATGTCTTACATACAGGATGGCTCATATTTTCTCCTCCCCGTTTATTCCTGTTCTTTATTTTGTATTCTTTTGCCTTTGTTTCAAGCCCAAACCGATCGAGGTAGTTCCGACAACCTGTCGCGTGACGGCTTGCGCCTCCCCCTCCAGCTTTTTTTCAGCATCCTCTCTAACTTCTTCTCACAACAACCTTATGTAATTGGACAATGATGGTACCATGGCTTCTATTTCGAATTTCTTGACCACGGAGGACCTTTCCCCTTCTATCCTTCTTCCTTGCCCACGAGAAACCCCCGAACGCCGACGACTGACTGAGATGTAGTGGGAAGCAGTTAATGCCGTCTATCTCGTTCCCCCCCCTCCCCTGCCCTCTTTTTCATCTCCGCTGCGACCTTTTGCTCAAAAGAGTTAGCTCGGCGATCAGCGGAACTTCGCTTACGAAGTGAAACGCTTTTTTTTTTTTTTCTCCCCCTTCAGGTAGTTTTTCTTATTTCCTCCAAGGGAGAAATTCTTCCTCATGATCGGAATAAGATCACACGCGAATTCTGACCTCTAGATGTAAGGAGGTTGGCAACGAGTAGCACGGACCCACCCCCCCTTTTCCAATCCCCCGATCTCCCTTCCTTTTTTGAGGTCCAATTTTCGCATATCCTCCACAAATTCGCTATGCTAGACAAATCTGAATGGGCGGGTGACTCCAGAGACCTAAGTGGTTGTCAGATCCCCTTACATGTTTCTGAGCCCCCCTATCACCCCGCTTTTTTTCTTGTTTTCGCTGAGGGATTTGTGTCCCCTTCTATGCCCCGTCAGCCTACGGCGAGAGTGTTTTGTAAAAGTGTGATGCTTACCCTTCAGTCCACCTCGCCCCCTCCACGGGAGCAGCGTCGTCCAAAGAAGGCGGAGGCTCCTCTGGTATTCCCTTCTCTTTTTTCCCCCATTGAACGGATCATGAACACTTTCCCATCCCCTCCCCTTATTTCTTATATTCTTTTTCCTCGACGTAAATAGAAGTTTTCCCGATGCTAGAGTCTAGATAGACGATTTATGATCTACTTTTTCGGCGAGCGGAGTGACCGGTATATGCCCGCTCTTCCTTCTATCCTCACCCCGACACTTACCGACGGGCGCAGTCCCTGAGATAAGAAAACAAGTCCTTTGTATATTTAAGCTCGCGACCGGGTTATGGCTGGTTTTTATCTTTTTTGAGACATTCTCGTAATATCCCCCCCGGACAGGATTTCTTTTTCACCTTGGTAACCATTATTTCCCCCCTTTTTTGTAATAGTTAATACACATTCCACTTACTCCTTCTTTTTTTTTACCGCGACCGCTGTCCTCTCTTCTTTTGAACCAAACCCTCCTAGAGTATGACTCGTTGAAGAGAGTCTCAATGAATAGTCATAGCTCTTTGGCTTGAACCAATGCAACGAAGAAACAAATAACCTCGCCACGGTGGAGTATGGAGGCCAGTAACTTTCGCCGCATTGTCTTCCTTATGAGCTGTGGTTCCAGTGAACCCATGCATAATATTTATGGCCCCCCGTTTTGGTCTTTTCCTTTCGGGCAGTTAGAATTAGTTACCCTCCGTCAAAGAGGACCAAAACGTACCACAGCCGCGGCTTCGTCGATTATTCTTTTCCGGCCTACAGACCCCGAAATAAGCGCCGGGGGTTGTGAACAGCATTAACGATACGCGCTCGTCTTGCGTTTGTTCGTCTCTTGCCCTTCCCCCACTCTTCTGAACGACCCTCCCTTTTGTCCCCCCGTTTGTTTCTCCAACCCTTCCCATCTCTTCACGGTACGAAAGCTACCTGAATAGGAGCTTCCTTGAATACGCCTCAGTAGAATTAAGAATTGTCCACAGAGCCCCCCTCTTTTTTCGGACGTTTCTCCCTACGTGTGATCTTTTGCGATGTGCCCAGTGGGAGCCTCAGTTTTTTAAACTTGGGATTCCGCTGTATACCCCACCCTTTCCCTTTTCCTCTGCTCCATGCGATTTGCCGCTAAGCTAGTTTTTTTCCCAGCAACGTCAAGTAATTCTCTGCAAGGGATGTTTATCTTTCCGGAGAACCACGGTTTGCAATCTTCAATCACCCCGTCTCTTTCGGTTCACCCCCCTGACCCCCCCCAACCCCTTATGGCACGAATCTCAGACTCACCAGTAAAATTCAGGATAGATCGAGACAACACAGTTGGTGGTAATTGGATTTTTTCAACCGCAAGTGGAGACAGACCTTCCCCATCCCTTCCCCTCCCCACCGACCCTGAGAAAGAGGGGGTCTCTTCGACCAGGTCACGTCTTCTGCCATCCCAGGTTTCCCCACCCCGAACCCATGATCGTAAATTCCCCACTCCCTTCGAAAGCTCCCAATCCCCCAACTGTTTGGACAGTGGTATCTACCAGCCCCCTCAGGCGACCGCGCTCTCAAGAGAACCACTTCCTCAACTGCCCCTAGCCCCCCCCAATTTCGTTTTCATGGTTTTCCCTCTCCCCCCTTTGAATAAAGTTATGTTCGAGGCTCGGACCCGACTCCCCCCAATTTGCCGGTGTCCTCCCTTGGCCCTTCCGGCCCCCGTACTCTGCAGCCGCGCCCTTCCTGTCTTGATGAGGTTCGAAGGACCGTCAGTTATTCCCTTCGCTCTCCATCGTACTTTTTATTTTCTACTTTTGCCCCCCCTTCACTCTTTGAAAGTCTTTTCCCTGCAACCAAGGTCATGCTGCCCACTATCTGCCGCGAAGAGATTTTCGAAGCCCGAAAGCTCCCAGTTGAGTTCTTTTTATGTTTTTTTGTTCTACTCTTTCCCCAACTGCCGCCAGAGCACTATTCCAAAACGCGTGCAGCGCGGACTTCGTCACACCTCGTCCCCCCCCCCCTCTTTTCCCTCTTTCTTTCTTTTTTCCGTTCCAGTCGGGCGAGCAAGTCGCTGCGGATTCGCGGATGAAGCGTAGAGGTATAGTTTTCTCCTTTTTCCTGTTTTCCCTACCTTTTTCTTTCCTTTGCATGAACCCCATATATTCCGGTAGTCGGCGTTTCCATTTTGCTTCCTTCAATCCGTTCGCGGTTTTTGTTTCGAAACGGACTTAGTTCGATTTGGTAACGGTTCGCCACATAAACAGTGAACGCTCGCATACTGTATGCGTCCTCTTAGTTCCATTGAGGGTGGGGCTGCTCGTCTTTTGCCAGGACTCTCACCCCATTTTCCCTTAGCTCTCTCCCTTCACCTCTTTGACTAGAGAACGCCTCAGAAAGTGAGAACCTTTTTCCCTTCCCCCCCCCCCCTTTTGTCCGTCCCCATAATTTGGGATGCTCCAACAAAGTGTCAGGAGCTTTATGCTCCTCCCCTTCCTGGTAACCCTTTATCTCTCTCTTCCTACTAAGGGGGTGGTGCGTCACTGGATTACGATACGGAAGTCCTTGCCCGTACAATTTTGTTTCATATCCCCCCCTTGCGGAAGACTTGTTTTTTTCACGGTGTTACTTGGTGCAATGGTCCGTTCCTGTTGCCCTTTTCTTTTTTGCTTCTTTCACTGATCGTCTTTCCTTCGCGAAACTCTATCTTCCGATCAACTCGAGTCTCCTAGACTGACGAGCAGCCACCCAGTTGTCACGAATTAAATCTTTGCCTGACAAGGGAGGCGCTCTCACATGAACCTTTTTCCCCCAGTTGTCCTGATCCCGTTACCTCTCACTTCTCCGGGAAATCCGACACGGAGTGAGAAGCAAATGGAAACTCTATCCCACGTACGGCATAGCTTGCAGTTGCCCGACTCCTTCTTTCCCTTTTGAGCAAATATGAAACTCCCCCTATAAAAGGAGCATCCAGCCCACCTCCTAACTCCAATGAGTTTTGACCGCATTCCCGAATTTCACGCGGTTCTTCAAGCACTTGGTCGCTTCGCCTTACCCAGGAGTGCACGACCGCCTGTTTCCCCTTCCTCCGCTTTGCTCTAGCTTGCCCGGCCACATTTTGACCTAGTTTTTTCTTTCACAACGGCCTCACCTGAGGCGTTCTGGGTCGCCCCCGAATCTTGTGAGATTTGTCAGATTGAGCCGTGATGTCTGCCTCTCCCCCTGTGCTTCCTGAGGGGCATTTCCAAGCCCCCTCTGGAGACAACCCCCCTGGATTCCTTTTCCTGTTCGGCTCCCTATCGAAAAGAAGTCTAGAATTTGGTGGGAGTCTTTTCTTGGCTTGCCCTTTTCCCCCTTCCACCTGCATTGTTTATTTTTCTTGTCGCGGCAACTCCGAAATTATTGCATCGGATAGAACCCTGGGCCCACAATGAAAACATAGTTCTTCTGTTTCGTGAGGTGTCTCAGATCTTTTTTTTCGCCGTTACGCATGTCGTTTTTCTCCTTTCCCCCACACCCCGTTTTTTTTCCTTACCGAAGTTACAATGACTTAGATCGCGTTCGTGCTTTCTTGGCCTCATCGGTTCGGATGTTTGCTCTCGTACAGACCCCGAGTCGTTGCCTCTGGTGTGTCATTCTGTTAGGTTTGTATTTCTTTGAGTTTGAGGACCCCAACCCTTCTTTGGAGATATATGAGTCTGGTGTCCCTTCTTTTTACTTTCCCATTCTATCGTTCCAGCGCCTTTTTGGTCCAGAATGGTCCTTCTGCTCCTCGTTTCCTTTATTCCTTCATTCAGTCGGTGGTTTCCGGTGCTTTGGAATAAGATAAGGGGAAACGGAAATAACCCTCTTTTTTTTTCTCCTTATTCTTGCATCGCCATTTTATATCGTGACCGTCACTTGTGTTTCTATTCCCCTGTAATCATCCCCCTTGCCTTCTTTCAGTGAAGGATGGACTCCCCTCGTTAAAGCGTTCTACAGACGAGATTAACTGGGTTGTCCCCCCCGCTCCCCCCCATGTTCCCCAATGGGGGGTTCTTGTTTTGCTCCGTTTCTGAATTCCGACGCGTCATTTCGGTAATTAAGTCCTCTACTATATTTTTCTGCCTTCTTTAGTAAGTGCGTTTCTCATGGTGTTGAGAGCCATCTTCCCTTCAGAGTATTTTTCATGGCATCGCTCCCCCCTTAACACGTCGCGACGTTCCCTCTTCATCCATTTTTCCTTCCTCTTTCTTTTCTTTCCTTCCAGAAATATTCGACTTTTTGTTTGGTCGTTTTCCCCCTTGTTTTTTTCTTTTGTTCGGACCCCTATGCGTCCTTAAATCGATGACTCTTCTGCAACGTTGGTCCCAAATCTGCCCAGGCTTTCGAGTCTCCTTTTTCTTCCATCTCACTCCCTTCCCCCTTTGCAACAACTGGCTCTCGGAGCGCTCCCTTTAGATCCTCTCTTTCGGTGCGATGCTTCCTTTCTTTGGTATAAGACCACAAAGGATGAGACGTAGACTTTCCCCCCCCCAGTAACCTCTTCTTTCCGGCGGGATTCAGATCATGCCCTCTTTTGTAACCAATCCTCCTTTCTTCCCCTTCCCTCTCGTACCAACAACAAAAAAAAAAAAAGTTTTAATTGTCAAATGATGGACCCTGTTCATTCTATTTTTCTCCCACTTTTCCTTTTTTCCCCCCTTGCATCACCTTTTCCGTGAGAATACCGTCTTACTGCTCCTCTACCCGAACCTTCTCCTCCCCTGCAAAGCGCAGAGACACGAACTGTTTTTTTTTTTTGTAATCAGTTGACGCCGTACTATTTTCCTTTCTTTCCTTGATACGTCCCAAGATCGGGTCGTTTTTCCCTTTTCCCCTCCTGCGACCTCTAGGGCTTCTCTCACAGGTATAGCCCCAGTCGATAAGAGGACCTCTTACTGTTCCCCTTGTACAAGATAGGTCTCCCCTCAGGTTCGTTGTTTGATGCTTTTCAGACAACCTTTTCTCCCGTCTAATCGCATGAGAGGTGTATACCCATCTTGAATGCGCACCCCCCAGAGAATTTTTCTTCTATCGCTCGACCTTTGTCCCCTGCTAGTTGGTCCTGGCCACGGTCTTATAGGCCTTTTCCCTTTTTAACACTACAGCGCTCAGTAGGATTGCGGCCCGGGCGGAATATACTCAACACAAATCAGCAGCTTGCATTTCTTTTTTTTTTTTTTTTTTTTTGCGTGATCTTGTTTTCAAACGAATGGTGCTCTCCTTCCTTTTCATTTTCCCCCAGTTGTTTGTAGATCTTCCTTTTGACCTCCTTTTCTGCTTTCATCCGCAAACCTTTCCTAGCTTGACTCTATTTTTGGTAGGATATGCCCCCTCCCTTTCCGCAAGCCTACTGCTCGCGTGATTGGTAAAGCCAGAATTGTTCTCCCTTCGCCCCCCTTGCCAGTAACTACCCTGAAAAAAGGTGAGCTGCGTAGTCCCTCCTTTTCGTGTGCGACATGGCCTGTTTTTGTCTTTCATCTGATGCACTCTTTTTAGCCTGTAAGAAACTACAACGAAATGAAGGTTGAGCCTATCTTTTTCATGTCCAGTTAATTACGAACTTCCCCCCCCCCCCTTGTGATAGATTTTTGAGTAAGTAGTATACTTGACTTTGTGTCCGCTTCCCTCCCCGAGGTCTTAGTTCGGCTCTTTCACCCCCTGTGCAACTGGGAGACGTCTTTTTTTCCACTGACCTTCTCCCTCGCTTTCTGGTCCCGTCAGTCCCGTTACGAAAGGCTGACTCCCGGGCGATCTCGTATTCGCGAATTCTTTCCTTAGGGTAGCCATTCGACCGGTTCTATCTCCTCCTTATTTTTATGCCCAGTTTGAACGTCCCCCATCTTAAAAGTTTGCGAAATTTTCC
>Ga0179593_1457967_pt1 | contig 15856 bp, 25 predicted proteins | sample CZODoug2_1_08_16_FD_185931 | JGI IMG/M metagenome (GOLD analysis project Ga0179593, IMG submission 185931) | Vadose zone soil fungal communities from Angelo Coast Range Reserve, California, USA - CZODoug2_1_08_16fungal (PacBio error correction) | ecosystem: Environmental > Terrestrial > Soil >... | reverse complement strand
TCTTTTTCTAGCTTTTCGTACCTCTGACTTGAGGACACCTTAATTGCCCCGTTAGATATTGCGTTTTTTGGTCTACTCGTTCTCTTTTTTTACTTTTGAGGTCATTTCTTTATTGTAGTAAAAGTTGTCACCCTTTTGTGTAGCGATTTCTGCTCTTAGGATCGCCTCTCTTCTGAACAGGGTTTTTTTCGCCCCAATCTCCGAATCCGACTTTATCTTTGAGCGTGCCTACCAATGGGAATCCGTATGTTTTCAAGCGTCAGGCACCACCGTTCCTCTCGGTGAGAATTTCCAGGGCAATGTTTGGTCGGCATTTTCTGTTTTTGCCTCAGACGTCCAGACTGTTATCGGTACCTTAATGCCGGTCGTTCCACCTGGCTCCATTTTTTTTCTTTCGGGGCGTTTTCTGGTCTTTTTCCTGAATAGTGTTTTTCTTCCTAGAGAAGCGCCAGTCTCCCGCTTTTTTTTTCCCTCCCGTTAAGTATGTCAATCGGCCGTCTTGCCCGGTCTTCCTCTGGCTCGGGTTTTGCCTTTGGGACCCTTTTTTATTGATTATTCCATTGTCCCCCACCCCTGGAACGGCGCTGTTTTAGCCCCCACAGGAAGGCACCCCCCCCGACAGGCTGCATTCCACTCGGTATCTTGTATAATTTTTTATGATGTCTGGGAGATTGAACCCCCTGTTTGCCTGCTGACAAGTAGGCTTGAGAGGGTCTGGCACACATCTTTCCGGCTTTTGAAGTCGTTTGGTTTGTTCGCTGAGAGCAGAGCCGTTTTTTTCTTCACTCCTCCCTTTGAGCCTTCTGGATGTTTCCCCTTCGGAGCATTCCGAAGTCTGAGTTTTCGTGATGAAGAGACTTTTTTCAAGGTGATGCCCTGTAAACCGACATTATTTCAATTGATGCACATGCTTGTGAGTTCAGAGGCAGGGGGGTCTCGACCGAGCCTTTCCTGTCTGCGGGCGCCGTTTTCTCGCGCCGCGTTTTTTTTTTTCCTACTGGACCCGAGCCGGTAGGCGTGGACTCCCCCAAGTCCTTCCTCCTTTTTTGGTCTGAGATAGGTCCCTCTAACGGGCTTTTGTTTCACAGCGATACCGTAGTTTGCCCCTCACAATTGGTCCCACCCCTCTTCTTTTGGTCGCCCAGCCGGCCGCATTTTCCCCGCCTGAAATCACCCTATCTTGCTCTTCAATTTTTTTCGTTTCTTTTTCCGGTTAAGTGGTTTTTTGTGAGCCTTTTTTTTTTTTCTTTCTCAATCTTCCAGAGTTCTCTCTGGACCATCCCGACTTTCCCCGTCTTTTTTTCGTTCCTCTACACGGGTCCAGCGCACGGTCCTTACCTTCTTTTTTTCTCCCCCGTTTTTGTCCCCCCTCCGCGCCAGTTTTTTCCGCTTGTTTTTTTTGTTGCCCTCCCACAAGTATTGTTGTTCTGACTGGGAAGCTGTCCCCTTTTCTACTAGAAGTTGGGAAAATCCTCTTTTTTTGTTTTTCCTCTTTTTTCTGTTACCAGCCCTCCCCCTCCCGCCCCCTTGGCATTTCCCTAAGTCCGATGTGGGTGAGGGGCTTTTCACGGACCCACCTCCCATGGTCGGGGGGGCCGCTCCCTTTTTTTCGTCTTTCCGACTTTCTATTTATTGCTTTGCCCTTTGTTTTTTACCTCTTTTTTGCCACTAGACGTTGTGAAAAAGAGTCCCCCTTTGTAACATTCCGCCAAAACGCGGCGGCCCGACGTTCCTCTCCCTATAGGAAGGTGACCACGTCGGAACCCCTTTTCCCCCTTACCAGAGGTCTTTTTTCCTCTTTTTCAAGGTGGGATCGATTGCTCGTCAGTTTGGCTCCAGTCCTCCTCCTCCAGTCCTTGACGGCGCTGCTCGAGCGCGGTCCCCCTTTCAGCGTGATGTCGCTCGTCGTCCTGTGCAGACTAAGGGAGGGCGGCCTTCCCGCGGTTTCTAATTGTTTTTTGTTCTTCGTCTAGTTTTCTTTCCCTTTTTTTTTAGAATCCTGCCGTTCGGGCCACCCTTTCCGGGTGCCTTCGTACTCAACGGCGGTTTCTTGGTTCGCGCCCTTTTTTCATTTTTCCCCGCGGTTATATTCCTTTTCTTTCATCCACCTTATTTTTTTTTTTTCTGATCTACAAGTGGACTTTCCCTTTGGTCGTTTCCCCCCCCTCTTAAGGAGTGCCGATGCCTTTTGTCTTGGTCAGTTGCCGTGCGGCGTCTTCTTCTTTTCTCCCCCGCTAAGCTCCCCCCCTCATGCTGGCTTTTTTTGTTGCTTTGGGCTTTTTTTCCAAGTTTCCTGCTGTTTTTTAACGTTTCTTAGTCATCCGGCTGAAACCTTTTTCCTCGTTCGTTCCTTCCGTCGTCCAGTTCTGGTTGCCTAACCCCTTGCGTGACCGTTGTTTCTCTTTTTGTCCTGGGATCCTTCCTCTCCGTTCCCTCCTCGACCACTTGCCCCCCTTCCCCATGATTCCCTTTCCCTTTTTAGGACAATTTTTTCTCGGTTTCTTCAGGCGTCGATCTCTCCCTCCTTCTTCTGCTTGGTTTTGTTGGGTCAAGTTCTTCGTCTTTTTTTTTTTTTTCCCCCCTTTTCTGCTATTCCACCGGCCCACAACAAATCTTTTTTCTAGTCAGAAACCTTCTTTTTTTTCGAGTGAATCCAGTTTTTTTTCCTTAGCAACCCTATACTAAGTCCCCATTATCTCTTTAGATCCTCTTCGAGGCGTGACGGATCTTGTTCACTTCCCCTTTGGCTCCTGAGGATTTAACTTTTCCTCCGCACGATGTGGTTAGCGGTACTGTTTTCTTCCAGTTCCCCAGTTTTTTGTTCCCCGTGGACCGTCTGAATGTGTCAGATTGTCTTTTCCCTTGGCTTTTTTTTGTTCTTTACGGGAATCTTGCGCCCCCCTTCTTCTTTTTTGATTTGCTCCCACTACCCTTTGTTACCCGTGGGCTCTACCTGGATGCGCCCCCCTATCGGCCGTGCCTCTTTCCCAGAATGTAGTGCTTACAGCTTTTTTCCCTTTCTTCTGGCGCGTTGCATCTTTTGTTTGGTCACCCACGGCGGTTTTTTCCTTTTTTCCCTGTGTTTTTCCCCCCAGGAAATGTTTACCCGCTTCTTCGACCCCTTTTTTTCTTTTTCTCCCCCCTGACGGACCGGTCTTACCAGGGTCCTCCCTCACTTAGACCCATCTGGCAGCCGTAACGGCCCTTTTTTCTTTTGCTTTGCTTCGCCAATTGTATCGCGCTCTTACATTGGGATCTCGCCCCCCCTTTGGATCATGGCCGATTGGGGGCGCACCCTTGCTTCCCCCTTGATCGTTCCCTCCCGACTTCGGGCGTCTTGCCTACCATTGTTTTTGAACAGCGCACTTTTTTCATGTTTGAACTCAGTACTTCAACCGTCTCTTTCCCCCTTTTCGTGATTCTGTCCCTTCGTTCAGTTCCGTTCAGAGGTGTTGGTGTTTTCGCAACCTTCTCTTTCTTTTCCACCTCTTCGCTTTTGTTGTTCTGACGTCTTGGCATAGCTATGGGATTCCCCCCTTTGTTGTGTGCGGTCCTTCACTTCCTTCTTTTTTCTGTCTTTTGGAGTCCTCGCCGGCTTTGTTGTGTCCCCGAGTTGATTTTTCATTTTTTCCCCGCTGGTCACGCGGCCCCCCCCGTCTTGTAGGATGTACAGCGACGATTCCGACTCATCTTCCGACGGACCTTTGACGGCCTTTAGCTTATCGAGGCCTTTGTCCCCGCCGTACAGGACCAACTGGCTGCCGTTGCCGTTTTAATTTACGCTCTCCTTGAATGGGGTAGCCAACAGCCTCTTTTTTTTCCCCAACCATTGTTTTTCACGCTATCGTATCTTTTCCCCCGTTTGGTCTTCTCTGTGCATTTCGGTTTCCTTCCTTTTCGACTTTCGTCCCCTTTTTCGTTTTTGGCCTCCTCTGGAGGGCGATGGCGATTTTGAGCTGTTTTTTTTTTATTCTTCTTACTTCTGCCCCTGTACTTTCCTTCCGACATGCCCCAACTTACCCAGAACCATGACGCCGTGCGGTCCGTCGTTCCCTTCCCTTTTTGTGACAGTGCCCTTTCTCTATGTCATTTATCAGTGTTCTTTTTTTTTTTTTGTTTTTGCTAGGGTCCTATATCTCTTTTACTCCTCCTCGTTGTTTTGTTTTTTTATTTTTCGGCTTCTCTTCGCGACCGCCTGCGCCCCTGATTTTTTTAGGTTGCACACTGAGATGGCTGCCGTCGTGTCTTTTCGTGATGTCCGACTGGAGGACCCCCGTACCCTCGTTTTTTCGTGGGGGAAGTTTATCTTTCCCTTTTTCCTTTTTCCGTCCCCTTTGTGTGTAAAGGTACGTCCGCTCTTTCTATCTCGAGATCGTCCAGGGTTACCCTCTTCAGATCGCTGATTCGCTTTTCTGATCTTGCCAGACGCATCCTGGTCCCGCGTTTCCGGCACCCGCCTGGAGCTCTTTTTGACCCGCCATTTTTTCTGAAGAAGGGTGCGGGTGGGTCGGCCCTTTTTTTTTATTTTTTTGAAGCATGATTTTTTTTTCCCCTTTTCCCCTTTTTTCTCCCCATTTGGTACTCCCGTTTTCTTATGCGTTTTTTTCTCACCCCGTCTTTAAGGGCAATCGCAGCTTCCGTTTCCCTTTTTTTCCGTCCCCAGTTCTTCTTTCTTTTTTTCCCTCGTCGGTGGTCAGTTGATAGGTTGTTGCTTCGTGGACCATTTTCCTTACGGTTGCCATTTTTTCTCTCCAAATCTTTTCCCCCGGCCGGTCTCGACGAAAAAAGTTACTTCAAACTTATTTTTCGGACCTCCGTGCTCTTTTCTCCCCTTGATGTTTGCTTCCGCTCCTCGACCTTCCCCTTACGGTCTCCCCACAAACACCCTCTCCGTATGCAAATAGACTCTGTGCTGACACCACACAACTTTTTTGTTTCCCGTAATGTAGAGTCTAGATTTTCTTCTTTGAGTCCCCTTTTCATCCCTTTTCCCCCTTGAGTGCGGTTGACCCATTTCTCTTAAGCCTTTCAGCTGTCCTGGAGTTTGTATCCTAGCGACACCCCTGGAGGTTCTTTTTGCTTTTCCACCGTTCCATGACATTCGAAATGAGGCCAGGCCTTGGGCATTTTTTTTTCCAGGCGAGCAAGGGTTTCGGTAGTCTTCTTGAGCGGCGTCTTTCTGTTTCCTGGTCCCATAGCGACGTTAGTGACTCCCTTCAGCATTATTTGCATGACTTGTATCCCCCTTCAGTTGGACCATTTTTTTCTTTGATTTTTTTGCGGATTACTGGTCGATGTCCGTTTTCACCCCCCCCCCCGCCCTTACACCCCCACACGATGAGACCAGAGCCATCCCCTCTTTCCCCCCTCGTCTCTGCAGAGTTTCCTTTTCCCCTTCGGAACGAGGTTGAGTATCCGGTGGTTCCCCGTCCCCTGAGTTTTATTTCGCCCGATTTCCTTTTTCTTCTGGGTCCGATCTTTGGGTTATCTCCTAGGACCTGACTCGGCTCTTTACCTTCGTTACCGTGGATCAGGGACCTGTTCCCCTTCCTTCTGCAATTTCTTCCGCGTTGGTTCCCCCCGTATTTCTGTTTTTCTGACGCGTTTTTGCCCTTCTTCAGCACCCATCGTAAGCGTCGCTTTTCAAATCCTCTTTGCGAGCTCGATTGTTCTTTTTTTTACCATTTGACCATTGGGACCGCGGCGAATTCTTTCCCTCGCGAAGTCTATTTTTTTCCAGCTTTTTTCTCCGGCCAACCCCAAATGGAGGTGACCGCATCGAACGCTTCTATTGTCGTCGATGGCACTTTGTCTTTTTTTTTTTCCCCTTCTTCCCTTTCTCCGTCCCACTGATCCCTGGTTCAATCTTTTCCCTCCCTCTGGCTGTTGCGGTATAGCGCATTCGGACCGCTTTCCGTGCCCATCACACGTCTAACCCTTTCCTCTTTACCCTGAAACGAGCTTTCTTGCTCGTTGGGCGGGTTTCTCTTGATTCTTTTTTTGGTCCTTGGTGTCCTGCCAGTTTTTTCGTCCCCTCTCGACGCGACTACTCCCCTTTCCTTGCACGATGACTACTTGTGTCTTTTGCAGTGGATTTGCTCCTTGTTATTTTTGTTCCCATTTTTTTTGCTTGTTTTACCGGACGTTCGAGCCGCCTCCTGTTTTCCCCCTGATTTCCCGTTTCTTTCCTCATGCATGATGTTTTTGATGAACCGTTAGGCACAATTTTTTTTTTTGTGCCCTCGCAGCGGCTCCCCCTCTCATACCTATTTTTTTTCCCCTTTTTCTTTGTTCGCTCTCCGTTTTGCTGATTCCTTTTCTTTTCCCGGTTGCTTTGTTTGCCGTCTCGGTATATTCTTTCTTGTTCCTTGACATCGGAACCCCTCTTCGCTCTTCTTGCCGAGTTGCCGCGAGATTCAGCCTTTGTGTTCTACGCTAACTCCGACCCGTTGTCATGACAAAGTCCTTTTGAAACGACGGGCCTGGCTCCCGTTCTTTTTCACCTTTCGCGCATTCCGCCCGGAACCCCAGTGCTTCTTTGCATCCCGTGGGCGGTGCTGCAGGGTGTCGTCTTTTTGTTGTTTCTTCTCAGTTTCTTTATGAGAGCACCATCCGAAAACCGGGAGCGTTATGCCTCTTTCTCTCCCAATTTTTTTGCTTCGTTTTCTTTTTTTCTTCTCATAATTACTCCATCCCCTGGTGTTTCTGTCGGACGTGTTATTTCCTTTCATTGGCTCGTAACCACGGCACCCTTTTTCCCCTATTCCCCTTACGGTTTCGTTAGTCTGGGTTCTCTTTGGTCCCTGTTCTCCCCACATTGTTTCCACATGCCCTCTCCGCTTCTCTTTCTAGACGCCTTTTTCTGGGATTAAGGGGGGGCTGGAATCCCCCCCTGACCCCATCCTCTTTGATGATTCCCCCTTTGGCGTCCGTACGTGATTTTTTCGAATTCCGCTGGTACCGTTTTCCCCCTTTTTTTCATCGTGGTGTCCTGTTTTCTTCTTTTGACCACTGGCGTGAATTGCTGTCTCTCCCCCCGCTTTGTCCTTCCTTTGGGATAGGCGAGCATTCTGTTCTTGGCTGCTCTTCGTCTCCTTGGTTTCCGTACTCTTTTTACCGCATGCTCCGACCACTCTTGTTTTTTCGCACACGTCGACGTCTCATTTTTTATTTCTCCCTCTTTTTTCCTTTTCCTTGCATTCTTCCTGTGTAGTCGCCCTGATTGGTTTTGTTTTTCGTCCTGTCTGGTTTATTTTTTCTACGGTTGCGACATGGCACTGGTTCCCTGCCCCCGCTCTCCCCATTTCTCTTTCCTTGTTCCGTAGGATGTCCACCCGTGTCTTGCCCTTCACACCCCTCCTCATTTCTTTTCCAACCGCGTAACCTTACGGGTAGTTGCCGTTTTCTTCTTTGGCTAGATTTTTCCTTCCTGCGCCCCACAAGTGCTCTGTTCTATTCCCAGCTTTGATTTTAGTGTTGTGTGTTCTCCGTCTTTCCCCTCGGGTCAAGGCTGTCTCCCTCTTTTTTAGTTAATGGGTCACCGCCGCGTTCCTCCTTGTTTTTTTCACCTAGTATGATCTCCCGTGCCCCGTCCTTTCCCGACAGATGTGTGGGTGGCACTGATGTTTTTGTTTTGTCCCCTTCTTCGTCGGTTGGTATTTACTTCCAGTCTTACGATTTTACTGACCTGGGCTTTTTTTCTCCCTCTTTTTTTTCCTTGACCTACAGTCCTGTGGTTTTCTTTTCTTCTCCCTCTCGTTGAGTCTTCCCCGTCGTATTGCTTTTTTTCCCTCTTGTCCACGCGCCATACTACTCTGGTCTTTGTTTGTTGACCGTGGCAAGCCGTATTGGCATTCTCTTTTGGGCGGGCACTGATTGATTGCCGGCTCTTCCTTTCTGAACTTTTGCACCGCCTCCAGACACACTTTGCTGGGATATTATTCCATTTCGACTCTGGTGCTTCTGTCTACACCTGCGCCTTTCTGCGACCCCTAACCTCCGGGCCCAGTCTTATATCCTCTCGTGTTTTTTTTTTGTGCACACCCTCGGCTTCTTTGCCTTTTTCCCTCCTCCCTATCTTTTTGATCGGTTCTTTGGATATCACTGTCGACTCTTTTCTATTCCCTAGCGCCATTCCCTCCCCCTCGTGAAAACTGGTTTTACGACAAGCAATTTCTCCTTTTTTCCCCCCTTTCTGAAGCCCGGCAACGTTCCCTCCTTTTTCTTCTTCGGTCTCTCTCCTGGTGCTGCTAATTTGTCTCTTCCCGTTTCCGTGCCTTGATATGACCCCCGTCTTCTTTTCTTCTCTCTTCCTCGTTTTTTTTGTGCATTCTTTCAGGCCTTTCTGTGACGAGTGTCTGCCCTTTATGACACCTTTGCACTCCTGAGGCCAAATGGGAGATTTAACGTGCCCCTATACTGCCTTCTTCCTGGCGCTGACTGGTCCCCCTCCCCGTCTTGCTCCAGCGTTTGGGCTTGATGGTTTGTCGTGTTTTTCCTTTTGTTTTCCACACGTTTACGCTGTTTTTTTTCTCTTTGATTCGGCCTGATAGGTCTCCCCATTTGTGATAAACCGCCCCTCGTCTTCGATCGTTTCTCGCTTTTTTTCCCCTTCCTCCCTCCAAGACTTCTTCCGGTTCCCCGCCTCCCCCCCGGGTCACCTCCGTCTCAGTTCGGGTATCTCTAAGTCCACTGTTGGGTCCTTCTTTTCTTTGGTGGTTTTCCGACCCTTCCCTTGGTTTTCCCCTCTTCTTATTTGAAATTTATCCACTTTCGGCAGCTTGACCTCTTACGTGTTGCTGATCGTTTTGAGTAGTTGAAGACGTGCCCCCTCTTCTTGTACCTCTTGTATGCATGATCGTGCCGCCTTTTTTTCGTTTTTAGTGCGGTGGGTGGGATTTATTGCCCCTGTTTTCCCCCTTCGGATTTTTATGGCCTTCTTTCCCCTTGGGTCACCACATTTAAGTCCCCTTTTTTCCTTTTATAACCGCCACAGGACTTCAAAGGGACGGTCCTTCTCCCCGTCCGTTCGTGGTATTTCCGCTTCTGTTCCTGGGCTTCAGCTTCCTTCTTCCCCGATTCTGCACCTACGTCCGGCTCTTCCTTCTTTATTCACCCCCCGTCTGTTTCCCTTTTGCTTACTCCCTTTGACCCCTTTTTTGATGTGGTGAGAACACGAGACCATTTTTTTTCCCAGGGTTGGTTCCGCTTACTGTCTCCCTTTCCGGCCTGTTTCTTCTGACCTCCTCTCAGCCGTTTTTTATTCTTTTCCTGTTCCTTGCGGTCTGTTGTTCACTTATCCCTCCTTTCGCTTTTACCAGCAGTCGCTTGTCTGCCGTCTTATTGAGCAATTGGTGACCTCTCCCCTTCTTGTTCCCCTGCAGTCATTTTTCCACCTTATCCTTTCTTGTTTTGTCGGCGAGTTGTATGCCGTGTGTGATCCTCCCTCGTCGGGCGTCTTATTTCTTATTGAGCCTGCCGTTGTCGGCTCGTCCGGGGTTATTTCTTTCCTGATGTTCGTCTGCCTTTCGGGTGGAGTCCGGTCTTTTCCTGGACGTTTGGCCGTTGTTAGCGGGATGATATTGTTTCTGTGATACCCTTTAAAAGTTTTTTTGTTGCCTTTTCACGCTCCTTAATGATTTTGTCAGTCCAAAAAGCGTGTTCTCCCTCCTTCCCCAGGCCGGAGCCGCCGGCATGTGTTTCCACTGTGATTGAGCTTTTTTTCTTCTGCTTTTGATTAGTGTGGTTCGCCTGGGCCGACTTTTTTCCGTTTTTTTCTTGAGTTGTGCTGTGTATTTCCCGTATCTGTTTTTAGTTGATCAATTATTCAACATGCGCGAAGTTACTTTTTTTCCGACTAGCTGATGGTCTCCTATGCGCCTCGAACGAGTCCACGCCCCTTTCCGCCCGCTGAACTTTCGCCCATTCGCGGGCCCCGATTTTTGATGTTTGGGTTTATTCGACTTTTCCTTGTTTTTTCCCACACCTTTCTTTACGGCTGAGACGTGGGTAACTCCCCCGTGTGAAGATCTGTCCTGATCCCTCCTTGTTCCTTTGGACCTGTACTTTTGTTTTGGACACCCACCTGTCCCCTTGCCGAGATCTGGCTCTACGAAGTATTCTTTGTGATGCGGTAGCGTTGTCTCTCATTACCCGCGTGCGGAGGTGAACCCACCCTTTTCATCTGGTGACTTCGTCTCTTCTTCGCTCTTCTCCCCTCTTGATGCCTTTTTTCCAGGTTTTTTTTTTTTCTATGCCCTCTCCTTTAAGAATTACTGGTTTACCTCTTGTTCTCCACCCTCTGTCCCGTCTTTTGTTCCCCATGTTATCGCCTTCCCCAGCCCCTGTGTCCGGATCTATTTGAAACTTCCTTTGATTCTTCCACCTGATACGAGTCTTGTTTTCTTTTCGCACTTTCGTTCGTTCCCTGTTTGGCTGATGCGATGCGCTGCAGGATTCCCCTCCCCAATATCGGTTAAGGTTCACCTCTTCCTCCTTTCGCGTCGGATACGGTATCACTTATTCCTTTTTTTTTTTTTCCCATTCTCTTATTGACTCTATGCTTTCTGAATTTATCTTTTTCCCTCAGTCGGGCGTTAGATTTTTTGTGATTGTCTCACCCGACATGTGTCTTTTTCGGATGGAGTCTGTTGTTCCGTACGCCTTCTGACATGGGTCATCCCTTCTTTCTCTCATCCTCGGACGAACTTGTCCCCTTTTTTTCGGCGACGCTGAATCCCTTTCCTTATCTCTTTCTTTCTTTCCTCCTCTCCGTGTTGTTGTCTTTTTTTTTTTTTTTTAGTTTTTTAAACCTAGCGTGCTCGCGCTGCGGTCCGCCCCCGTCCCCCTCTTCGTCGGTCGATGATGATCTGAGTTTGACCGCGTTCTATTCCTCTCTTACCCCTTATCACGCTCTTCTCCTAAACGCATGCTGGCCTCGTGCGGTTTTTCTCCCCTCCTTTTATCTTGCCTCCTAGTCGAACTTTCTCTGTTACCTTCTTCGATCCTTGAGGCACTCGAGTCAGGGTGTTTTTTCGTCGGCCAAGTTTGTCCCCTTTCTTCTGACCTTTGTGACGCCCCCACTCCTTCCTCCTTTGAGAACCTCGTTTTCTTTTTTTGGCACTCAGTTTTTGCCCGTCGTCGATTCATATTCCTCCTGACTTCCTTTTTCGCCCGAACTGTTTATCCTTTTCTCTCCGGTAGGGTATGTCCCCCTTCCACCCCCGTCATATACGACTTTGTGTACTTAGGTCATCTTTTGATGTCGTCCTCCCATGGCGTTTCTTTGATAGGGGCTGAAAATACCTTTCATTTCATCTCCCCCGATCTCTTTTAGAGCCTTTTCTTTCTGCGTTTTTGCCGTTCTTGGGTCTTCCCATGATCATTCTGCGCCTCTTGTCTTTGGTGCGTTTTAAAGTTCTTTTTTCTTTGTCTTGCGTTTGTCCTCTTCCTTCCTAGGTGCTGTCTTGTTGTTTATACGCTACACGTTTAGCTCTTTCTGCAACTTTGTTTTTTGCCTTCCTCGTTGTCCTCACTTTACCCTGTCTTTTTGTCCTGGCCTAGTTGTGTTGTATTTTTTTTGTTCCCTTTGATTGTCAATACAGATGGATCTTTTTACTTTCTTTTGTCACTCTTTTTGCCCTGGCCTTTCCCCTCACCATTATTATTGTCGGTTTCTCTTCCATTCTTCCGTCGCTGTCCTATCCCTACAATGATTCTGTTTTTTATAGCCCTTCCCCTTTTGTTTACATTGCCTTTTAGGGTGTCCTGTACTCGGCTGTCGTTTTCCCCAATGTTTTTTTCTTTATATCGGTGTTCGGTGGGTCCAGGCCTGTCCCTGGTTTTGAGTTACCTACCTCCTACCTTCCGGCTGCATTGCCCGGAGGTATTCACAACCACTTTTGTGTCTCCCTTCTGACTGTCTGTTTCGACCCGTTCACAGCCGGCAGGCTTTTAGCCCTCTGTAGTGAATTTACTTCAGCGCATACTCTTTTTGCTAACTTTCTCCTCCCCACTTTGACTTGGATATGTCTTTTCATTGGCCGTTATTTCTGTCTTTTCGCAATTGACGTGTGACCGTCCTCATTCCCGCTAATGGCGGATTTTCTTCATTTATTTGGTCAACCTGCCGCTAGCCTGAAGTCGACGTCTTCGGTATTTTTTCGTTTTTCCCCCTTGGGACGTTTACCTTATAGATGTTGTCGGCATCCCTCTCTCTTTTTTTCGCTCTCTGCCCGGTGTTCTTTTTCGTCCTTTAGATGTATCGCACGGCGTCTTGCCTCCCTCCCGTTGGCGGCCACCGTTTTTGCTTCCGTGCCCTTTGCAGGATTTTTTTTTGCGTTCCTTTTTGTGCCTTTCTTTCGCGTTGTATTTTTTTTTTTTCCCGCTTTTCATCCAGACGTAAGACTTTTACTGAGACCCACCCGATTCGCTTGAAAGTCCAGCACTTTGAGCCTGCCTTTTGTCGAGCGGTAACCTATTCCCTTTAAGTTTTTGCGTTCTCCTGGTGAGTTTTCCCTCTCGCGTTCTTTTCAACCATTTTTGATAGGAAAAAAGGGTCTTCCGTCCCCTTTTGCCCACCTTTTCCTGGTTGTTGGCCTCCCTTTTCTTTAAGTCCCTTGTGCTCCCCCTCCTTTTGTCCTTTCCCCTGTTTTCTCACAACAATCCTACCCTGTTCCTTGGTTGGCAAACTTGGGCGTGTTATTCCCCCTCCTCCTTTTCTTTTTTTTTGCAAGTTTGTCTCGTGGCGCCCTCTTCGCTGCTCCTACCTTTTGGAAACTTCTTTTCCTTCTCCTGCAATTATCCCTTGTGTGCCACTCTTGTTTTGTGCTAACTCGGCGGACTCCAGTGCGCCTTTTCTTCCTCTGCTGACTTTTTTCTCCCTGTCTCCAATGGTTAAGGACCACGAAGTTCTCTTCCCCCTCAGTACCCTATTGCAGGGCCGGCGTTCAGTCCCGTGTCCTTCGGGTACACACGACTCAAATCCCTCCCCCTTTGCTTAATTTTCACGTGTTTTTTTTTCTCACAAGGAGGTAGTTTTTGTATGCTCTCACCGAGTTTCTTTTCATATCTATCCTCCGTGTTTTTTGTTGTGCCTGTTTTTCTTTCCTTTTTTTTTTAGTAAGACCCTTGACTATATGACGGTTGTCTTTTTATTGACAAGCACTTTATCTCGTTTTGGACCACCACTCTTTGATGTTGGCCAATGTTATATCCGGGTGCTCTCTTTGCGCTCTGGTAGACATTTCCCCAGTTGCCTGAGGCTAGTGAGGTTTGCTAGAGGTTTTTCTTAGTGTTCCCAGATTTTCACCATGTTTTTCCCCTTTTTCACGCGATTGTTCTTTCCCCCCTTCCCCGCCCTTGTAGTCGTTTTGTTCTCGATTTATCTCCCTCGTAGCTCTTTTTCCATTGTTTCGTCCCCCTATATCCCGACTCGATTTTCTCGTTCCCCGAGTTTTCCAGGTTTCGTTGTTTTTTGCCCCCTCGACCCAAATTTCCATTTCCTCCTTAGACTTGCTATTTTTTTCTTGTTCTTTCCGATCAACCTTCAGTGAGGAGGGAATTACTTCTCCCTAACCCCTTTGTTTTTTTGTTTCTTCCTATTGCCCTTTTGTTTTTTCGTGGGCTGTCCGCCGGCTTTTTTTTTTCCCCGTTTTAAATCGTTAATGTTGGTAACCTCCACACCTCACAGGTCCTTTGGTCAAGCAAATATTGTTGTTTTCTCCTGCTTTTGGGTCCCTTTTTTTCCCGAACTTTGCTTTGTATTAAGCGCCCAAAGCTCCTCTTTCCGTGCAGCCCTTTTTCCGTTCTAGTGATGTTTTTATGATCTGACCTCCTTAGCGCTTTCCTTTTTAAGTGACTTGTTGTACCTGGGGTTTTAGGAGTAGTGACCATTCTTCTTGTTTTTCTGATTCCTTCCCCCTTCCGGTTGCAAAACGTCATTCCCCATGTATTTTTTTTGCTTTGTCCCTTTTTTGACTGCCCACAGCTGCTTACTTTTCATCTTATTCTATCGGCGTGCTATTCCCTCCCTTCCCTCGCTCGTCGTGATTTGGTCCCGGTTATTTTCTCGTTCCCCTTGCCGTTTTTTTTGATTTCCAACCCGCGAAATTAGTTCTAAGCATATTTCTTTTTTCCTATTTTTTTCCTCTTTGTCTTTCCCACATTATATTCTTTTTACGCTTTAACGGTCACCGCCGCGCTATGACTCTGTCTTCGATTTTGCTATTTGTTTTCACTCCTTCTTCCCCCCTGCGCCTCCTTACTTCAATCTGGCGCCTTTTTTTGTCGCTTTTGGTGATAAAACTTTTGTTTTCGATTGTGCACCCTTTGACGCTTTTTTTTCTTTTTTTTTTTTTTTCGATGTACCCTGTGGGGCTGTCGAACTTTTGCCTTGTTTACCTATCATCTTGTTGTCCATGGAGAAGGCTTTTTTTTTGTTTTTATTTTTGGTGTGAGTAGCTTAGTTTTTTTTTTTTTTTGGCCTCTCCTTTTCTGTATGGGAGATTTTGCCACCTCTTTTCGGCTGTTTTTCCTCTCTATTCTTGCACGCCGCGTGTCCCTTTTGCCTTCGTATCTTTGTCTTTTTGTATCTTTTTTGTTGGCCGACCTGCCTCCTTTTTTTGACTTGTGCGATTTCGCCTTTGTTTTTTATTTCCGTTCGCTTGTCTCGCCATACCCGGACGACCTTTGTTCCCTGTTTGACCCCCTTGTCCTTGGCACCCACCCGTGTTAGATTCCATTTTCTCCAGTCCACCACTCCTTGGGAAACATATTTTCTGTTCTTTTTTCCTCCGGTGGCCGGTCTTTCAGGCTACAGTTTTTTCTCACTCCTGGACCGTTTTTTCTCTTCCTGCGTTCGAGTGGTCGGGTCCTACCCCGAGGTTTTGACGAGGTGTGCGCCTCCACCTTTGTGTAGAATCTTCTCATACTGGCCCTGATCGGTGGTTTGTCCTTCCCGCTTTTTAAGGCCCATTCAACATAACACTGGCCCGCGCGATTATTTTTTCCTCCACAAGAATCTTCCAGTTGTTTCTTCCTTCGGCCCCCCCCGTTTGATTGTCTTCCTCTTCCCCGGCCTCCGTAATTCGTGTTTTTTTCTTTCCCTGCAGTGTTTGGAAATTTTTGGTCCCCCCATCCCCCTCGAACTACGTTTTTTTGTCTCCTTTTGTCGGGTCCCCAGCCCTTTAACGAGCGATTAGAGGTCTCTCCTTTTTTTGCTTATCATGCTTTCGCTGAGTTCTTCCGTTTTTTTGCCCTACAAACGTCACTCCTGCGAGGTCGCACTTCTCGAACGTTTGACTAATCGTACCGGGTTCTTTTTCCCTTGGCCTTTTTTTCGTTGTTAACCAGTATCCCTCCTGATTTTTTCCTTCACGCAACATTTTTTTTTGACCCCACTCTTTTCTGTTGTGATGTATGAGTTCCCCCTGCCGGGTTTCGGACCCTACTGGTTTTTCCTCCCCCCTTGCCCGTTTGATATTTCCAAGCAATCTGATTTCCTCTTTCTTCAAATTGGGTGCGTGCCGATGCGCTTTTGTTCCCCCAGTATCCTAACACCTCGAGACGGACCCTTTTCCTGCGTTCTCCAGAGCCGACACTTCAGTTCTTTTTTCGGCTTTCTTTTTCCTTCCCTATTCGCGAGTCCTGTCCTGATCAGGGGCGCGTAAGTTTCGGCGTCCGTTTGGGGTAGTTTGTCTTTTTTTTTCTCCCCCCGTTCGCCATCTTTACACCATAATGGCTGTTGGTTCACCGTAGCAGATAATCCCCTTATATTCTGGTCCCACCCACGAGCTGTAATTCGCCCCGTGCCCTTCTCTCGTTTAGTCGATTCATATGCGTGAAGTCACTTCTGGTT
>Ga0179593_1421338_pt1 | contig 15856 bp, 17 predicted proteins | sample CZODoug2_1_08_16_FD_185931 | JGI IMG/M metagenome (GOLD analysis project Ga0179593, IMG submission 185931) | Vadose zone soil fungal communities from Angelo Coast Range Reserve, California, USA - CZODoug2_1_08_16fungal (PacBio error correction) | ecosystem: Environmental > Terrestrial > Soil >... | reverse complement strand
CTCATCGTCCCACCTTCCTCTTTTTCCTTTGCGTCTTGTTCGATGGAGGCACATTAATCTTCAGTCCATAATCGGAGTTCTCAGTTTTAAAGTCTGATCTTCGTCGTGGTCTTTACTCCACGGTCGCCCGGCTTCCCCCACGATAGTGCTGATTAGTAACGGGCCAATCCTTTCCCTCTTTCTCAAAAAACCCCCCCGTGTGTGGTTCTCCAGTTTCTCTTTCTCGATCGAATCGAGGGTACTGATCCCCAGAACGCTTGGATGAGACGTCCCCCTCTCTTTTTTTGATCCTTATAGCCCTTTCACAGCGTGATCTTTCCCGGTACACTAAGTGCGAACCCCTCCCTGATGGGCTCGGTTTTCATGCCCCTCTTAAGCCCAGCACCGCCATGGCTGCTGCGACAGATTTCCCCATGGTATGCCCTATCGCGTTGCCTCATCGTGGTTTTATAGGTGACGTTTTCCATTCCCCCCACTCCGTCCTCTTACCGATCACAAGAGTTTTTAAGAGGAGTTCCTGCACCCCAAATGCGTACGCGCTTTCCCCTTGACCGTCCCCTGCCGCTCAGAGGAGCACCTGCGGCATCAAGACTTCCTTTTCCTGTTTCAAGAAATGTAAGCACTTTGGCCGGGCCAACGTTACTTTCTTGCCCCCCCCGAAATCTTACTTTAATCTAATAACAGTTGTTTGCTTCACCATTTCCCCCTCCCGTAAATAACGTTTTTCATCCACCCGGTTCAACAAGCTGTATCGCGGTTTGTATGGATCTTGTTGGCAACCACCCAGGCTCGTCTATGCGTTCTTTGCCCTCACAACCCCCTTCCTTTTTTTCTCTTTTGAACCATTACGCAGTCGTCTTTTCCACTGCGTAATCTCCGTATTCCTTGATGAGAAAGCCTATGTGGTTTTTCCCAAATAGTTATCCCACTTGGCTCAAATACTTATTCACCCACTCTTCCCCAGTTTCCCCCCCCCCTTTTCAAAATTTACCTACATAGACCGTTTCGGTGCCTCTCCCCTGTTCCCAACTTTTTTTTTCCAATGTAACCACGTTTTTCCTTCTAGGAATTCACACGTCCTTCCTGTTTCCAAAGGTCGTCCCATCCAGCAGTTCCACGATATAGTCTAGACCTAGTGGGGAGTCGCTGATATTCTTTTCCTCTTGCCATCACGGTCAAGAGTCAAGCTTCATTTCTCAACGTTTTCCCTCCCCCCCTGATAACCATCGTGGCTAGATAGCCGGAGATAAAGTGGAACTCTCGCAGACCCAAGATGGATTTTTTCCCTTTTTCTTAACCCCACGGCGTGACGGCTCTCGATAAATATAAGTTTTCCCCCCCTCTTATTCGTTCGGCACGAGGGGCTTACCCTGACAAAACGGATCACCCATCGTTCGCGGGAAAAGCGTAGGAAGGAACTGGCCGGAATCACTAAGCACGCTTTTTTGACCAGCCCAAGACTAACAGTTCTTCCCCAATGACTGGCTTCCTTTATTTTTCCTCATAATAAGTGTTGTGAGAGACTTCACCCTTTTTCCATTTGATTTTTTTTTTTTCCCTTTTTTTTCTTAAACAAATTTTCTTTCTGGCTTGGATAAGTCATGACGAACGATTTCACGTATTTTTAGTACCTCGGGCATCGTTTTATATGGTTGGGCATGGTATGAAAGCGACCGTTGACCTCATTTCACGCCCCGTTGGGTATATTTTAGTCAGCTGGGTTCGCGCCCCTGTTCAATTAACCAGACTTCTTTCGTCGCGCTCTTTTCCTTATTCCGGCATTTCTTTTCTATTGGTCGTTTCCCCTCGATTTCCCTCGTTTTGGTTCACTGAGATGTTATGTTTCAAGGGAAGTGCACCGACTGCATTCCGATGATTCTTTAGATAAAGAGTTGAGTGGGGGTAAGACGCTATTATGGAGAAAACCCGTTGCCTCCAGGGCTCCCTTCAGAAGGCTAGTAGGTAATCGATTAATATGCCGCGAGGGTGCGCCTTAGTCCCCCACCGAATTCCGTTTATTCCTTCCGCCCTCCTGTCGTTGACGTTAGTGCTTTCACCCGTATTGCCCACAAAAGGGTGACCCCCCCCCTTTCTCCCTCACAAAGCCTTGATCTTAGATGGATTTTGCACATTAGACGACTTCTACATTTTTTTACGATGGAACTCTTGTTTCTTCTGCGCTTCTTCGTTGATACTATTTTTTCCTTTTTGTTGGACCAACCACCAACCCTTTCCCCACCGACATACTTTTTTTTACGTTAGGTGGATGACCACCTTTTTTCCATTGAATACCCTTTTGAGTTTGGACGTACCCTCTTCTCGCTGACTTTCTCCCGCGTGCCCCAATCCTGTGCTGTGTAAAGAAACCTCTTTAACTCCTGATTCTGTTGTTTCCCCCGGAATTTTCTTACCACTCCTAGGTGAGTGAGGCCTCTCTGGTCTTGATGAAATGTCGCTCCTCCTAGCTTCTTTCCTTTCCCCAATTTCTCTCCTTAAATCTTTTTTTTGGCCCTTGTAAACTCCCTGTTAAACCGATGTATGTTCGCCGCGAAAGTAAGGTTCCGATTTTTTTTCCTGCGTTGGCCCCAGTTATAGCGATCTGAAAGTCTTATTGTGTCCCCTTACATTTTTATATGTAGAGGCATCTTCAGTAGAGCGGGGGTTTTTCCCCGTTTGGTCGGTTCGATGACGTCCTTTAAAAGAGCATTTTCTAGCCCCTTCTTTCTTTTTAGACCAAGAGCTTAAGTTGTACCGGCTTTTCATTCTTGGAGACGAATACGTATCCCGCTGAGCTTCCTTATTTCGACGTGATTTGAGTCCCCGGCGCTTCCCCGGTACAGAAATCGCATCCCGTTTTCCTCAAAAAGCCCGCTCGTGCCCGTTAGAAATTTCCCTAGATGTGTCCTTCCCTGGCGACAGTTACTGACGTCGCCACTACTTTTACGCTTTGCCCCTCCTCTTGTCGTCCTTCCTCTCTGTTGAATGTGAAGGCCCGCGATTTGCCCAGTGCCCGCCCCTAACCCCCCCCCTAGATCCCTCCTTCGATCCTTCTATCTTTGCCCACTTCGTTGTTTTTTTCAGATTCTCCGATTTATGCTGCGGGTTCGGCGCACGTTAACGATCGAGTTACCCTCTTTCTGGACCTTCCCCTTAGCGAAAGACGCGGGCCCCCCCCCACAATGCTTCCCCCCGGTCTTCTTTCTTCTTGGACGTCAGACCAAGTGTCGCCGGCGTCAACTCTCTTATTTGCAGGCTTCCCTTTCCCCCGAGGCGTGATTACCCCAAACCCGACCCAGCGCTCCTCTAGCGGAGCCTGGGAGGCGACGCGGGACTTGAAGCACAACTCCTATCCAGGAAGCGTCTCTTTTGACCGATTCTCCTTCCTTAGCATTCGTCCAAACGATACTTCGGCTTTACCCCCCTCGGGGCGAACAATGTCTTTTTTTGGAGCAGGGGCCTGTGTTTTTTTTTTTTAACCCTCAAATGGAACCGCCACGACTATGTGCGGCTTTCCCAGCACTCATGTCTTTACAGCAAGGCGCTGTCCCCGAAGGTTTTTTTACCCTTTTCCCAGTTTTTCAGCACCATGAGGTATTCTGGTTCCCCACTGAACATTGTTCATTTTTTTCCCCGAGTTCCCAAACCCCTTTTTTCCCTTGGATTATCAAACGGACTTTCCCCTTTCTCAGAGGAGCATGACCTACCCTGAATCCCCGACGTATTCCTTCCCCACCCCCCGTTTTCCATGGTTTGAAGTAGCCTTGCACCGGCAATGTTAAGGAGGGCCCCCTTGGTCTGGTCCCTCACTGGATTTCCACTTTCCAATGCAATCAGGCCTTTTTTCCTGTAACATCATGGCAAATTAATTCAAGTGGTGAATAACCTGAACCCCGGATCTTTTGTTCCTTTGCGGGTTGACCCCCCCTTCTCTATTCCCCCGTAGCAAGGCAACCCACAAATAGGAAGTTTTTTTCAGCGTTCCCACATTACGCCCTGCTTCGCTCAAGGTCACCTGCCTTCTTCTGTGATTCCCATTGTCGGGGGGCTTCTCCATGGTTGAATACCTACTTACCCTAAGTCAAACAGTGGCTATATCATCCCAGAACCGTCGCTTGGGGGTCTAGCGCCACTTTTTCGTAAACGCCCTTTTACCCGTACACCCCTCCTATCGACTTCCCCCCTGTGAAACTGGTTTCCGGGCCGGATCTGAACCCCTGAAATCCCTTCTCTGAGAGCTTCCCACTTCTTCTTCGATTCGGGACTGTTTTAATTCCTGTCTACGTTACACCCTTCCAGGTCTCCTCCCTCAGTGACAATCCTGGCTCAACATCAGCCGAGATAGCCTTCTCGTCTCTTTGGCCCTCGCGGACGAAAATTAGTTTTGGTGTGTTTTCCCCACGGCCCTGTGCCCTTTTGCTTCTCCACTCCGGGGTCTTTTCGAGGCGTTTGCAAGCTTGTCCCTCCTTTTTTACCCCTGGCCCAACCAATATCGCCCTTCACGGTTTCCTGACGGTTTTTAACCCGTTTCCTTAAGGGCCTCCCGAAGCACCTATTCGTTTGTTTGCCCACGGTAAACCTGTCTTCCCCCTTCGTTCACAGTGACGGTGTATCTTTTTAATAATCCGACTTTGTGGTGTTGAGCCTATTGCCCGTAAGGTGGCCCCCAAAACGCCCTTGGCCTTTTGATCTCTTCTTTTTGCTGGGGAGGCTTCCCCTTTCAGGACACCTCCCCCCCCCCTTTTTCACGTCGATCGGTGTCGAGATGGACGCTATCCTTTTTTTTCTAAAGCGACAAGAGTGAAGCCCTCGTCGTAAAGTTATAGGTACGCTTTCTTTTTTTTTAAAGACGCAGGTCTTTTTTACCTACCGATGTTCGTAGCCATGGGTTCCCACGATAGAGCCTTTTCCCCCGGAGGATTGTTTTTAGTCCCTGGATTTATTGGCTTCTTCTTCCTTGTCGAGGCACACGCACGTAGTTGGCATTGTAAATTTTCCCGTGATGAAGGACACCTTTTTGGCAAGCCTCCGAGTCCCTCAGCTTTGATCTCCTATCGGTCGGTCGTCAGAATCACCGGTTTACAGTTCAGTTTTTTTTCATTCCAGAACCTATTTAAGAGTTCATTCTCCCCTAGGTCTGGACGTTTACACAAGGTGTTCCCTCCTTCTTAATGGTTTTTGAGTAATCCAAGGGGTTAACTGTGTCTTCCCTTTTTTTTACAGTTGAGCCGATCTTTTGGGCCACCTCCTCGGGCTTCCTACCCCCTCCTTCTCGTTATTAGCTTTGCAAAATAGGCCTACCTGTTAATGTTCGTACGAGAACCCCCCAACTTCAGGTTTTTTCTTCCCTCCGGCCCCTGATCCCGAGACGTTGTACAAAAAACGATCACCCAATTTACCCCCCCTTATCAGTGTTTTCGTTGTATGTATTCCCCCCCCCGGTGCCTTACCTTTCGTCCTTTTTTTTCTTCTGTGACCCTCCCACTCTTCCCTCTTATGTATATTCGTGTGTACTCACTGTGACAGACCAGCGTCATTTCACCTTGCCGTGTCAGATTCCGGGTTTAAAACAAATATTGCTCTTTTTTGAGGAAAGATTTCGTTTTTCTCCTTCTTATTTTCCATGATCCGTGTGCGCGTCAGGTGCCGGGTTAAAAACCCATTCCCCCTCCTGGACCTTACCAAATGTGTTTGCACGAAGCCTTAACTTTTGATAGCCTCCTTAGAGGTTTTGACTTCCGTCGTGGAATCCTCCCACTGCTGCTGTGTCCCCCCCTCCCTGGACAGCCTTTGATGTTTTATTGAATAGCCCCCCTTCTTTTTATGTGTTGTTTTTTTAAGTTATGGACTTTTGCCTGTTCCCCTTACCTTTTTCAGGTAGAATTTTACTCAATAGCCTTCTCGGGTTAACCTCCCCCTTATTCTTGGTAGTGTTTTACCACAGTCATTCGCACAGAGTCTCAGTCTCCCCCTAAGAATAGTGACAGTCAGTCCGTGGGGGGTCGACCTTTTAGAGATCCCCCTTCGCAGTTGTTTCCGCGTTGTTGGTGACTAGTCCACACGCTATTCCCCCCTTTTACGCTTATACCTTCCGTGCCGCCTTCCTCCGTTTTCCTTCAACAGTCTCGCACGCCGTCATCATTACGCCCATTTCCTTTTTTTTTTTTGTGCCGCCCGCGATTTTTCGCTGACGCTTTTTGTGTTTGCGCCATCCCCACTCTCTGCACCCGCAGTCAAAAAAAAGCCGCATCAGATATCTTCTTTTCCTAATATCCTGTGTTGTTGTTTTTGACTTTCTTCCATCCAGATTTTATGATCTCTTCTAGGGAACCCTATAGAGTTTCGATGTTTTGTGCACTCAAATAGGGAGGCAAGACTACCCCATCCCTCCCCTGTCGCCCTTGAATATCCGGGTATCTAGGCTTTTTTTTTGCGAAGTTTCTTCAACTCCGCGTAAAGCTCTTATCTTCCCCCTTAGTAACGTGGTCCCCTGAGCTTTCTAAGCACTCCCCGTTCCCCCTCGTGGACCTTTCCCCCTCTTTCCTCATCCCTGGGACTTGGGTTTTTTTGGGTGGAAGCTCCGGTCTGGACCTGCATTTTTAGCGTCGCGATCCTTCCGGCGGGGAGATCTTATATTCTTTTTAAACTGCCATCCCTCCCCCCCCGGTTTTCCCTAAGATTGCGATGCATTAAGGAGGGCTGGTGAACTGTCCCTTAAGCTTTCCCGACACGTCCCCCCAAACACCAACCAACCGAACGCTCCCCTCTCTCCCTGCAAACGCCCAACGTCTTGTCCCTGCGGCTTCATCGTTTCGTCCCTTTGCCCCCCAATCGGCCCCAGTCCCACTAGGGTAAACTATCCTGACACGATTTGGTTTTCCCCCAATTCTCGCCTTTTAAAATTTTGAACTGCACGCTGTCCGTCCTGCGAGCCTATCCCGCGGGCCCCCCGATCCCTTTTCCTTCAAGTTTTTCCTACCATGCGGGAAGATGTGCAGTTTTCCTCCCTTCATCGACCTGGAACCCGCTGTTTAACGAACTGAACACTACTTAGTGTAGAGGTTTTTTTTTCGTCTTTCCCCGGGCAAGTTATTTTGGTTTTCTATACCCGTCCCCAACAGAGACTCGGGTGTTCCTGTTCTTGTTGGCCCCCCCACCACCCGATAGTCTCAGTTTAAGAAGACAACATCCCCCCCTCGGAATTGTGGTTTAGCTACGACCCACCCTGTACTCAGTTCGCTTGACCGCGTATAGAGGTTGTAGGTTGGGTTGGTCCTCGCTTTGGCACCCACTAGGGTCTCAACGTTCTTTCATATATTCAGCGAAAAGTACGTCAACCTTTAACCCTAGGAAAACCTTAAACCCTTCTTGGGGGCTAGATGACCATTGGGCGCCCTAAATTGTTGCTCCCGGTCACCCCTCTTTCACCATCGCTCTTCGGCCCCCATTTCCTTCACATTTTTACCCCGGTCCGTCTCTCAACAGAAGCATCGTTATTGCGAAGGACGGCGTCTTTCCGACCACCCGATAATTTTTTTTTTTTTCGGGCATTGCCGACCAGAGAGTTCCCCCCCTGAACCGGGACAGATGACCAACCGGTTTTTTCGTCCCTCCAATTCCAACATTTTTCATTCGGCGATTTTTTGGTCCCCCTGTTTTCTTTACACGAATACTCCCAGGCAAAGGCGTATGGACTCTTCATCTTGTACCGTCATCTATCCCTTGGGGTCCCCGCGGGCGGCCTGCATCTCGACTTAATGACCCCGTTTCCAACATCGCCAGATCCTCCTTTCCTCATCCTGAACAAGCGGGTTTCTGTTAACCTTTGGCCCCCCCGTTTCTGCCCTTTTTTACAACGGCCGCTCACTTGGTGGGCACCCGTTTTTTTTTTTTATACTCTTTTTTTCAGCCTCTTTGTTGTTTGATGATTTCCGTACCCTTACTTTCTCTTTTTTTTGCCACCCCCGAGCGGTGATGTCTTTTGATTAAGGCACGTTCCCAGTACATCCCCCCACTTTTCTCTTTCGGCGTAGCGCTGGCTATTGTGGACAGGTGTTCATTCCCTCCCTCTGGCCGCCTCTTCCCGTCGTTCAGTTCTAGGTTGCACGCTAGTCGTGCATTGTTTTTCACCCGCTTTTTCTCTTTCGCGCTCTTTTCCCCCACGATATCGAATATCTCGTTGCCCCGAGTTTGCCTTTTTTTGTCAAGGCGCCTTTTTCTTAAATCGCGGTGTTCTTACGGAGTTTTTTCCTCTTTGCCCCGAACAGCTTGGTCGTCAGAACTCGGATCCCTACCATTTTCCCTACCCCTGAATCGGTCGGTTACGAATTCCCCCCGGTTTTAACCCCCCCAAGGTGATTGTAGCCACTTGTTACTTAAGGACTAAGATAATCGTAACTTTTTCTCCTACGATGTCTCAGTAGAACCACCGCCCCGTTTCCCTTGGACCCAATGCAATGTTCCAACGTTGACGCTTTCTAATAAGCCTTGACCTGGGGGAAGTTGCTTCCACCTCCTGTGATGACCCCGGGCTGGCAAACTCTCCCCCGCGTTTTCGTGTACCTTGCGGCCCCACCACCCCTCTTTGTGATGATTCGATTTTCGGCCGAAACGATCCTTTGTTGTTTCCCCCCCCTCGCCCATCCACCCATCGTTTTTTCGGTGTATGTATTCCCCCTGTTCAAATTGAACTGTCCCCCCTCAAGTGGTGACGCCTCTTCCCCTGCTTTTTTATTCGCCAGCGTCTTGTTTTTTAATCCCCCCCTTCTTCAAAGGGTAACCGCTTCATTTCCCTCTGGCGTTTCCCGTGGCACTTCCCTTCCGTTTTTTAAAATTTTACGATCTTGAGCTTTCTTGCCCCCCTCCTAGCGTTACCGTCTTGGGGGACTTACGATTTTTCGCGCTAAGCTTTTTGACGGTTAAATTGCGCAGGCCATGCGATTGTTTTCCACGCCGTTCCTTGAACAGCGGTCTTTCTTCGTTTCCTGCCCTTCAGTGGTAGATGTATGTATTTCCCGTTACCTACCACGCTCCGCGCGCTCTCTGTTGACAGACCCATTGCCTTCGGAAGAATCAAACCGATAGAGCTGCTTTTTCTGGCCGGATTGAAGAAGTTTTTCTTTTCCCCCTTCAATATTGCATCGCGGTCGACCCTCCCTTAATTACAGCGCTGGTAGAAGCTCTCCTTCTTCCACTCTTATGAGTTTTTTTTTTTTTTTTTCGTCTTTAGTCGTTTTTCTTTTTAGCAGGCTTCTCCCCAGGTTTACTCTTTCCGACCTTTTCGTTTGCCTCGTGTTGGGCTTTTCCTTTTTTCCCCCCACGCCCCGATGTCCCTGCTCCGAGTCGGCTGGCGACGTGTTGAACTCGACATTTCCAGACTTACCCGCCATTGCTATTTGCTGTCTCTGTCGCTTCTCCGTTGTGCTTGTGACGCAATTCGACTCTTATCCTTTTCCCCCTTCCTCAGCCCCCCAGCCAATCCTCCTTTCTTTAATCTCCTTTGATATCTCTTCCGCAGACTCTGACTGCGGGGGAGGTCAAGGGCCCAGATCGCCCCTGTCTTCACCATCTCGTGCGCCCTTCGGCGGGCTGCCGTAAGACCATGGGTATCTCGTAGTGGTTCCTTTTCCTTCACGCCGCTTCATTCGGTTGCTTCCTCACCGGGCCCAGAGCGTTTTTGACTTCCCCCCCCCCGAAACACGATTCCCCCCCGCCAGCGGCTCGACTTCTCCCGATCTGGGAGTTTGCGGGATGTCCCGCCCCACGCCGAGCTGGTTTTCGCGACTTGCAGATGGTATACTCTTCCCGCCAACGTAATCAAGTTCCCCGTACCCGTCCGGGAAACATGACCTTTCTGGCGAGGGGAACTGCCCCCCCTTATTCAACAGGCCACGCCCATCCTTCCTCATTTCGGCTCAGCGACTCATTTGCGTCTTTTCCCAGCAATCTTGCCTGCCCCCCTGCTTGGTGAAACTTCTTTATCAACAGCTCCCCACTGAGTCTCTGTAATTCCCCCGCGACCATCGTGTTAGGGTCTTTGTTAAAAACCCCCCCCCCATATGTCTTGAATATCGAAATTTCCTCCGTCCCTTCAAGCGTAGCTGCAATCCCATCATCCTTTGCAAGTCCCTATCTGGAAATGTGTGATGGCAGGTCTGTAGTTTTGTGCCCCCTGTTCCTACCCCATGGAACGCGACGTTCTTAACCGTTTTTCCAAGTTTTCCTTTATGAACTAAGAGGTACGGGGGCTTTCCCCTCCACGGCAGTTTTCCTCCTTTTAAATCCCCGGAACGCGGCTATTATGGTTTTTTTCAATTTGCGTCTGTGGACAACACCGGGTCCCGGTTATCGCCCGCGCAGTGACCCCCTTTCACCCCTCTGACTTCCAACCCCCACCCCCCCCATCAGTCCGCAACTTTTACCTTTTCGAGTTTGAGTCCCTTTTCTTCTTCAGGCTTTGTGCTTAAGACAGCTTGCGGGCCCCTTCTCTTGCTCAATACTCTTTCAGGACTCCGTCCGTTTCACCATTTTTTTCACCCTTAGCCGTTTTGTGGCTCTGCCCTTGTCAACTCCTTTTTTACGCTTCACCCGTTCGCCCTACTTTCCCATGCAGCCAGGTTCCTCCGGCAGAGCCCAACCTTCCATCATCCTCGAGCGCGACCGTCCTTCTGCGTTTGGACCATCCGATCCCCCTTCTGCCCCTGGCCTCTTGAACTTTTTCATTTTCACGCGACCGGTCCCTCTTAACACCCCCCACTTTTTTTTTTCCATCTGCAAAGTCCTAGATCCCGTCGCCGATGTTTTACACAAAGGCGCCCCTACAATACGACCTCTGGTACCCAAACAGGCCCCCAGATGTCTACCTATTTTGTCTCTACCGGTAGGTACGACGTTTACGGCAGGCACGCCCTTACCCGTTCGGAACCCCCAGAACCAAACCAGCTCGACTCCCCCTATCGATTCCACTTGCCTGCTCCCCGGATCCCTTCCCAACGAACGAGTTTCCAACTCCCCACACGATTTTTCCCAATTTTTCCCCATGAAGGGGGCACTTTATACTCTTTTAATAATCATAGTTGGTTGTTGATCTCTTTGCCAGTGGTGCCACACCCACCTCCCTTTTCTTGGTTTTTACACCCCGGTGTCTGTTTGGGGAGGCCCCCGGCCACGCGGCACTCTTCGATAGTAAGGGTCGCTGGACGATTATTTTTGCCCTGGTTTTCTGCCCTCGCAACCCCGTGCCCGCTAACTTTGACCCTATTTCTTTTTCTCCAGCCTCGATTACAGACGCAGCCCCTTTCTTAACCGAGGTGTCTTTGTTTATGACTATGTCCAAGATGCGAGTGTATTGTTCGTGTTGAGACTTGGAGTGTCCCCCCTCTATAGCTCTCGCTAATTATAGGTGAACGATCCTTTCTTTCCCCCAAAGAAGAAAGTCCAGACTGATCCCCATTTCGAAGTTTTAATTAGGCGTCCCTCGCACAGCCTATTTCTGGTTTCTTGAATAGACCGGTTTGTACACCCCTGCTAGCTTGGGAATTTCGTCCTTCCCAATACTTATCGTCCCGCAGCCTGAGTTAGTTTCCCAAGACTCTTAGCCCGCCGCGTTTGGTTCAATTTGGACATTGTTCCACTTCTTGACCCGCCTTTTTGTCCTTTCATCATATTTGCTCTTTGCTCCCTTTTTTCTTTTTGTGCCCCCCCACCCGCAGCTCTCCCCATCACAGCATGATTCTAGGACCTTTTCCAAATGAACCCCCCCCCCTGGTCATTTTTTGGGTTCTCACAACTTCGCGTGGTATTTGCTTTGCTCTGCTGATCGACGTGGTTTTCCCACCCCCTCACAAAGGGACCCCACCGCTCTTCCTCCGTGGTTCCGGTTACCCACCAGTTTTGCCATTCCCCCCCGTGAAGTTTTTTGAGTCTACTCTGATAGTCCCCGGTTTTTTAACCTTCACCCAAGTGCGGCCATCCATTGTTCCATCTCTTTACTTGCCTTGGCCAGACTGCCCACCCCCCGTTCTTGAGCGTGGCCTTTACAAGTTTTCGGTATGCAGAGGCCTCTGCGTTTTGAGTCATTTTCTCGTGCCCCTTTTTTTTCCCCAATTTCTCCAGGCCAGCGTTTCAATAAGTGTTTTGCATGCCGCTGCCCCCTTGTTGTCTACTTTTTTCCTCTCCCGAGGGTTGTTTGACACTTCGAGTTGCCCCATCTGACCTCCTCCAGCCTCCTTTTTTTCTGAGAAAGCCATTGACTTTTCTGTCTGAAAGCCCGCCCGATCGAGCGTTTGATTTTTTGCTAGGATGAAGATAGACGTTCCCCTTTCCCCCACGTCTCCATAAGGCGCATTGTTCGCCATTTGAGGTCCGACCCCTCTTTGGCTCCCGTGTCGATCTTGTGCAATTTAGATCTTCTTCGCTAGTTGTTCTCAGCCCTCTCTTCCCTCCCAATTGATCGCGTAATTCATCCCGCTTTTCGTTTTTGAATAGTTTTCTACAGCTCTCGTTACTCTTTTGACTCAACGTGCTTTTTTCTTCGCAGTGGTTAATGACGAGAAGACCTCCAACCTCACTTTTCAGATGGTTTGAATACGTATCGATTTCGCCCGAGGGTGATCCGGTTTTCCGCTCGAACCTCTCTCGTGCCCCCCCTCCCCGCCAACACCAGTCAGCCAATGTCATATATTTTAATACTCTCAGTGTGTTTGAGCTGAGATCGATGGTTTCGGTTTTTTTTTAGGAGTTCACGGGACCAAATCCCCTCGAGGCCCCACCACTCTTCCCTTCCCCTTTTGACCCCTCGGTGTGCACCCCCCAGCTGAATATACCCCTTGGTTTCTGCTGGAGACGTTTAAATTTCTGCTGTCACGTTTTTAGTGGAAGTTACCTTTCCCGCTGTATTAACGGCCACCACTGACCCCGCCCCCATCAGGCATAGGTAGTCGCTCTCCCGTTTGGCAGCTCTACTGTCCCAAAAAAGGAGGCGCGACTAGCCCTTTTTCCCACTTCTGGCGACAAGTACCTCCGCCCGCTTCCGTTCCCTTCAGCTCGGGTGTTTGCCGTAACAACCCTACCTGATGGGGTTGGGACAGGGGCCACCTTCCTTCCTTCCCTTTCTCCTGACCACGCCACGCTCGATCTTTTCTTTCGTTCCCCTCCTGACACCCACTTTTCAGCAGCGGTATGCAGACAGGTGTTTCTCCACCGACCTCCCCCGGGTCCCCTACCATGGGTGGCGCCCACCTCTAAGCAGGTGGTCGTAGGCCCCCCAACACTTTCAGATTGTCTTCTCCCCCCTCCAATCCCCGGAACCTGCTGACGCTTTTACTTCCTAACCGGACGCGACCCGGCCCGCACTTCAGTGGTTTACTGAACTTTCATTTTCTTTTCTTTGCACCGTCATCGTAATGGAACGCGTCTACCCCTCCCCTTTGGATTTTCAAGCTGGATATCCGCGGTCTCTTTTGCGTCACCTTCCACGGGTTTTGAATTTTCAGGTTTTGTAACATTTTCCCCCCCACTTTACTTTTTGGTTTCCCTTTGTCTCGGTTTTCACCCCCCACCCGGACTTATCGCCTGAGGCAATCAACCCACCCCAGATTTTTGTTCTCTTCACGCACAACCCCCCCCCCTGGCTCTTTCTTTGCCAAGCTCATCTATGCCTAAGGTCTTTTGTGAAGTCCAGGCTGCTTTTTTTTTTTTAAACTCGTTCTTTAAGTTTCCCCTATTCATTGACTAATTAAGTACCCAGTTTTTCCCAGGTCATTTAAAATCCATTTAACCCCTCTTAGGTGGGAGTTTTAGCCGGAAGAAAGTTTTTATCTTGAGGCTAACCGACATGCATTCCCCCTGTGGTATTCGAATTCACTGCTATTAAATTTTTTTTATTTGACCGCCTTAATACCGCCTCGGATCTGTGATTTTCCCTTCAGGACTTAGGAGCCCATATCAGTTTTTTTTTTTTTTTTTTTTGGTCTTGAATACTGAACACCGCGCAAGGTCCCCGTCCCTCCGAAGGTAGCGCCACCTGTGGACACATCCCGCCCTCCTTCCCCAGCCGAAGCCTCGTTATGTGGACATTCGGATCCCAAGGGACTTTTGGAACGTGTCCCTTTCTGACGCTCAGCGGCCCACCCCCCACTTTGGTCAATGGTTAGCTTCGTCCCAGACTTGCGCAGTTTCCAGTTTACCCCCCAACACTCGCAAGCTAGTCCGCGACTGCCCGTGGGGCTATTATTTTGGTCGTACCCAGACAGTCACGTTTGATTTTTTTTTCCCCTTCCCCCTCTCAAATGCGTTGGAAACCCGTTTTCCCCCCCCCTCCAGATTTTCATGAATAATCAGTTTTTGCAGAGACCCTCCCGTCTGTGCCCTGAATCTTTGCGCGTTTGGCAGTTTAAGGTTTTTTTTTCCCGGGGATTCGGCAAGTTCCTGACAACAGCTTGAACTTAAGGTAGTAGTCGATTTTCTCCTGTTGTCAAGGGGCTCCGTCGCCCCACGTTGCCGCTCTACACTCTTTTGGCCCCGTATAGGATTTTGACTGCGTTCCAGCCGTTTCCATTTTAACCCCTGAGCCTTTTTGGCCTATTTCCCCCAGCGCCTTATATCTTCTTGATTGAGCCTGTCCCTGTAATTCTGATCGTCCCTGTGTTGACCTCGGCTCGTGACTTCCTAGGAAATCCCCGATTTCCTGTTGCGACCTCCTCCTTCGCTCCCGCTGTAGTTTGAGTGTATTTACATCGTGCAATTTTGTTTTTTTTACCCCAATTTGCTCGCCAGTGGGACAGCCCGTGATCTTTTTAATCGTCCCACCTCGGGTCCCGGTGCAACCACTTTGCTGCTTAGCCCACCACCCGTTATAATGGAGTCCTTTGTCCCACTTGCCGGTCCTTTTTTCCTCCGTACTGAGTTCCCTTTTTTCCTCAATAGGTTGGCCCTCTCAGGTTCCCTCACAACTCCATGGATCGGCGAGACGTCTTCAACGCCCATCGATATTTTTTCGCCTTTTTTAACCCCACTTCTTGTTGTTTGTCTTGCGCCTTGATTATAACGATAGTTTTTTTGCCCCACCAGTCTCAAATTCCCCCCCAAGATATTCTCCTTTTTTCCTTTGTATTCACCCCCGGCTGAACTCTTCCCTTGGGAAATCTTGCCTAAACTAAGCTTGATGCTTATCTCTTTGTCACCCCCATTGGTTAACAATTGTATATTACTTTTTGCCCTTTTTTCCCCCAGCCTGGCAAGTGATTACCAACCCGATATTGGATTTCCCCGATCGTTCGCAGATGTAGGTTGCCCTTTAAGAGGTCGCGTCATCTTTCTGTTCCATTTTCTCCCCCCCCCCATAGTGGTTTACGCGCCTTGTGTTTTTTTATCGTTCCGCCGCCGCGTTTCGATGTGCCGAGGCCGTTCTCTCCACTTTTTGGTTCCCTCCCGCCCTTTTTGGAAGTGACCCATTGATGTTTTTTCTTTTGCGCAGCCACAGCTGTTCTCTTTGATTTTCCCTGGATTGAAGAGTCTCCTTTTCCCCTCGCAATGCCTTTTTCGCGAGCTTACTGTTTCTGTGTGGAATATTTTCTTCCTTTTTAGCATCCGTATCCAAACGTCGTTCCTCTTTTTCTGACTAAGGTTGTGCCTTTGATGGGCATTCCAGTTGGTCCCCCCATTATCCTTCGAGGCCGACTTGCTCTTTTTCTTTTGCTAGTATACGCTTTGCCCTTTACTCTTCCTTCACGACTTTTTCCGTCTCGACCGTGTACTAACGTCGCCCCTTCCTTCTACCGTGATAGGCAGCTGTGCCGCCGGTCCTTCGCCGAGGGTCCTTTCCCTAATCGCTAGTTCCCTTTTTATTTACAAACCGCCG
>Ga0179593_1580863_pt1 | contig 15857 bp, 26 predicted proteins | sample CZODoug2_1_08_16_FD_185931 | JGI IMG/M metagenome (GOLD analysis project Ga0179593, IMG submission 185931) | Vadose zone soil fungal communities from Angelo Coast Range Reserve, California, USA - CZODoug2_1_08_16fungal (PacBio error correction) | ecosystem: Environmental > Terrestrial > Soil >... | reverse complement strand
CCCTTTTTCTCTATGCTTTTTCCCCCCTCGCCCCTTCCTCCCCTGCACTTCCTTTCCATTATGCTGCTAGAAACGCGCGAAACCTTCCCCTCTCATTTCTTCTTTTTTTTTCCTCCCCCCCGGTATGTAAGGTGTGGGGAAGGGGAGAGAGAATTGCCCGAATTAACCTTCTCCTTCTTTCCCCCCCCCTTCTGGGACTAAGTATTTAAGACATTGCGCATATGCTCCTTTTCCCCCAAGGACTTTCCCCCCCCCCCCTCCTATTCAAGACCTTTTTCCCAAAGGTCTGCGCCCCACCCTCCCTCCTTCCTTCTACACCGTAATCTGATCCAAGAGGGGACAGATACTCCCCCCCTTCCTTTTTCCTCCCCCCTTTTTCCCCCCACGTTACGAAATTTGGAAAGAAGGGGAGGGAAGCAGGAGTGGCAATAATAATGAAATACCTTTTTCTTTTCAGGTGCTTTAAAGACTTCCTCCTCTCTCTTTTCTCGAATATCGCTTGAAATATCTAAAGATAAAATTAGAACCCTCTCTTTTCCCTCCTTTTTTTTTTCCTGCTATTTCTACTTACAACTCCCCCCTTTTTCCCAGTGGAAAACAAAGAGTATAGGAGCAACTATTGTAATCTCGGGTTCTCCCCCCTCCCCTTCCCTTCAACTTGTTTTTTGTCTTTTTTTCCTTTCTCTTTTTTCTGTCGCACCCACGAGGACTCCCATCAAGTAGCAGGTATGCTGTCCGTTCGAAACTCTTTCTTTTTCCTCTCCCCCCCTCTTTTTTTTTCCAAGGAAAGGATTCTCCGATGATCCTTTTCTTAAGTGGTGACTACACATCGTAAGCCGCCCTTTTTTTTCCTTCCTTTTTTTTTGATTTTTTTTTTTTTTTTTTTTTTTGGAGAAAAAGTTACCTTCCCTTGCTCTCCCTTTCCTCCTTTTCCGCTCCGTGACTCAGTTGAAGAAAGGGAGGGGATAACAGAACACGTGTTCTCTCCCCCCCTCTCAGTAAGTAAGCGCCCCCTTCCTCTTTTTTTCTCTTTGATTCTTAGTCTCGCAAAGCGATAGACGAATGGTTTTTTTTTTATTTTCTCGACTCCTGCCCTCTCCCTTTTCCTTTTTTTTTTTCGACGCAAGAGGATGTTCGTATTAATGTTAGCCTTCTCTCCTCCCCCTTCTTCCGATTTTCCTTTCCCTTTTTCCGGTAAAGATATGATAAAACGCAGGGACGAGGCCAGTTTTTTTTCTTTTTTTCCTTTTCCCGTTTTTTTTCTCCCCTTTTCCCCCCCCCTTTTCTTTTTCGGCGATCCGTCCCCTCCCTTCCCCCCCCCCTTCTGACTCGACATTGCGCCTCGAGTACTCTGCTCTGAGCTGGTTCTTTCCTTTTTTTCCCTACGTGTGTCCCCCCTTTTTTTTCTCCCAGGCCCTTTTCGTCGATAGAAGCATATGATACACTTGTGAGCGAAAGAGAATACTTTCTTCCCTTTTTCACGCTCTCGATCGGAAAAAAAGGATAGAAGGAGTAAGAATAGAGACGGTCTTCCCCCCCCCCTCCTTCCCTACATAGACTTTTCTTTTCTGGTGGTATTTCCCCACTTTTTTTTTTGTCCTCGCGACGAAGTAGAAAAAGATTGGGGGTAGGAGAATTAAGGGCGACTCTTTTCTAGATTTCCGAGATGCGGCCCTTTTCCCACCCCTTCTTTCATGGGGACCTGTGAGCATACATAGACAGTTATACCAAGCGTAGCGCCGGCTTTCTTTATGGACGCCACTCTTATCCTCATTCCTTTCTCTCTTTCCTTCTCTTCTTCCCCAAATCGCGGTTAAAGAGGGGGGGAGAATCCCTCCCCCCCCCCCCCCCCCCCCCCCCCCCCCCCCCCCCCCCCTCCCCCCCCCCCCACAACAAGACTTATGTGGTGCTGCTCTTCTTTTTCTTTTTTTTTTTTTACTCCTCCTCCTTTTTTTTTTTTTTTTTTCCCCCTTTCTTCTGGTAGCCTCCCCCACCCGCGTAACCGCCGATGCACATAGGGCCGCGCACTAACACTCCTTGCTCTCCTACTTTCATTTCTCCTCTTTTCTCTTTCCCCCACTTCTTTCCCACAGGCCCATGCCGACCGCCCAAAGGTGTGAGAAAAAAGCAAGCTCTACGGAAACCAGCTTTTTCCCCTTCTTTCCTCCTCCCCCTGACAAAAAATTTTGTTCCTCCCCCTTTTCCTTTTTTTTCCCTTCCTTTTTTTTTTCCCTTTTGTCCTTCGCTGCCACGGTTAATAAGGAAACTTTTTTTCCTTTTTTATTCTTTCTTTCTTGTAGGCCGAGTCGAGAGCGCACCGACTAATGCCCGGCCCTCCTCCGCAGGAGAAATCCCCCCCCCTTTTTCCCCTTCCATGCTCCCCTTTCTCTTCTCTTCCCCCTTTCCTGAGGCGGGAGCAAAGTAGGCTAGGAAAGGGCCGATACAAGGGTTCCACACCTCTTTCTCCTTCCCCCCTCTCCCTTCGAGTAGTCCTGGAGCTTACCTCTTTTTTCTCTTTTTTTTTTCCTCGCCAGCCACAGTTGCGGCCCCAGAAGGAGGAAAGGATGTAGTCCGGCTCCCTTTTCTTCCTTTAGAGTGATGTACTGGCCTGTCCTTCTCCGGTTCTACTATGATTACAGAAACGGCAGCCAAAAATATCTGGGAGTTCTTTTTCCTCTCCTTCCCTTCTTCCCAGACTAGTTCCGTCCCGCCCTTTCTCTTTTTTTTTTTTTCCCCCCCTCCACCCACCAATCGCATGCGATAAGGGGGAGAGCAATCCTTCCCCTCCAGACCAAGTCTGGCTCGCCCCCGTTCCTTAATTAATGAAGGAGGGTACACAATCTTTCTTTCTTTTTTCCCCCCCCCCTTGTCACGGAGACAGAGAGGGAGGAGGGTCACCCAATTTCAAGGGTTATAGTCCGGGGTTTTTTTTTTCTCTTTTTTTTCCACCCCCCCCCCCCCCCCCCCCCCCCCCCTCTCATCTGTTAAAGAGATAAACGTCCTTGGAACAGCCGGACCAATTCTTTCCCCCCCTCTTCCACTACCTGTACGGATTTTTTTTTTTTCCTCGCCCTGACGAAAAGGAAGGTGAAGGAGAAAGCCGTCACCCCCCCCCTCCCCCCCTACTTTTTTTTCTGAAGACTGTGCCGGCGTGTTCTTTTCTCTTTTTTTTTCTGAACCGAGAGGAAAGGGAGAAGAGAAGGGGACGGGTGTCCAAGGCAATCTCCTTCTCCCCGTCAGAGAGACAACACCTTCCTTTTTTCCCCCCCACGGATAGGCATCACTAGAAAAGCGAGAGGAGCGCGCTCCCCCCTCCGGGCGCTCCCCCCCACTGAAATCCAAGTATTTCAGGAGGAGGAAAAGAGGAGTAAATGAAAATTAGTGCCAAATTTCGCCCCCCCTTTTTTTTTCCCCTCTCCTTTAGGCCCTTATGTGTACTATCTTCCTTTTTTTCTTCTTATTTTGTTCGCCCTTCCTTTGGGGAGGACGTAGATAAAAAGGTCTTGACAGTCTTGTGCTGCCTTGAAGGAAGGGGTAATAATGTCTATAATCCTATTTCAATTCTTCCCCTTTTTCTAATGCCAACGTATAAGAATACTTATAACCCCCAACACCCCCCCCCCACCACCCACCCCCCCCCAACCCCCCCCCCCCCCCCCCCCCCCCCCCTCCCCCCCCCCCCCCCCCCCCCCCCCCCCCCTCCCCCCCTTTCACCTTCCATCCTTGAGGTAAATTTATTGAACAATTAATGCGACATGGCAAAAAATAATCATTCTTTCCCTTTTCCTCTTGTTTCCGCATAATGCATACAGGTGGAGGGATTCCCCTTTTTCTTTCTTTTCCCTTCCTAGAAAGCGAGGATAGAGATTTTGAATAACTACCTCCGCTTTTTTTTTTTTTCTCTCTTCTTTCTCCTCTGATTTTCCTTCCTCCCCCCCCCCCCTTCTCTCAAGTAATAAATGCAAACCTGTATGCATTCTTCCTTTCCCTCGCTGACCCCTTTTTCTTTTCCCCCCAGGAAGTGGAAAATAATGGGAAGAAAGTATTTCATTTTTTTTTCCTTTTTTCCCTTTTCCCCCTTTTCTAAGAGATGCCGACGTTGCCCTTTTCCTTCCCCCCCTTCCCCTTTCCGACATTGGCAATGATATAGCTGGACATTCTTCCCCCTTCCTCCCCCCCCTTCTTTTCCTCCGATAACCAAAGGAATGACCCGAACAAAGAATACTTCCCCTTTTCCTCCCCCCTTCCGCTTCATATATCCACAGTTACCATATAGTACAATAAGTTCCTAAAATCTTTCCCTTTTTCCCCCCCCCCCCTTTTTCCCCCCCCCTTGAAATCTTTATTCCTCCATTCCCTCCTTCCCTCCTGTTCTTTCAGTGGACACCGAAAAGAGATAAATACGATTTTATAGATGATAGACTCTCCCTCTCTCTAAAGATAATTATGCCCCTCTTTTTTTTCCCCCCCTTATACGACAAAGTATGTGAAGAACTGCGATTCCCCCCCCCCCCTGAGTATAGTAGCCATTCTTTTCCTTTTTTTCCCTCTTCTTTCCTCTTTTTCTTTACACTTGTCTGGGGATGTTTGTTGAAGGATGGAGAATTCAATAGAGCCCCCCCCCCTTTGCGTCAGCGATGCGCCCCCCTTTTTTTTTTCTGTGTCGTCGAAAACTTCGTGCGTTAGAGATTGAAGCCAACATTGCAAGGATGACCGGGTTCCCCCTTCCTTCCCCTCCTATGATACGACGTTTTCCCCCCTCCCCTCTCTTTTTTTTTTAACCGCTGGAGCTGGAAAGACTCCCCCCCCATGGTTTTTTTCGTTGGACCATCCGCAATATCATGCCATAAGTGACTCATTTTTTCCCCTCCCTCGCTTCGAACCTTGCCCCGCTTTGAATAAACTTAGTACAGTAAGCGACCTTTTTCCTTTCTTTTCCCCTTCATGATACTTAGTATAGAAACAAATTATAGAAAGAAACTATTTTTTCTGAGTTCCTTTTTTTTTTTTCCTTTTTCACGTTTACTAGACAAAAGTTGAGGGACTCAAAGTCTGTTACTATTCGTTCTTTTTTCTTCCTTTTTTTTTTTTTTCCTTTTTTCTTCTTTACATCATAGTAGAAAAGCAGTAGAGGTAAAGCTATTTCCCCCCCTCCCCTTGCCTAGTCCATCTTCTTTTTTTCTGGGGTAAAGTTAGAGAATAAAGAATGAAAAGGATTCTCCCCCTTCTGAGAGACCAGCACTTCCACCTTTCTTCTTTTCCTTCTCTGAATAGGATCTTTTCCTCTTTTTTTCCTAAGATGTGGGCACCCTGGGTACTCCATTTTTTTTTCTCAGAAACAGGTCCTTTTTTTTTTCTTTTCCTCTCTCCCCCCCTTTTTCTTGCAAAGCGCTACTTCCTCCCCCTCTCTCCTACTTCGGAAAAACGTAGAAGGCGTCGCTGGCCTCCTCTTTCCCCCTTCTTCGTCCTACTTTTTTTTTCCCATCGGTGACGCAAGGAGAGGACTGTCTCCTTCCCCCTTTTCCCTCCTTTTTTTCCCCCCCGTTAAGTGTTGGGTTTTTTCCTTTCCCCCTCTCCATCCTTCTTCCTTCCAGTCGAAAGGGGAAGACAGCTGTTTCTCTCTCTTTTACCCTTCACAAAGTTCCCGTTCCCTTTTTTTTCTTTACGCTAAATAAGTTACGCAGGACCAAGGGAGTGTAGGCCGGACCTGGTCTTTCCCCATCCTCCTTCCTTTCTTTTTTTTTTTCCCCCCGCCCCAGCCTTTGTCTTTTTTTTGTGATGAGAGAGCCTTATATATCTCTTTTACTAATACAGTACGTGTGTTGTTTTTTCTTTTTTTTCTTTTCCAAAACACTCAATGGGCTGGTGCGTTGTTGATTTCTCCTTTTCCTTCTTATAATTATTTAGCAGTAAATGCTACGCCGGCGATACGCCGTGTTGCTCACCCCCCTTCTCCCCCCCCCCCCCCTGAAGAATCACCGTGTGAGCACATTCCCCTTTTTCCTTTTTTTTTTAATGCACCGACCCCCAAAGTTGGCTTTCTTTTCAACAAAAGCCCACGAACGCGGGTGTCCTATTCTCTTCGTTTCAAGAGATGCAGGAGTAGAATAAATTCTTTTTTTCCTCCTTCCCTTTTTTCCTTGGGGAAACTTAGTAGAGAGCGCCACCCTTTCCTTTAGTAGCGTGGCCAGCACAGAGCGTCACCCCTTTTCTCCGAAACCCCCCAAGGCCTGGCGGGTTTTTTTTTTTTTTCATTTCTCACCTTGGGGGGGAACAAGGGGGAAAAAAAGGGTTTTCCCCTCCCCAAAAGTCCCCCCCCCCCCCCCCCTGTCTCCTTCTTCCTTTCTCTTCTATTTCGAGTAATACTTTTGGAGAGGGGGATGGATCGCCAGAAACAGTTGAGGCAGCGGTTCTTCCTTTCTTCCCCTCTCCCTGAATACCTGAGGCTGCCTTCTCCTTTTCCCTAGCTTTACCGCTCCGGTCCTCGCTGAATATGATTTCCCGCCCCTTTCCCCCTCCCCCCCCCCTTTTAGGGTGCATTACGCATCGCAACTTTTTTTCTTCCCCCTTTTTTTACTTCCCGGTCGGATCGTGCCTGGAGTCGACAGTAAAAGACACTCCCCAATTCGATGCGATAAGTTTTTTCTCCCCCTCCCTCCCTCCTCCTTCGGCATCCCCCAAGGTCTTCTTGCCACTCTTGCTGATGAGAATAAATGCGAAGAGGTTTTCCGCAAACATGAAACCTTCTCTTTTCTAGGCATTTTTCAAAAGTATTGTTATACAGATCAGCGTTCTCTCCTTATTTCTTCCCCCCCCGAATTGACCCTTCCCTTTTTCCCCTTCCCCTTTTTCTGCTAAATCTCAGAACGAAACGCAGTTTCGAACGACACCTTCCCCCTTTCTTTTGAGCTCTGTTTTTCGCATCTCCTCCTTTTCCTCCCCCCCTCCCCCCTCCCCTTTTCAGCAACTGACTACGAGCCGCGGAGTGTAGTTTCGAACCCGAGATTTCCCTTTTCCCTTTTTCCCCCTTTTTTTTTTTCCACCATGGCAACCCTTTTCTCTCTTCCTTTCTTTTTAAGTATATAGACTTTCAGCGAAAAGAGAAAGTTTCACTTTTCTTTCTTTTTTCTTTTTTTTTTTTTTTCTCTGGCAAGTTCTCCCTCTCCCCTCGTAGGAGCGCGGGGCGACCAGCGGGCAAGAAAAAGAGAGTGCCTTCTTTTTTCCTGCCCTTCTTCCTTTTTTTTTTTCCCCGGAGTCCCCAACTTCATCCCCTTTTCCCCCCCCCCCTTCCCTTCTCCTCTCTGTAACGAGGGGAGAAGAGGAGGCGAAGGCGGAGAGGGGAAGGATTCTTGTTCGCCCCTTTTTTAGTTTCGTAACAGTCCCCCCCCTTTCCCCCTCTTTTTTTTTCCTCCTGCTCAAGCGAGAAGCAAGGACCTAAGGCGCTTCCCTCCTTTCTCCCCCCCTTCCGCAACGTCTAAGAAGAAGGAGAAGGGTGAAGGTCCCAATTCTATCTAACCCCCCCCCCCCCTTCCCCCCCCCCCACTTTAATCGGACATGGCAAAAAATAAATGTTTTTCCCCCTCTTGTATGCCCTCATCCTTCACCTTTTTTTTTTCCCCCCCATCTTTACGTTGAGATGAAAATAGACACGGGTATAATATCTTATTCATCCTCCTGCGTGTTTTTGGGGAGAGCTCTTTTTTTTTTTTTTTTGTCGCCTTTGCCCTATCACGGAGCGAAAGGAAGCCCTGCCCCCCCCCCCCCTGTCGGCCCTTATGCTTTTCCCTTCCTAGCATTTATTGGTGCTAGGCTCCCTTCCTTTTCCCCTTTTTTTCCCCACGGTTCTTTACTTTGTGTGGTTTTTCTTTTCATTGAAAAGGAGAATGGATGCCTTCTCCTTTTCTTAGTAAAAGTTGGATGCCTCCTTTCCTCTTTTTTTATCGCTTGACATTATTCCCCTTCCTTCCCTTTAAAGAACCACACAATACTTCTTCCTTCCCACCCTCCTTCCCGTAAGGAAAAAAAAAAATGAATACTAAATATAATCCTCTCCCCGTCTCTTTCCCCCCCCCCTTTACATATAGTACACTAAGTTCCTAAAGTATATCCCTTTCCCCCCCAAAGATTTTACGCAATTTGGCCCTCCTTTCCCTCCTCCCTCCTTCCCCTCACTCGTTTAGTTCAGTGGCGGAAAAGAGAGGAAGATAATACCTCTTTCTCGTGATCTAATTCTCTTTTCCTTCTTTTTCCTCTCCTTTTCGCTTTGTAAAGAAAAAAACGATATGACGTCCCAAAATAACGGATACGCCCCCGTCTGATTGCAGTGGCCCCCCCTCCCCTTCCCTCCCCCTCCTCTCACCGTAGTAAATGGTATGAACCCTTTTTTCTTTTTCTTTTTTTCTTTTCTGGAGACTTCCCCCTTCTCCCTCGCGTATCAGGAGATGAAGAACACCCTCCTCTCCCCCTCCCCCCCGCATAGCATGTTATGTGTCGCTTCGAAACTCTTGTCTTTCCTCTCCCTCCCCAGTGCCGGTCTTTCCTTCCCCTCCTCTCTTTTTTTTTTTTTTTCTCCTTTTTCCTACATAGTAGACGAAACAGAGGGATTATACCCCCCTTCCTTTTTTTACCGGGATGATTATTTTTACCCCCCTCCCTCCCCCCCCCCCTTCGTTCTCCACAGCCCAGTGTGGAATACACATAACAATGCCTTCCTTTTCCCTCCCCCCCTTTTTTTTCCGATCCCGTATTTCATCTTCTTCTCTTTTTTTTTCTTTCCTTTTTTTTCTTTTAAGCCGACTACGAGCACGATCCGCCCGGCGAAGCTTACTCCTCCCCCTTTTCTTTCCGCTTTCTTTCCTCCAGTTCGATGCGTAAAGACACCCAGATGATTTTTTGGCGGCTTTTTTCCTTTCCCTTCAATAGTACCGGGAGACCCCTAAAGACTATTGATAAAAAACGAAAGGTACTCTCCCTTCTTCTCCTTCTTCTCGGGGGGGGGGTGGGCGGCTGGGGTGGGTTGGCTTTGGGGGGAGGGTGGGGGGGTGGGGGGGGGGGGGGTGTTTTTTTTTCTTTGTTACCGTGAGCAGGATTTTTCTTTTAAATTCCCCCTTTTCTCCCTGACGATACGCACATGATAAAAAAGGATTTCTCGGGCCCTTTCTTTAGAGCTCCATACTCTTATGCTCTGAGACTTTTCCTCAATGAAGGAAAATAAAGCTGTGCAGGAGAAAAAATAGCGACTGCCCCCTTTCCTATCCCCTTCTCCCCCTCCCCCATTTTTTTTTCCTTTTTCCCGAGAGAAGATAGGTAAAAGGGGGAGGGAAAGAGTAATGCCGCCGGCCCCTCCCTTTTTTCAGATATCTAGAATCGTCCCTCTCCCCCTTTCCTTTCTCTCCCTCTCGACTTTCTTTCCCCTGCGCGGCTTTTTCTTCCCCCCCCTTCTTTTTCTTTTTTGCCTAAGCGAAGAACGAAGATAGAAAAAGTGATGGGAGTCTTTTCCATTTCCTCCCTCGGGAGCCCTGGTTTCCGTTATCTTTTTTCCTTTCTTTGGATAGGTTATAAAAAACAAAAGCGTAGAAGAAGGAATTTATCCTTCTACTCCCCCTTATACAGAAGCCAAGGAGTGTAGGACTGGCTCTTTTTTCTACTCCCTCCCCCCCCCCCCTTTATGTGGTGTGAGAGAGATTATATCTATTTTTAATTAATCCTCTCTGCCTTTCCCCCCCCCCCCCCCCTCCCTGCTGGATGAGGGAGAGCCTCCCCAACACGAGAACAGAGAATGGAACGCGACGACGCGCCTACCCTTCCCTTTTTTTCCTTTTGCCCTTTATTAGCGTCCCTCCCCCCCCCCCCCCCCCCCCCTTTTTTTTTTTCCTTCTCTCCTCTTGGGAGAACCGGAATCCACAGGACCCTTCCCTCCCCCCTTTTTTTTTTTTTTTTTTTTTTTTTTTCAGCACCTTCCTCTTCTTTTGAAACCATCGGTCCCTGTCGCTCTTTTTCCTTCCCTCCCCCCCCCCTCCCCCTCCCTTTGGTGTAATTAGTGCAAGGTTAATAAGGAAAGAAGGGAGTAACGCCCCCCCCCCCCCCCCCCCACTATATTCAATCTCTCTCAACTATTGAATAAGGAAAGCGAGAGATATTAAGTTGGGGAGAGTCATCATATCTCACCTCTAATTTTCTTTCTTTTTTCACCAAAGGAGCTACATTATCTTTCCTCTTCTGGGGCCACGTCGGCTCGCCGCCCGAGGATTCCCTCTTTTTTTCCCCCCCCTTTTTTCTTCCCGCCGCCCATTGCCCCACGGATCCCTCCCCTCCTTCTCCCTTTTCTTGACATCATCATTTTGAAGCGGGCCGGCTGTTCTCTCCCGCCCCCCCTTCCCCCCCTTTTTCTCGGGACAGTCCTTAGTCCGCGCGCCCTTTTTTTTTTTTTTGGGACCCCTACCCCTGAGGAGCTTAGAAGAGCGGGCCGCGTTCCCGGTTTCTCCTTTTTTCTACTAGATTTACCGAAACGTCCGCCCCCCCCCCCCTCTTGGGGTGACCCGCATCGAACGTCCCCCCCTCCCTATAGGAGCTAAAGACAAAACTGCCCGTCGTAACTTCCCTGCGGATCGTGCTTTCTCCCTTTCCCCCCTCCTTTTCTCTCCCTTTTTCCGAGACTAAGAGAATAGGAAAAGACGAGTCGGCTCTGCCCCCCCTTTCAGGACATATGCAGTTATGCGTCCCTTTTTTTTTTTCCTGCTCCTGGCGCCTTCTCGTGGCTTATGGGCAAATAATCATCAGAGGAAGGTGATGTTCGCCAGCCTTCCGCCGTTTTTTCCCCTTCTGTGATTTTTTTCAAATTACGAATTGCTCTTCTTCTTCCTGCTGCTGTTCCCTCTCGAAACGAAAGAGGTCGAACGACCCCCCCCCCACATGAAATACGGTTTAGTCCCGTGTGTGCGCTCCCTTTTTTTCTCCCTCCCTTTCCCCAAACAGCCACAGACAAGTTCAGAACATCGCCTCCGCCTTCTCTTCTTTCCTTTTCCCCCGGAGCACCCCATGGCTACTCTCTTTTCCCTTCCTTATTTTTTCCTTCCTATAGCTTTACAGCGAAAGAGAAAGGTGCGAATTTGTATCTTAGATCTTTCCCGTCCTTTCTCACGAGAAAAGTATTATCTCTTTCCTCCCCTTTTCTTTCTTTCTTGTCCAAGAGGATGAAAGAAAAGGAGGGCCAACTTTGCCTCCCTTTTTTCCCTTTTTCTATATTTAGGCCCCTCTTTTCCCCCCCCCTTCTTTCTCCTGCTCCGTCTGAGAGGGGAAGGAGGAGGGGGGGGAGAAGGAAGGGGGAGGATCTTTTTTTTTTTTTTTTTCTTCCCCTTTCCTGATTTTTTTTCTTTTTTAACTCCTCTTCTTTCTTTTTTTTTTTTTTTTTTTTTTTTTTTTTCTTTTTTATTTTTTTCTGCTGAGATGGAAGTAATTCATTTTTCCTCCTTCCCCTTTCCTCTTATCATTTTGCCCCAATGTTCTTCCCCCCTCTCCCCCCCTTTTCTTTCTCTCCCCCCCTTATAAGTTTAATTCCAATTGTAGAGAACACAACATCAACTTCCCTCTTTTTTCTTTTCCCCTTCTGGAACCCCCCTGAATGGACATGGCCCACCACTCCCCTTTTCTTCCTCCGTCCCTTTTTTTTTCCTTCCCATACAGCGTGTGCAGGGAGTACTAGTAGAGTAAGTTATATTCAAAGTCCCCCTTTTGAGATGACCTAGACCCTTTTCTTCTCTTTTTTTTGGGGAGAAGGATATCCTTTATATCCTTTCTCTCTCCCCCCTCTTTCCCCCTATAAATACTAAAGTAATCCTACCCCCCCTTTCTGCATTATGCTTGACTATACACTTCTCCCAGGCATATCATTTCTTTTTTCCCCCCCCCATGTCCATTAATTGTTCATAAGTGGAATAACTGTATAGATTTACCTTTGATGTTGTTATTCTTTCTTCCTTTTTCTTCTCCGTTGAGATGCAGGTAGACGTTTCATTTTCTAAAGTTTCGTCCTCCTTTCTCCTCCTTCCTTTCCCTTCATTAAAAATTAAGTAAGGAATAGAGAAAAAAAATACTTCTATTAGACCTTTTTCCTCGACCACCCCCCAAAGGAATGCGACCCCCCCCCCTCCTCCCCCTTGCCCCGAGAAGTCCTGATAGAAGTAATCTGCTCCCTTTTTTTTTCCTCGTTCCCTCAAAGGAGAGAACGGGGAAAACAAAGTCGTTCGCCCCTTGGCAAGCAGGGGAGGGGCAGCCGCGTTTTCCCTTCTCCTTTTTTTTTTTTTCCCCCCCCCTTGGCCCGAAAAGAGATAATACGAGTTTTCTCTTGCCTCCCCTATCCTTTCCCATATCATCACGATCCTTTTGCCTAAAGCTATATGACTTAAACAATTCCCTATACCCAAAAGTATTTCCCTCTTGATAGTAGAAAAGGATAATCTCTGCCGGTTCTCCCCCCCCTCCGCGCAAGTTGTCAGTATGGTCTGAAAACTTTTCTTTTCTTTTACCCTCTTTTTCCCTTTTCAGTGGAGTAAGAGAGGCAGAAAAACAAGGGACTTCCCCCCCCCCCCCCTCTTCACACCCTCCTCCCTTTTCTATGTGTCGATTCGAAACTAGGGAGCCCCCCCCCCCCTTGAGATTACGTCCCCCCCTTTTCTTCCCTATTAATGTGATCTACCAGAGGAGAAGGCGCCAATGTCGTCCTTTGAACTCACATAGTTCTCTCCCCCTCCCCCCTTCTGTTTTTTTTCGAGAACAATAAGGAAGGAGGAGTAGTTGACCCTCACCTACTCCTCCTTTCTTTTTCCTCTTTTTTCCCCGCCCCCCGTCGAGTTCTCACAGAAACGGGGAGAAATAGAACTGCCCCCCAGTCCTCTTTCCCCCCCTCTTTTTAGTTATATAGGAGAGGAGAGTCAATAGACAAATTCCCCCCTCCCCTACTCGCGGGCGGGGTGTATTTTAGACAGACATCCTTCCCCCCTATAAGCGGGAAGTAGTATTAACCTCCCCCCCTCTCCACTTTTTCTTTTGTTTCTTTTTATTAAGTGAGATGCGGAATCCCCCAGAGATTTTTTGGCGCGACCTTCCTCTTCCTTTATAACCGCCGAGAGTAGAAAGAGAGGATAACACAGCAGTTCCTGTTTTCTAAGCTGCCCTCTAGGCCTCCCTCCTACTAAGCCTAGTACCAGGCAGGCCCGCCCCACCTTTTTTTCTCTTTCCCCCAAAAGGATGAAGAGAAATGGAAGCCTCGCGCTTTCCTTTCCCTTTTCTCGAGATTTTCTCATTTTCCTTTCCAGGTCTCCCCCCTCTGTTCTTTTCCCCTTTCCGCAGCCGAAGTGGAACCCCCGTCCCCTTTCCCCCCTTCCGTAATCGCCAGCTTTTCCCCCCCTTTCTGGCAGCGCTACTGCGAACGGCCCTCTCCTTTCCCCCCCTCTTCTCGACCGCCCTCCTTCACGTCGCAGATGGCCGTATTCCCTCCGAGCTACTACCCTCTCTTTCCCTTTCCTCTTTTCCCCCCTTCCCACGAAGGCCCCTTTTTTTTGCCTCCGACCGGAAGGTCTCGCCCACCTTTTGGGGTCGGTGCATTCCTTCCTCTCTTTCCTTCCTTTTTCCCTCCCCACAGGTGCGGTCCATGGGGCTGCTTTCTTCTTCTTTTCTCACCACGAAGTAGCGCCCGGCTCTTACATGGACGACTAAATAAGGATACGAAGGCATAAGGGCGTGTATTGCCTTCCCCCTCTCGAGCATAGAGCCGTACCGAGGTTTTTTTTTTTCTCCCCTTTTTTTTCCCTCTCCTCTCTTCTCTACTCTGTTACCTGCTAATAAGTGTGGGGGGTTTTTCTTCTTCCCTCTCTCGCCAACCACCAAACAAGGCTGGTGCGGTTATCTTTTCCCCCCCCCCCTTCCTTCTTCCCATACAATAACTTTGACAGAGAAGAAATAGACTTATTTCTTTTTTCTCTCCTTCCCCCCCTTCCCCCCCCCCCCCCCCCCTTCAACCATGCCGACCGCAAAAGGGCGTGAGAAAAGGACGTCCTCTCCACCCCTTCAACCCAGCCTTCCCCCCTTTCTCCCCCCTTTTCTACCGTTCACGAGAGGACAAAAAAAGAAAAAGAACGGCTTTTTTTTCCCCCCTTGACCTACTCATTCCCCCTCCTTTTTTTTTTTTCTTTTTCTCCCTTTCACTTCTTTGAATCCGAGAAAGAGAAGAAGTATAAGTTGGGCCGCAGTCGAGAGACTCCCCCCCCCCCCTTTTCATGGAAGATCTGCAGTAGCGCTGGCCCAGCCCATTCCCCCTCTCCCCTTTTTCCCTTTCCTCCTCTTCCTTGCGTCGGTTCCCCACAGAGTGAGAAGGCAATTGCCACGAGGACATCTCTTCTTTTCCCCCCTTCTAGCGTTGTTCTTTTTTTTTGCCGCAAGGTAGCAGTAATAATTTTGGAGAGGGGGAAGCCGAACTTCCCTCCAAGTGGGAAGTCAGAAAGGAGGACCTTCTTCTTTTTTTCTTATCCCTTAGATCATGCATAGATAACTGTGTCTCTCCCCCCCCCTTTTTCCCTGATTTACCAAACGGCCGAAAAAAAATCTCTGGGTTCTTTCCGCCTCGACCCTTTCCTTTCTTCCCCCCCCCCTCCCCCACTGGTCGAGTAAAGGTAAAGGAGGATTCGTTTTTTTTTCTGGGAGGATACCACAGACACCCACCCTTTCTCTCCCTTCTCCTCCTATAATATGAAATAAGAGTAGGCCTCCGAACCCCTGTCCTTACTTACTTCTCTTTTTCTCACTCCATGGCGGAAAATGAGGAAAGGAGCCCTTTGATAGTGCCTTATGCCCGTCACCCCCTTTTCCCCTTTGCTCCCCCTCCTTTTTCCCCTCCCTCCCTTCTGGCTGAGTCAAATTACGAAGACGAAAAGAACGAGCATCTGGTAGATCACGTCTTGTGACCCTTTCCTTTTGCCGTAATCCCGAACGCCACGAGTTTCGCCCCCTCCCCCCCCCCCCCTTCCTTTTTTCCTCCTCGCTGACGCAAATTAGTGAAGGAGATAAACCGTCAACAAACAGTCCCCCCTCCCCAGAAGGGCAGTACCATCTGACTACGCTGCCGCTTTTTCTTTTTTTTCCTCCCCCCTTTCTTTTTTTTTTTTTTTCCCCCCCCCCCCCCCCACTGCCAAGAGAAGGTGAGTATAAGTTATTGTTCCTTTTCCCTCTTCTCTTTAAAGCGCCCAAGAGAAAGTTTCTCCTTTCTCTTCCTCCTCCCCTTCTTTTTTTTTTTTTTTTTCCCCTTGCCCTATTATCTCTTTCGCCACTGAAAGAAACTAGTCTTTCCTTTCTTTTTTTTTCTTCCAATATGATTACCCAAATTATTCCCCCCCCTTCTTCCTTTTTTTTTTTCCTTTATATAATTTCGAACTGAGTGTACTTATGTCCGCTTGCTTCCCTTTCTTTTTTTTCCTTCGGATCTTAAGTATTATTTGTTTCCCTTTCCCTTTCTCCCCCCCTTCTTGAATAAGCTAGTGTGTGAGATGGAAGTAATGGAATTTTTAATAAGTCCCGCTATAATTATGACCAATGTCTTCCCCCCCTTTTTTCTTGCCCCAACGATCGAAGCATCAGGAGAAGGGGAAGGCCAATGATATCGAACACAACATCAAATTTCCCTCCCCCCCCTTTTTCTTCCCCTCCTCCCCCCCCCCCCCCCCACATAAATGATATGAATGTGTAAGAAGTGCTATAGGTCCCATCCCCCCTACTGAATAACCCCCCCCCCCCCCCCCCCCCCCCCCCCCCCACCCCCTTTTCGATAAGTTATAGGGAAAAGCCACTAAGATTGATCTTTCCTCTAC
>Ga0179593_1469147_pt1 | contig 15857 bp, 18 predicted proteins | sample CZODoug2_1_08_16_FD_185931 | JGI IMG/M metagenome (GOLD analysis project Ga0179593, IMG submission 185931) | Vadose zone soil fungal communities from Angelo Coast Range Reserve, California, USA - CZODoug2_1_08_16fungal (PacBio error correction) | ecosystem: Environmental > Terrestrial > Soil >... | reverse complement strand
ACAACGGTTTCAAATCCCAGGGGGTGGCGAGGAATGATTGCAAGCCAGCCCTGTTTCCCCCCACCGTTTGTACTCCCCCTTCCCCGCTACTTTTGACTTTTCATCTCGGGTGCGGTCTCCCTTGCTGAAACCCCGGACCACCTCAGTCTTAGCCCACCGAATGCGTCTTTCATTTCTGCGACACCACGCCCCAACCCATTATTCTGTTGATGGTTATTCTGATTGCCCACTGGAGGCCGCCGTAACCTCATCCTAATGATCCTCTTGTAGTTGAGTCGTTTTTCCCACTATGTCTCGTTTTTTCTCTCTTTCTCTTCTATAACCGACATCGATGTTGCTTATTATGATTCTTGGGGACGTTCTGTTGGAGAAGTGGTTCAACTGTACTCCTGAGGGAATTCGTTTCCTGTCCTCCCCAGAGACTCCACCTTCAAAGCTTGATTTTCTTCCACTTCTTAAACTGTTGATTTTTGTACGGTTGGTGATGTGCCATCTCAGAAGTCTTGTTAGCGATCCACCCCTCCACGTCCAACCACTTGCCAATATTCTCTTTGTAGCAGGGATTTTCGCGCTCATCCCCAAATTGAGTGCCTTGTTCCTCAACTAGCAATTCACATGTTCGAACTTTGGTTGGATAGAAGTGCAGTGATTTTGGGTTAAAGTCTCTAATTTTTGGGTCCCATGAATGGGTTGTCCTTCATCTCCCTATTAATAAACCGCAAGGCCCACACTTTCCCGCCAGCAAGAGCGTGTCTCTCCCTTGTACAGTTCTTCTGCCTCTCTTTTCAATTCAGTGTCGTGAACCCTCCTCCCAAAATACTTCCACCCATTTATTACGTTTCCATTTTTACTTTCATCGTGACCATGTTTCTTTTGGAGCCCGGGGTTCAATTTCGTTTCTGCTGTGGCCACAGTTGGTGCAATGACACCCCCGTTCTCCCTATCCCTACGGTCCCACCTGCTTTCTTTTTTCCGACACCCCCCAAACTTGTGGCGGCCGGGGGGGCTCCTTCTTGTGTTGGCCGCTCGATTCAAGGACCTAAAATGATAACCATTGAATCTTCAACTCTCTCCGTTTGTATTTGTGAGATGTCACCCGGTTGGGCTAAACCTGGGGGGGCCCTTCCAACTAATTGTTTGACCCACGCCTTTTGGGGCCCCTGCTTTAGATGCGTGTTCTTTGGCCCCCTCTAACCCAAAATTGTGCCCTCCTGCCTCCCGCTTCCCTTGTTGTTTTTCGAGCGCAGTTCCTTGTGTTTTTGAAACTCTTCGGGCCCCAGGAACTTTTACCCCCCCTCTTTTCTCTCTCCCCCCCCTTAAACCAGGGACCCGCGGTCTTGTCCCCCCCGTCGCCAACGGCCCTCCCCCCAACATGTTTCTTGTCGGCCCTTTCAATATTTGCGTCTTGCTTCGTCTTGTCACACCACTCTGCCCACGGTCTCGTTATCAATGTGTCCAAGTTTTCCCCAGTTTCGGGTACTCCCGATTCAACCCCGGATTGCGTTAGTTTGCCTCGAACCCTCTTTTTTCCATGAAAAAAAGCCCCCGGAACACCTTCTTTATAGGCCCCGCGGAATTTGGGAGGGACTCAACTTTGGGTTTTAGTCCCCCCGGTGACTTCGGAGGAATTGACCTTCCACGGTAGCTTCAAATTCGACATCTTGGAGCCCCCGCTCCTTCCTCTCAACTTGCGATAGACCCCCCCTTCAGTTACCCCCGTATGCAGTTTCAGTTTTTTTCTTTCAAGGCAATAGTCCGCATTCTACAGTGTTTCTTCACCCATTTTTAATAATACACCTTGCTCTGGATGATCGTTTTTTTGCTGAGCTTCCCTTGACTCCCTGACCGTTCCTACGCTTTTCCGTCTCGGAACATCAGTCGACTCCTCCTTTCCTTTGGTGAGCCTCTGCCTTCCCGTTCTCCAAACATCCATTCCCCTCGGTCTTTTCCGGCCTTCCCAACCCTCTTACGAATCACTCCCCAACGTCCCTTCGTGCCCGCATCTGGTTTGCCCCTTGACAATTCGAATTTTTTCTACCCCCGACCCCCCCCAACCAGTTAGACTTCCCCTTTAGGGGAATTCGCTTCTTGCAAACGATGCTGCTCCGCCAATCTCCCCCACCAAGTCGATAAAACCCGTCCCTCGCTCCTGCGAACCTCAGTCTTTTTCTGCCCCCCCAAACCTCGAACCTAAATCTGCCTTGATTTTGGGAATTCCTTCTCTTCTTTCCCCTCCTTCGTCCTTTTTTTTTTGACTTCTGATTGTTTCCCCTCCTCTAGATTTGTTATCCCGTGCAAAACTTTTTAGTGGTTCGGTTTCTCGAGATTCCTACCTGTTTTTCTTTTCTGTAGGTAAATACCCACTAGTCATTTTTTTCTTCAGTGCAGACCCTGACATCGCTCCTTTCTAAATTGTTCGTGGGAGACCCCATCCCAACCGTCGCTTCTAAATTATGTCAGTTTTTTGAACCGATCCTCTCGTACCAGTGCTCTTTTCCCTTGGATTTTGGAGTTCGTACCGGGCTGTAGTTGACAGGCGTTCCCTTCCGAACATGTGAGGTTTGATTTCGTTTTCTTGCATTTCTGCCATTTGTGCGATTTCTGTTGAATTGGACACTTTTCTTAATCTCAATTTTTCAAGCATTTGTTTGTGACCTTTTTTTTTTTAGAGTGTCCCTAGCGCGCCCCCCCACACCAACAGAGTCGCCCTGAGAAGTTGAAGTTTTCCCCCCCCCCACCCCCATGCGATGCGGCAGGGCAGTGAAGTTCCCGGCTACCGCCTTATTACAGGGATTTACGGTACCTTACTGTTTCCCCATTACTTCCGGATTTTTTCTGAGATCTGTGATTCGACGCACTGTGTACACTTTCCCAGATTGGAAACAACTTCCCCTTCGGCTTTGGAACTCTTAGTTCAAAAACGGTTGTTGCTTTTCCCATGATCCATGCTATTTTCTTTCTCCTTAAGTTTTGACTTAGTGTGGCATGACACTGTTTCTCCTTTTGCTGTATAGGACGAACGGCCTTTTATTCTTTCACCAACAATTGCTTGTGGTCTAGGCTTTCTCTTTCCAATCTTTAGGGGATCTTTGGGAGCTTGCACGTCACTGCTATAAGCCGTTTTTTAACAACGTCCCTGTTTTCTTTGATCACATTATTGTGAATCCTTTTGGCCTGGATGTCCCACGACCCCTTCCTGGTAAACACCGAGTTGCAATGGTTCAGACCAGTTTTTTTTTGGTAAATTTTTATAAACGACTCAGACTCATTTTTTTTCACCCCCCAAAGGTTCACTGCTCCGAACGAGCTAGGTTTTTCATTTTTTGTACCAGTACAAGTTTTAAGCCTTTTTTGTACTATCAGGTAACACTAAGTGGGTTTTTACCGTGTTTAGCTTTGCCCGGCCGCCCACTTGCTCCCAACCCTGGGTTTTTTTTTTGGTGGTTTGTTGGGAAAGCCCTTTTCTCTGATCCTCCAACTTTTTTTTGACGCCCCTTCCCTTCTCATTGTTATGTGGCTGTTGTATAATGTTCCACTGCACTCTGGTTGTTAGATTCTTTCTATTATTCGTCTTCCACCCCCCCCTTCGGGCTTCCCTCTCCCCAAAACTTGGCTGTGTGTATTCTCTTCCCCAGCGCATTACGTTAAAAGTGTTTTTGATTAGTTGTTACGATGAACTTTGTTTATGTTTTCTAGCAGTGTTACCTCAGCTGTACTTTTCTTTATTCCGTTTCTTTTAAAATTTGTTCCGTGAAACTATTCAAGACATATTTAACAGTTCTTTTTGTATGTTTTTTTTTTTTTTCCTCCGTGGGGATTAAACCCCGCGTTTTTTTTAAAACGCCCCTGGACCTGTTCTATCGTTTTCTCAACACCCCAAGGATCCACAGTTTTAGCTTGTGCGGATTTTTCCTACATTACCCCCCTTTTCCGTTTCACTTTTTTTTTTTTGTCTAATCTCTTGTTTATTTCAGTCTAGTGGCCGTTTTTATCATTTTGGCCCCCTTGCCTGCTGTTTTTCGGTTGATATACGATGGCCGTGAGCAAATTTTTCGGTTGGACTGTCCCGGCAAGCGTACCTTTTTTGTTTAGTCCCCCATGGGCACCTTTGTTTTCTGTATTTTTTAGATTTTACGGAGTGCGTTCTTTTTTGGTCTGTGCATTGTTTCTTGTCTCGCTCCATCTTGGGGAGCTCCACGTTTGGTCCGTACGGTTTTTTATCACCCCCGAAGGTTTAAGTCCTCCTCATCCAAACGCAATCCCTTCGCTCGGATCCCTATCGTTCTATTTTTAAGACGGTTCACCAATACCACACCGTTGTCCCTCCCAGTCGGGCCCCTTTTGTACCTACCACAATTGGAGCCTGCATTGAGGGCTTAAGGGGTTTGAGATTTCGCCAGGATAAACTCTTAACCCATCGTCTTTTGTCATGAACCGAACGGTTAGGTTAATCATTTTTGTGTTTCGCAACCGACCTTCGACTGTTGGCTTCCGGATTTTCACACGCTTATCGTTTTCCATCGCCTGCCGTCTTTTGCGTTCTGGTTCGCGTGACCCTTTTGCCTGCCGCAACATTGCGTCGCGGTTCCTGTCTTCTCCCCTACTGTTTTTTCCTTTTCTAGATTCTCGCCCCCGACCCTTGGCATGTATGAAGTTGCACAACTTGTTTTTCTGTTGTTGGTGAAAACTTAACCTTCTACGCAGCGTTGCCCTTTTTCAACCGCAACCCAGTCCCCCAACAACCCGCGGCTTTCTGCCGTGTTCCCAATGTCCCTTTTTGTCGTCCCGGGTGCCCCACCTCCTTGAGTTTACCACACAACATCGTCCCCCTCGTTTTGTTTGACCTATTTTTACTATCCTGTAGTGTTTCGAGACTTCAACAACCAACCATTTCTGGAAGACTGTGGGCTTCCAAAGTAGCGTTCGAGTTTTTGCAAAAGCTTACGACACCCCCCCCTGCCCCTAAGCTCCTCGGTGTGCTCTCAGGAAGCGGTTGTGTAGTTTCCGTCTCCCTTTTTTTGGGGGTGTTGTATTGGATCGGGACGTTGCCCTACGATAAAAGTGTTGGACTTCCCAATTGTCATGGGTCTGTGGCTTGAGAGTTTTTAGACTCCCGGTGTTGCCCTGCGTCATCGTTCCAGCAGTCCCTTTTCCAGCACTGTTGCGCTTTCTTTCTCCCTCTCCAGCGTCCCAACGTTCTCTTACCCGGCGTTGATCGCGTTTCCTCATGGACTGCGGGTGCTTTTTGTTGCCCCCCCGGGCCCCCCGTGCGCCCGTCGCCCTCTCATTATTGAGCTTTTTGAGGTCGTTTTGCTTTTGGCGGGTCCTTAGATATAACTCCCCCTCTTTCGAAGGTCCATTGGTTGTCTGTTTTTGTCTGTGGCCTGGGTGCCTTGCCCTCAGATCCCTTCCCCCCGGGCGTACTACCCGGCTGTCAGTTTACTCGCTCAAATGGGTTTTTGATGGCCGGTTGAGCTCTGCGTTAGCACTCACTTCTGATTTGTAAAAACCTTAACCCAAAGCTGCCAATTTCTGGTCTTAGATCCTCACACATTGAGTTTTTTTAACGTCATCCCTCGAATTACATTGTTTTTAGTTTCAAATTCTGAATTGCAACCACGTTTTCCGATGGTGGTCTCCCCTTATTATTGTAAGGTTCATGGGAGTGAGAAAATTCGTATTACCCCCCACCCACAAACATGCCATTCCTACTGTAGTGTCCCGTTGTTTTTCGAGTGTTGTTTGTTATGGTCTGGGTTTTGTTTGTTGGTTCCTTTTCGCCGTTTTTTCTCCCGTTCTATTTGGCTGGTTACTCATCTCACGGCCACAGCCTTTTTTCAACTAGTTCTCACTTTCGCTGTGTCGTCTTCTGCACTTTTTTTTATCACCACTTCTTCAGAAGTGCCGTCCAGGTTGTCTTTTGATGTCCCACCCCTTCTTTTGCCCCAAAACACCCTTTCGATACCTATGCCTTGTCCGGACGTGTGAAACTCAAGTGCCCCAAGTCTGTGACTTGGCTGTCAGTTCCCACCTTCGGTTCGTTGGTGTTCCGTCCAGATCCGCATACAAATTTAACCACCAAACCACCCCCCACCGGGCCCCCCAACACTCCTTTTTTCTGAATACTTTACTTCCTATGGTCTCCCAACAATATCTACGTTCGGGCTAGGGCTCAGCCCTGCCCGACTCCCCCCGCCCCACATCTCCCGATTCCTCCCCCATCCCTCTTTGTTATTCGACGCCACCTTTCGATTTCTATTCATAACTCTTTGATCTTTTCCTCCGTTTTTTTTCAGTGGAACCTTTTACCCTCTCTGGACCACCCCCCTTTGATCCTCTTATAGCCGTTAGTGGCTTGGCCCTTTCTCCGAACCTGCGTCCGATTACAGTTTTTCTTCATTCAGTGGTTTTGGTCCCCCTGGTTTCCCCCCCCCCCCCAAGAAACGGTGACGATTGTACACAAGGTTTAAAGGGGGCTCCTTCGCCACTTCACGGCATTCTGGATCGGCCAGACCGGGAGACTTTTTCCCCCCAGTACGTTGCCTCTCAATCATGTTCCTGATTCTTTTTCATGAATATCACTTTCAAACCCCAGTAGTACGTCTTTTTTCTTTAAAGCCTTAACTCTCTTCTTTTTCCCCCCACCTCGGCAACTTGTAACAGCGCTACTCTTTGCACCCCCCCCCCTGGTTCTATTCGCAAGCACTGTTTTCTTTCCTCGGGATGGGGTTTTCCCCAGTTACGCGTTCGTCCGTGCACCACTCTTTTTTGATTATCTCATCTTTTGCAGGGTAACCTCCCTCTTTTTGTTAATATTTAGTCCGTTGCTTCACCTGTCTAAATCCCGTGCATTCTTGTTTATAAAAACTTCCTTTTCATGTTCTTGGCCGGCGTGGGCGTGCCGCTCTCGACCGAAGTTTCGATTTCCGTTTGATTCTCTCAACCCCAAGTCCGAGTCTTCCTCATATCTCGTTTTTCGTTTTTCCATATACCTCGACTCTTTTTCCCCACGTTCACCTTCCGGTCTGTTCCGGCTCCGCCGCTCCATTTTTTGAACAACGAACTTCTGGTTCGTTTGACGATCTCGGTCCATGACCCCCTAGTATTCCGACGGTTTTCCTTCCGAAAAATGTTACAACGTCGATCTTTTGGTTGTCGCCTGCTTCGTACCCCCTTTCCTCCACTTCCCAAACCCACGTGTCCGCCTCATCGCAGTGTCGATTTCGCCCTTTATGTTTTTTCTGCACCTCGTCCACCAATCTTCGTCGTTCCTTCCCCCCTTCTCCTTTGTTGTTTGTTTTCGACCATGTCCCATTCTAAACCCGAGAGATTGTGTTTGCGAACTTTTTTTTCTGGTGTCTGTTCAGTGTTATGTCTGCAACCCCGTGTGTTTCCTGAAATAAATTCCTTTTATGGCAAGCTGTTTCGCGCCCGATTTATCAATCCCCCACATTGCGGTGTCAAAACCGTCGCTATCTCTTAAGAATATCTGTGTACGTCCACTACTTTCGGTTGGAGTTCGTCCCTTCCTTTGATTTTGGACCCATCAACTCATCTTTTTTTTAATCCTTGCGTTTTTTATGCATGCCCACACGAGATATTTTTAGGCTTTCCCTTTTAGTTTTTTCCTGCTTTTCCACCCATATGGACTTCTTTCCGAGTTCCGGCCAAAAAACCGTTTGTTGACAGGAAGGGTTTCACTGTTCCCTTCTTGCAGGCGCTCGCAGTGACTCCCTTCACCCCTGCACTAAATTATCCCTCTGTTGGAGCCCTATTCCCTTTGGCAAAAACAGACTCTGGAGATTTGTTTCACCTTGGTCGCCCGGGGAGGTGCTCTATGTTTGTTTCCCCTTACCCCTCATCGGAGGAGAAAGTCTCCTCCCTTGGGTTTGCTTTCTTAACCGGTTCCTTCCCCTTTATTTTACCATGTGCCCTAAGTGTTAATGTCACCTTCAGGGTTCCAGGTCCTCCCAAGGCGCACGTCGTGTTCTCGAATAAGGTCCCGGGTTTCTGCCTTTCCCTTCCCTCTTGATCTGAGGGTTCAGTTTTGCTTACCTCCAGCAGTTCGGGGCCGAACTCCCCTCCGGAACAAGGTGACGCCGTGGTGGGACTTTTTTCAAGGTTACAAGCTCATTGTCGACAGTTTCTTTCCAAATTCTACCAAACTGCGGGACCCAGGGCCTTTTTTCTGCTCCCTGCATTCTGCGCTGGGAGAAGGTTCACCAGCTACGGCGACCTCTCCGGTTGGTTGTTCAAGGACTTCGTGTTTTCTCATTCACCCCTCCCATGACTTGTTTCGATTCAAAGGCCCTTTTATCCCCATGCCTGGGATCAGGGGTTGGTGTTGTTTTTTTATTTCTCGGTCTCAACCCCCGCAGAAGCTTTTTTTCCCTTGCCCGCCTGTCGGGGTCCCTCCTGTGCTTTTCCCGTGGTTGGTATTCTTTTGAACCGTTGATGGTCTTGGCCCAACAAGGGCGCTCTTATTTCTAACATGGTCGATTTTCCCAATATTGCCCCCAAAAGAGGACTGCTGGCGAGTTTTTGTTTTCGGTATCTTTCCCGTTTCTTCCCCCCCCTCCTGTTGTCCGGCACCAATGCCCTTTGGGTTTTCTCTTTTAGTTGCCTTAGGACCTTTTTTCCTGTGTTAGTAAACGCTTTCCCTTTTAGTTCGTTGGGCAGGCTAAGCTTTCCCATTTCTTTCGCGGCGCGTTGTTTTTCGTCACGCGCGGCTTTTTTTTTTTGAGTTGCCGTGGCGCGTTTTTGTCTCCCCCAGTCTTCTCTCGTTTGTCCTTCCGTGGTCCCCATTCCGTTTGGAAGGTCTATATCACGGAGCCCCGGTTCCTCTTATGTTTTTAGGGTTGAAGATGATTTTTTTTCAAAACAAATCCCTTTGTTTGCTCCCCCCTCTGGCCACTGGATCCCCGACCCACCCCCTTGAACCCGTTGGCTGGGTTGAGCCCTTTGTCACCAACACCACTGATGTCTTGCCCCCCTCTCTCGCAAAGCGGACGGTGGTTGTCCGCATTGGTTGTTTACCCTAGTTTGACAGTTTTTCAGTCTTTCGGACCCCCCCCTTATTAGGATGGTCACGCGCCTTTTTTGTCCGTTCGAGGGGGAGTATTCCCCCTGTTCTCTCACCAAGTCGGTCTGGAATTTCATGATTTTTGCGGTCCCCCGTCTGCTTTTATTTCGACCCCCCCCCCGAATGACTTTTTTTGTTATTAAGGTTCGTTATGCTGTCCAAAGAGCCCCGTCGATCAGCCCCCCTCAGTCCGTCCCCGCGCCACACCCGGCCCTTCTGTCCACCGTATGACCCCAGGTAACTTTTGTGTTGATTCCCTTTTTTTGAAACCTCCTTTTTCCCCCGGCCCGTTGACCAACCCAATTTTGGTCTTCCCCTTTAGGGTTTTGATCTTTCTCCTCCTTCGTTTTGGAGTAGCTTGTACCAACCCCGTAAATTGCGTTTCCGACCTTTTCCTTTTTGTTTTTTGGTCAAACGGTGCCGTGTGGCAAATGGCCCCCAACCGGGGCTAGTTTTCACACCCTGGACGAACCCCATTGTCCGCTGCCTGCCTATAGGGATTATATGCGAGGCGGGTGGGTGTCTTTTTTTCGGTGCGGACCCTTTCTGTCCAGGGCGTTCGGTGTCTGTTTGCTGCTTTTTTCCGTCACTCCAACGTGACACCTTTGGGGTCTTTGTGGGTGTTATGATCTCTTCTTCTTTGGACCACCCCGCGTTCCCTTTCATTTTTTTCGATAAGAGGGCCCCTTTATGTTGTTTTGCTTCTCAGCCTCCGTACTTTCCAAGTGCCCCAATTTTTTGGCATAACCCTCCCCTTGCCCTGATATGCGACGCCACAGATTTCTACAATAGAAAACCAGTGTTTTGGCTGTCTTGGTGGCTCAACCCCCACGCCCGATGCATGCCCTCCGTACAACGTCCTCAGTCCTCAAGTGGAGGGCTATGTTTCCCCGTATGTTGGTTATGGTGGCAGCGTTTTTGAAACCCCCCTCAATAAGTTTGCAGGTTTTTTTTTGGAGTGGTTTGCACGGGATGGAGGTCCTTTTCTTTTTTTGGGAACCTTACTTATTCTTCCACTGGTATATTAGCGCTTTCGCTTGCCATAACCTGGGGGCGGGGTTTGCTACCTTGTTACGTTCTCTTTTCTTCAACCAACGTGTGTTGTTTTGTTTTTCCTTTGGTCGAGATCTTGGGGTACACTTATGGGGGCTCTTGTTTCCCCCGGATATCCCCTTTGTCGCCCCGGTGTTTTTTACCCTCCCGCTGTTTTTAGCGTAGTTCCCCTGGACTGGTGCTGCTCCGGCCCCACCCACCCCCCCTGAGGCATCCCTGCGGTCTGTTTTGAACTGCAATCCACCGCCGCAGTCGGGTGGACGGCCTCGTTCCCTGTTGCGCGTATTGTAGACGCGGGATGGTCCCTTCCCTTTTGTCATACACTACTTTCTCCACTTTCTTTTTCTTCCTTTTTCCATCCACAGTTTCTCCGTCCTGCTGCCTGCTTGATTTGGGCCTGATTTCAACTCACGCTACCCCCTGTCCCGCTGGATGGCCCCCCCCCAGTTTTGCGTTGGTTCCCTTTATCTTTTGTTTGTTCTTTTTTGACGTCCGAGTTGATTATAAAAAAGTCCCCCCCCCCTTTTTTTTCTTTTCCTGATCACCCCTGTGCGTCGGGTGTGGGTGTTTGAGCATTCATTCTGTATTTTTTCTTTTTTGTGGTGAAGGGAGGTGTCCTATCCTTCTAACCAAAGTTCGCTTGCCGATGATTCGCTTTAAGCCTGGCCTCTCTCCCCGACCTTTCTTCGCTCGCGACCGTTTTTTCTTGACTTCCAGGAGGTTAGTTTTTGCTAAACAGGGGGCCCCCCCCGGTTCCGAGGTGTCTTTGTTTCCGAACCATTCTGGTCCCCAGTTTCTCAACGGCGTCGTTCCTTGGTTTTATCGCCCCAGAGCGTTCAACTTTTGTTTCCCTTTCCTCATTGGGGATTTACCCCCCACCCTTCCTTTTTCCCGATGTCGACCCACAGACAAACACCCTCGGCTTGTAGTTTGAACCCTTTCATTTTGCCCCAACTTTTTTCCTTCCTGTACATCCCGTCTTAAGGCGTTCCCCCCCTTTTTTCTTTTCCTTAGCCCCCACCCCGGTTTATATTTTCCAGTCGGTGTAAAAGGTACCTGCCCTCCACGTTCCAGTGGCTCTGATATCATCATTTTGCTCTCCCCATCCATAACCAGTTTATTGTGCCGGTTATGCTTTTCAGCTTCAGGGTAGCACTTCTCTCAGTTACCCGTTTTTTTTTTAAAACTTTTCCTTCCTTTTCTCAGTTGTTTTTGGTCCTGGTTTCCCGCCTTATCCCCGATGAAATGTTTTTCTCGCTCGCCCCCCTCTATCATCGTTTCCCAAAAAGCGGGGGAGTTGCCCCCCTTCCCCTTTTTTCTCATCATTAATAATCCCAAGCTTCCCAGTTCACAATTTCGGTCTGGTCCCTGTCCTCAAACGACTTACGGGAGGGATCCCCACCCCTAACGGCGTTTCGTTTTGGTACTAGATATCCCTTTTTCCATATAACCCGCGTTTGTTTCCCCCCTCACCCAATGGGTAGGTTTCTTGGTCTCTGAGGGATTCCCCCGGGTTGCTGCTCCATCGTTCCTTTCTCCATCAAGCACACCCCACTGTTCTTCTTTTTTTCCCTGGGAACCCACCCCATTGTGCAAAAACGCCCCACTATTACATCCTCTTTCATTTTTCATCTTTGGTCTTTAAGAAGATGTCCACCCCACCGTTTTTCTCGTGTGCCACCTACCATTCGTCGTTTCATGTTTGATCACAGTGTGGGGTATCTAGTTTACCTGGAGTGGCCGAAGTTTTGCCCTCTCCCCTCCGGAAAGCCCAACCATTGTTCGTGGCTCCCCCCCCCTTATAACAGTCTGTAGCCTCCCTTTTATCGGTCCGTAGTTGTTCGGCGCTTAGTTGTCGGGGGCCAACCCTTTGAGCCTCTTCGTTTTTCCCTATGGGCATGTGTCACATTTTTTTCTTAGTCGGGAGATTGAGTCTGTCGCAGTGTTTCATCGGGGGACTTTTCTCCCGTTGCCGCAAACAACATTCTTTTCCTGAGTTGCAGGAAGTTTCCCACCTTCCCCCTTCTGGCTAGTGGTTGGTTTGTTGGTGGTGGGGGGGGTGGGGGGGGGGGGGGGGGGGGGGGGGGGGGGGGTATTTCCCCCCTTGACATTTCCGGCTACCCCTGCCCTGTTTTCCCCTTTTCCGGTTTTCTCTCCCCCTAGTTTATTCCCCGCTCTATGCTTCTTAAACGGGTAAGCGCAAATGTCTGTCTCCCTTTTGTGCGTACCAGAGGTCATGCCTTTCTTACCAATCCTTCTTTGGTACACCGGTTCGGCAAGGACCCCCTGGCTGCCTTTGTTCTGTCTCTTCCAGTTTTGATTTATGATCGGCCGTTATTTCGTACCAGGATCCAATTTTACGTTTTGGGGAGGGCCCTAACCCTTGACGAAGTGGCGGATTTTTGCCTTTGGAGATGTCAAACACTCGGTTTTCACCTTCCTCCACCACAGATTAAACTTTATCGCGGCATCTCCGTTGTTCGAGGGCAAGCTCCCTTCCGTTTTTTACCTCTGGTTTTCCAGGAGAGTTCTGGTTCCCCCAAACCGGGGACAGCCTTTTTTTTTCTCAAGGAAAGACCCTCTTTTTGACTGGTTGGTTGTTGGTTTTCCACCACCAGCGACGCCCCCCCTTGGTTGTGCTTTTTTGCGTTCTCAGGGAACGATTTCCCTTATATCGAACGTGCTTTGGATGCCCGTTTGTTTTCATTTCTCTTGCATGACCTTCTGGTGTTTTCCTTTACCCTCTGAAAATGTGAAGTGGATTTTTATTAGGGATTTGCCTTTTTCTCCCAGTTTCCCTCGGCGGGCTGGCCCCTTCCATTCCCCCAACTGTTTTCCGCGGCGATTTCGTTTCCTTGGTCCTTGGCCGGCTTGGCGGAATACGAGGATTTTTTTTAGTATGCCGGCCAAGCTTTCCTTTTTGGTGTTGAGTAAAAATTTTCCATTGGATTCGGCGTGACCGTTTTTCCCTTGTCGGTTCCAGCGCGCCCCTTTCCCTTGCCCTTTGCGTAATACGTCTGTTGCAAGGGGACTTTCTGACCCTCCCGCCAGTCCCCCCACTATCTATTTTTCCGCGGTCGAGATCTCGGTAACCCCTTGCCCTTCCCACCTTGCTAGACCCCCCCCCCCCCAATTTTTTTCCTGCAACTTCCGGGGTCTAGATTCTCGAACCCCCCAACTGCTTTCCTGTCCATCTCGCCCGTTCATATTGGACATTGTCGCTTTTCCTTTTGCCAAACAGGTTTTTCGCTCCTTTTGTTGCTTCGCTGTTAAATATATTATGTGGGCGTGGTCGGTGCCGTTTTCTTTATTCTGCTCACAAACCGCGTACGCGTTGAATTTCCCTTTCCCCAGTTTTTTGTAAGGGCCTAGCCTTCCCCCGTACACCAGTGGGCCCTTCGTTGATTGTAAAAGGAGCCCACTTTAACGCAGTGGGGCCTCCCCTCTCCTTTCCCTGCACCGAAACCAAAACCCGGTTTGCCTTCGCGTCAATTCACAATGCGTCTCCTTTGGTGCACCCCCGTTGTCACCATCGATAGGCCGTTGCGTTTTTCACTGGGCGGTCCCTTTGTCTCTCTTTTACCCCACCTTTTTGTTTCGATAACCACAATGGGTTCCGGTGGACGAGTTTTCCCCCTTTTCTAGAGGTTTTGTGGACGCACCACCCCACGTTTGATCCCTTTTTTTTTCCGGTTCCGCTTCTTCCCTAGGCCTGACGGGTTTTTTGCTTTTTTTCCGGAAGGCTTTTTTGGTGCTCTCAGGACTTATCCCCCTTTGTTGCCCTTACTCCGTTCGGGGGAGATTTGATCAGCTGACCAATACAACTTGACTCCTCCAGCCTCCCTGTGTGGCCGTCCTTTGATTTTTTAGACTATGGGTCAACAAATAAGTTCTCTTTGCTTAAAAGTTCACATTCCTTGGCCCCTGCGTCGGTTTCCCTCCCCCCCCTTTGTTCTGCAGTCCAGTCTTTCATTTTTTCTTATTTTCTCCCCTTTCCTCACCGATGTCTGGCTTTCATTTATCTTTTTTTGTTCTCTTGTTGGGGGGGGTTGGTTGTTTTTGGTTTCTACGGTTTGCGATCCCCCAATTCCCCTCGTCCGAAGTCGGTTTTTTTCTTGTGTACTGTCTCTCTTTCTCCTCCAGTTTGTTTTTCTCCCTGCCCCTATTACACCTGGCACTTAGGTCTGAACCCCTTGCTCTCTTTTCTTCGGACGCCCATTTACTGTCCCCCCGTTCGGTGTGATTTTTCCACGCCAAACGGGCTCCTCCTTCGGTCTCATTTTTGGGAACCTCCTTGTCCTCGCGGCATGTCCCCCCCCCCGTAAATTTTTTCTCCCATTGGTGTGACTTTTACCCAGTTATCATCTATTTTGTTCAGTCCCTTTGAACGTTGACCTTCTGATTCTCCGCGCAGACTCGGTCCTCGTCTTCCCTTCCCCAAATCGACCCCCCCACTTTTCGACTCACCTCCCCCCTTTGCTTCCCCAACCCAGTTTCTTTTTTCTCCCCCTTCTCTTACGTGGGGCGGAGTGCCTCAAGGTAGCCCCGAGCCGATTCACTTTGATATTTTTCGGATTCGGCCCATCACTATCCCCTTCCTCCCTATCTGGGATTAATTTTCTTCCATCGAACAAGGCCCCTCCCTATAAAAGTGGAAGCGTCCTTTCCACTTCATGTTAAACAGCGGGCCAACTCTATTTCTAGATACCTCTTCCCCTCTTGGTTTCTTAATCCCTTCCGTTTTTTTTTTTTTTTTTTTTTTGTCTTTTTTGCTGTATTTCCCAGACACTTTCCGTTCCGACTCTTCCTGGGGCCTCGCTGTCTTCATTTTTTTGGTTGAAAGATCCTCCTTTCATCCCCCCCCCTCCTGCCTTTAACTCTTCTATTTTTTCTCTCCTTATTCATTCTTCTAAAAATAACCACCAAAAAAGCCGTATCAACTTCAGGATCTCTGCCTCAGCAACCACTTCGAGGGGCTATGTCCCCTTTCTTCCCAGAATCCCGGACCTCTTTCCCTGTTTTGTCTTTCCAAGTTCGGCCCTCCCTCTAATGTAACCCCCGTTTGAAGCTTTTTTCCCTGAATATTTCCCCCCATAGCTTTCCCCCCTTCCCCCTGGAATCTCGTCTTTCATCGTAGGCTCCCCCCTTTGTTCCCCGTTTCTTTCTGCAGTTGTTCCAGTGTCTTCCCTTGGTTCTCCCCCTTTGGCGACCTGACTGTTAACTTTTTCGGATTTTTGTTTACCCTGTGAAAAAGTGTAGGGCGAAATGTTTGGGTTCTCTTCTACGGCGGTAGTTCCAAGTCTATTTCTAATGTATCTTCTTTTCCTTCGTGCCGAGAACTACTTTTCAACCTTGTCTGCTTTTTGTCGATTCCTTCAATAGCCCATTGGACTCTTCCTCTTTAGAACTTGACCCCCTCTTTTTTTCTGTGCGACCCCTCTCAAGTATCTTGTGCCGGCCCGGCGACTTCTTCTCTTAATGTTCTCTACCTTCAGGTAAATTATAGCTCTGAAGGCTCTTCCCCCCCCCTCCTCCCTTGTTTATCTGTCCCCACCACCATCTTTTTGTCTGGGATTCTTGCCAGCCTTTGATCCTTTTCCCCGTGTAATTCTCTTTTTGCGTCCCAGTACAACCTGTGTGCCTCTTTGATACTTCAAATTTTTTCCTCCCCTCCCTTTCCTTGACCACATCTGGTAACACAATCTTTGCAGGGGTTTTTTTC
>Ga0179593_1440238_pt1 | contig 15857 bp, 19 predicted proteins | sample CZODoug2_1_08_16_FD_185931 | JGI IMG/M metagenome (GOLD analysis project Ga0179593, IMG submission 185931) | Vadose zone soil fungal communities from Angelo Coast Range Reserve, California, USA - CZODoug2_1_08_16fungal (PacBio error correction) | ecosystem: Environmental > Terrestrial > Soil >... | reverse complement strand
CCCAACGTCCCTAAAAGTGTTCCCCTTACGGCGCTTCAAACAATGGTTTTTTTTTATTTTCCAGTTCCCCTATCCCTCTTAGAAGTTTTCCTCCCTATGGTGCAATCTTCTTTTCCTTTGCGCAGGCACCACCTTTTTTAAAAACCCTATTCTTTTTCCTTTTTCCCTGTCTCTCCCCTTGGCCCTGTTTGACCCCGCTGAGTGTATTCCTCCCCCGTTTATCCATGGATGTGTCAAAACTGCAGACTTGTCCCTACCCGAGCTCTGGGAGTAATCTAGCATCTAGTATTCCCGGGTAACGAGTTTCCCTTGCGTCCCTTTTCTCCCCGGTCTCCCATTGCTTTTGCCGACCCGAGGTGGTGAAAGCGGCCGGATATTTCCCCCGTCCCCCTTTTTTTTTTCTACCTTTCCTTGTCCCAGACCCCCAAATCTTATTTCTTTTTTTTCCCCCCACTTCTCTTCCCCCCGATGTTTAACGCTTGTGTAAATCGCCCGTCAGTCAAGAGGAAGTCCCTGACATTTTTTTTGCCCTTTTCTATGTTCAAGTTGTTTCTCTCCATCTTTTCTGGCCTTTTTGTACCCCCTTTCAGGATGGCCTGGGCGGCGGACTCCAGCTGTTTTCCTTTTCCTCCAAAATTGTCTTTCCCAAGTGACCCCTCCATTCTTCTCCTCAATCTTTGAACCGCTGCCTGCACCCTTTCCTCCTCCTGGCACCCAAGCCATTTGCTGCACAGTTGTTCCCCGCTCCTGCTTTTATCACGTGGTGTTTTTGATCGCGATGGGTAGCTCTTCAGTCGAGTGTGAAGTAAACCTTTTTTTCAGTCAGTCCCTACCAGCAATACCTTATTCTTTTTTTAGCGTTCTTCCACCTTTTATCGTTCGAGTTCCCCCTTCCTCTTTTCTCTGGGGGATCATCCGTCCTCTTTTACGCCCTTCGTGGTTGGTTTCTACTTTGAATAATCCCCGTTTGTTACTTGTTTGTCTGAGATACCCCCCCCCCGGTCTTTTTGCGCGGTCCTCGGATGGGTCCACTTGTCCTGCTCCCACTTAATGGCCCCCCTCCTCACCCGGTTCCTTTTTTTCTTGTGGACGATCGGACCAGTGCGACCGTTTTTCCCCACCAGCCTACATTTGGTTGGTGTTTCTTTACCACTGATTTCCCCTTTTTTTTCGGTTCCTTTATCGCATCCGCTTTACTCCCAAGGTGTTCCCCCCGTTTGCCCACTTTCTCGGGGAGCCTCTTCCACTTCAGCCCTTTTTCCGAGGCGCTGTGTTCAAGCTCGTTTTGCTTGCGTAAACGTTGTAATACCCCTTTGGGTTTTGCTTGTCACCCCCACCTTCCTCAGTAGTCCCCCCTGACGCTCCTGCCGCAGGGCATCTTGGGGTTGTACCCTTCCGTCCTTCCGTTGCACATCGTTTGGCCAATAGGCACCCAAGACGGCCCCATCGTTCCTTCAGCTCGCGCCCCAAGTTGAGGGAGCCCCATTTTGGGCGCTTTTTTTCCCCTGGAAATTTCTCCCCCCAACACCCCCCCAAAAAACAAAAACCACACACCAAACCACCCCCCCCCCCCAACCAACAAACAACCCCCCCCTTTCCCAGCAGGTTTTTCCCTTGCAAACAAAGTTTTTCCCTCAAATTTTTTTGAAGTCCGCCGCTTATCGGTCCGTTGCCCCACCTTTGGTACCGGCCTCTTTTCCCCCTTCTCTCCTTTCTTTTGTCATATGCGCGCTCTTCCCTTATTTTCGTAGGTCCGCGTTTGCCCCACCTTGATACCGGCCTCTCGTCCGTCGTTGCCTGAAACCTCCCCCCCTTTTTGTGCCATTCTTGAACGAACGAATTTGTTTTTTTCCAATACTTTGTTTTCGCAGCACGTCACTTGGCTGCCCCACCTCGTTGATTGGATCTTTCTAACTTTTTTCTTGCTTGAAAGAACTCCATCGGCTAATGCCCCCTTTCTTTCAGCCCTTTAAATTAAGCTCTGCGGATGTATATATCTTTTCTGAGTTTGTGGGGCGAGGTTTTTTTCTTCCCATTGTACGCGGGGTGTCTTTTTCATTCCGCCCTTCTCTGGCGATTTTTCTTCCCTGGTTCTCCAAGAAACCCCTTTCTCCACCCGTTTGCGAGCCTTATGAATTTTTCTTCCCCCCATTTTATGCCCTTTGCTAGGGCTCGTTGCCGGTGCCCGTTTTTCCCCCATCGCCGATGAGTTCGTTTTCTCTGGTTTTTTTGTCTCCTGGTTTTTCGGCCTGGCTTGGTCCAGTGGGAATCACCAACAGTCCCCTGTTGCCGCCGGCCTTTTCCTAGCCCAGAGCTTACTGGCTTTGCCTCAAACATCCGGTTTTACTTGTCCTCATTTCTGGGATTCGTTTGTCCGCCTGCTCCCCGTTTTCCCTTTTTCTGAAATTCCCTTGGCTGTCCCTCCCCTGTCTTTTTCTGGCTTCCTTTTTTTTTTTAAGCGAGCTTCCTCACTATCACAAGGTTGCAAATCGTTGAGATTGGTCAAAGTCTTTTGCGTGCGCCCTCACGCCGTTTTTTTTTTTTAAGGCCTGTTTATGCCCTTCTTTAGATTTAGCTGTTCTTTCTGACAATAGTTAGTGTGGCTGACAAGTTTTTGCCAGCTCCTCAGCCCGTATGTTTTCCCCTTTTGAGTTCTTTTGTGGGTTTTTTTGTGTCCTTCGGTCACTTTCCATCTTGGCGCGCAAAAATATTTTTACTCCCGGACTGAGCCGTTGGTGTGCCCAACATCACTTCTACCAGCCCCGGCAGTGTTTCCTTTCTTTTATCTTGACTTCAGCATGTTTTTGATTTTTCCCGTCGTATTTTCTCCCCCACCCAATCCCTTTGACCTGACGCAGGAATTTTTGTACGTTTAAAGCTGGGACTTTTTTTTCCAGTCGGCTCTTTTCCAGTTCCCCCATCTCGTCCCCTCAGCGACCAGCCTTGAACCACCGCCTTTTGAGATGGCCCTTGGCCGTTTGCCCGCGTCACGGTGCATTATTTGCGGCATTGTCTTGTTTTTCGTTTTTCTTTTTCATTAGTTTCCCCCCCCTTCCCCTGCAATGCCTGAGGCTTCTTTCGCTGAAGCTTCCTCTTTTCCCGTTGAATTTTTGGTTCTAATTGGGGCCCAATCTTTTTGTGGTCGTTTCACCCCTTGTCTCGGCACTTTAGGAGGGTTTCCTGGTCACTTCCGTGATGGAGGGTGGCCACCCGTCCTGCGTCATGGAATTGTGAGACAATTCTGGAAATTTTTGGAATCGGCTGCCCGAGCCCCCGCCTTGACGTTCTCCTTGCTTGCCTGGTTTCCCCGGTGAGTAAGAGACCTTTTTTTTTTTTTAGTTGGGGTCTATTATTGTCCTTTTTTTTCTTCGCTTTAGCCTTTTTTCTAGCTCTTTCCTCCTCGTTTTTTGTTTGCTACTGTAATGAACTTTTTTGGAACAGCCCCTCCCTCCTCCCCCCGGCCCCCCCCAAGGTTGTCGCAATATTTTAACCCCACCATTCGGGTCTTCAGCCAGAACGTTCAAGGCGGTCCAATCTCCAGTCCATCCTCTTAAACCCCTCATTTTCCCCTGTAAAAGGACTTCACTGTTCCATTGCCGCTTCTTTCGCCCTCATTCACCGGAACTTTTCAATCCTTTTTCCCGTCCGATGAAAATTCATTTTTCGAGACACACCACGTGTTTTTTTTTTCCTTCCCACAACGCCCTTCTCCCACCTGACTGAACAAATTGGTTCACGCTGCGCTGGTTCCCTGTCCTCGATTTTATACATCCTTTCCCTCCTTGCCGTGCCCGCGCAATTCATTCCAATCTGCGTTACCCCCTTTTTTCCCGGAGGCCCGCTCCCCCCCACCGTGCCCTTCAACGATTGGCCAAGTCCCCCCCTCTCCCACGGCGGTTGGTTCATAGAGGTCGGGTGGGAAATTCTCGCTTTTTCCAGGTGCGGCGCATCGACCAGTAAAAGGCCACTTTTTAGTTTTGGTCCCTGCCTTGACCCCAAAAACCTGACCCTTAAGGTGCCCGCTTGGGATTTTTTTTTCTCAACTAACCCTTGCACAGACCGTAGCCATCTTTTGAGGCTTCGGGTCAGTTCCGACTCACTGCCGGTCAACTCTTTCCTTTTCCCTTCGTTTGATTGTCCCCCACCAACTTTTCCAGGTTCCGGCACCCTATATTTTGTAGACGCGCGCGGCCCCTGGAAGGCTTTCTCCCCCTTTCGCACATCTTGGTAGAACAAAACGCTCGTTGCGCGTTTCTGGCGATTTTTCAGCTTCACAACTAAATATAATGTCACCGGTTCTCTCCTTTCCGCCTGGCCTGTTATCGCTCTTTACCCCCCCCCAAACGGCATTTGGCTGGAGTTGTTCTCACAACTTTGTGACCCATCCCTTTCCCCTCCCCGGGTTTGGCCCCTTTGGCTATTGGCTCCGCCCCAGCTTATTCCTTTATTTTCTTTAATTTTAGCGTCCGAATTTCGTTACCGGTTCGTTGCGGCCCACCCATCTGCCTCCCAGGCTCACCTCGGTTCCGGCCCGTTGTGATCCCTGTCCCTACGCTTCCAATTCCTCATTCGTTTTGCCGTGCGTAACCCTTTAGTGGCCTGGCCAGCGCCTGCTCCCCAGCTTCTTTTTTACAGAAACTTTTTGCCCCTTTTAGTTGACGGCTTTGGTTGGCAAACCGTCTCGGCGGTTCCCCCCCTCAATAGAGCAGTCCCCTTCCCTACCCGATTCCACTTTCGTTTCGTCAGGAGTTCTTTTTTCCTTATGTGCGCTTTTTTTAGTGTCCTTTACCCCCCCCACCTGCCATTCCTCTCTTGTCTGTTTCAGGAACTTTTTGCCCCAAACAGGTGCCCGTTTCATTTTTAAAGCGAAAAAGTTTGCACAACTCGATCTAAATATACATCCGTTCTGCTTTCCCCCCGGACCACGGATCAAATCCAGTGGGCACTGTCCGCGTTTTCTTGCGTTTCTTTTTCCGAGACCGTCGTTTTCGACCTAATCCCCACACTTCTTGGCATCTAGCCGACTAGGCTTTTTTCTTTTTTCCCAACGTGTTTAAACACGACTCTTCCTTTTTTCCGGGTTTACGGATTTCCCACTTGGTCATTTTCTACACCGTTTCCCACTGCCGTTCGATTGCTTTCAAATCCCCCTAAGCTGTTTAAATCGCCCTGCAGTGACTTCCCAATCGCATCCTTTCTTAAGGGTACCTCCTCTTATTGTGAAATTTTGATTCCCCCCTCCCCCCCCCCTGCTTTTCATCCAGGATTTGACTCCCTGATTTGTCAAGCGCGGACCCTTGAACATAACACTTTGTTTTCCGCTTTGTCTCCCAGACGTCCTTTTTTTTTTTTAATCTAAAAGAGTGTTTTATCAATTCCTGTGCCTTCCGCGATTTCCCTGCGTCCTACTGGCCGATGTCTTTCCTTTTGGTAAAAGATGGTTGCCCTTTATTGAAGGTTCCCCCTTCCCCTGGTCCTTTGCCGGAGGAGTAGTTTTGAGCCAGTACAGTTTTCCCTTAATTCCTTCCCTGATGGAGGTTTTGCCCCCCTCCCCTTTTTTCTTATTCCCTCGTTTCCTCCTCCCTGCGCACCCTGTGTTCCCTGTCCACGCTGCTCTTTGGACACAACGCTTCCCGAAATTTAGTTCAAGTGGCCTGCCTCCCTTGACCGTGACCTCGATGCGGAGAGTAACCAGTCCCTTTCTCTTGATACACATCTGTGGAATTCTTCCAGCCCGCAATCCTTCTTTTGTTGTGTTATTTTCCGGCTGAGTCCCTTTATCAGTTCCTCCCCCGTGCACTAGTTTTATTATTTTTGTACCCTTCGTCTGACACCTCAATTCGTTTTTGGTTTATCTTCCTCCCCCCCCCTTTTCCTCCCTTTTTTGTTATTTTGAGTATATGCTACCACACCTCTTTTTCGCGGAGCAGGGACGGTGTGGGGGAGGAGTCCCTTATGGAAAACTCATGACACTTTCCCCCTTCTCAGTCCCCAGCGCGTAAACCCCCCCCCCGCCCCCCTTTTGATGGGTCGTCTGTTCTTGGACTTGCGTAACCCCCTTCTTTTACTCTTGCCCGGCTTTCCCTCTCCTCATCTCGGTCACTCACAGGGCGTTTGACACTACCCCTTAGCGTCCACTTCCTTTTTCATCGGGATTTAGGCGAGCCTGTTTTCCTTGTGCTTGCGTACTCTCCTTCACAGGAAACTTCTTTGTGCTCCCACAACTCCATCCTTTCAATGCCTTTTCGGCACGTACTCTTTCCTCCCCGGGAACTTCCTTTTTAGGTGTACCCTTTTACTCTTTTGGTCCGTTGTTTCCCCTGGGGCAAACCGGCACCAGTTTCCCTTTCCTGCTTGCGTACCAAGCGATTGTCTTTCCCCCCCCCCCCCCTATTTTTTTTTCTGGCGCCCAACACGGAATTTTTTCATGTCGACAGCGGGCCTAGAACCAAATCCACCTGGATTTCGCTTTTCTTGTCCCCGGCAAACTCCTTGTGTCTAGCCAGTTGTCGAATCACTTCGCCGATCAACGGTCGATACCCTCTTGCGCTTCTATTCGCCCGAGTCGCGCAAGCGGCGTTTTGCCTTCCTTTTTTATCAACCGGTATTTTTTTTGGATGCCCCCTTTTTTCCCTTCCCCTTGCTTTTTGGCTTCACTTTCCCCCACGGCCCCTTCCGGAAAAGCCGCCATCGTGTTTTTTTGGTTTCCCCGCAGCACTCATCTTTAATGCTGCCCACCTCGTGATTGATTGAGTTGAATTTGCGGCGCTTGACCCCTACTTTGGTGCGCGCATGTTCCCCCTTTCTTTGGACGTGCCGGCTTTAATTTCAATCTTTTCTGATATTATTCCTTCCGTTGTTGCGAGGTTCCGCCTTGACCGGTACGCCGGGTGGAGTTTGCTCTTTTCCGAAACCTTTTTCTTCTCTGGAGCTTCTGGCTTTTTTTTACCCCCCTTTTGCGATACTAGCTCTCTCCCTTCCTCCCGGGCCCGGAAAGTTGGATGTTTTCCCTGGATTGCCTCCTTCTTTTTCCGGGATCGAGCAATTTTCCTGAGTCCAATCGCAGAGTTCACTGTTTTTGAGTCGTGTTCTTTCTGCTGGCCAGTGTCCCCTCCACCTTTCCTTTTCCCCTCCCTTGCCCCCCCGGATTTACCCTTTGGCGCGGACCTGTCCATTGTGCCCTCACAACATCTGAAAGATGGATGCCTGGTTGCCCCTTTGATTTAGTTGTAGTCCCTTCCCGTTGTAAATGGCGTCCAATTTTTCGTCAGGATTTTCCCTTAGTTGGATCCTAATCGCCGCTGTAAAATCGAGCCGCCCTCTGCAACCCTATATTGCTTCCCCCCTCTTGTCTTTTATGGTCACGGTTCACCGTTTTTTTTGCTCAATGGCAGTTTTTCCCTCCGAGGCTTTCCCCCTTTGTTCGGTATCTTCAGCCCCCCTCCCTGTGGAATATAGTTATTGTGTGCTTTAAATCGCCCCCCGTCGCGCGTTTTTTTGTTCCTGCGTATTGACTACTGGTTATTGGCCTTGCGTCCTTGGGGCGCGAACTTCCACTCCTTTTACGCGCCGTGTTTTTTTTGCAAGCTTAGAAGAAAGCAGTGAATGGTTTTTGCTTCGCGAACAACCTTCCCCCCCCCCCAGCCCCTCTCTTTTCCACGGTGACTTTTCCCCTTTGGTGCACCCTGAAGGAAAAGATACATTGTTTTTTCCCCCCCGCCCCCCCTTTCCCCCTTTTTCCGTTTTGTTCTTTCTCAGTCAGTTCCTCAACACTCGCCCTGTTTTTCCCACGCCAGCGCCGCCTAGAATCCCTCCCGTTCGTGCCTTGGCATCAGTAAGATGTAACTGGTCATTTTTCCCCCTCCCCGTGCCACATGGTTGTGCGTCAGGCTTTAATATGCGCCGTTTCTTCAAGAGCCCCAGAGAAGCCCCCGACATTCTCCGTCGCGTGTGAACGCTGTGACTTCTTGGTGCACTGCAGTTTTTTGTCGTACCCCACATAGTTGGCAGCGGCAAACCTCCTTTCATTCGGACGGGCTGGCGTGTGACTTTCAGTTGTGAGAGTGTAGGCACCTACCGCGTCACCAAATTGAGTCCGTTCATGACCTCCACGTGGCCCCTCTTCTTTATTGTGTCCTTTCTTTTTACCGCCTTGTCCCGATGGATCTTTTTGGTAGTCCGCAAGTGGTAATCTTGACTCCTCACGCCCCGGTGCGTTCTTATAGATGGCGGTTTCTTTGGTGCTTTCATTCCTTTTTCCCCTCTTTTTTCCTTTTCCCTTCCTCAGTTTTTTTTTTTTGAGCTGACGGCTCGCTGGTCCCTCCCCCTCATCTATCCCCGACCTCCACCGGGTTTCAGTGATTCATACAGTTACCACCAATGTTACACGTATCTTTCCCTTCTTGCTTTTACCTCTTTCCAGTCACCAGCCACTATATTGCTCACGTCTTTTCAAATCCTTCAACGTGCTTTTTCAATTACCCATTGCGACTGCTCCCACCCCTAAATGCCTTCCACTTTTGTTACTTCCGCCAGCCCTTTTTCAAAGCTTACAAATGTTTTCACGCCTTTAATGACTGGGTTTTTTCCGAACACACTTAATTTCCCCACTTGTGGGGCATTTCCCTCCCAATCTGACTTCGCTCTTTCTCCTACTCAGATTCTCCGGCTCCCATTAAACTTTTCCCTCAGCCGACCCCAGCCGGATTTTTTTTTATATGCCCCCGTTTACTGCTCACCACCTTCTTGGAACTTATGCGTTGTGCTTTCCCATTCTTGCGGTGCCGTCCGTCTTGAGTGTTGTCCCTTTCAGAGTTGCCCGAAAAGATTCTTTTTTCTAACTTCCGGCCATCTTTTCGCTGTGGGGCCCAAACACAAAACCATTCCTTCCCCTTTTGTCAGCCCCCAAATTTTTGTTCCCTCTTTCCCCTGCCGTCTTCCCCTTCAGGATTAGGGTCAGTTTTTAACCCCTTCGGTCACTTCTTTCTTTTAGATTTTGCCCCCCCGGTCTGTCTTATCAGGGCCATGACTATCTTTTTTTTTTTTCTGCGTCCTCCCCCCCTCGGCAGTTGCTGCTTCAACCCTGTAGTAGCAAATCTTGGCTTTTTCCCAGCCCAGATTTTTGAGTCTTTCATCCCCCCCCCTCCCCTTAATGTACCGTGCCTTTTCCTCATTTCCGCCGCCTTTCCCTTCTGCGTTTTACACCACTTCTTGCTGGTGGCGATCCCACCTTCCGTTTCCCTCAGTACTGGTGAGCACCCTTTATTGAGTTGGATCTGGCTTTTACAGCGATCCATCACCTCTTTTCGGCGGCGGAGACGAAGTTTTTTTGTCGGACGGTTACCCCCCTGGGACTCCTGGTGTCGGGACCCTTTTCAGTGTCACCGGAAGCTGCCGTTTTTTCTTCTGTTCCCTTGTCCCCCGGTTGTGGAGACAGTCCATCTTTGTCCGCCTCCCCCCGTTGCACCCCCCTGGCTGTCCCCCCTTGTTCTTTGTCAACTGGCGCCGGCCCCCCTTTCGCCCTTGCTCCCTCGGGCCGCAGACGATGGGGGAAGAATGGTTTTTTCCCCCGTCGAGTTTTTTGGACTGCCGGTTTCACGTACGCGGGTGACCCTCACATATTTCCTTCGCCAAATTTCAACTACGTCTTCCCCCGGTTCGGTGGTTCCCAGTCTTACGTTTTGCGCGTTCAATCGCCCCCCCCACTCCCCATATCGCTGCCTGCCCTCGCAAACGCAACGTGTTGTGTGTCGGACTCCCGCCCCCCTTCTGTAAATTTTTTTCACCTCGACACCCGCCCCAAACTGCCGTAAGCTACCATTTCGGAGCTTTTCCTAACCTGCTCTCAAGGTGATCCTTCATTGGAGAAAAAAGGTTTTTGTATTTCCAGACCTCCCTCCCTCGCATTTTTCCCCCATAAACCTCTTGGCGCAGTCCATTCAATGGTGTTTCGTTCTTTTGGCCGCTTGCCCCAGAAGACACGTTTTTTAGTTTGTTGCAAAGCGCTCATCTTCTTTTCGTGTGTGGCCCTTTTCTTTATTACCCGCTTGGAGCTTTCTCCCCATCTGTTTCTTGTCTCCGTTCTCCCTCTGTGGGAAAACTTGCCTCATGAGCAGCCTGAGCTCTGAGACCAGAATTTCTCCGTTCCTGTCGCAAGGTTTCCTTTTTTATGTCTCTGAGGTATTCGGTCCCCTGTCATCTTTCCCAGATTTTCCCCCCCTCAGCAGGCTTCCTAATTTTTACTTTTCCAGTCAAAAACCTTTCCTACTCCGGTTAGTTCAGCCGCAGCAGTTACACCTGGTGGGCGGTTTTCGTAGTATGTGGGGGCCTGGGTCGCCCTGCTCTGTGGTTTCTCTCTGTCCCGAGGTTTTGCCTGGCCGTCTTTGCCTTTTTCTTGCTTCTTTTTTCAACTGTATGTGCCGCGGTGCCCCTTTTTCAACTTTTACCCACCCAAGTTGGTCTTCGACGGTTTTCTAAACGCCATAATGCTTGGGTGTTTTTTTTTCGTACACCAGCCATTTTCCCTGTTCTTTTCCCTTCCCCCTTTCCCTTCAAGCACCCGCTTTTGTGCCCCTGTTGCTCTCTCCCGCTTTGGGTCACTCTGGCGACTCCTATTCACGTTTTGCTGATCCCCTTTGAGTGCCGACTCTAGAGTAGTTATAGGTTCTCTTCACAGGCCGTCTTTTGGCCCCTCTTTGATTTGACATCCAGTCCTTTTAATTACAAGCCCAAATTTTGTTTGTTCGTTTTCTCCTTCTCCTGGATTTTTCAGAATAACCCTTTCTCCCATATGTGGCCTTTGCTCTCCCGTTCCATTTTTTCTTTTGCTTCCCTCGACCATCTGTGTTTTGGTTTTTCTTTTTCCTCCTCCTTCCTCCTTTACTTTGTTTTAGTCTTAACCCCCACGTTGATTGACTTCTCCCCCCCCCCCCCCCCTTCTTGGTAACGGTAGTGATCCCCCAGGAACCTCAGACGTCTTTTTCCCTCTCCTTTTTGACTCCTGGAGGAACCACCAAACCTGCCTATTGGGGATGTAGATGTCCCTCCACAGCTTCTCACGTCCTTCAGGCATTACTCTCCCCTCCCTCCCTCCGTCTCCACTGTTATTCAGCCAAACGTTTGGAATCACCGGTTTTTAGTTTCGTCCAATTAATTGCGTTTCAGTTTTTTCTTGAGCATGTGCCCCCATTCCCTTACCTTTTCCTTCCCCCTCCTTTTTTTTTCCTCCCCCATCATTTTAATGCCCTTGGAAACCTTCCCTGCTCAGCCGCCCGACATCCTTGGCTGGTGTACCTTCCCAGTCTGGACAGGGGCATCGGTTGTCCCACTAGAATTTGTAAAGACCTTTTTCTTTCCATCTTTTCCCCTTCGGGAGTGCCCCCAACCTCCTTTAGACAGCGTCGGCCCGTGTCATGTTGGTCCCTCAATACCAATCCCGTCGAAACAACCCCTTTTTGTTTCAATGTGAGCTCTTTCTTTTTTCGGTAGGCAACAAATCCTCTACGTCCTGTTCTTTTTCCTCACTTTTTCGCTCGACCCTTTTCTTGTTATTATTCGTCGCGCTTCTTTCTAAAGAGTTCTCGGGTCAGAGGCTTGTTGTTTGCCCAATATGGATAAACTGTATTTTTTTCGTCCACCCGGCTTTTCTCGGGGGTTCCCTTGCCTTTTGGGAACCCTCACAGCCCAGCCCCCTCGTTTTCCCCAATACTTTGATTGCCGTCGTGCAGACCCTTCCCTATGGGCTGAAATGCTTATTTTCGGAGAAGGAGCTTTGCCTTTGGCAACTTCCACTCCCCATTGGTTTGTTTTTTTCCTGGTCACACTTTTTTAGCCCTTGTTATTACTGTTCAACTCGGTTATACTTACGTTGCGAGGGCTTTGCCCCTTTCAACGTACGCCGTGTGCCCGGTGGTGATTCAGTGCCCCCTTTTCTATGAGGTTCGCTTTTCTTTCTGTTCCCGCTAATTTCCTGAACCCTCTCCCAATCCGTTGTTCCCTGGTTTCCCCCCGCGGAACGTGGTCATGTTAGTTCCCAATGGAGCTCCTTTTTTCTCGTTTTTCCTTTTTCCTAAGTTCCAATCGCTCTGAACGTTCGTCCGGTCCTTTAGCTTTCAAAGCCGGTTTTTTTTTCCGTTGCACGACCAAACGTAACTTTCTCCGCAGGCCCCGACTGAGACCTCCTACTGTTGCCCTTTCTCCCAACCATTTTGTTTTCCCCCCCTTTCCCCTGAGCGCCTGCTGTTTCCCGTGATTTCGTTGGTCGCCAACTCCTTCCTTTGTTTACCCATTTTTAAATTCGTCGCCGGCTTTGACACTCCTGATATTACCCTGCGTTTAAAGCGAGTCCCAGTCCCCCCAACTATCCCCTGCCCCCCTCTTTGAACCCCCTTGATGGTCACGTTGTCCCTTTTTGGTATTCGCCCTCACACATGTTGGTGTAACTCTTCTTTTTCCCGTGCCGGCCCGTTATTATAGGACCGCCTTGACTCTTTCTTTAGTTTGGCCCTGACATACCTCCCGCTCCCTTTGTTGTTTTTGTTCGCCGTTTGCAGATGTCTCTGAGGCGCGCGCGTTGCTCTCAACCCCTATAGTTCCTTCGGACGCTTCTTTTCCCCCTTTCCTCTCAACGGCAGCCGTTCCAGTTTCCCCTTTGATAGAACTTCACCCCAGCCTCGCTGTCCTGCTTGCCCTTTCTTTTCTTTCCCAATCCTTTGGTTTTTTTTTCCTTGACGGATTGTTGTTTCCCGAAGCCCGCTGTCCTGTTTTCTTTTTCCCGTCCCTCGCCCCCCCGTTCTGCCCACTAAGTTCACCCCTGCTTTTCCTCCTATGTCACTCCACCCGTTCCCCTTGTGCGTTCCCGTGCATTCGTTTTTTTCCTTTTTAACGGTTGCATCTCGCCGCCTGCCCACCCCTTTGTTCGGCTGCGTGAAAATTTGCTCGTTTCTCCCGTCATGGGCTCGAATTCGCCGGCCTTTTTAACGCCCCCAATTGGTTTTCCCCCCCTCCCCCCATTTTTGTACTCTTATTTTGCTTTTGCCCCCCCAACCAAAATTAGTTGGTCCTGGCCCACTTTTATTTGCATCTGACGGGGCTTGGCTTAATTCAGTCAGTGTGAATGCGGAGTCAGACCTGTCGCAATTTTACTTTGCCCCTCCGTTCCTCCCCTTGTGGAATCGGCTGGCTGTCCGGATTTTGACATTTTCCTTTGATCTGTGACTTTTCCGACTTTTTTGTGGTGAAATTCTCCTCCTCAAATTAGGTTTTCTTATGTCCTTTTTCTAGCTTGCTTAGTTCCCACCCCCCCCCCCCCCCGCGATGCTTTTCATCTCATCCCTTTCTTTTTTTTTTTTTAGCGCTTATGCAAGCCTGGTCCCTCCCTGCCAATCCCTCCCCCCCGAACCTCCTTACCACCGGGGTTTTTGTGTTCGCGTGGTTTTCAACCGCCCCCCCCAGTCTGCCGCTGGTCCATTAGCCATCGTCAAAGGGGAACGCTCCCCGTCCCCCCGGATGGGGGGGGGGCCACTCACTTGCTGTACCCCCTTGCGTCCCGCCATTCCCTTTTCTCCCTCTTTCCATGCCTCCTGCATTCCCCGTCAGATGTAAATTTTTGGCCGTTTGTTTCGCCCACACATCTTCTCCCCCGCCCCGTTTTGAAACCCCCAATTCCGGTCCCCGCTTGCTGTTCGAAATTTTCTTTTTTTTTTTTTTTTCTGCTAAATCGTTTGTTTGTGCAGGCTCGCCCACCTCCCTAAGTCAAGAAGCCCACGGTCGCTCCTTTCCCCCTTCCGTCGTGTCAACAGATTTCCCTTCAGAGACCAGCGTTGTGCCTTCCCTCTTCTTGCCCGGGCGTGGAAATTGCGCGTTCCGCACCTTTTTGGCGCCTTCTTACGTTTTTAACGGGCCCTTTTCGTGGCGTGCCAACCACCACCCCATTTCCTTTCCGTTTCAACTGTTTTTTGTCTTTTTTGATCCCCCTTCGCCGCCGACCCCCCTGATTTTTCATCCGCCAACTGCCGTTAACCACCTTATTTATCTTTTTTTTTTTCCCCCCCACCACCGGCGCGTTCGTGCACTTTTTTTAGTCGACGCCTGCGCGGCCCATTGACGCTCGATTCCGATCACGTAGACCCCCTCGTGCGAACACAAACGCCGCTTGGTGTCCCCTTTGAGACATTTCCGCCCTTCAACTTTTTTTTTCATTGTTTCGGCGTCTTTTTCCTCTCCCTTCCTTTTATTCGCTTTAAAACCCCCTTTTTTTCTGGCTGCGGCGATCAAGCATCCTGCGTTTGTCCTGCCCTGTTCAACTGGTTGTTTCTGCAGAGACTCCTTTCTTTTTGGACTTCAGTTTAGGCTCGCCCTTTTTTATCGGCTATCCCTAATTTAAGCCTCGGACGAATTCCCCCCTTCCTGACCGGTGAGCAGTTTGTGGGTTTCACCAACTCCATTCACCCTAACAGCCCATTGAGCTCTCTTTGGTCACGTGACAATGTTTGGGGCACGTAGGCTACGCCATTTCTTTTTTTTTATTGACTTATGACAATACTTTTTCCTTTTCCCCTGGCCCTGCGCCTTTAATTACTCCTACTCAGGACGACCCTGGTAGGAGTGTCCTCCTCCAGGCTTCCCCCTCCCTCCCTGAATGTCCCCTTCTGTAGCCCATCCCACTTTTCAACTACACTATTCCCACCTTTCCTTTTTCTTTCCGAGTCTCCCGTTTGGAGAGTTTAATTCTGCCCTCAACCAACTCCCCATCCAGTATCTCCCCCCCCTTATTCGAAACTTGTTTTCTTTTTCCTTCCGCCGCACCGTTCAGTAACCCCCCCTTTCAAGTTTACACCCACCCAAGCAGAAGCATCATCCTCGTCTGCTTGACTGGAAATACCCGCTTCCCCTTTCCATTGTGTCCCCCCTTGGACGCGGAACAAATGGTTTTAGCTTATCACATGCGCCAATCACTTTTTCCCTACAACTCAATTAGGGCCCCAAATCTCCGTATTCACTCTGAGTTCTCTTCACCCCCCACGTGGACCCCCGATTTGTTTTGTTTCAGGCTTTTCCACACCGTGGGCCCTAGTTTTTCCGCACACGACCCCCAGAAGCATCTATTCAGAAACTCCCGGTATCCCCTCCTGGGTCCACTGCAGCTTCGTTGGTTTTGAGAATCTGTAGAGATACCAGGGGTTTACAAGAATTTCCCTTCGGCGAAAGTGATTCGTCCCCTTCCCAAAGGATTTGTCCCTCACCCTATGGTTTCGGTCGCGGGGTCATCCCTGAGGAGGGCGGTCCCCTTCCTTCACAGAAAACATTTTTTTTAACTTTTCGCTGTATGTCATTACAAGCCTCCACTTTGCTCCCGAGTTTTTTCTCCCAGATTCCGTTTTTTACGCTCCCTTCAATAAGAGCCGTCTTTCGTATCTTGTCCCTATTGTTCCTGTGGCACCTGTTTCATTCATGACTGTTTTCTCCTACACCCTCCAGATGGAATTCTTCGGCTCAGTCCTTTTTCCACTGCCAAAGGACTTTTCTTCGCACAGCATTTCTGTTTACTTCCAATTTCTTATTAATCCAATAGTCTGTGATACTCCCCCCCCCTTTTTTCGCATGGAAAACGCCTATTCTTCCTGGTGTTCCTTTCCCGACGCTGGATTCACGTGGTCCTTCCTGTCTTTCGAGGCGGTTATAACAGGGCAGACCCGTCGTCTTGAGAACATCTTTTTTTTTTGAAGCAAGGCCGACACCCCCCTCCACCCTTCTCTTTCTTGGTTTCCGCGTCTTTGTTCGTCCTACTTTCCGCCCCCTGTTCATTTTTCGTTCAATTACTTGGGGTCCCTAAACCGTACCGTCTGTTCTCCCGCGTA
>Ga0179593_1278283_pt1 | contig 15857 bp, 14 predicted proteins | sample CZODoug2_1_08_16_FD_185931 | JGI IMG/M metagenome (GOLD analysis project Ga0179593, IMG submission 185931) | Vadose zone soil fungal communities from Angelo Coast Range Reserve, California, USA - CZODoug2_1_08_16fungal (PacBio error correction) | ecosystem: Environmental > Terrestrial > Soil >... | reverse complement strand
ATGTTTCTTTATCTTTTTTGCCCTGTTGCTGAGTTGACCAATAAGTTTCAAAACGAAACCTGGGGTTCTCTTTTTCTCTCGGACCCGACCTTTGAGTTTTTTTCATTTTTACTCCTTTTTCTTTTATGTCCCGTTATCAAATCTTGCCCCTCTTGCGCCTTTTTCCCCCTTTCTCTTAAGCCTTACGGGTCGGCCCTTTTTTTTATCCCCGCCTCGCCTCCCCCCAAATCGGGGAACGTTCTCTAGAGCGTCTTTTCCCTCCTCACTTCCGCGTCGGCTGATTTCGTTGGTTTTTGTCTCTTCCGTCATACTTCCTTCTTCTCCTCAGTTCCCCGGGGGAATGGACGTTTGAAGTCAAATCAATATATCCTTTTTTGTTTCCTTTTCATTTTTAAGCCGTTGCTTTATTTTTCTTTTAAGCTGGAGGCTGCCTTACCCTCCTTTCCCTCCTTTTCGCTTTACTTTTCCTGTCCCCCTCTTTTTCATTTGATTTCTCCCTCTCTTTTTCTTTTTCTCTTTCCGGTGCTACTGTCCCTTTTCGTGTTCTCGAGGCGGCGCCTTTCATGGAATAACTGTCTACCTTCGCTTTTCCATCCTCGTGGAACTTTTTTCCCCCTTCCAGACGACTTTTTTCCATCTTCCGCTCTTGAAGCCGTCCAGAGGAAGTCCCGTCTCCAGTTTTTTGTCGAAATAAGATTCTCTCCATCAGGCGGCAAATATCCGGGACAATAACCTTCCTTTCCCCTCTTCCTCTTCATTCTCCTCCATTGTCTTATTCCCACTTTACACCAGCTTATCTAAGGGTATCGTTTCCTAACATGGATATCTCTTTTTTTTTTTTTTTTTCAAGCGGTTTACATGGACGCGTCAACCTTATTTTTTCCCGCCCTTCACAGTCCGATTCCCCTTTTTTTTTTGCGAGTTCCTCTATTCCACAACTGCCGCTCCTCTTGGCACATTGTGCGCCAGGCAAATAACTCTTCCCTTCTTCGCTTGCCGGGTCGTGGGTACGCTTCTTTCCGCTCGTCCCAGGACCACCCTATGGAATCGTGTCCCGTTGTGTACGCTCCAACCTCGCTTTTGAATCCGAACGTGCCCATCTTAACCTAGTTCGTATTTCATACAAGGTTGCTTTTTGCCCCCTTTTCTTTTTTCTTTTTTCACTCAATACTCCGTTTTTTGTTGTTTCCTAGCTGCTTTCGTACTTTCCCTTGTCTAAGAAATGATGATTCGCCGCCCCTTTCTTCCGCTTTTTTTTGCGATTCCACGCGGCGGATTCGTTGTACACCTGTTCCTTTTTCCCTCGGTTTTCGGGCAACGCCCAGGATTTTGCTGGCGACCCTCCTTCCTTTTTCGACCTTTTTTCTTTCAAGCTGGAAGACGGTCATCCTCTCTTGCGACAATGGGCATTGGCGCGGATGGGGGGACTCTGATTTTCTCCCCTGTAGCTGTTATTCCTTCTCTGTTCGGCGGCTTCCTTCCCCTCTCCCCCCTTAAAAGAAGAAACCTCGTATCTGATTTCACGGTATCCTGAGAAATGTTTGAGAGCTTTTTTCTTCTCCTTTTCCTTTCCTTGAAGAGGCCCATCTTTTCTCCCTCCTTAATCTTTGTTTATTCCCGGCTCTTTCGACTTAGATTTTCATTTATTCTCAACTGTGAGGAGACGTGCTTCCGCTCGGCCTGATCATTCCCGCGTGTCCGTCCTTTTAAAAGTCGCTGCTATGGTGCGCAATTTCCCGAGTCTTTTTCCATCTCGACCATCGTTTTTTCCCCTTTTTTTTTTTTTTTCCTTTTTCTCGCCCGCCTCTCTTTCCACTGCGCCTTGATACACCTCACTTTCCTCGACTCCTCTCCGAATCGCCCGGAGAAGATCAAATTGTCTCCCCCTCTTCCTAAGGAAGCTCGCGCCCCTTGCGGCTCCTTTTAGAATTTCCCCCTAGGAATAAACCAGCCCTTTCTTAAAGTGTGCCATTCTACCCCCTTGAGGATTGTTATTTCCCCCTTTCCCGCCCTGGCACTGTTTAGGCTTTCTTGCATTATTCCTGAAGAGAAACTGCCCCCCCCCTCTCCCTCCGTTCCAGTCCCCCTTTTTTCTGCCTAGTGAGTAGCATCTTTTGGAGATTTCCGATTGGGGGAGGAGGATTCGGGTGGCTCAACATTCTTTCCCCCCGCATGAGGATCCACAACCCCCCCCCCCCCACCCCCACACCCCACCCCCCCCCCCAGTTTTAAGGCGTCCCCCTACATTTGTCAAGTTTTTCCGAAAAGAGAAGATTGCCACTCCCCTTGATTACTTCTTCGTGACAGTTCGTGTTTTTTCGTGAGCGGCAAGATCTTCCCTCGTTTTGTCTATCACACCGGATGGCTCCTTTCCAGCATTTTTTCCCCATTCTCCGTGAGCCGTTTGAAGGGCGCGCTCGTACTACCTGTCCTTTGCTTTCGGATAAGGCTCTTTAAAGCTCTTTATCCGTGGAATCGGTAACCTGTCCCCCCCACTCTTCCTCTTTTTTATGGAAGTTCTAAATTCTCCCTTTCCCCCCAAGCTGGTCCTTTCCGTCTCCGTGTTCGGTTGCAGAGATTATACTGGCCGCAGTTGAGTCTGCTCCTCCCTTTTTGAGCAAACGCCGTCACAGGCATGTGACAGATTTCAGTCCCCTCCTTTCTTTTCAAGGATCCCACACCACAGGCTCGATTTTTGACCACCGTTTTTTTCTTTCCCCCCATTTGTAGTGCAAACGCCAGTTCGTTTGAACGATAATTTTTTCTGCTTGGCCTTCAGCGAAAGTTTCCATCCGCCCGTCGTGGACTCAATTTATCTCGCCCCTACCTCACGAACTTTTGCTAATCCCCCTTGCCTTGTTCAGCGGTCCCCCCTTCCTCTGAGGCATTTCACCTTTCTCTTCGGTCAGTTTAGCGAGTAATCATTTCTTTTGTACTTCGCTTTCCCTCTTTTTTTTCCCTTCTATGTCTGTTGTCATCTCTCGTTTTGTTGTTGTCTTCTCTTATCTTCCTCAAATATTCTTTCCCGAAGACATTCAAGGAGATTCCTCTTGCTCTTGTGAGACTGGTGGAACTCCCCATTACTCGGCTACCTTTTCTGCTCAATCATTTTCCCCCCCCAATTTGCCCATTGTGAAGCTCCCCTCACGGTGAATTTCTCCAAGGGTTGGGGCTTCAAGCTGTATCTTTCTCCCTCCCCCCTATTGATCTACGGTCTGTTTGCCAATTCCTCCCGGACCGGAGAGCTTTCAGACAATGTTAATGTGCTAGCCTAAACGGCGTTTTCCTCCCCTTTCTTCGCCCGTCACTGTTTTCCCCCCCCGTCTTCTGCTTTTTTTCTCCTGGGTCTTTGCGGCGACATTTTTAGCAATTAAATGCGATTTTGTTTTTTGAATTTCCGCTCATCCGGCTGTCAGCCCTGTGTTGTCATGGACAGCTTCTTTTCAGTTTTTCATAGCCGCGCACCCCTTCCACCTCGCGCTTTCCGCTTTTTAATCTTAGACTGGACCCTTCACCCATGATATGTTTCCATCATAGGATCTTGTTGGCCCTTCTTTTTACAGGTTTCACTATTCCCCCCTCCCTCTCCACATTAGCCTATCACCATTATTCTGATTCCTTAGACCCCGAAAAAGGTCCATTCCCTGGATGTGCGATCGCCTTCTGGAATTCCGACTGGTGTTCGGAGAGAACCCCCCCCCCCCCTTTCACGACGTATAGCCGCTCTGAAATTTGTCCGAGCCTCTTTTCTTTTAGTCCAGGAGATCTTAGGTGAAGAACTTCTATCCCCCCCCCCCCCCCCCACCACCCCCCACCTTCTGGCCGTCAACCGAGACTTCACGGGTTTGACCCCTTTCACTTCCACGTGCACAGCACTTCGCACAAATAGGTTTTTCTTTTGTTCCCCCTTGACGCTCTCCGAAAGGAAGACTCCGGCAGATGACGGAGGGCTGGTGCTTTGTCTCTTCCTTTCCCCTCCTCTCCTTGCAGTTTCAGTGTTGCCCCTTCCAATCAATTAGTTCTCATTTTACCCCTTTTAAGAAGTTTTGCTGTTTTTTCTTAAGCTTGAGCGCCGCATTATTCCTCGTGAGGAGTTTCAGCTGAGCTCCCTTTTTTCTTCGGGCAGGTTGATCTCCAGGCGTTTTTTTCTCTTTCCTCTTCCCTTCCACGTTTTTTCTCCCTTTGCTCACCGGTCAGTAGAGCATTGGTTCCTTGCATGTCCCCCTGTTCCCTACTCCCTTCGATTTTCAATATTTCAAGGGAGGACGCCCCCCTTGGAACTTTTTCTGTACTTACATTCTCTTTTCCTGCTGCCCGCTTCTCCCCGCTCTCCGTCACGTCGCCTTAATGTTCATCAGTATTCCCCTCTTGTCCGCTCCCTCGGACGGACCCTCACATCAGTTCATACTAGATATTCATAAAACTATGGCCCTTCTCCCCTTCTTATAACAACCTTCTCTAACCCTTTAGGAACTTTCCCCTCCTTCTACTCTTTTACTTTGAGGTTTTCAGTCTCTGTTCTGGTTTTATTCTGTCAAAATAACTTACACGCTCCTATTTGTTCGTAATTCTCCCCCCCGTCCAGCTGCCATTTTGCCGTTCCCAAAGCTGTCCCGTTTCCCTCTTTTCCGTTTGGTAAGACTTCTTATCCACCAAATGATTGCCGACCCCTCTTCTCCGACTCTCTTCAGTTGTGTACTCGTTTTTTACGAACTCCGTCCCTCTTTGTTATCCGTGCAAAACGTCCTTTGACACCAATCCAGGTCTCCACAATCAGGTCTTCCAAGTTTTCTGCATTTTGATATTAGAAACCTCCTTTTCCTCCTCTTTTTTTTTTCTAGAGATTGATTGGTTTAATATCAAGGGAGCCTAGTCAGCCCTGATTTCTTCCTTCTACAACTGGATTCGGGCTTGTCGGATCACACGTTTTTTTTCGCGTGACACCTTCTCGATCTTCCGGTGTACTGGGTCCCGTGCAGTTTTGTTTTTTCCAGTCTTTTTCTTCTTCCCGGACAGAAAGCTGGAAGACTTTCCCTCGTATTGCTGGACCAATGGTAAGGCTCTCTTTCTTTTGGCCTCTCTCGTCCGCCCCCCGTGTCCTTAAGGTCTTTTTCCCTGACTTGTGATGGCGCGCCCGCTTTCACACGCAAAGGTTTTTCTGAAAGGGGTTTTCTCGCCTGGATTTTATGATCCTCACGATGTAAGACCTTCTCGGCTTTTGATTCTTTAATTTCCCCCCTTGCGATAATCCTTTCTCTCCGTATGAACTGATGGTTTTTTTTTTTTCGTACCTGGCCGGATATTCGTTTCTCTTTTAGAGAGCTGATTTTCTCCCCCGTCGGCGACCGTTACGGTCACGGCTCGGCTTTCCCTAGCGTTTGACCGCATTGACGTCGTTCGCACTTTTTTTCCGCCTTCGAGGGTCTCCCTTTTTTTCCATCTGAAGGCGGGACCTTTGCTGCTGAACGGCGAGTCGCCGCCTGTCACTGAGCGGTTGATTCCCCTTTTCGGTCCGCATCGTTCGACTGCTCCTCCTCTCTTTTCCGACTGCGCGTGACTCTTCCAGAATCTCCCAGTTACGTCTCCTCTCCTGCTTCCTACGGAAGACCTCCTTTGCGCTCCAGCGGCCCCTTCCCATTCGGCATGACCCTTTCACTTCTAAAGCTTTCCTTGTGGTTCCGGTCATGATGGCCTTTCTTTCCTTGAGCATTAGGACTGAAGCCTGCCAAAAACACCAGTCCTGTCGATCTTCCTTTAGCGGCCTTTTTCTTCTAGCTTTTAGGGACCGTCCGATTTGGTGTCTTCGTGAGCTGTGGATCTTTGCCCGGCAGGTCCCAGTGAAGGTTGCCAACGTTTTTCTCCAGTTAAAGTTTTGCCCTATTCACGAGACCCCCGATTCCCTCAACTACAAGGTTTCCCTTCCCCCCCTGAGGTCGGCCATCTGCTTCCTTTTTTCTCCTTTTCTTTGCTCGCGCTCAACACTCTTTATTATTTTTTCTCGCCCCTTTCCTTTTCCTGCCCTGTTTGAAGGCTTCTCTTTTAAGAAAGCCCCTTGATTTGAACACACCAACACAAATGAAACACCGGTCACTCCCTTAGCTCTTTTAAAGTCTTTGGTTTATAGCTGCCACTTTGTAAATCCGTTGTCCCCCCAATCCCCTCTATATGGAAGTCCAAAGACTCTCCCGCTGTTCTTCTGAGGTCCTGATGAGTGAAGTTGACGTTTATAAGCAATGTTCTTCTGCCTCTGCAAGCTGGCATGTCACAAGCCGGCCAAACGGCCGTCATATGAAGGCTTGCGGCCCCCCCCCCCCCCCCCCCCCATCCTATGCGCCGCTTCCAAGAGAAAACCCTTCGACTTCAAACAGTTTCTTTCCTCCTCATGGTTGCCTTTGAGCACTTCCTTTGGTCACGCCTTTCTCCTTCGCCTCGTCGTTTTTACCCACGGACTTCAATCTGTATAGTTCTTTCTCAGCTTCACGGCCCCCCCCTCACTCCCTTGGGCGAATCACCTTGCCTTGAGTCTAACCCACGGCCGTGCCTCTCCTTTGCCTAGGGGACCCGGTCGTTGTACCCTTCCTTTTTTTCCCCCCCCCAACCATCCTGGCCCTCTTGGGAAGAGTCAGTTCAATGTCTTTTCCCCTATTAAGATTGTAATCTTCTCCTCCTCATACCGTTTTTTTTATCCTTCTTGCCACCCTTATGGCATCCCCCTTTTTTTTCCGTCCCGATGGGTATCCTTTGCGGACCGACCCCCCAGGACTTACTTTGAAAGTAGTAATGGACTCCAATTTCAAATGAGAGGTCATAACTTATGTGAAGCCTTCCACCCTTACGTGACCACGGTTGGGTTCTTTTCGCGATCCATCTTTTTTTTTCTTCCCTTTTTTTCCCATCATTATTCGGCCCTTTTTGTCGTCGGACAAGAGACGAACAACCTTTTCGGCTCAGTGACCCTTCTTTTGTCCTACACTGGATAGCCGTCACGTTCTTTCTTTTTTTTTTTTTTCCTGGCCGATCTTTTCACCCTAGGATTCCCCCTCTGAAAGCTCATGCCTTGTGCCGGTTTCTTCTTTTGCGCATAAGAAACTTTCCCGTTCAATAGCCTTGTCAACTAACTGTCGCCGCGCCTATCCCCCCCCAGCTATTGCTCCTTCAGGACTCCTACTTCGATCTGGCCCCTATTTACACTTGCTTGTCAGGCCCTCTCTTTCAAAAGAGCCCTCTCCTTTATATCAGTGCCTCTGTGTAGTTTTCTTACTCTTCCCTCGACGCTGAGTCCTTTTCCTGCTTTAGCCTGCCTTTTTCTTCCTCTGTCCCCAGTGGTGTGATGCCCCTTTCGAGCAAATCTGGTCACCCAAGAAGTTTCAGCCTTGCCTTCTCCCTGACACGTCCACATGTCGGAGACGGTAATTCCTTTCTTCTTTTGCGATCTTGCCGTAACTTAAAAATTTCTTGCCGTACCCACTTTTTCCTCTTTCCCTTTGAGGACCCCGCTTTAAGGAACTCCTTCCAACAAAATCTTTTGCCTCTAATTGAGCGCTCTAAGCAAGGCCTATCGTCCGATATCGCGGCTTTTGTCGTATTCCCTTTTCTCCCCTTGCCCGAATTAAGTTTCCAGGGTCATAGTTTCTCAACATCTAGATTTTAGAAGTGGCCCCCTTTTTATTGGTTGTTCTTACGCTGGCCTGGCGAGCCTGAGAAGAGCAGCTCTTAGTTCTTCCCCCTCTTCTCCTCCTTTGTCTTATAACTTGTTACTATTAGTAGTTCTGAGGGTTCGCATTTGATCCTTCTACTTACGCGCTGGGGAGATCCAGTTCATGTCCCCGGGCTTCTTTTATCTCCATTTTAGGACTTCTGCTGTCACCCTTGCGCCCCATGTACTCCTCTCTTGTGTTTTCCCCCTGACCCAGTAACAAGCTTCTTTTTTCTCGAGCCGGCCGATTCTCACGGTCGCAGTCTGAATAAGTCATCTCTCATAGCGCCATATCTTCTTCCCTTCAACATCCAGTTCACTTACGATCTTTTTTTCTCTCCACCCCAATATTGCAACGGTCTTTTTTTACCACGGATAAATCACCTTTCACTCATTGAGTATCCGTCCTCTTGCTTTTTACCTTTTTGGGTTTCTCCCGTCCTTCCTCTTTCCCCCCCCAAACCCTTTCACCGTCGTTAGTCTGTTTTGATTTTTTTCCGTACAACAACGGACGCTCTCCTTGCCCATTGGCTGCCAGAAATCCTCCTCTTACTTCCGCTTGCGGTTTTACGCCCCTCCTCCCCCCCTCCCTGATTTGCCAGGGACCCTCTGTCAGAATCATGCCTGTTGTGCCCCCGCCCCGCCGCTTGTTCTCTCCCCCCTTGCCAGGGTCCTTTCGTCTTTTCTACTTTGGACCGGCTGCTTGATAGCAGCCATCTTTTCCCCCTCCTCGTTTTTTCTCTCTCTTCTGTTGCTTCCTTCCCTTCTCCGTTATGAGCCCCTGCAGGGTGATTCAGGTCCGCCCTTTCTCCTGTTCCCGTTGCGGATTCACACGGCGTTTCTTCTTGGAAACCCCTTCATTCCACGCCATCGTTATTTGTAAGCAGGTTCGGCTCCTTTTTTCTCGTTAATATGGACTCCTTTCAGTTTTCTTTTGAGGCGACCCCCTGGGGGCATGCAGCTGGATATGTCGTTTCCTCTCTCGTTCGAAACCTCTCACGTCAAGACGGTGATTTTATTACTCGTTGGTTGCCCCGCACCGCTACGCCACCTCTCCCACCTACTCTCCATGTGTTTTTTCAATTCCCTCACGGACCTCAATGTTTTTGCTTTTCTGGTAATCCGCTGAAGATCTTTTCCCCCCCCCAAGATTTGATTAAGTATTTACTCGTACGTCTTCATATGTTCTTTCCGGCCGGCTTTCTTCTGATAAAGCTTCTTCCAGGTTCGGCTGATACATGTGGACGTCCTTGCATGCTCGATTTTTTCCATTCTTTTGTTCCTTTTGCATAAAAAGTAGTGACTTTGGCGTTACCTTTTTGCCGTTCCGAGGGCTTTTTCCCCATTCGAGACCCTCTAGGCGAGGGTTCCGTTTCTTATTTTCCTGCAATGGAGAGCCTCATTTCTGTAGGATTCGGTGAAAATTTGTCTGACCCCCTGGAATCCCCCCGTCCGCAGTTTAGCAAGCAGCGCTGTAGCTTCAACCCTCTTGAGATGCACGCGATTCAGAAACTTCGTCTCCCTCCCCTCCTGCTTCAGGCGGCAGGTTCCGCTGCTGACTCACACAGTCCTTGGAACTAATCAAGTCAGGTACAACCTAGGCAACTTCAACACGCGCTATTAATCATTTGTCCACTGCCTTTCCCCCTTCCCTACTTGGAATTTCTGTGAAGTAGTCCAGACTCGCCAAGGCCGCTCGTCACCTTCGCCTCCCTTTCGTCTAGAGAGGAGACCCACCTTTTTCGTTTTCTCGGTGTCGTTTGTCCAGGTTTCGTTCTACCGTGAATGGGACGCACTTTTTTCTCGGTCTCCCCGTCCCGTTGAATAGTTCTTCACCCTATATTGACGAAATCCCCAAATGGCATTAAAGTAGGACCGCCTCCAGTTCTGACCCCCGTTGATCGCTATCGTGCCTTCGGATGGTGCTCGCCGAAACACCTTCTTCCTCTGCCCCCCAACCGAAGGCTATCCCAGACCGTGATTATTTTTCTCGGCCCGAGACTTGCGTCAGTAATATCGGGCTTCTATTCATCCATCACGTTTTTCTTTTAGGCTCCTTAGGTTTCCGGGACCCTTTTTACCTACGATGAGACCACAAGATAGACATTTCTAAGGTTCCTCGAGCAACCTCCTCTTTACCCAAGCTTCACGCTTAGCAGTGGTTTTCTTGGTCCTCTATGGCTTTTCGTCCCCCGTGAGCAATTGAAGCGAGGCCCCCCCCAAGGTTTTTTTTCATTCCTCTTTCAGCCGTCATATTGTAGCTGACCATTAATCAACCCATCAACCCCCCCCCAAAACCCCCCCCCACCCACCAACCCCCCCCACAAACAACACATCACCAACCCCCCAAACCCCCCCCCCCCCCCCACACCCCTGGATCACCCAGGAGTTCCAAACCTTTCCTTCTCCATCCTTTTGCAGTTCCCCAAAGAGGTTTTTCCCCCTTTTGAGAATATATCACTTTGTCCGGATGTCACGCCTTTTTAGGATAAGTCGTTGACCGCCTTTTCTTCCAACTAAGGAAAACATGGATTTCGCAGTCTCCCTGCTTTCACAGAGTCCCCTACACGACATGTGGTTGCGAATTACAAGGGCCGGTGACTTCCCCCCAGGAATTTTGCGCAAACAAGTGATGATTTAGCGGAATTTTTAATAGAGTAACTTTGATTTCCTTTTTTCCACCATCGAGCCCCTATGTTTTAGTATACCCTTTTGGTCCATCTCTGTCTTGTCCTTCTTATTTTATCGTGTTGTTGAGAGATTTTCCCCTTGAACCTTCCCCCCCCCCCATTCACAGGTGTCGCCTGTTGCTTCCGGGCTTCCCTGCAACTTTTTACGTAACTCTTCATTCTCCCCTCCATAACCATTTCATTGCTCCTCCCCGGTCGCCTTCACCGAGACCCTTTTTACTTCGCCCTTTTTTCAGGGGCTAGTTAATTCATTATTGGGCCAGACCTGGATCTGCCTTTCACGGACTAGTCACAGTTTCGTTCCTTCCGTCCGAATGATCGGCTCTCCCCTCCCTTCTTTTCGTTGGAAACTCCGATACGCCATTACCTGTCCTGGTTCCCATCATTCCTTATTGGTTTTTTCGAAGAGCGTTTACCAGAGGCTCTTCTGTAACGACCCTGTTGCAACTTCTTTTCCCTTTCCATGGACAGCATGGTATGAAGAAGAACTTTCAATGCCCTCCTTCAAAAAAGTAGCCCCGCTCGTTTTTGATCCCAGTCTTTTCCAGGCTTTGATCTGCTTCCATGTTTTCCCTTTTTTCTATTGTTCTTAACGCCCCTTCTGTCCTTCATCCCCCCCTGACCGCTCTTTAAAAGAGCCTGATTTGATCATTTGCACAACTCCGTTGTCTTACGATGGAGAACCAGGCAACGTCCTCCCTGCTTGCTTTTCCCTTCTCATGGCCTGTTGTTGCTGCTTCCCCTTTCTTCCCATCAGGTCAAACGACGGTTCACGATTCTTGAAAGATACTTTTCCTGTCGAGCGACTGGTAAGAATCTGTAGGATTCTTCGTGATCGGTGCAGTCCCTTCCCACAAACTTTCTTTGCCCGGTCAAAAATTCCCGGGATTCTCCCTGTTACAGGACCGTACCCAGACCCGCCGCAACCCAATAGGGAAGTTTTCCCTCAGTGATGAAGATGTATGCCGCCCCTTCCGAGATTATCTCTTTTGATTGCGCTTTTTTTCTTTATTTTTCTTGCCTATTTTTTTTTCAGTTGTTCCCAGTTTGTCACATTCGTTGGACTCAAATTCTTATACGATTTCCGACTGTTAATTTTTTCCTCCCTTTTTGGAGGTTATTTGTGTTTTTGGTAAACGTTTTTTTTGGTGGGCCCCCCTATTAAGATCATTTTTTTCTCGACGACTTTTAATTCGAGTTTTCCAGAGAGTTTGCTTCAGGTCTTTTTCTTCTCTTCGTTTTCCCCCCTATGTCTTTGTTTTTTTTTTTCCCTTTCATTTTTCTTTCGCCGCCGGATTTTTTCTCCCCGTTCTGCGCGCCTCCTTTTTTTCTCCCATCTTTCGATTCACTAGCGGAACCTTCCTCTCCGGTTAGCCCTGCGACCTTTATCTGTCGCTATTTCATAGTTGAGTTTCATCTCGACGTCACCCAGTTACGGCAAATCTTTTCCTCAACTCTCGTCCGCCATCTTCGTCGGAAAATCTTCATATTTACCTCTTAATCTTCTCCCCCCGGCCCGATTCACGCTTCACAAGCCCTTTCTCCCCTTCGTTGAAACGCACTCTTTCTTTTGAAGCGCTTTACTGATCCTCACCTTCGGCAACCCCCCAATTAAATAGCTTCCCCTCTTGGCCGTTTTGTCTTTTTCGAATCCCCAGACCATTTTTTTCCTGACCCCCCAAGTGGCGCCTATAACGTGACCCCTTCTTTCCTTTTCCCGTTTCGGGCAGAACATTTTATCCCGCAAAAAACCCTGTCCCCCGGGGAAAACGTCTCTTCGCCTCGCTTCTTTTGTCCTCTCCGAAAGCACTCCGCCTTTTTATCCTGCCACGTGCTGAAAATCCACAATAAGTTTTTTCCTTCCTTTATATTCCTCCAAAGCAAATCTTCCTCCCTCCTCCGTGTTGTGGTGTTCCTTGTTCTACCAGTGCTCTTTCTTCCTGACTGATTTCACTGTTCTCCTCCTTTTTTTTTTCGTTGGTCTGGGTTTGAGTTTTCGCGGACACTAAGTCCCCCTCTCTCTTTCTCGTGTTCCGTGCCAAGTCCCTCTTGGTGGATTACGAATGGGCGTTCCCTCCCCCAAGCTGGTAAGCGTTCCAGCATTCCGGACGTCAATGGGCACGATTGCGAGTGTCTTTTAATTTTTCCGCATCTTTCTGCTTTTACGGTGATTTTCCGTGCGGGGCTCCCCCCTTCCTCTCCCCCCGCAAGAATTCAACAATGTAGCACTTTAGCCATCACTTTTCCGCTCCATGTTTTTTGATTTCATCGGGTCCTCGTGCCCTTTTCCTGTTGGCCCCTTTTTCTTTCAGAATTCCTCCCATTCTGTTTTATTGTCCCCCTTTTTTTCCTCCGATGGAGCGGTCATTCCCCTACATTTGGCGACCTGATCGTCCCTCGTTATAGTTATTTCCGTGTCGCATTCCCTGTCTGGCGTCTTTCCAGTTTACGCGCACATTTCTCTCAGTGAGGTGCCGTGATCCATCACTGCTCGAAGCCTGCGCATTTCCGGTGGACACCCCTTCACCGCACCTTAGACAGTACTGAGATAGTTTACGTCAGTCAACGCTGCGTTCCCTTCCAGTAATTGTCAAATTTCCTTCTCGATCATGTTTTCTTTTAATCCTCCGGCTGCCTGCTTCCTTGAACTCCCTCATCCGCCCTGTACACCACGTGTCACTTCTAATCTCTCCTCTTATTGTATGCCCACCTTCCCCTCATGGCCAATGATTCTTTGATGATTGCTACTGAATCTTTTCCCCCCCAAAACTTCTCCTGGATTGAATTTTTTTTTGACTGAGATCGCTATTTCCCGGCCCCTCTTGGTCGTTGCGTCTTCCTTCCTTTCCTCCCCCGTTGAGGAGGCTGCAAGGTTTCCGACTTTTCAAGTTTGCCTTCCTCTCGTTCCTACAGGATTTACCTTTTTTCGTTCGTTGTTTCCTCCCAGTCTCGTCCAGGCGTCGGAGTATGCTTTTCTCCCCCCACCTTCTGCCCTGTCCCAGTCTTTGTAAACAGCGCTTTTGTTTGCTTTCTCTGAACCCCTTAATTTAAATTACGTGCAATTGTCCCACTGATATACCTTTCTTCTCTTTTTCAATTGTTATCGGACCCTCCCCTTTTTACACTCTTGGACCAACCCAGCGCCTATTTTATTATATTTTCTCCTCCTCTTACACAGTTTTCTCCCTCGTTCGACGTGTTTGCCCTGTGGCACGATGATGGACTCCCATTTTCTCTTCCTTCCCACCCGAATCCCCGCCTACCAGGCAGTATCTTGTCTATGACGGCAGACTGTTCGCTCAGTCCAAACCGGCTGCCCAACCCCAGGCTCCTGGCCAACCCGTTGAATTTCCTTTTTCCTTCCCCCCCCTCCGGCGCTTTTCTTTGTTCGGGCCGGTCCAGTCCCCTTGCGACCTTGCGCATTGGTAAACGGCCCCTATCGTCGCCAGACCCGCTCCCGAGAAACTACTTGTTTTCCCCCTCCCTGCCTGTGAAGCTGCAAGCGATTTTCTTCCTCAGTGCTATTGAGACTTACGTCCAGGTTGCAGAGTAGCTTAAGGCCGGTGCCCCCCCTCTGTTACTTTTGAGCCGTTCCTACCGTTCTTCTTCCCTATTTACTCTTTCCCCCTTCCTGTTTTTTCTTAGATACCACCAACTACTTCTCATGTGAAAGACCTAAAGGAGCCCTCCTCGGCCTAGATGGTTTTTCTTTTTTCTTTTTTCCTTTTCCTTTTTTTCCCCTCCTTTCCGTTCTCCCTCCCCGTCAATTAATCAGGTACAGTTTTCCTCGCTCCTTTTTAACCTGGCGCGGCCCCCTCTGCTTGTGCCTCCAAGGTGAATGCCATGTTGTTTCTTCTTCTGTGCTCGTGAAGTCTTGATTTTGCGAAGATAAGATGTGAGTACTTCCAGTCTGTACGGCACCCTTTTCAGGACGGAGAGCTCTTAAATGCGTTCTCACTCTTTTTGGATCCTTTTTGTCCCGTCCATGAGCCGTCAGTTGCACCCTTATTAGGCTAGGGGTTTGGATACCTGGCCTGATCTGAGCCTTTTTTCGGCGTGTTCTTCACCTTCTACTTCTAGCATTGGTTGCGGATTCCTTCCACTTCCCCAAAGCTGCGGCAAAGTCCCCCCCCTCTCCATTTTCCTTATTGCAACCTTCCCCCCGTCAGACGGTTTCCGACCGGATTGGGGGAAAGCCCGTTTGGTCATATACTCCATGATAGCCTCTCCCTGTATTTGGCCACCGTGCTTTCGAGACGGCCCCCCATTCCCTCCTTTGTCTATTTCTTTAGATCCGTCTCCCCCCCTCCTTTTACTGTTTAGTACGCTTCCTGCGTCGGAATATTAAGTTTTTGAGAGATATGCTGATGTTTTCCCGAGGGCCCTTCCTGTTTTATTCCCTTCCCAGATCACAAGCGTACCCTCCCTTTTCACGCTATGAGTTTCGCTGCCCTGAACTGTACTCTAAGACGGTCTGATTGGCCATCGTACGGCGACCTGTGCAAACTTGTCAAATTTTCCTCGCCTTTTCCTAACGGGGCTTACGCCGGCGCCGGTCAAACTCCCTCCCCCCCCTCGCCCACCAACTTTTCCATTTTTTCTCTCAGTAGCTCTTCGTCGAAGCGATGTAAGTTAGTTCCCGTTTCTTCTGGTTGCTGGTTCATTTTTTTTGTTTCCTAATGACTCGTGACCACTTTAGTGGGGTTTTTCCCTTTTGTTTCCAGTGTAACCCCAATCTCCCCTCCTTATGAAGTTCCCCCCGTTAAGGAAGTTGCTTTTTTTTTTCTTCCTTGACTGGCCTGCTTCTTCGCTGCCGATCGTGCGCGCGTACTTCTTCTTTGTGCCAGTATTTGATTCGCTCCCGGCGCTTCTGTATTTCTTCGTCAGGTGAGAATCTTCAATCACTACGTCGTACTTTTTTTCCCGCCAGTTCCGTATTTACCTTTGCCCTCGATCTTCTGGATCTTTCTTAGTACGCCCGCGTCCTCGCCGGTCTACATCTCCTTTTTTTGCCATGCGGTCCCTTTGAGGTAGTTTTTTGACGTCCCGGTTCCAGGTTTACGCTTTTAATATCTTCGCCCCCTTCCTGCAAGACATTAAGTTCATATTACTCTCTAGTTCCTTTTCTCAAATTATGGTTTCTTTCCTGCCAAGGAGATAAAAAAAGTCTCAACATTTCCCTTGTCTCTGAGTGAAAATCTGCTATTGTTTCTCTTGTTTCCATGTCGTCATGGCCTCCGCACTTATTTTTCCCTTCAACGTCCGATTCTTTTGTATTGTCATCTCGTCCACCTTCCTTCCTCCATTGCCCTTGTATCACAATCCCCTTCTTTGGTTTGGTCTCCGCTCGTTGTCCCCCACTCTGCTAGGCGTTATGATAGCACTCGCTCGTTGTTTCCCTCCTTCCTTTTTCGCTGCCAGCTTGCCCCCTCCTTTTTCATTAACAGTTTACTCTGCACTCTTTTTTCCCC
>Ga0179593_1465276_pt1 | contig 15858 bp, 15 predicted proteins | sample CZODoug2_1_08_16_FD_185931 | JGI IMG/M metagenome (GOLD analysis project Ga0179593, IMG submission 185931) | Vadose zone soil fungal communities from Angelo Coast Range Reserve, California, USA - CZODoug2_1_08_16fungal (PacBio error correction) | ecosystem: Environmental > Terrestrial > Soil >... | reverse complement strand
CTGTTAGTTAAAATTTTTCTTTTTCTTTCCGCAGTTTCAACGCCCCCACCCCTCCTTTTCTTTAACGTTCACTTGTTGGGTGGCGACGGCTTGTACCGCTTCAGTTGGCTGACGAGGGATTTCTTTTCCCCCTTATCCTTCGTGGTTTTTCGTTGTATATTACTCCCGTTTCCCCCCGTTTTTTTTGTTGAGTTTTATTTGAACTTCCTGCGTGACGCCAGATGTCCTCCGTGTCAGACCCCACTTTGCAGAAGACTCCATCTCCTGGACCCTGTTGTTTTTTTGAGGATTGCGAGATGGTTGTTCTCTTTTATGGGAGAGGTGCACTCTGGGCGGGCAAACAGTTTCGTCCCTCCCGGATCCGTTTTTTTTTAGGATCTCGCTTCGGTTGGCTTTTTTTTTTTTCAGCGCAGCATTGTCTTCACGTGATTCTTTCGGCCAGGCTCTCGAGCACCCACCCTCGCCTGCCCTTTCGTCGTCCTCCCCCTGATTTTATTGAGTAGACCTCGCTCCGATTGTTTCTGATTTTAACGGTCCCATTTTTCCTAGAGACCTTTTTGGGCATTCAGTTTGATGTCGTTTCTTCTGAGTTCTCGATGATCCCCCCCGGCCCACGACCTTCTGGGTTCCCGTTCAACCCTACTCCTCCCCTTACGCCGTTTGGTCGACACAGCGAGTAACGGGGCGTCGCGTTTTTGCCCCCTGTCTTTTTTTTTTAGATCTTTCCGCACCTACCCTTTTTTCCCTTAAGTTGGTTAGAGAGCGCGGACAGTTCGCCTCTTTTTCCCAGGTTTACCCTTGACGTGCACAAATTATTTGGTCATCTTTTCGGCGCTTAGCCCCTACCTCATTTCCCAGGACGCACGATTTCTGTTTGCGCGATTTCCCCCGATCTCCCCCCCCGCTGAGTTTCCCTTCCGGACCCTGATTTGGAGATAACTACCCCGTCTTTGGATACGGTCTTCCGTGTCGACCCTCTTTGTGTTGTCCTCAGTCTTCCCCGTAATAGCCTCCAAGAGATGATTCCCCCCAGTGAGCGCCATTTTTTTCGCAATATTTCGCAAACCCTCGTCCTCTGGGAAGTCTCATTTTCAGGACCTTGTCCCCCCCTTGTGCACAACCTCTGCCCAAACCCCTTCTTCTCTGGACCGTACGTCTTCTTTCCGCGTTTTTCGAAAGCGTGCCAACCTTCCCAATTTTTCACCCAGCAGGAACCCGGGACTAAACCCCGATTCCCTACTCGTCTTCCGGTGCTCCCTATTTTTGACTAATGAACGACTATACTGCCCGTTCGACAACCCCTTCCAGTTTATGCCCCCATCAAAAGTTGACAGGCGCTGTTTTTCTCCCTAATTACCTTCTCCATAGTAATTTTCCCTTCCCCTAGTTTTTTCCCTTGTCCAAGCTATCAGAGGAGACTTTTTTTTTTCCCCCCATAGGTCGGAATCCTTGGAAACCACGTTTTTGCCCATACCTCTTTTTGGACCGCGGGGTGTTCCCTTTTTTTAATTTTTTTTCCCCCCTTGGACACAATAAGCGGCCGCAATATCGATTCGACATTTCTTTTTTCCCCGAACCCAGGTTCAACAATTTTCTGTATTTTCTTAGGGAGCCACTCCCCCATGGTGGACCCCATTGCCCCTCAGGTTTTTAAAAAACGGTCCCCGTCTATCTTTTTACCTCCCTCTTTGAGTCCTTTCTTATCTTACCCCGGTCCCCGAAGCTACCTTGGCCCGGAACCGCTCCCAGAGAGGTAGCGTTTTTAGCACCCCCATTCCCCCTTATTCCGCCTCTTCCCATTCCCCTGTCCCCATTAGCCCGAAGTCACTTACCCCCCTTTTTTATCCCTTTCACAGTAAATCAGGCAGAGTCTCCCCCCCCTCCTACCTTTCCTTTTTATTGCCAGACCTCTCACGATGTTTTTTGATCTTTCTCAAGGTGAGCCGTGACTCGGTGACCCCCTCCTGGGACACACTTTCCGTTTTTGAATCTGTTCTCTCCTCCCTCTTCCTTCCCCCTTAGTGATGAACGTTCAAACGGTTCTTCGAGTCTTTTTGTTTTGACAACAAGGTTTCCCCTATTCCCGCATGATAAAGAATCTGTTATCTTCTCTCTTCCCTCTTCGTTCTGAGACTGTTCCCCTTGACCCACGATTCACCACTCTCTCTCCCCAGATCGCACCTTGATGACTTTCCTCAATACACTTTGTTAGCGGGAGCATCATCCCTTTCCAATTTGTCTCCCCACCTTTTTTACGCTAAGTGTTTTTGTTAGACCTTTCTTGCCAAGTTTTTTTTGAGCTTTTTTATTGTACCTCCTTTTGGGCAGCCGAAGGGAGCTTACACCTCCCCTTCTCGATTCGTTTCCCTCCCAACGGGTGCTGGATCTCGTGCGGTGGAGGACTCACAAAGTCTTTGGACCCAGCATTCTTTTTTCTTAAGTTTCCGATTTTTCCATTTATTCTCCCTTTCTTTCTCCCCTTTCCTTTTCCTTTTTTTTCTGTTCTTGTTGTGAGATTTTACGTTTTACCCCTTGTCCCTTTGAGGGATAACGACGTCCCTTTCTCCGTTTCCCCTGCTTCTAGGCCCCAATAATCGCCGCACCGGAACCACTTTTTAGGGATCTCTTGTGTATTCTCCCCCCCAGGTACTATCCTTTCCTTTTCTTTCCCCGCTTTGGAACACCAACCCTTGGCGGCCTCAGGGCCGAAACCAGCCTCTTCCCGATGATCCCTTTCTCTTTTGGACACTAATTTCGACCCGACCGTTTCACTTATCACCTTTTTTTTTTTTCAAACTGGATTTTTCTTTCCCTGCAAACCTGCGCGTAGAGCGGTCATGACAAACCTCTCTCTTGCTTTTTACTGTTTCATTCTTTAGTTCCCGAGATAGTGTTCTTTTTCACAGGCTCTTTCCCATGAGGACTAGTTTGCTGTACCCCCCCAATGCCCAGATTTTTTTTTTTTTTTGTAAATTGTCCTTTCCTGGTTTTTCTTTTCCCTTGCTAACACTTTCCGGCCTTTGGACTAGTCATCCGCGTATTTGCTGTTTCTTAAACCAACGCTCCAGAGAGCTAGGATCTTCCCTTTCCCCTTCGGTTCTACCTTTTTTTACCAGAGTTTTTTTTTTCCCCCCCAGATTCTTAACCGTCTACCCAACCCTCCCTGAATCCTTATTTCCCAGTGATCCTCAGTTTGTTGGCCTACGTTCATGTTGAATTTTCCCCTCCTTTAATAGTGTTTTTTGGTTCCTTAACCTCTTCGCCATTGCTTTGTATAGTGGCTGGCAGCGGAGACTTGAAGGTTTTGAGACCTCTCTCTGACTCATTGAGTTATAACTGTTTTTTTTTCCGGATTTTTGTTATGTCGGTGCTCCTGACTTTTCTATTTCTTGTTGTCCACGTTTGACGGGATTCCCAATAATGTTGCCCGTTTAGGTCTTTTTTTTCGTGACCACAGATTTTTTTGTAGTTGCCACCAGGGTTTGCAGGACAGACGTTTTTTATCGTCGTCCACTACCCTGCAAAAATCACTTTTCACACTTCCGTTTTGTTCTCCAATCCCGTAGAAAAAGGGATTCTTCTTTGTAGTTCGCCTGTTTGATTTTTTTTTTCTAGATTTGGACCAATGAGATTAGATTCGTCACTTCCCTGGTGATCGTTCCATGTCCTCCTTTTTCTGGAGTTATGCCCCCCCCCCCTGTTTTGACGAGGAGGAACCTTCAAGAGCACGTGGATTAGTGACCTGGGACTTTGTTTTTTTAAGTTTTATTAAGACTCGATGTTTCTCGAGGGGAGTCCCCTTTTCCCGTCTAAGTCCACAAAACGCTGATTCAGTGCTTGTAGAATTTTGCTCAAGACGGTTGTTTTGTAATTTTCCCGGTCGAGTAACAAACGTTTTTTTTCAGCCCGGGCCCTGCGCAGGGAACGAACGGTTGATTTTCCCCTCTAAGGCGGACCTTCTTCCGTTTAGAGTTTTGAATTTTTAGGCCAACAATTTTCTGTTTGTGCGACCGATTCGCCACACTGGTGATAGGTCCGGTTTTCTCTTTTAGAGTACGTTTGTTTGAACCCCTCAGTCAGGAGAGACGGAGTTGCATGACCCCCCCTCGGAAGGAGTTTCACCCCCTCGTTGTGTTTTTGCCAGTTTCAACTTTTTTTAGAGAGCTAGGTTGTCCTCGGCCTCTATTGCCCCATTTTCTCAGATGTAGTGACTTTGATAATCTCTAAGTCTCTCTGCCAACCCTTTCTCGTCCTTTTCTTTACCCCCCAAGTTTCTACCAGCGATCGTTTTTGAATTCACTTATCTTCACTCAGCGTTGATCCTCCAACACACCCCCCCCTTGTGACGAGACTCCTATAGACCCCGGTTTCCAGAATTTTCCCCGCTCGAGGTCCCTCCCTATGGTGCTGGCTCAGTTCAACTTTGTCCTGATTCCCTCCTGCTCGTCTTCTAATATTCATCAAATTCTTGGCGTTAGACCTCCAGTTTTTTTTCTGATTTATTCGGTCCCCTGATTTCTCTCGCCCTCTCTCCCTTCCATTTTCGGCAGCTTCGGCTTTTCCCCGAATTATCAGCCTGACTGCTTAGAGTTTCTTTGCCATGTCATTTTACCCTCAACCCTACACTCTTTTTTTTTTTTTTTTAAGTCCCCCCCGAGGGGTCGATTGTTCTTCCGTAGTTGTAAGTTTTTTAACTCGGTCCGTGTTCTTTTCGTGTCCTCCCTGTCTTTTTTTTTTTTCTTTTCTATGGTCGACGGTGCTTGTACAAACCTTTTTTTTGCAAATTCTGGCCGTGGACCTTCTCCGAACAGGCCGGTGTTTCCTCGCCAGGAGAGCCGGTTTCTAAGTCCCACCGACCACTTTTTCGCCGCACTGGGTTGCTTCTTTCCCTCGCTTCTCCTCCTTTTGACGCCTAGAGTTTTTCAGGTTTCTCCCTTCCGTGGTCTTTCTTTGACATCAGATAGAATGATGGTTGATTCTCCTGTGTTCCCATATTCGCCGATGTCGCCGGGGCGTAGGTTCTTCCCCCTTAGGTCTCTTGCGTAATAGATAATTAAAAGGGCCTACAGTTTTCCGAAATCCCTTGAGTTTTGCTTCGGACCATTCTTCCGACTCCCGTTTCCTTTTTTTAAGTGTGTCTGTGCGGCGCCCCACCCCTCCGAACCGCTTTCCCCCGATTTTCCGCCTTTTCCCCTTCCGTTTGGCCTTTCGTAGCCTCCCGCCCTTCTTTCTCTTACGCTTTTCTTCGGACGCACTTCACCTTTTCGGGTACACGTGTGAAAGAATCCTATTTCTTCCCTTCCCCCCCCTCCTTGTTTTTGTTGAGATCCTCGTCCTACCATTTTGTCAAAACTTGACCGTCGTTTTACCCCTAAGCTTAGATTCAGTTCACTGCGGTCGCCTCCTCTAAGCCTGGTACCCCACTCCCCCCCCCCCCTCCCCCCCGTCCATTTTGGTTTTTTTCCTTCTTTTAGCTGGTTTTCTTGGTTTTTTTTGGACGTTGAGGCAAGGTACTTCTCTTGACCTTTTTTTTTCATCAGACCCTGGTAATATTACCCCCCCGGCGTTTTTCTGGTGCCTTTTTGGGGATGTGTAGTAAGGATTCGTACTTGCCAATTTGATGAGGGAGAGAATTCACTCCTTCGACCTAGACTTTCAGGATGGCTCTCCTAATAGTAGGGAATGGTGTTCTTCCTCCAGGTATTTTCTTTTTCTCGCCGCTCTCGAGGATCTGAAAGCGGGATGCCACATTGAGGTTTGAACGCCTGGACAGTTTTCTGTAGAGGTTCCCTTGTTGCCTTCATGCTAGATCACCACTGGGGATCTTCGGGGGCCTGTTTTGACTCGTAGTACAAGGAGAGGATTTTTTCCCTACCAGTTGTAGATCTTCTGGTTTCCCTTATAAGGTCTGAGAGACTTCCCCCCGTTCTAACCTGCCCCACCACTTCCCAGATTCGGAGTTTCCCCACAGTCTTCCCCTTCAGGTTTGTTCTGTGTGTCACTTTATGTTTTGACTCCATTGGGGGGGCTCCCTTCTAACTTCTCCTCTTATGGATTCCTTTTTCTCAATTTCTTGTGTTGGACCTTTCCTTCTCCTTTTTCTCCGGTTCCCTCCTTGGTCCGACCGAGAACACTCTTCCTTTGGTTCTTCCTAGTCTCAGTGTCTCTTTATCCAAGCCCCCCCTGGTGTTCTCTTTTTCTACGGCGCAACCCCGCCTCTTTGTGCGAGAGAATCCGCTTGCTACACCCCTTTCCATATAAGTTCTTTCCCCCCCCAGAGTGGACGATTTTCCCACCCGCCTCTTACTCGTTTTCTCTCTTTAATTACCCCCGATCGGTCCGGTTTCTCCCGTACGGAACTGCAGATAAAACGGAGCTGGCGGAGTGTTTAGCTTCGGTCGTTGCACAAGTGGATCCTAGGCGCTCCCGGGGGCTCGCGACCCCTTCTAAACTTTTGATCACCACCCACCGGTCTTTCCCGACGAGTTTCCTTTTTTTTGGCACTCGTGCGAATGCTAAGTTACCTGCTTCCTCCTTTGATTTTGAACTACCTCGTTTTCCTATCACCCCCTACCCTGTCAGCTCCGGCCCCCAACTTTCCTGGGCCGGGGCCCCTCCTTTTTGCCCCCCCCGTTCCCTTCCCCCCGTCGCTCCGGGGCTTTCTTTCTTCCTTTCGTTACCCCCAGTGTCACGACTTTTAAATTTTTTCTCCCTGGGCCCGCCCGTGCCTCCTGATTTGACGTAAGCCTGTTCGGTTACTCGTCAACCCCCCGGTTGCTTGCAGTTGATTTCTGGCACTTATCCAGTTTTATACGTTACCAGTGCCTCTCTTATTCGCCAGGCATCCTTCCTCTACCCTTTTCCCCCCATTTGTTGCGGGTGGGAGTCTTCACGTTTTTGTTGACTTAGTTTGTCCCCTTTTACATTCACGGCCTCTTTTTTACCTCTCCTTGTATTCGCGCGGACCGTGCCAGCCGTCCGAACCAGCTGAACGGGGTAACCTTTTGACTCTTGCCCCACAGCAGTACTTGACCTACGAAGATCCATCTTCAGTTTTGATTCCGTAGTTCCGGTTCCTCCCGTCCTCCCCCCTGTCCCAGCCCCTTGCAATTTAGTTGCGATCAATCGGTGAAGAGTTTTTTCCTGCCAAGGTACACTTTCACGTCACTTTGGCTTTTTGATGCCTAAGCGACGTTCGCCGCTTTTTTGTTTGCTCGGTGTCACCTCCTGACGATCAGGTTTGTTGGGGCTTGTTTTCTGGTTTTGTTTTTTTTTTTTTTTTTTCTTTTTGACTCCCCCCCTCCCCCCGCTTCAATTTGTTACCGCCCCCCCCCCCGGGGGATAATAATCTGAGAACCTGTCTCTTTTTGCGACATCGTTCATTCCCTCACCTCTTGGCTTTTTTTTCGCTGATTTCCCCTTTCCCGTGACCCGGTAATTGCCCCGTCTCCTCCAAAAACACCGCGATCTCCCTGATCCTTCCCCCTTGTCTTCACGTCGGCGCAGAACCTTTAGTGCGCAAGCGACCCCCCCTTGACCTCCAAGTTGACAAGTTCCGAACAGTTCTCACTTTTTCCCTTGTTGGTGTTTTCCATCCCAATTAGGTGTCTCAAGGTTTGGGGTTTATAGTGATATGGTCGGGCACCTCCCCCCCCTTCCCCGTGTTCTGGGGAGTTGGCGGGGACGGGGGGTACGCCAAGTCCTTTCTTCCCGATTCCGAGTCCGCCCGTACGGTTGTCCCCCCATTGACGTCTTTGCGTGAGTTCAGCGCCGCCAAGAGAGAAAAACGACTTTTTTTTTTTCCCGAACCCCGGCGGCCCTTTCTTATTCACGCACATCTCTTCTTTTGAATAAGCAGTTGTTTTTGTGATTATTCTCTTGATTCCGGGTTCTGGTCCCCCTTCAACACTGGTCACGACTGTCTTCTTTGCAAGTTTTGTTCGGCTGTGTTCCCCCCAACAGTCCACCCCTCTATGAGTTGAAGCTTGCTATTCTCCAGTCGCTTTTTCTTTTTCTCCGCTCCGTTCTCCACCTGGAAAAACGCTTTTTTTTTTCTTAACAGCTCTCCCTCTCTTCCTGACCCCCTTGCTTTTGGGACAATTTTCCCGAAACCACCCAGACCAACACCCTTTTTTCCCACTTGGGTCAACTGGCTGCTGCTCTGCACTACTCACTCACTGGTCTCGGCGTTTGACCACTTTTCAGTGGCGTCATGAGGTTCCCCCTTCGTGTCGAGATAGTTACTGTGCTGGGGCCGTTTACTCTCTTTAACCAGATTATTTGACATTTTTTAGAGAGTCCCAGATAACCTTTTGCCTTCCCTGGTCCTGTTCGTGGTGAAGTCTCCGTTTTGCGTTCTTTCCCAACACCTTGAATCCAGTGTTTTTTCTCTTTTTGATCATCCTTTAACCGGCTTGGGTCTGACTTCGTTCCCAGTTTGGACTCGAAACCGGTCTCACTTTTCTCATTTTTTTTGTTTTTTTCCTATCCATCACTTTTCTCTTTTTCTTTCAACGCACCGATTCGGTTATGGGCCCGCGTACCCCTCCCCCCTTTAGGTTACCTAAGTCCTTTCTTGTTTGTTTAGGGGCGGTTGGTTTAGGGATTTTTATCCGTGCATTGTTATGCGAGGGTACCCCGTCTGCTGCAACTGTTCCCTTTCTCCTCTGTGATTCTTTTATCGTGTACGCCGCCCTTACTTATTGTTGCTCCCCGAGTACCCGGTAGAGTTTCCGTGGACCACAACTAGCTGGGTATTTCAGTGTTCACCGTTGCAGTAGAGAGATCCTTTTTTCCCATGTCGTCCAACCTTAAAAATGTTAAAATAGCCCAGGTTGACCCAGGGGAAGTGGAGGAAGCTCTCTCCCCCTCAGTTTAGGTGATGTAGAATCACATGCACTGGCTGGGTGCCTGTGGTAATTCCCCTGTCTGGAGTTTCTCTCCCCCTTGAGACGATTCTCACTGGTCTTGGTGTTCCCCATAAAGGAAGTTCCCTATCCCGACTGGACCCATTCCGGCAGCCTTTTAGAGGAGAAAGCGGTTGGACCAAGTGGCTGTGACACTTCCGAAAGAACATTCTTTGAGAAACAAGTTATGCCCCCGTGGAATTATGTTTTTCCCCCTAATCCTGTCCCTCTTTGTCTGTACCGCCAGGTATTCTTTCCATGCGGTACACAGCTCTTTTTTTCCGAGCCCGTTACCCCGTGTATTCCAGGTCATGACCCGTTTTTCGGTATTCCCTTTCTGGTAGTGCGGGGTGGCTTCTCCCAATGATGTTTCGCGGCGAACCTTGCCAGTTTCCCTCGGTTGTCGTCTCCCTTACGTCTTGCGATTTAGGGTGCCCAATTTTATTCGCTCGACGCGTCTCCCCTTCACTGCGGGTGGGAAGAGGTCTTTGAACACCACGGTTTTGCGCTCCACGTGGAAGTTCTTTCTTGAGCCCGAGGCGTTCCTCGAGGATTAGTTTTCTTTTTTGACCCGAGCGTTGCTTCCCAAAGCCGTCTCGTTGTCTGCATCTTTTCTTATGGGGACGACTACCTTTTTTGTTACTCCGTATGCAGCTCGGACCCCCGCGCCCCACATTCCTACCGCTCATTTGTTTCGGTCTTCGGGAAACCTCCGTAGGAAAGCAGAAGAGTATCAGAGGAACGTGCCCCCTCATATCGCTCTACGGTGCTACGTCTTTGCGTCGGTCAGTTTTAGCCCTTTTTACCTTTTGAAGTTTACCTAGATTCCACCTCTTTACTCCCTCTTGTCTGCTCGCGTTTGTCCTTCCTTTACCATGGAGTGGAACCTTGACTTTCTTCGATCCACTGTTGACCCGGAAGACTTCATTTTCTCCCCTCTTACTCCCCCCCACTCCTCTACGTTCGACCCCGGGTTACCGACCGATGTTTGGGGGGGGGGCGAGACCCCGTCCGCATCGCCCTCTGTCCGTGTCGGTTCATTGGCTTGTTGAGCCCCTCCCGGGACATCTGGAACTCATTACTGATGATTTCAATGACATTTCGTTGGCTTCCCCTTTTCACCCGTTTTTTTTTCCCCTCAACCCCTCAAGGTTTAAGGGAGGCTTCGGGCTACTTCTTGGCTACGTCCCCTCCCATTCGTAAGCACTCACGGGGCACATTAAGCGTGCTCTCACGAGGAGATAGACAAGTTTAGCCCAGTCACTTTTTTTTTTCCGGCGGCTTAGCCACGATGAATTGATGCGAGGGAGCGCCTGTGTGAATAGGTTTGACGGGGGTCGAAGATTCCCCCCCCCTTTCTGTTTTTGTTTTTTTTCACCTGTTTGGTTCCCTAAGGGACCCACCGACTTACTCCAGACAGGTCGACATCTGCCATCATTTTTTTTAAAAGGAAGCATTTCCGGTGTTTCCTTTTTTTCCTCCCCCAACGACCTGCGTCCCTCTTCCCCGCCCTTGGATTACTTCGAGTAAATCCTTAGTATTCTTTTTTTGACGGAGTGTCGGACCCCATCCTTTCACACGAGGTTCCCTTAAAATTCTTCCCTCAACCATCTCCTCCGTTTGGTTTTTTTGATGATGTTCTTCTTTCTTACGTCCCCCCTGTTTGGTCCTGCTGTCCATTTTTGCTGGCACTCCAAAGGCGTCGTGTTAATAACGTCGAGGGAGGGCGAATACCGACCGACCTTCCTGATGCCTTTCTCTTGATAGAGAGGTGTGGTTGGTTTTTTCTCCTTCAAGAACGGGCCGGTCTCCCCACCCCCCCCTTTGGTTTCTTGGCGCTTGTTTGTATGTTCTTTACCCCGGTATTCTTGAGTAATGTCTTCTTTCTTTTTTTCCCTATTGTGGTAATGTTTTTTTCGACAAATGTCTTATGTCGACTTCCTAATTACTTGAAGGTTCCGAACCCATGAAATAGAAATACCGGGAAAAAGTTTTACTTTTCCCATTGACCGTCCCCCTCAGTTCTTATAGCTTCTTGAGACCGGAGGGGAAGCTCCAAATGTTGCCGTTTTTCTGCAGTTCCCGAGTTGGAAGGCACAAGTGATTTCTTTAACAGCTCTTTGTATGTTTTCCTTTTCCCCCCCGGATCATTTGCCGTCCCCCCATTCCAGAAGCCGGCGTTGGCTCTTCCTCCCCTTTCCTGTTGGGTGCTGTCCCCACCCCCTCTTGCATGAAGGGCTTCATATGCTCTTTCCCTTACACATTTGCTCCACGGTTTCCTTTTTTTTCCCCTTGGCCAACAACGTTCCCCTCTGCCCTTTTTGAAGCGGGTCCGCAAAACGGTCACTAACAGGTAGAAATCTGTACTTTTGTTTCCCTGATCATTTTGGTTTTTTTTTTTTTTTCCCCCCTACTTCTGTCCGTGCTCCTGCCTTTCTCCCGGGTGTTTCGCCCGGTCGCGAGTTGGTTTAAGTTCCCTACTCCCGCAAATGCAGTGGGAGGCTAGTTATCTTGTCCCACTCCAACATCCAACCCGGTGTTGTACAAGTTGGACGGCGCCATGACCCGAGAGGAGAGAGCTCTTTGCCTTTGAACGCCCCCCCCTCTTCTTAAACCTTTTTCATTTTGGCTCGCTCCGACCTGCTACGTCTTTCCGTTTTGTAGGTATGTTTTGAAGAGAGTCTGGAGAACCCCCACCTTTTTCCTTTTGACGAGAGGCCAGTCTCCGGGGTGTCCCAGCGCGCGAAGGGCCACCCCATCTTCCCCTCTCTGTAGCTTTCTGCTAGGGCCACTCCTTGCCATGCCACAACCCCCCTCTTGCGGAACCGCCTTCTTTTCCCGAGTTTTTATTGTAAAAGAATTTGGGCTTGATGTAAAGTAAAACGGGCGTGTTCTCCGAAGCCCCCGGACCTAATTTTTTCTCCCTGCCGTCCCCAAAATCTGTTGGTGTCCTTTCCGGACGTCAAGGCAGGACCGGTTTCCGTGGGACCCCTCCCCTTTTTAGTTGGCTTTTTCGCAACTTTTCCGACCCCGCCCAGGAACGTCGCCTTTATTATGGTCACGACCTTTCCCCAGGCTCGGTCACTCCTCCTTTTTTTGTTTGTGGTAAGCCCTCGGGGATGTGTACTCAAGGCCTTTTTCCCGCGGCCCGGTACATTACCCCGGTCTCCTATCTCCTTTACAGCGCATTCAGCGAACTACCGGTTCAACCAGCTGAGTTGCTCAAGTTGATTCACTTTTTTTTTTTTGACCCCCCGACGGTGGACCACCTTTTTTCGGAATTGCCCTTTTTCCGAGCGTATTTTTTGCAGTGTTAATTTGAGGTTCCCTTTCCGGTTTTTCACTGACATGCGCCCCTGCTGGTACTCTCTCTGGTTGGGCAAAATGAAAATCCTATCTTCCCCCGTTGTTTTTTCAGATCCCAGTCCGGTACACCTGTCTGTCTCTTCGAATAAACTCCTTGGCACCTAACAGCATAACTTTTTACTTTCACAGCCACGACGGATTCTAGCCCCATACCATGGTTTCCCCTTTATCAACTTCGGTTCATCTCTGGTTGGGGACCTAAGTGAGGACGGTGAGCCCTGGTTGTCGGTGACCCCTTCTTTTAAGCTTATGAACCGCATTTCCGTTTTCTCCTCCTCCCCTGCGTCACTCTTTTAGTGCCCCCAGAAAAAGGAGTCTCTTTTTTTCCCGTTTGACTTGGAGTTTTATCCGTGGTTTTTCACCTTGCACATTCCTTTAACCCATCTTTTGGTGTAGTTTTTCCACCGAAGGCCGTGAAGTATCGCCAGACCCCAAGGAGCTGGTCATTCCCCTATTCTACGAGCTTTTTTTCTCATGTCACCTCTGTCCTTAAGGTCTGCGGCATCCAGTCCATTGACAAAGGTGGTTGTTTTAATTTTTCCTTTTTTTCCCTTTTTTTTTTTTTTTTCGGTATTTGAGTGCCCCTTTTCAATAGTGATCTCGGTGTCATGGTGTCCCCGCCGCTTGAATTTTAGTTATTTTAAACCTTCTCTAACGGAGGCTAGACCAGATTTGTCGTGGTTTTTTTTGGTTAAGTTCCTTACTCTGAACCCAGATAGTTGGCCCGTCTTGCCCTTGGAAGGAGCTACAAATATATTTCCTCCCCCCCCTTTCAGTTTGTGTGTTGGAGAGATGTATTGCTTCCTTTTCGACGTTGCACCCGAGAGGAGTCAATTTTTCTCCCTATCCGTGTCCCTGAAAAGAAAAAAGGATAAAGGGAACGATTTCGTTACCCAGTCGCTAGCCTCGGCCCGAGTGGTTTAAAGTCTTGGGACCTAGGACAAACTTTTTTTTTTTGTGTTTTTTTGGGTGGGACCCAATGAGACCCCCGAGTTCTTCTCCAACCTAGCCACGGATGCCCCAACAAGAACCCCCCTGTTTTTGGACCTCACTGAGAAAGGCTTTTTGACCACTGGTCCCCTTGTTCTGGCTGCTTTGGATGCTGTTTCCCAATATACCTTTTTTCTTATTTCCCTGTTGGCTCACCGCAACTCCCATCTAGGCAGCAGGACTTCTCGATGACGCCGGTGCCTAGGTCCTGGCGTTAACGGAGAGTCGATCCTTTCCCCCTCCCAGGCAAGGTGTAGTCTTTCCCCCGGTCTCTTTCCCATCCGTCTATCAATCATCAGTACGGACCCACTTCCCATCGTGCTCTAAACGTGGCAGGGGCAGTTATTTGGAACTGCCAGTTAAACGGTATGGCCTGCCTGATGAGCTAGTACGAAAATTTTTGGATCTTTTTGCCGTTGAGTAACTTTTTTAGTGTTGAGTTGCAATTGCTTTTTTGGGGGGCACGCGACATTAGCTTCGATAGACTCCCCTGTTGATTTTTCATAGTCCCGACATGAGCGACGCCCTTTTTTTTCCCTTTTCTTCCTGAAGTGCCTTCGTAGCAGGTCTCCCGGTGTTTTTACGGTGGTTGTTTTAATGGTCGCCAAGTTAGACTTAAGCCCCCCCCCCTTTTCTTTCAATTTGATGCCCGGGGCCTTGCTGAGTTGTTTTGGTTCTTTCTTTTGAGACCCTCTTCAAACAAATGTGTTAAAGTCTGGTGTTATCTTTCGTAGCTCCGATGTTCTGTTCAGTTAAGAGTACTCTTTCTTATTTGCCCACGTCAGCGTGCCGTTTCGGGGTGGGTGAGTTGAGGAACCGCGGCTTTTGACTCACGCTCAGAATCACGGTTTTTTGTCAGAAGGCAATTTGAGTTTACCCTGTGGTCTCCGTTTGTTTATTTTTGGCCCCGCGCCCCCCAATCTTTTGAACCTTGCTCGGTTCGGTTGGCTGTCTTTTCTTTCCCGTATCGGCCTTTGCCCGTTTAGTGCAACCTGGGAGCTTTTTTACCACTTAGTTACTCTAGCCCAGCTTTCCCCCGTGGAACCGTCGGCCCACGGTGTTCGGTCAGCGTTTTTTTTTTTTTTTGCCCAAATCAAAAAATGAAGCGTAAGAACCCTCTAGCCCCAGAGATGTTTCTGTGCCAGATGAAGGAGGGCCTGATCGGTCTTCGTCCGTTGTCAGGACAGTTGGTAGAGTCCCTTTAAGGACGGTCAGCTCTTCTTGGCACCTTTCCCACTTGGGCTTCGCCTTGCAATGACCACACGACGGTTCGTCCTTCGGAGGACTGTTGGAAAGACCGAGTTAGAGCAACAAATTGGGACCTTCCCCCGGTTCGACCTTTTATAGGGGTCTTCCCAGGCTCCAGACTCAGGGAAGAGTTGGCGTTCGGAAAACCCTTCTTTTTCTCGGCACGGACACCCGCAGGCAAAACTTTTCGGCGGGTTACGACTTGTGTTTGGGCTACACCGTTTTCAGTCTTTAGCGAGACGTAGATCGCCCCAGAGATTTTTTTTTCTCCTTAAGGACCTCTGGTTTGACGCCCTCGCTCCGGGTTGGAAGCCCTCGTATTGTCTCCTTCCCTTGTTCTCCTTCCTCGCACCTCTCCTTTACGGGTGTCAGTGGAAAGCGCTTAGACAAGTGAGTAGATTTGTTAGGATGGGTTCCAGCCCACCCCCTTTTAGGTCACTTGACCCTTCTCCCCTGCCGGTGTCTAGCTCCCCTTTGCCGCGTTTCCATGATAGAGGACGCGTGGGCTCGGTTCTTTTTTTCTTCTGCCCTTTGTCAGATGTTTCTCCATACCTCAGACTCCAATTTGGAGTTTGAGAGGGATTCTACCAACCCCCATGAGACCGGACCTCTCTCTCCATGTCTAACTCCCAAGTGACGGATCTGCGGAACAGATGTTAGTTCTGCAATGTTTTCCGCCCCCCCCCTCAGATTTCGTTTCCCGTTACCTTCCCTCTTTTTGGTCGGTTTTGAACCCCGCTTTTCCGGCGTCACGTGGAAAGGTTTTGCGGGACCTTTTTCTTTACAAGCTTTTCCTAGATCGTGCTCGACCACTGGCCGACCGACTCTGGCCAAAGATACGTAACCCCGTCCTTTTTTGATATCTCCAACAGGCCCTGCTCCCCCGCTCAATTCGTTCTCCCTTTCCGTTCCCAACCCGTGCGTCGACGGGGGCACCGACTCGGGCGTTGCTCTACGAGATGGGCAGTTACTGTTTGAAGGTGAGACGTTTCCCCCCTCTGATTTTTTCCAACGACTCCATACGGAGGGAAGGGCTGTCGGTGTTTGCTTTCCCCTCGCGAGCGTAGAGTGTAGATCATTTAAGCACCCCTCTTTTCCTCCGACCCACTTTGATCCCTCCCCCCCATTTTTTTTTTTTTTTCGTCCCCTTTTTATTTTTATGTTTGTGCGCGGACCAATTGGCAGTTTTATTGTTCTTCTTCTACCAATACACACTTACCCGGCCTCTGATTACGAGATCCCGCATGGATGACCGTCCGGACCAGCGTGTACCCTCTTTTATACGCCTCCGGTTATTTCTTTTCTCCTGGTTCACACTTTCTCTTACAACTTTGTCGAAAAGGACAAC
>Ga0179593_1453843_pt1 | contig 15858 bp, 12 predicted proteins | sample CZODoug2_1_08_16_FD_185931 | JGI IMG/M metagenome (GOLD analysis project Ga0179593, IMG submission 185931) | Vadose zone soil fungal communities from Angelo Coast Range Reserve, California, USA - CZODoug2_1_08_16fungal (PacBio error correction) | ecosystem: Environmental > Terrestrial > Soil >... | reverse complement strand
CGCCTCCCCCGTGAACTTGGTCCCTAGACCGTATGCAGTCTCTTTTTTCTTCCCTCTTTCCCCTCCCCTCTCCTACCAAGTCCTGGGAAAGGTCTTTATGAAGATAAACGCTTGTCCCTTTCTCTTTCCAGAAGTCCGTGATCTGTTTTCAGTTTCCCCCTGAAGTCGCTCCGGTTTTTTTCACCTTGCCTAAATCCTGTGGCCCTCTAATTGCCGGCCTTTTTCGTGTCAAACCGGCCCCTCCGTAAAACGTTGTTCCCCCTTGACCGTGGCAGAGGCTTACCTTTGTTTCAGTTGCACTTTTTTCCTTTCGGTTTTAAAGAACTGGACCGCTCTTGGGTAAGGTTATCCAGACCTTTTTCCCCCCCAAAGCCCGTGTTTAGATGAATCGCGAATGATGTTTCTATGGTCCTTCTCCCCCCCCAAGACTTTTTTGCACAACGCTCGTCGGTCTCCTCTCCATAGTCAAGATGACACGTTTTTTGACTTCAGGGAACACGACGTCCTATCATCACCAGGCATGTAGAGTTGATGTCCTTCTCCCACCCCCCCCTTTCTATAAGCCCCGTCCCCCATGACCCTTTCCCCTTCCCCACGTTACGCTTTCTTCCCCCCCACCCCCTTTGTCTTCCCTCCCCGGTTTTCTTTTTACGATGGGATCCTACACCCTTCACGGTCGTCGCGTTTTCCCAGCAGGGCATCGGTTTTCCTTTCGCTTTTTGCTATCCTCCCCTTTTTTCAATGATGATCCCTCCCCAGATGGCGTTTTTTTTCTATTGACAGTTCCGCATTCGAGCCACCACGTCCCCGGCATCTCCACGAGTATGGGTCTTGCTGCCCCGCAGATCCTGTTACCATTGCCCCAGACCCTCCCCTAGAGAGTTTCCTTGCCTTTTCTGTTAAAGAAAAGTCTTTTCCGCGCCCCTCCAAGCGTGTCGTCTTTTAGGCGTATAGTTTTTCCCCGGTCCCATTCACCCGACCCTCTTGACGTACGGGTATTCACACTGGTCCTTGCCGTCATTTTTTTTCGTAAGCCTAAGTTTTGTCCCCTCCCCCCTTTCTTTTCAATTTTATCCCATTATGAGAAGGACAGTTTTTTTTGAGAGAACGGGAGTTTCCGAGTCGTAGACCGCTTGAATCTTTTTGCTCCCCTGCCCGCCGCACCAATGCGAGTCCAATTCTTCCCCCACCTTTTCCCTTCTTGCTTTTTTCCCTCTGTCCTTCCGTTTAAATCCTTCTCTTGCTCTTTTGCTGGAGGTGGTGCCGGTCCCCCTCACAAGAAAAGATCGTTGCCCGCGCCGTGTGACTTTTCTCCACCGGACCTTCCTTGATAAATGCTGCTTCTTTTTACACATTTTTTCCCCTTTTCGGGAGATCGGTCGTTTTGCTTACGTTGGTCTTGGAATAGTCCTCCCGCAGATTTTTGCCCTTTGGACCAGCCCCGGAGGAATTGCCTTTCTTCCCCCCCCCCATTTTCCTGACTGCACCTGTTTTTCCCCCCTTCTTTTTCTCCCTCCTGTGACAGACGACTCCCCCCGGTCTGATTTGATGCGCCGGCATTTTCCGCTGTTATGCCTGCCCTTCCCCTCGCTGCACCCGTCGGAGGACTTTTGAGCAGCCGCTTATTGTTCTCCCCCCCCCCCCCCCCCCCCCCCCCCACCATGTCACCTTTCCTAATCCCTGGGAAAGGTTTGTGTCGCCGCCGTAACCTGGGACGGCCCTCGGGTTTTAGTCCTCCCCCTCCCGGTGGTTCCGAGAACATATTTCCGCCGCTGTTTACAGATTTGGTTGGACCCCTGCTCTGATAGTTGACTCCAAGACTTGTTCTGTCCCCCCCTCTTCTTGCTGGCGTTGTGTGGTAGTCCAGCCCCTTGCGAATGCGACGTCCCCGCCCGCGGTTTAATGACGTAGTCCGTGGTCGTTTCGGTTTCAGCCCAACCCATGCTTTTCCCCCCGTTTTCCCCAAAAAAAGAAACCTTTGCCACCCGGGCCGGCGTTTTCTGCCTTTATGCCGCTACAGCGAGATTGCCTTTCTGCTTCGCGGTTTTTTTTCGTTGTCTTCAAGATCACTTACGCTCCCCTTTCCTCGTTGCGACATGTGTTTAAATCGCGTACTGAGGCTTTCGCGCTTCTTTCAAAACGAGCGTTCCGGTGGGAGAGCAACCCCTTTTCCTGACCCCCTCTTTTCTTCACTTTAGTCTCTTTCCCCTCTTTTGGTCCTGAGGGGACCCTTTTTTCCCCCGGACTGCCTGAGTTCTCCCCTTCTGTTGCCCCACTCCAGCCACTGAAGTAGTTCCGGTGTTGGCCGTTCTCCCTGAGTTACAGCCCACGGTTTCTTCCCCCCCTTGTCGTTCCCCCCCCTAGCCTTAAACCAGTCTCCGCGCGTTCCGACGACCGTGCTGCTGACTTTTTTCTCCCACTCAAGAAGGACTCTCGTCGTTCTCCCCACCGCATTCGCAGCGGCCTTCCCAATAGACGGAACATAGGTATCCCCGCTTTTGATAGCTTGTGTCCTGCTGCGTCTTTTTTTCGGACTTATTTTTCGTCAGTCGGTCACCATCGCTCCTCTCACATGGAGCTTTCTTCCCCAGGCTGATGATCGCATTGGCGAAGATCCCTCTTATTGGCCTCAGCAATCCCGTTTTTTTTTTTGTTGCCACTTTATCTTAGTAGACAACTCCTCCTCCTCCTGCAACGGAGAATCCCTGGCGACCAGAAGGTTCTCTTCTCAAGTCTGGTGACCATTTTGAGCAGGCTACCAGGAATTCTTATCTTGCAAGAGATTAAACCCCCTTTCCTTTTCCTCCTTCCTTTTCGCCGTCTTCTCTTCTTCGTCCTCTGAGAATGATGTTCCCCACCGGCTTCTACTCGTTTTTTTTGAGACGGCATCCATCCTCCCTTTTCGGCCAGCTCCCCCCCCCTTTTTTCTACTTTTTTGAAGATTCCCTCCGGCTCTCTCTCCCTTCATCTTCCTATCATCTTTTTTTCTTTCTATTCTTTACGCCACGACCCGGGCCCGACTGCAGTTTTTTCCCCCCCGTCTCCTCCTCTTCCTTCCAACCAAAGGCGAATCCTTTGAGGATGGGGACATCCGTCTTTTTCCCTTTTTCTGGGAGGGCGGAACAGACCTAGTTTCCTTTACTCCCCCATGCCTTTACCGTTCTCTCCCAACTCTTTTTCGGAAAAGACGTCGCTACTACGTCCTCATTTTTCACAATGTCGCAACGTTTAAGCGAAGTGCTCTTCTACTATTTTCCCACGTGAGAAGACTTCCCCCCCCCCCCCCCTCCGCTTTATGTTGCTTCTTGCGGGACATTGAGACCTTCTAGTAAATTGGATTTTTTTTAGGTGTGTTGTTTCCAACGGCTTTTAGTAAAGGTTGGGTTTTTTACCCCCCCCCATCCCTCGACGACTTCACTATCTACTGTTCCCCCCCCCTGCCGCTGGAGGGGCCTCGCCGGGTCTTCAGCGTTTTTACGCCCACCAAAAAAAACTCCCCCTTTCCCCTTTTTGGCCCGGCACTCTTCTTTGACTTTCTTTCCTTTCTCAGTGGGAACCCACCAGACCTTGTCCTCTTCCCCCCCCTCAAGTATATTTTTCCCCCCCTTTCTCGAAACAGGCTTTCAGGAAGTACACCTTCTTTTCCTGAACGTATGGGGCCGTCGACCCAACCCCGACTCCCCAGATTTCCCAACTGGAACCCGCGGCTTCCCCCTGCCTCCAGACGTTTTCAGCCTCTGATGTTTCTTGCTGACCCAGCATTCACCATGACAGGAGTCACCTTCCCTCCTCTCCTTTTCTTTTTTTCTTTTTTTTTTTTTTTTTTTTAGGCCCCCCCACCGATATTTGACTCTCCCCCTTTTTTAGACGCATCTCGCCGGGTTTTTGTAAATTCCCTTCCTCAGGTTTGCCCGGGTCCCAACCTCGTAGTGATAGGCTGCCCAAGACCCCCCCCCTTCATTCCCACGCCCCCGCATACCCCCCACCGTGTGATCCTGTGTCAACATATACTCAACGTGCCCTCAATTCGGTGCCTTTCTGCCCCTCTACACCGGCGTTTCTCTTGAAAAGCCACTTCCAGTGTGTATTTTTACTCCCCCCCACGCCACATCATATCACGGCTTCCCTTTCCATCCGAGTCCCCGCCCCGCGTGTCACGCCCCTCGGGGGCCTTCAATTTTTTATACGGCCCTTTTATTGGTCTTGCTTTCCCTGCCCCGAATGAAAGAGTTTTTACTCCCTAGGAGTCAGTGAAAATCACCTTTTCTATCAGCCCTTTTGACACCGCTGGGATTCTACTTGTTAGCAATCCCCCTAAATTTTTATTTCAAGGCAAAGTTGGCCGATGCCTGAAGTCATGACTGAAACTGTACCCCTTGTCTTACATTGTACGTCCCCCCAATATGGGCCTTCTGGTTACTTTCCTGCCCCCCTCCTCACCTTCCATAACCTACCTGCGAAGACCCTTTGCGGATGGGGTTTCGGGGGTGACTTTCATTTTTTTGGATTTCCCCTCCAAGATGTTCCTTTACTCTTGACAAAACCACACGCTGATCGGCGGTTCTTGTCGCACTTACCCCCCCCTAGATTTTGCGGTTTTCCCTTTCCGCGACACATACGTGGAAGATCATTTTCACTTGGTGTACCTATAATGTCGGCGGACTACCTCAGTCCCGACCCCCCCCCTTTCTTTTTTTCGCTATAAAGGGTCTTTTCTTTGATCTTTAACGGAGAATGGACTCCCAGATGACATGCTGTTCAAAGCTGACGACCGTTTCTTGGATCCGCTGATCCGTTAACGGTTTTTTGCCGACCTACCTGTGGTGGGTGCTTTTCTTTCCTGGGCTTTGGAAGCCGCCTTTATTGCTTCTTCTTCAAATGGGGTGGTTCCCTTCATTAAATCATTCCAGCCTTGCACGGGGTTTCCCCCACCTTTATGTGATTCCCTTGCCCCCCTCTTTATCGTTAGCTTACGTTCCCTGGGAAAGACTGCCGATCCCTTTTGACCTCTTGTGTCCGAATTGCCCCCTGGGATCGAACTTCAATTCGACGATCAGCTACCCCTTTGGAAAGGGCTGTCTTCCATAACCCCTCCCCCGCCTTCCTTCCGTCACCAATTGGCACCCCCCGGCGGCCAATCCGTTCCCCCCAAACTAATCCTCAGGAACATCTCCTGACAAAGTGGAGACGCTTTTCCTTGTTTGCTTTCCTTCCCTTCCTTGGTGTCCACTTTCCTTTCCTCCAGGGTGACACCGGCGAAGGTTTCCCCGGTTTGATAACTTCCTGACTTCTGAACGGACCTTCTGACCCTCTTATCTCCCAGGCCCTTTCCCCGTTAAGGTTCCTGAGCTTTTTCAGTTCGAACGGCAGCCCGTCGCGCTGTTTTCCGGTCTCTCTCCAAAAGAACTCCACCTCTTCGGAAGTTTTCTTACCCTCCTTCTCCCTCCTATGTGTTTTTTTCTGCTACTCTTCGCCTCCCCTAAAGAGTTATATTATTTGTGCGCATCATAGACCGTATGCATTCGTTTCGTAGACCTCGCCCAGTAACCCCACCTTAAATGGTTTCCGCTCTCCCGATTGTCAGAGCCTCCCCCCTGAATTTTCCCTCTATTCTACTTTTACAGCCGTCGCCGGCTGCGAACCCCCTCCCCGGTTCACTTCCTACCCTTTAGGTATTTGTCCACCCCAGGACAGAGTTTCCTACAGTTGTGTACCGGCCTTCCCGATATTCCGTTGTTGTTCGTGGCGGTGCCGTTTGATGTCCTCCAGGAGTTTTTACCTTTTCCTTTTTAGTGTTACCAATTTCTTCTCGTCGCTCTTTGTCTCCTTATCTTCTCCCAGCTTGACCCTCCTCGGCGAGTCTTGCAGGCACGTAAGATACGATGACCTTTTTTCCCTTTCACTGAAAACTTTTAGAGCGACGGCTCTTCTGGATTGGCTGTCCCTTCCCTCCCCATGGTCTGGACATTGCTTCCTTAGTCACCAAATCCCGAGCAAGTCGGCACCACCACCCGGCTTTGACCTTCCCCCCCCCCCTTTTTCTTGCCTCGTTTTTCTCTCCCATGAACTTTTAGTTTACCCCGAAGGGAATCGGTCTTTTTCCCCCTCCCTCAGTTGGATACGTCCATTGATTTAGTTAGTCAAACCCTATGTCTTTTAGTCTGTCGCCGAAGGGTATCCGGTTTTTCCCCAATTCAAAGGCTTGTCCCAAGTAGGTTTCAGCTCCCCTTGACGACGCCCTATGTGGTACTGGTAGTCAACCTCCGTAAGATCTGAGTTCGTTTTCTTTAGTCCCTTAACAAGGTTCGTGACAGAGTAACATCCAGCTTTTTTTGACCTTTTCTTCCTTCGAGTTTTTCCTGCAAGACCCTCCCCGATTTGAAGGCCCTTTACCACACAAACCCCCAAACAATGATTGCTAAATTTTCCCGTGCCAGCCTTCTTCGTCTGTCCCCCAGTTGTTCCAGCCAAAATTGATTGAAAGACATTCCTCCCCTTCTTTTTCAGGCAGGTGAAACGTTGCTGTTTCCTCCTCGTTCTTATTTTGACCGAGTGCACTTTTTTTGGAATTCCCCCCCCTTCCCACTCCGCACTGTCCGTTAGAAAATGGTCAGGGCCATTTTTTTTTCGTCGAGATTCTGCGGCTGAAGTCTCTTTTCCTATCCGTTGCTGGCTTGTTTTGCCCTTGTAACGAACCACCTACCTTCTTCGTTTCCCCTCCCCGCTTTTCTCTTGTCCTCACGGACCGGTCACCGTCGTAGAGAGGTTCCCCAACCACCACCAACCCTGCAAACCGTTTGATTTAGATCGGCGTTGAGGTGCTCTTGGTTATAGCCTACCCCCGCGAGTGGTTTCAGGGAAAGACACGTTTCTCCTTTGCCTGTACCCCACAACATTGTAGCTAATTCCTTACGTCTCGTCATATACCCTTTTTGCATAATTGACCTCTCTTTTTTCTTTTCCTCATTGAGATTGAGTTTTACAAATACTCGCTGCCCCCGGCCTTTCTGGCATGGTTTCGCAGAATTGGAGGTTTCCGCTTTCCCCTCTTGAATAATATTGAACTGTCTTGGTCTCGTTCATCCGGTTCCCCCCTGGACCTCCAGTGGGATGAATCACATCCGGGGTCTTTCCCCCCCCCCTTCTCCAATATTCCTTCAAAGCTTTGTAGGCCCCGCGAGTTAATAAGGAATCAACCTTACTTTGTTATTCCCCCTGTCTTTCTGCTTTTTGTTTCGGATCCCTAGTATACTCTTACGCCCGCCGCGGTGACTTTTTTTAGCCCCGGAATTCTTTTTCTGATTGAGGTTTGTTCTTCCCCCCAAATGGAATCGGCCCTTTGGAAAAAAATAACCTTTTTTCAACTCCGGCCGGTTTCCTTCAAAGGAATACTTCCGAGCTATTACAGGTTTCGCAGGATGTCGTTTTTCGTGTTCCCGAGACTCGATTTCGCTCTTGACCTCCTTTTTCAATAGAGCCCGGAGTGGATGCATTGAGAAACCTCCCATGAGTTTTTTTTTATCCCTTAACCGAAGTTTCCTATTTTCTCTGTAAGAGGCTTGCGTTTTTTCGATGGGTTCTGCTCCCCTCCCTTGGATGATGAGTTAGACGGTTTGTTTGGCCAACCCTTTAAAGACCTTCGGCCCCTTTTTTTAGGCCGCTACTTCCTAACCTCGATTATTTCGGTTTTTTTTCAGATCTTCCCCACAGTCTCCGAGATGTACCGACGTTTTTGCTGATCCCCTTATCAAAGCTTTTTCCTTCGACTCCTTTTATGCCCAGCATTCGTAGTTCCCTGCTACCTCGCTTCCTCCTTCTTCACCGCAGGGGGGGAGAGTAACCCCCCGTCATAACAAACACAACCCCCCCCCTAACAAAGCCCCCCCCCCCCAGAACCAAAAAACCCCCCCACCCCCCCCCTCCACAAAAAAAAAAAAAAACCTACCCAAACACCGAACCCGGACCCCCCCCCACGCCCCCTCTTCTACACCCCACAACCCCACACCCAAACACAGCCCCCCACCAACCCAAACCCCTAAAAACAAAAGCCAATAACTAACAAAACCCCAACCCCAACCCAACAATCCCCCCCAAACCCCCCACCCCCACCAACAAACCTTGTGTTTTTTTTTGATCGTTTCCTGGTATTTGTTCTAGGGCGCCCCACTCTTTTTACCATGTCTACTCTCAATGCGTCTTTCGGCTCCAGGATGTATTCTCTTTCTTTTTTCGTGAAGTCTCTTTTTCCTATCCGCCTCTGTGTTGATTTTCCATGATCCCCCCCATTCTTATTCACCCTCCTTTCGCATCCCGTCCCGCCCCCTTTTGATTGTCGCCCCCGTCGGATGGGGAGATTTCTCCAGAGACGGCCCACTCCCCCCCTTTACTCCTCATTTCCACAGCCCCACACTGAGTGCGCACTATTTCAGCCGTCCCTTTCGGCCGCTGCTTTCATTTGAATAACGGCCTTTTTCGACATCAGGCTTCTGATTGCAGCTTCCTCACTTTAGTAGGAGCTCGTCTAATTTTTAACCGTCTGACGAAGATTCTTTCCTCTTTCTGCCGATTTCTACTCTTCCGGCCAAAACAGGCGCCTACTAGTCTTCTGGCCCTCGTAAACTTCAGTACAGTTCAGTTGGACTTTTTGCCTCGAGAGTTGACCCCTCATTTCCCTCCCCCCTTTTTTCCTTTGGATAACCACTAGTATAAGTTTTTCTACCCTCTTCTCGACATCCTTCCCTCGATTGCACCATTCGGCAAATCGAAGAGAGACGTCCTTCCTTTCCCTCCCACACATTTTGCCCCCTGCTTTTCTCTCCCATAAGTAGTTCGGGTTCCTGTTCTTTCTTTTCCATTTTACTGTTCTATCTGGTTGTCCCAAGGTTCCCCCTCTTACATTTTTTTTTTTCGCCAAACTTCCCTCTCCCGACGCCCTCTTTGTCATTTCGGACGTTGCGGGTTTATTTTCATTCGCGTCGTCCTGCGGCGGACCACACCAACCCTCTCCCCTTCCCCAATGGGGCACCCGTTGCGTGAGTTTATTCGAGGGTCCCCGACAATTTATATTACTCCATCCGCTTCGTCTTCAATCTGCTCTTCATTTTTATTTTAGGACCGACCCGTCGGTCCCTCACCGGATGGCGTCTATGACCCTCCTTTCCGTTGAATCCAAGATGTTTCCCTTTTTTAAAGACGCGTGATGTTCCCCCCATGCGCCCGTTTTCCATTTCTTTTGAGGCTCCCAAGCCCCTTAAGGCTCCCGACTAACTTTCATTCTTCTTTTTCCCCCGCCTCTTTTTTTACCTATCCCCCCCCCTTGTTTTTCCCTCTTTGCTTTCTGCACTTTTTTTCTTAAGCACCCCTCAGGTGTTTGTCCCAACCCTTTCTCTTGGTAGCTATGCCACTGCCCAACGTATCCCACGACGATATCCAATTCCCCACTTTTTCTTCCTGGTTCACCCTTTCTCCTTTCCGACGTCCCTGAATTTTTGGTTTTCTGTCACAAGCTCACCGTCGTTTTCGTGGAAACACCATTTCTGGATTTCCAGTCCCCCCCAGAAAATTTCCAAGTATCAGATGCTTTTTTTCACGGCCTTTCAGTCCAATCTCTCTTGTCCTCTCTGTGGGGTCCATTTTCTACGGTAATGAGGATTTTTACGGTCATTTGCACCGATTGCCCCTCTGTCTCCCCTTGTGGAGCCCCCTCACCTTTCTCCTCAGCCTCCTCTACGCCATTCTCGACTTTGTCCCACAGGGTCACACCCTCATTTCCTTTTTTTCCCAACGTGGATTTGACGCCGATGACCCAGGAACCCCTGTGTTCTTCCCCTGTTAAGTCACTATTTTAGGTTTTGTTTACCGGACCTCGGACGGCAAACTACCCCGTCTGATCCCAAAGCCTGAGTGTTTTTTTTTCTTGTTTTTGTTTTGGGCACCTCCCACCACTGTTCAGATGTTGTAACCCGACCGGCCCAAATACACTTCTCTCTGACGTGTTCTTGTCCTCCGACCCCCAGATGATCGGGGCGCAGGGTTCGTTTTGCCACTACTTATTTTTTTCGATGACTTTGTGATGGTGACCCGTTCCATGTCTTTTCGCCGGACCAACCTTTCCTCCCCATCTGGGTTTCCCTCTCCTCAATGTTGGACCGGATCTACCGGCGTTGAGTTTTTCATCCCGATGAACTGTGTTTTCAACAACGCGCTTGACGGTCCTTGATATCCGCTTCCCCAAGAAAGGTTGGGCCCCTCCCTGACTTTGGTGGTTACCGAGCTGGTTGGATTTGCTTTAGTTTCTCTTGCCTTTCTTCTCAAATGGGTGATTGCTGAGAAGTCCACTCCCAGAATCCAGGTTTGGGTTCTCTCCTAATTATTTTCAGGAAAGGCACAGCCGTACTCTCCGTTTACGTGACGGGCCAAGCCCGCCTTTATGAGGTTTTTTTGTGACCGAGGGTTAGCATCGCTCTTTCTAGACCCTCAATTCGATTCTCACGTGGGAAACGTGCTTTTTCGCCTCCCCTGAACGCGGCTTCCCGGTTGACCATCCACGGCCTTTCAAAGACACCCCCTTCTTTTACAGAGGAAACAAGTTTTTTTAACCCCTTGTCTTCCCGGCTGTGGTTTCCCCCCTCTCTTCCCTTTACAATTTTTTTTTGTACAGGTCGTGTTAGGACCCTTTTGACACCTTCTCGACGGCTGGTTGTTTTTACCCTGTGATAAGATCACCAATCTTTGCAGGCTTGACCTTTCCTTAAGGCCCCCTGGCCGTTCCGGTTTAGCGTTGTTTCTTGCGAATTACCTGCCTCCTTCTGCATCCGGTACTATGATTCCCCCTTTTATCACGCGGCTTCCGGAGAACCTCTTTTTCTTTATCCCTCAATGGTTGTGTTGCTGAGAGCATTCGCCGTCCCCTTTTTTTTCTTTTGATATTAGTGGTTGGTGCTACATATATCTCTGCCGCGCGGTGTGTCGCGCCCCGTCATTGACCTTCAATGGACCGGTTTAGTTCTCCAGTGTCAGAGCAGTGACAAGCCCCTTCATTTATTAGGATCCCGGTTTCCCCGCAAGTCTGCTAAGGGTCCACCTGACTCTACCTACTTTGTCACAAATCCCCGCCATTGAGTCAGGTGTCCAACGGTCACCTCAGAGTAAGTTAACTTTTTTCCCCCTTCATTTTCAGTCTTTACGTTGTGGGCTGCGTGCCTTTTTTGACTGTGTGTGTGTGATTTTTTTTCCAGCCGGCCGAGTTCAGGGTAAAGTGCTACAGAAAGTTTCTCCCCCCCCCCCAAGCTTTCTTTTGCTTTCTTCTAATGAATTTTTCGATAAAAGGCTCTGATCTCTTTTTCTGCCAATTTTTTCTTTTTTTTTTTTTTTTTTTTGCATTTTTTTAAGTGAAATGGCCAATTCTCCTAACCGATTGCAGTCGGTGATTTAGGAACACGCTTCTTCGACTACCGTTCATTAGTTATGTCATTCTTCCCTACCCATTTTTCCATCCGCAAGGACTTAGGATTCCCCCCAAAGCACCTATCTTCCCTACCACCCGGTTGTCTTTAAGCACCCGTTGTTACAGCCGGATCTCCCACCTTCGGTCTTCGTTGAAAAGAAGGTCCCTTTTCTTTTCCCTTAAGCCGTTGAGATAAGAAGTCCACTTGATGAGCAATTTTTCTTATTTTAGTAAGTCCGCCTAATTCTCGTTTCACCCGTCCACGGACTTTTAAAGGACTCGTTTGCTTAAATTTGCTCAGCCATCTTTTCGAGCCCGTTCGTCAGCTTTTGTGTCGTTCTTCGTTTTCCAGTTTTTTGTATTCCTGACCTCCCCCATACCCGAGTTCTTTCTCTTTTATTCAGTCTTTCTCTCGTTTTCCATGAACAGGACATTATTTAGGAAGTGAGAACCTTTGGGTCGTGCAGTTGTCCTTCGGCGCCCCAGCGCAATTTAAATCCCCACGTTTCTTAAATTGAAACCCTGATCTCCGTCTCTTTTCTTCTTCGCGCATTTTATTTCTTTCGAAGCTTCTCCTTTACCGCGTTTATCGTTGTCCTTTGACCGTCACCTTATCACTCCGAGAATTTGCATGAAACCCCCTTCTCTGACACGCGAGATTTGTCTTTGCGTATCATGCTAGATGTTTGGTCTGGACGGTGGGCCCCGTTAAACCAGTAACTTTTCGTTTCCAACGCTGAGTTGAATCCCGGCACCTTGGAATACTCCTTCCTTCACGCGATGGGCACCACCCGGTGATGATCGGTTGATCGCGTTTAATTTGAATTAGAAACCATCCCCACGTATTTTTGGCCTGGACAGCCCCCTTTTGCCGTACGTATACCAACCCCCTTGTCTAAGCCCTTGTTGTGGTCCGTACCAAACCCTTCTGCCTAGGTTTTCCCTAATCATTCTTGAGCTTCTGGAGTCGCCTCATTTCCTGCTTTCGCCGCCCATTTCGCGCTGACAACGGAACTTCTTTCCTTTTGAGAAGCGCGTTTGTTCCGTGGAAGAACTCCTATTCTTGGTCGCGCCGCCGCATTTGCCTTGACGCCGTTTTCTGCCCCATCCGGTATTGAACATTTCTTTCCCCCTCTCTTCAGAACTTGGTCCGCCCCTGCCAGGAAACCCGAACACCTAGGTTTTGACCCCTTGTAGGGCGGAGGGGTTGGAGAAGCCCCTTCTTCTTTTTAGGACCGAATTCCGAAGGACCTTTGACTCTTTCAGTAGTCTGCTTCTTTTTTTTCACGCCCAACCACATTTCTCCTTCCCCTTTGTCCCAACACCCCCCCCCCCTTTAACTCGGCCGGAGCCAATGACCCCCCCTTCCCTCCCCCGAAAGAGATGAGTGCCTTTCTCGCAGAGCTGTGTCTTTTTTGAATTCCCTTTTTTGCTTTTTTGATTTTTTCATGTTGGCAACGCGCGGTGCTCCGCTCGCTCTTTTAACTGCTCTCTTTTTGGATTTCCCCCTGTAAAGACCTCATTGTAGAGCTTTAAGAGGTCGCCTGTTGATGGTCTGGCCATACCAGGACTGCTGGATTTCGCGGCTTGTACAAACCCCCCGCATCCTTTTTTTTTTTGCTGTCCTTATCCGATCGGAAGGAAACTCCCTTTTATTTCTTTTTCGTGGGACACCGATGAATGCTCCGTACGACTACAATGTGCTGACCGAGCTGGTGGAATTTCCTTCTTTCTCCGGTTGATGCCCACATTCGCCGCTTCCCGAGCAATAGACGGCTCATAGTTCTGACCGAAGTGTTTTTATTTTTTTCCCCCCCTGTCATGATTCCCTGTGGATGCCGGTCTTTTTCCACCGAGGCACATTGCGATCATTGGGCAGTTCTGCCGCATGCTGCTGATCGCATTTTGAGAAGACCTTTTTCTTTTTTTTCCTTCTCCTCCTTGTTTTTTTAGGCGTTTCCCCAAGCGATCATCCTCCTTCTGCCGGGCTCTTGTGATCTTCGAGATTTCCCCCATTTCCACGCTACGGTCTCCAAGGTCCCTTCTCAGTGCACACTCATAACCCATTTTTTACATGTCCAATTCTATTTCTCTCCAGCTTCGGTTATGCTTTGCCACGTTTCGCATACCCCATTCTTAGTGCTCGCGGCGGCGCAGTCAGTTTTTTTCAGACCCCCATGTTTCGTTAGGAGATAGGAGACTTTGCTTACCCCGACAGCCGTTTTAATTGGACGCGTCTTTTTCTTGAAGCTCCGAGTATGTCCTTGCCCCACCACGGCTGACTACTTTGTGCTGGCTGGTCACAGTGTGCCCTCTTTTAACTCGGTCCGGGGAGTTAGATACCCTCTCCCCTAGAAATCTTCTCTACAATGCTTCGGGGACCGGCTCCCCATCCGATCTTTTTACGCTCCTTACTTCGGATTGCCCACAATTTTTCGTCCGATAAGATGAAGTTCATTCTTCTCATAAACCGTCTATCGGCTTTTTACCGTCCCCAATCTCGCTTGTTGCGCGGGTAGTGCGCCTTTTCGAGATTGCCACCTTTCTTTTGTTTGTCCAAAGGTTTGCGGTTCAATGTTGGGGTTTCCAACCTCAACATTCAGAACGACGGCAACCCCGCATCTTCCTGTTTCCCTTCGGCCGGGCGGTTTTCGAGTGAGCTTCGTTCCCCTTTACACAAACAAACCTACCTGCCCGACAATGGCTTGCAAGCGGTCGTGAGTCTATTCCGCGGGCCGACCACGCTTAAATCGCTTGAACTCGTTTTTCCCTCGCCCCCCCTTATTTGTTATGAAGACCGACACTCCGTTAACACGTTGGCGCGACCACTACCCTTATGCCCCCCCCCAGAGTTTCCAAGGTACATTTTCCTCCCTGATGATACAAAGCATCCGCTTGCAGCGCGGCGTGCTGACAAGCAGGTTAACCTTTGGGAAAAGACCCCAGGACGAGCTTGCCCTTTACCTGGGCAACGATAGGAGATGACTGGGGAGGTCCCGGCACGGCTTCGCCCAGGCGGGGTTCCTGCACGCGTCTGGCTTCTGGCCAAATCGGTAGGAGAGGCACAACCAAAAGGAAGCCCACCCTACCCTCTCCCGCAAACATTGAGCACTTTTTGGACCCTTCGTAGGAGCCCAACTGACGGTCCGGTTTTTATTTAACCGGTTTTTGCGGGCACCGTAGGTTGGCGTACCGGTCACTCCATAGCCCCCCCCTCCTTCTCCTGATTTCAACGGATTCCGCGTTACACCTTTTGCGTTCCGCGCTGGTTTGGCCTTCCCTTGTATACGTCCCCGTGGCGTCGGTTTCAGGTCATGCACGCTACTTGTGCACGGCGTCTAACTGAGCGTCGCACTGACTTCACCGTCTCTAAGCGTGAAAAAATCTGAGATGAAGCTTTTTTTGCCCTTAACCCGCCACTTTGGCGGCACCGTTTCGGACGCCGTCGACCCACGGAAACAGGTGACCCAGTGCTTTCACTTTTTCTTTCTTGTTGGTATTACGGACACCACTGCCGAAACGTTTGCATTCGCCCCTGTCTCTGTGGGCGTTGGGTGGACGACACGATGTCGGGAACGAAGCAAATACCCCGCTTTTTCTTCCCGGTTCCTTTAGGGCGAACCAGTTTATAGGCGGGTTGCATCTCACACCTATTCGTTTTTTCCGATGAATGGGTTCACTTTTTGTGAACGCGAATTTCCAGGAGCCTGGCTACACTCCGCTTGTTTCGCGACCCGGGACTCGGGATATAACTTTTTCTCAGGCCCAGATTTCTTTTTTCAAAGAGCCTCCCCCTTTTCCTGGCTCTTTAGATGATCCTACCGGGTTTTGCTTGTTTCCCGCCTGGCGTGAGGGATGGGTTTGGCCGCCGCAGGGATGCTCTTCTATCAATTTGTCTTTTGAAGAACAGGACTCCTTCCGCCATGCCTGGTGTTGACACTTCGTTCTGACGGCCTGACGGTCACGGTCAGCTACGTCTTTAGAAAGCCTATCGGTTGTTGCACGCTGTTTTTTGGCGAGCTCCTGCTATCTGACCACATCACCGCGCAGCCCCACGGTGGAATTTTTAGACCCCTTCCCCTTTCACTCTTCCTTGGTGACCATCCCCCGGCCAGGTCAACCGACAAACCATTCATCGTCAAAACATGAAGTTGAACCCACACTTGCTGTCCACTTCCATTTGGTCGGTTCACACGTCCCTTCATGGCGTCGGTGTTCCGTTCGTGGTCGGCCCACCTTTTTCCAAAGTGGAGAAGGTTCTTGTGACCTTTGACCGATCAGGAACTTCTTTTCACTTCTTCGACACTTCTGGATCCGTCTGGACCATCTTGTCATGAGCGGGGTCTCGTATTCCTTCACCGAAGCATATGCTGCTCTATGATTTTAAGTCAATAACCGCTGATGTCCATGGA
>Ga0179593_1411813_pt1 | contig 15858 bp, 16 predicted proteins | sample CZODoug2_1_08_16_FD_185931 | JGI IMG/M metagenome (GOLD analysis project Ga0179593, IMG submission 185931) | Vadose zone soil fungal communities from Angelo Coast Range Reserve, California, USA - CZODoug2_1_08_16fungal (PacBio error correction) | ecosystem: Environmental > Terrestrial > Soil >... | reverse complement strand
CATCGGATGATTAACATTGTTCTCCCCTTGTGCACACAGAAGCCGACCGTTATCCTGATCCCTAGTTCCCCGTGTCACACTTTTTTGGAATTTGCACTCCTTTCGTCTCTTAACCTTTCTCGTCAGCGCCTATGTGCTGTCTTCTCGCCCCCTATAGTATTTTCCCGCTCCCCCGCCCTGTTTGTCCAGGACTATCTACATCTTCGAGCCGCCCTTTCACTTTCCCCCTTCCTCATCCTCTCAGGCTTCATTTAAATTTCCCTCCTCCTCCGAGAGGTGCACCCCATTTGTTCCGGTTTTGCCTCCCTCACGTTTCCGGCCAGCCATTTCTCTTGCTGCTCCCTTTTTCGTTCTCCTCTCCGGCCTGGCGTGATAACTTTTTCTCTCCCAGGTTCCTAAGAGCCCCGGAATCCCTTTAGACATGAATCCTCGATAATTTGCCTTCCGATTCCTTTCGGGTTATCTTAGTACGATCGGCATTCACTCGTATCCCGATTCTTTTGGTTCCTTTACAATCAGGCCCCCGGATCGGAGGCCTAAATTCACGGTTCCGCGATGCAAATCTTTAACGTCCCCGTGCCTCTTGGTGAGGTGGAAACCCTGTTTTGTCCCTTCGGCGCTCAAACCCTCTCGTGAAGACTGACCGTTCCTGCTTTTGTCCGTCGAGGTTTTGTCGTCACCCTCCCTGCCCTCCCGAGCAGACCACCCCATTGTCGTGACGTTGCATTTCTACCTTAGATGTGTCTTTCGTAGTTCGTTTTGGTCTCGGTTCCCTCTTGCACTCGGTTCCGATTTGCGACTAGAAAGGAGTAATGCTTCCGTGGGGATGCGTTCATTTTCACAGGGATTTTTGAATTCCCTCACTTCTCGCGACTTTTATGGGACTGATTAACTTTTTTGCCGCGTCTACCGCCGGCGTCCGACCCCGATGCACAATCCCTGCTTTGCCGCTTTCAGGTATGAATGCTTCCCTTGGGTTGACTCCCTTTTTATTGATGAAGTACCCAGCGTTTATGTGATTTTAGTTCCCGTTTCACGTTTAACTAGGGAGTACTAATGCTGGAAACTTGTACCTTCCGCTTCCTTCCTCACGTACACCAGTCAGTCTTTCTTTCTTGTTTCGCCGTGGCCAGGTGTTGGCCCCTCTCTACAGAAAGGAGGGGTTCGTTTCCTAACCCCTTAGTCATCGATCTTATTTTAGCCTTTGTGACCGATTATCCCGATCGTCCATCCAGACATGTAACGACCCTCTCTAAATGCCCCGGGTTCTTGTCTTACAGGAACTTCTATCTCTATAATCCCGGTGATATTCGCAGCTCATACTCCGGATCTGTTTTTGTGGCAGTATGCGAGCCGCTTGCATGTTGCCTGTAAGTCCTCCCACTTTCCCTTGCTTTTAGATTATGTACGTATTGTCGGCTTTAGCCTGTGTATTCCGGCGACGAAGCTGTAGTCCCTTTTCCCTCGTCCGGTTTAGTTTTACTTTTGGTGTTATCAATTCCAAGATTCTGAGGCGATGAAACAGCTTACCCCCTTGCTTGTCTTCCCCGCAGTGAGGGATGGGTAAGCTTCCGGATTCTGATGATCTTTGCGCGTTTACTGCGCCTGGAAGGGGTGTCAACCCCCGGACTCCGACAAAGATTTCTTGTCGCCCGTTCTTCCCTTTTTCAAATGAGCTGGCTTTGCGACTTGATTTTTTCGTCCCATCCCAGCCATTCTGGCTCCTCTTACGCCCTTTCAATGCTTTCTCGAACAGCTCCCGCGATGGAACTGAGTTTTAGTTTCTTTCCTAACGTATTGCAGCTTTCTCCTCTTCTCACCAGCTAAATGATCAAGGACTTCTCTCCTTCTTCGTGACCGTCAAATCCCCGGCGGCATTCCCTGCAAGCACTATAGCCCTGCCTATTCCGTCTTTCCCCCTTCTCTCTTTCTCCTAAGTTGTTTTTTTTTAGCGAGTCCCTTCCGGGGGACTAAGTGTTCGGTTCCCCTCCTTCTCCTGGATCTTCTTCGACCGCGCACCGTTTTCCCTCCATCCTTCGCGGTTGTTTTATCTGACTTGCTTCAACATTCCATTCCGCAGTTCCAGCCGAGAGTTTTTCCGCTTCCACCCTGTCCCCCGTCGTGTCGGACACTTGGGCCCTTACATCTTTATGGATTCATTCGACCTACACGACGTACATTTGTTTTTCACAGTTAAACTTTGAGTCATCTCCTGTTGCTTCCACCAAGCTTCCGAACTCCCGGAGAACATACGCTGAACACGACAGACTTGTTGACAAAATCTTGCCTTTAGTATCATCCCTGCACAGTTTCCTGGTTCGCAACCAGACGTACCCCCTAACCGGACTCCCTGCCCAGAGTTTTAGTCTGCAAAACCGCCACAAACCGGTCTCCCACCCATCGACAGATCCTTGCACAACCAGTTCAAGTTGTGCTTCCCGACTTTACTTGAAATTACACCTCCGTCTTAATTCGACGAACGTTCCCTTCACCCTGCAAAGCTAGGCGTCCTTTCTCGTCTGCATGATAGCCTTTATTCGCTATGCTCTAAGCAGGATCAAAGCCATTTTTTTGGGTTTCCTCACATGGTTCGGGCCTGGCCCGGCTGGCCCCTCCGCGGGACTCTTCTTAAATATACAAATACCGATCCATTTTGAGACCCCGCCTCTTTCCCCCCCCTGCTCGGAAAACGCACCGCGTAATTCCTTTACAGCCCCAACTTTAACGTCTTGGCCTGCTCCCTCGGCGTCTTGTACGTTATCCAGCCCGCTATGAACATCCTCAAGGAGTTCAGCTTCCCTCCTCCCAACCCTCCGATCCAGGCGCATCGTCTATCTAAACGTCACCCCATTCACCCCCTTCTGAGTTTCCTGACTCTCGTTTCCGCCCAGCAATCCTTGTCTTCTTCACGATTCTCCACGGACAGGACGTCGACCCCTGGTCAAACCCCCGTCCCAGGGGGCCCGTGCGGTATTCCCTTGTTTCCGTCAAAATGTCCGTCTATTTCACAAATGGTTTCTGAAGGGTATCGTCGTTGCTCGCTTCGCGTTGAGTCGCCTCTCCCCCCCAACTTTTCACATTTTTTTGTGGACCCCCCCTCCCTCTCAGACAGGATGGTGTTTATAGGTTCGGCTCGTGTCCTGAAGAACAACCTAGGCCTCTCGGTTCGTCCCCTTCTTCTTCACGCGTCCTCTGTTTAGACTGATCCTCATAACAAGGTCCCCACGACCACGATTCCCCTCTTTACGTCAGATTTCATCTCTCGACTATGTCCCCTCCTTTAACCTGGGGGTCTTAACTTCGGACCAGAAGCTTGCACTCCCTCCTTCAACGAATGTTAGTTAGGTCCTAACTCTCCCGCGCAATCGGATTCCACGGTTGCTTTTTCCGCTCTTCGGAGATGTCCCGTATCCCTTGGCGATTCTCCCTTAGACGCAGTATACCACGGTTGACCCTTCGCGGAGACCCCTGAGGTTCCCCCGAGTCCGCGTGGCTTCGGCGAGTGGAATTGGCTTTTTTTCTTTTTGTTGAACCCTCTTCTTTCTGCCCGCAAGTAAGGCGCCTTCTTTTTCGGACTGTTTTGACGGACAAGAAGTAGTTAGAATCCTCTTTTAGATCTTTAGGCGGGCATTTCCCTCCTTCCATGGATTCGCCTCTAGTGAGTTCCGCCGCCTGAAAAGGGATTTTCTGGCTTCTAACTTCCTTCTGAATAATGATTTCTATTAAGACGACCCCGTTCCTTGCCTCTCTTTTTGACTTTTGTTCCCGATTGTTCAAGAGTTTTGACGTCATTTCTACCCTCCTTCTCACCGACGCTGCTAAAAGAAGAGGTCCGTTCCCCCCGGTGAGATGACTTTTCGTAGTGATTCCATTGCCTTTTCTTTACCCAGGTATTTCTACATACCCTGCTAGACTCTTCTAACGCTCACCTTACTTCTGGATTTGCGAAGATGTTTACCATGATTGAATAGTTTACTGCTCGTTCCCCCCACAAGCTAGCTATAAGCTTTTAATCTCACTTTGCCTACTACTCGACTGTCCTTCCCCCCCGAGTGGCCTCTGGGATTTTGGGGTGCCTTCTTTTCCCTTACCTCAAGGGCCGCCCTTTGTCTCCAAGTCTCCTCTATCTCTGCCAATATCGCTCTTCGGTTCTTCCTCGTTTCCCGCCCTTTCCTACTGGCCTTTTGTGTCACCACTGGCCCCTCTTTCGCTGACGCAACGTTTTCATGCGCTTTTTTCCGTTCTGAGTCTTTTGGTGGTTTTTCTTCCTCCGGCTCCCTTTCCTCCGACCAGGTTCCGTTCTCGTCATCCGAACCTGCGCAGGAACAGAGTTAACCTCCGCTCCCCTTGCAAAGTCAAGCTGAAGTCGCGGTTGCTCCACTGAATACCCCCTTAGGATATAGCACCCGGACCAGGATCTTTTTTTCCTAAGAAGGGGCGTGGATCTTTAATCTGGAGACTACGTATGAAAAGACCCCTTCCCCGAGATTTACCTCTCTCTTGTATTTAAGAGGATGATTTCCTTTCTTCTCTTGGAAGGAGCCTAATTTTGTTGTGAGTTTGGTGTGGTTGTATTAATTTCCCCCGAAAAAAGCATCCCCCATTTTTCATCTCTCCTTTCTGTCAGAGGCCTCCTCCTTTCTTCCAGCGACCACGCCGATGTATTGAGAATACTTCCCTGTACATTTTCGAGCGTCCCCGTGATTTAGTGGCGCACCCTTGTCGTCATGACGTTTCCTTTGCGATTTCCCGCTGCAGAGTTGAACTCCTTATAAATCGTGCCCTTGGTCGAACCCGTGACTTCAGATTGGAATTTCATCTAACCTCCCATACTCCTTTACGTAAAGCTATGCCCTAGCGATTAGTATTAGTTAACGTGGACCCCCCAGTAACTGTCGACGTTGTTCTCCATCTCCCTCCAAAAGATTCTTATCCTATAGGACAGCCGTCATGATCCGATTCCTCTCGTTAAGACTTGGATTTCCGTGGCGGTTCTTCGTTTCCTTTAAAAGTTTCCCCCCACAACCCCTACCAAAGTGATGATGCTTTTTCTGATCGAGTTCGCTTTCTATGGCTACTTGCACACGTCTTATCTCGTTTTTTTTCCTAGAAAGAGCAGTAAACGCCGGCACGCCCCGAGACCCGCTTTCACTGAATTGACTTTCTCTCGGCATACTGGTCTAGAAAGTGTCTTGAGTTTTTCGACCTAAGTCCATGCGGTACCCCCCTTCTTCAGACGCGAGCCCCTCATGATCCTTAATTCCCGACGAGGTATTAATCTGTCGTTTCTTCACGAGGGCAACCTGCCCTTCCTTTCCCTCTTAGATCCCCCGCACGACCGGGCCTGCGGCTGTTCAACTTGCCCTCCCCCTGAGTTCTTTGCTCTCTCCTTTCTGTCGATCCCCTGCTCGCCGTCATCCCCGGTTTCGTCTTCGCCGATTGTCTCGGGTTCCCCCAGCTGCCGCTCACATTCGGAAATGACCTTCCTTCCACCCTTCAATAAAAGAAGAGCCTCAGATTTCGGACCCCAGTTTTCCGCACTTTTACTGCTGTAAAGGACAAGTCCGTCCGCCTCCTAACGGACGTCAGGATCCGCGGCTAGTGTCTCATAGAATTCCCTGCTCAACCCCCCTTCCACAATTGAATTTTCCCTACGGTTCCTCTCCAGAGCTGCCATCCGGAGTATACCCCTAGTATCCGCCGACTTCCCCCACCTGCTCGTTCCCCCCCTTGCTGCCTTCAGAAGGCTCCTGCTTCGTTCGACAACGCTCCATGATCTCCTCAGGTTTTTTGCCGTGCCGCTCTTCGAGAGTTCTTCTAGTAGAATACGACCTCGGCCGTCCTTCTCAGTTGTCGTAATTTCGTATGTGGAGGTAATCTCCATGTTTTGGAAAGGTCTCTCCCCGTACGTCCCCCTTTCATCCGAATTGTCAAAGGATGAAACAAGCGTCGTAGGATCTTTGAGTGTTCCCCTTTGTGTTTTACGATCCCCTCGACCCCCTAGATCCTTGATACGACCGAGTAGGTTATACTTTCTTGGCACTCGCGCAGCCTAGGTCGTTTCCACCCCCTCTTTCCTTCTCTCCTCGCCTCCACTTCCATCCCCGTTCCTCTCCCCTATCCCATTCCCCTTTCCCCCCCTCTTCCTACACCCTTTTTCCTCCCCCCCCTCCTTCCCTCCCTTCCTCCCTCCCACTTTTCTCCCCCTTCCTCTCTTTCTAACCATAGGGCTATTTGTCGTAATTTCCTCTCCAGAACTGACCGGTTTAGAAACCCCCCCCCCCCCCCCCCCGGTCTGGAGTAAAGTTGCTATTGTATTCGCTTAGTGGGTATGCTCTCTCCGCGGACCCAGATGAGTCGAACCCCCTTGTCCCTCGTCACTCTCCCTCACCTACCCCCCAGGAGACCGTAATTTCCTATCTACCTATCCTACCTCCCTCACCCCCCCTCAATCCCCTCCCCCCATTTCTGCTCTTCCCAGTATCCCCCCCTTTCCTTCCCGCCCCACTATCCCTCCTCATCCCCCCCCTCCACGCTTACTTCTCATCCATCATGCCCCACCCCTTACTTTTCTTCCTCTTTACCCGTCCCTCAATCCCTCTCCTTTTTCCAAGTTGTATGGTAAGAAAAATTTTTTTTTCTTTCCAACTGCCGACTTCCGGGCAACCGTGGTGCGATAACGTTTTTCCCTCGGTAGATCTGCACGACTCCTAGTTTACCCACAGATTTCGTTCCGCTGCTGTCCATTGAAAGATTCCCGAGGTTTTGAAGATTTTTCTTTACGTTTGATATAAAAGTTTTCTGATTGGGGGTGCATTTGGCATCTGGCCCCTACTGGATTTAAATCGACTTTTTATGAGTCGAAGAGGATTTGTTACTTCCCCCCTCCCTGACGACGGCGTCCAGTTTTAGGGAGTAGTGGGTAGTCGTTTCTCGCTCCTTCCCCCCCCTTTCCACCTCTTTTCTCCCCCCTGCTCCCCCCTCCTCCGAGAAACCGAGGACGATCCCTCCCCCCCCCCTCCCCTAATCCTTCTCTCTCCCCCTTCCCCCTTCCCCCCTTCTCTCCCTGTTCCCCCCCTCCGCCCTTCCTACTTTCCTCCTCCGTGCCTCCTTATCTTTCCTTCCCCCCCCCCCTTCCCCCTTCCTCCGCCCCCCTCCGTTGTGGTATTTTTTTTGTCCGGGAACATCTTCTCTTGGTCTCTCTTTTTAGGGCCTACTTGATTCGTTTACGTCGCGTTTGAGTTTATTGCCCTGTCCATGGACTACATGCGCCCAACCCGTTCCTTATTTAACTTCCTTCCTTTCTATCCTATCCAGCAATTAAAGACTGCAGCTCTCCCAGATTTTAGCCTCGGGTGGTTTCTTTTTTGATGTTTTCCTTTTGTTCTACTTTACGTCTCCTTTAAACAGGGCCTTGATGTTGATTTTTTTCGTATTATTTTCTTCCCCTCCTGTTAGAAGGTGGGTCCGTTCTACCCCATAGATGCTTCCAATCGTAAGTTTTTATTTTACATCAACATGCTTTATGTAGGGGCGCCCTTCCCGATCATGTGATTTACAACCTGGACTTCTGATTTAGTTTTTCCCCCGTCAGATGTCTTGTCTTTGGTTCTGTTTACCGGTGAACGCCTTTTTTCCCGTCAGCAGAAGATCCGTTCGCCACCTTTCGTGCACTTTTTGCACGAGTTCGTCGTGTCTCTCCGACTTCAATCCTGGCATTTCTAGCCGTACCTAAAATTTCCCTCTTTTCCTCCTACTTTCAAATTAGGTGCCTCTAATTAGTCAAGATGTTGAGATCCTGCCGGCCCCTCTCCTCTTCCTGAAGGTTCCCTAGTCTGGAGACGATAATAACATTTGCTTGCACTCCGAAAAGTAGTAAAAGTCCCTTTCTATATCCGATGTGCAGACTCCTCCGTGTGTTGGACCTACAGGGTTGTCCCCTTTCTAGTTGAAGTAAGGCACTCCGTTCCTTTTAGGATCTTTCTTGACCAGGACTATCAGATCCTACCTATCTCAGCCTTCCTTCGCAGGGTGAGCCTCAGAAGTCGCACGTCATTACACCCTTTTCCCCTAAAGTGCGCGTATATTTTTCCTTTCCATGTAAGTCTATGTCTTTTCCCTGACTTTATTTTTTTTATGAGATCACCTCCCCCTCCGCTCGTCTTTTCCCTTTCCCATCTGGCGCCGTTTCCACAAAGCGTCGAATCAAGCCAGAAACTCGATGCCCTTCATCTTTGGTAAGACACAACCCCCCAACACCCCCACCCCCCCGCGTGAAGATTTTCTTCCTCGTGAACAATGGAATTTCTAAACAATCCCCCTACACCCGTCGTACTGCAGGAATCAGATTTGAACATGGAAACCCCCCCACCCAGCATAAGTTTTTTCCCCCTAATTCGACAGAAAGGCCCGTGTGCCTTCGACGTCCAGTTACCACTCAATCCCCCAGTTTTAGCCCATCCAACCCGGGCGGCGGAAAAGTCATGCCCTGTTTTGCATCTCGGTTTTAAAGTCTGGACTGATATCTTCCTTTAGTTTTTTCACGGTTTTGCCTTTTATCATCTGGGGAAAGTGCACTGTATGGATAAGTGTTGCCGATAGCCGGATACCCTCAAAATAGATCAAAGACTATTTTTCCGAAAAACAACGATATTAGTTCCCCCCAGCCGCAATTTCTGATACGCACTGAAACGGCCGCTTTTCCGTAGGCCGTCTCAAGCTGCGTAGGAAGTCCTTCTCTTCTCTGAACATTCCTCAAGTCTCTCCCCACTTTCACGTCCTTACCTGTTTACCAGACGTTTTCGAGCGTTTTTCCCACCTTCCAGGCAACTCTTCAAGAAACTTCCTGATTTTCACCACCCCCCTCTCCCGCCAGGTATTAGCTCATTCTATCCCGCCCTGCCGCCTCCCCCATCTTACCACACGAAACGATGTCCCTGGGCAGGAACCCCACCCTTCCCCTCCTTTACCTCCTGCATGAGTTTATACATGCTAAGATACTTACGGAGACCCGCTCCATTTTGCCTCCCACCTTTTTCAAAAGGAGAGCACAAGGCGGGTCCTGACGACGACCCGTACCCCTTCGGGTGGCTCATTTCCAAGTGAAGCGGTGCGATTTAAGATCCAGCCCCCTGCCACCCTGGTGCTCTTTGTTTTTCGACGACTTACATTATTAGCCTGCTTCCGACTGCGTGGACACTGTTAGATCTGATTAAAAAAGGCATGAGGAACGAAAACTAGTTAAATCTTAGTTACGAGAAGACAGGATGGTGGTGTGGCCTTTTGGACGGCGCATTGCCGGAAGCAAAACATCGACGCAGACGTTTTAGCTCGTACCGGGGGATTTCAGAGAGAGAGTATCGCAGGTCCGACGAAACGTTAACCAATCCTAAGCGGTAGTTTCCTCCGGTACGATGCAACCTCTGCGAGCCCTCTTGCCGCCACGTCTGTCGTTAACGTCAAGTCCTCTTGCACGACCGTCGGCTTTTTGGCCGCGTGCTTCGCGCTAGATCATCCTTTGATCCCCGAAGCCCCCCAGCATCACTGCAACGTTTCCTTCTAGGGCAGCTTAGCTTCCTAACGAAGAAGTTTTGCTTTTTATCGAGGTCGCACCACAACCCATTTTACGAAAGTTCATCTCGGTGGAAGTAGGCTTCTACCTCGGTCGCGTTCCTTCGCAGAGATTGGACCGGTCAACGCGGTCTAAGGTCTTTTGTAATTCTCTTGTGTTTTTTTTCCAAGACTCTATCCAAGACGCAGTCCCGTAACGATGGGTTCTTAAGACTTCGTTTTCCGGGCGAACTACGAGATTGACGGACACCGAGACAATCAGTTACTCGATGGTGGAAGCGGGAAGATGCCATATGGCAATTTTCGCCTAGGGGAGAGTCGCCGCATAAAACAGCCTTGAGGAGTACAGATCACTGGGATAGACGAAATCTTTTGTCGAAGGACGTCTGACCCGCCGCGTTCTTGATCGCTTCCCGTGTTGCACCTGTTGGGCACGCGTGACTCCCGATTGTTATACGATCTCGACCGTAATCCGCACCGGCTCCATTCCGTGAGTGCATGGGGTGAATTTCTGTCATTTACCATTTGCCCAGTATGCTTTTCAGGTTGAAAGAATAAGACTTCCCGGTCCGTATTAGATTGTTTTTTTTTTTTTTTTTTTTTTTTTTCCCCCCCCCATAATCTCTTGCTTTGCGCCAGCGTCGCCCTGTAGGTTTAAGTATCTTTCAGGAGGGTTGCTATATACAAGCATGCCGAAGACGTTGGTGGACGCTAAACATGTAATACCCATTTTGCCTCCACAGATCTGGTCTATTTTGACTGTTGGACAGTTGTCCCTTAACGTAAGTTCTAACGTAAGATACTGTAGGGCTCCCTTTCTAGCCCACTCGGTTGGCAGGTCATTCTGCTCGCGACGATTTATGTCTCTGGCAAGCTGTAATGGCCGGTGTGAATCCCCTGGAACTCATGCTAGAGAGCCTTAACGAGAATGCCCCGATGCTTCACCTAGATTCGAGCTTCGTTGTCTGAGTTAAAGACGGCACAAATCACTAATTAATAGACTTACCTTCTTTCAGATAATTCCTTTCCGAACTTCAAATATGTGAATCAGCTTCGCAACAAGTATAAGCAGGCTCCCGTTTGCTTTCCTCATAATACGGGGTTGGATTCTCTAACCTGAAAAATGACATCCCCCACCCGACGCTGGTCGTGCCTGCTCCTCGTTACTAGGGACCCCGGAGATCTCTTCAATACGGAGGTACCGTTAGAGCAAGTTTTCTCGGGAGCCCCCCCCCTTTTCTCTCCCCTTTTTTGTGAGAGCGGCAACTAAGAAAGCTTAAATCAGAGTTCAGGATATGCTATAGTTACCCCACCCCTCCCTCCCTCTCTCCTGCACCTACGCCTCACTCCTTCATCCAAATTGTAGTTCCAAGCCTATGTAAGGTAGGCTCCAACCCCTCCTTTAAGACTTGTCTAAGGGGCGAAATAGACTTGTAGACTTGACTTTCTGGACTTTCGTGGGCCGCCTCTGCAATCCACCTTCTCCACGACTTGCATTATGGTATTCTGCTACTTACACCCCGTCCCTTTAGAGAATCTTGGGCCTTGTACCCAGCACCCTCCCCTCCAGAGTCTCAAGTTCCCAAATTTAGACTTCTTGTCTCCTGTTACCCACCAAGTGAACTGACGAGCTTCGCTGCCACCAACGTCCCCCACCCTCTGAGACTCTTCCCTGCCGCCATCACCTCCTCGACTCCCAGAGTAAAGGACCTCCTATAGAGTTGAGCCGGGGCCCCTTTGCCATCATGACTGGAGATTATAGTGCGCGTTTTGAACCCCCCTCCCTCACTTCTCCTTGTTACCTTCCCCCTCCCCCCCCCCCCATCCCTCCCATTCCCACTCCTCCCCCCATCCTCATATGAGTTGAACACCACCTCATGTCAATCTCCCTCTGCCCCCCCGAAAAGCGTTGAAAACGTATCTATCGCGGGGTTCGACATTTATAGCAGGACTTTGGATCGACACCCCCGTCGCTCTTCTCTACTCGCCTTCCCTCCCTCCCGTCGACCGTTCTCGGAAACGATCGGCCTCCCTTCGGTAAGATTGGCCTCCACTCCCCGAAAGTGACTTTTGCGGCATGGTAAACTTCCCTCTCGAGTTGTACTCACCGGCCCTTGACTTAAATTCACCCCTCCCCCTCGAAATGCATTCCTTCACGGAAAGGCTAAGACGGGCCTTTTATTTGACTTAGTCTGGAGATCTGGAGTATTCTAAATGAGGTTTACTTCCAGTTTTCCCCCACTGTCTCACCGGATTCTTCACCTAGAGGCCCGTTGCCACACGAGTCTTTAGCATCACTTTCTTCCTCCACTGCTTCCCAGACACCTTTGGACTTGAGGCCGATTACCGACTCTCCTTGCTTAAGCTGAACTCATCTTCAAGACCTTAAGATACTCAGCAGGCCGGATTTATCCCTTAAGACGGAGCTTTCCCCGTGAAACGCGTACCTCAGTTATCCTCCGGCGGCTGTAATTATTGGTCAACTGCCTCTGGCACAACAAGGAACCTTGCCCAGGTGTTCTACGTGTCACTCCTTTGGCGTTCTGACCTTCCGTCAGCGACACGTTAAAAAGACGTGAAGGCGTCTTCGTCTCCAATGGATACTCCGATTTCTATAACTTGTAGTAGGACATCTCAGACCTCATCATGGTCGCCGTTGACGTCATTTTTCAGATTCTTCGCCGAGCCTTCAGAAAGCAGGCCGCGTTGAAGCTTCTGGGAAGAGTGATTGAACGGCCCGGAACCCTAGTACCATCAGTTCCCCCCCCCCTTTCCACCCCCCAGTTACTCCGCTTTAACGACTGGAGAGACCGACCCCCCCCCACTCTCTTTCTCCGCGGACAAAGTACTTCCTCCCTTGGCGACTCGCTGGGGCTGGACCCGTCTCTTGTTTCCACTATCATTCAAGGCTTGTACGTCAACGCGAGCCTTCTCGTGCCCCCTTTGATGCCAGACCGATTCCTCCCGCGTTTTTGATTTTATTCTCTCGGAGTAAAGCTTTCGTCGACCCTTTTTCTCAAATCCCCCGGCTCGGCCGCTGGAAGATGTCTCTTTCTGTTTTTTGCCTTACGTTGGGTCTCGGAGAAGTCCCGTCTTTCCCGAGCGAGTCCGGTCTTGATTTTGAGCTACTTCCAAGCTGTCGAACCTTCATTTCTTCCCCCTTTCATCCCTGAAGAGGCGTTGGGCCCCGGTAAAAGTTGGCTCTTGACCCTCCGCGTCTCTAATTAGTCTAGGACGTCTAGTGAAGCCACTCTGCTGAGGTTTCCCTCTGTTGGTGCATCTCAGCCTCGTGTTTACGGTTCCTTTCCTTGAGACCCCAAGATCCTCCTGACTCCCCCCCTCCCTTCTGCGGGTATAAGATCGTCACTCTTCTTCTGGGTAATAGGCCATCCCTACTATATTGGCATGTATTTTTCCCATATGCCCTCTTTGATGGACTACAGGGAAGGGAATCGATAGGTCCCCCTCGTTCCGTATACACTTCGTAACACACGCGTCCCTTTGTTGCGCTATCTCCTCTCCCCCCTTTCTCCCCCCGTTTCTCACCCATGAGTGAATTCCTTGGTCTGTTAGATCTATCCCCCCTCCTCCCCCTCGTTCGCGGCAACGCTGGCTGGTCCTCTGATCTTTTACTCCCGTCACATACCACCTAGTCTTGGGCTTGCGGGGAGCGGCGCCCTCAGCTTACCCCTCGATTGTTAGTAGACGATCATCTATTTCACCGGTCCCACCAGCCCCCGTCTGCCAATCAACAGCTTTCCCCAAACTTGTGTGTTCATTTGTTAGAATATCCATCTTTCCCCAAGTTACGCTAGACCCTCCGTTCGTCCTAAGGGCGTTCGTGAACCCGATTGAAGTTTTCTGCCGTTTAAGTCACATTTCCTTGCTGTTAGACGGATTTTTGTACTGTAAGCATTTTACTTTTTTCTCCCCGGGTGGTTGAAGGACTGTCTTCAGTCCCAAGTCTCATCTGGAGGGGGACACTTATTCTTGGACCTCCCCAAAGGACAACGCTGGGAGGTAAGGATGAAAACGTCTTTCTTATCCCCCCCTCCCTCCGCCCGTAAAAGAATGTCTGTCGTTGTTTCAATCGGTAGATGTTATTTATCTTAGGCTCCAGCCTATTGTGGTACGCAGCAGATAGGTCAAGTCATCCCCCGAGTAGGTCCTCTGGCGATTGAGAAGAGTAATTCCCCTTTAGTGGACTCATTGAAAAGGAACTCTGTTGCCGCTTAACATTCTCTCTCTTCTCCGTAGTGCCCTTTAGGCCGCTGACGATCTTGCGGCACCTCGGAGAAACCCCACTTTCTGCGAAGTCTTCTTACGAGACATTTTACAAAGTGCGTGATGTCAGACCCGGAGTATCAAGTCTCTCTCTACTTTTCCCTGAAGTTTTTTTTTGTTGAGACCCTCTTGACCTTTCGTTCCGTCGGCAAAAACTCTTTTCGGCTTTTTAGTACCCGCTCCCGCTTCAGCATCTGCGGTGCCTCCCGCTCTCTCAGCTGCCCGAATCATCCCCTCACCTTATTACACGCTAGTTTTTTCCCCCTCCTTGCACAAATAGGTAAACGTTCGTACCAGTACTGCCAGTTCACCGTCAGTCATCTTTTTCTTGAGCCCTCCCGAATCCCTGGGTGCACCCAGTGCAATGTGCGCCACGATCGTGTTACTTCCCCCACCCCGAGTGCCCCGCCTACCCTCCGACCTACCTCTACCCCCCGACATTCTTTTCCGCGACCTTCCGCTTCGTTAAAGAACTCGCGTGATCCCCCCGAGTACCTACACCTGTATACAGTTTTCCTTCCAGCCGTCACCGGACCCCACCGTGCTCACAGTGCAAAAAATTCCGCTCCGTCGTCCACCCCTTCAAGGGACTTTAATCCGCACACCTTTCCACATCTGCCGGCGCCATACAAATACCGTTTTGCTAAATATCGTTAGGTGCTCTTTCCCCGGTCGGACCTTTCTGGATGAGAAGTTCTTAAGTCCTTTCCGGGTGGTTTTCTTTTTCTGGCCATGTTTTGGCCTTTGGCGACTCTGCGGAAAATTAGAACCAATAAGATCACACCTTTTACAACACACAGACCGTAGCTCTTCCCCAAAGCGACATTAGTCCCCCCCTCTCGACACTGTCAAAAGTGTAGTTTCGCTACGTCTCCCTGCCAACAGCGGCCTTCAGGCCGGCATTGTATCTTAGCCTCTCTATTCAATAGAAAGGTCTTTTCAAATCCCCCTCATTGACACCTACTCCCTTCCTTCACTTTTTTTTTCTTTTTTTTATTTCCGTAGCCTATATTTCGCGATTAAATTCACATTACACCCTCGCCACCAGGCGTGCTAAAGATGCATCGTCCGTCCTCCGTTTTTCTTCCAATTCTCGTCGTATCCGGCTTCTACCTCGGAACCGTTATTCCCCCCCCCCAATGCCCCCTCTCTCTATTCTTTTTCCGTTTTCCCGACGATTATTATAAGTCCACATTGACCTATCCTTTTCGTTATCTCTTCACCTCTCTCAGGTGGTATTAGACCCAAAATTTCACTAAAAAATATACACCTTTCCTGACTTCTCTTCTTTTTCTTTCGGTTTTATACCCAGCACAACATCCTACTCAATAGGATTAGAGCAATTTCTCCCGCTCTCGACTCGCCATTTCTAAGATTCCCCAAACTAACCAAAGACAGATTTCTAAGAGAAGTGACCCGTTTTCATTCTAATACTCTCGGCCGTTCGACCGATTACGAATTGAAACAGTTTCCTGATGCAGAGAAGGCTAGTACTTCAGCTCGTCTATCGTTCATCCTCGATACCTCGCCTCGAAAGTCAACTTCCATCTAGATTTCACTCATGTCTAAGAAGCCGTCCGGTCTTTCTTTTTCCCATTTACGTTTGAGTTTTCAAGATTTTCCATTCTCCGGGAGATTCTCCGCAGTCGCGCTGTCCGTAACCTCTGGCATCCGGAAGCTGTCTCTGGTTTCCTCAAGTAGACGACAGACAAGCCGCTAAGAATGGAGTATTGAGGATAGCACGGGACATTAAAGAGCTCGCTTGTATTTGGTTTCTTGCCGGGCCCGCCCTGTTGTGAGATTCTAACCCACCTACCGATTCTTGCGTGAGTCAGCCCTACCCCACGGTGCGTTGCTAGTCGATAAAGGGGGAATCTCCTCACGGTAGGGTGGCCCTACCGACCTTTTTTCTTTCCTTTCATGCTGATCCAGCCGCCTTCTCCAGAAGTGAAAAGACGTGCGGCAACCCGGATGTGGCCGTAATCCGCACGCGCATCTTCACGG
>Ga0179593_1333624_pt1 | contig 15858 bp, 20 predicted proteins | sample CZODoug2_1_08_16_FD_185931 | JGI IMG/M metagenome (GOLD analysis project Ga0179593, IMG submission 185931) | Vadose zone soil fungal communities from Angelo Coast Range Reserve, California, USA - CZODoug2_1_08_16fungal (PacBio error correction) | ecosystem: Environmental > Terrestrial > Soil >... | reverse complement strand
ACTAGCAATAGAAGACCAACAGAAGGGGTTTTATTCTAAGCCCCCCTTCGTTACCCCGGACCAAGATAGAAGGTTCCCTTCCGGGGTGGGGTGATGGTTGGTGTGTGACTTATTTGAACCCGGCCCCCCGAGGGCACAATTCCCTTGGAGGATTCGCGGCGAAAGGGCGACCAATTGTTGGGGCGTCCTGGATTGTTTTAGTAAGAAGAGTGCCACCCCCTTTGCTGCATCTTCGTTTTTTGATTTTTGATACTCGGGCGCTGCTTCACAGGAGGTCTGTTTTTGTCCCCTCTCGTAACAACCGCGTTGCGCCCCACACCGCCGCTTTGGGGCACGGTTTTTTTGGCGCGTCGTGGGCGTTGCGCCCGCTAATCGGTTTTTCGGTCAGTGTGGATTGATCCCTCCTCGCCGAAGGCCGTCTTTGAATAACACGACGGATGATTGTTCGCCCCCCCAGTTGTTTTCGTTTCCCCGCTCGTTTCAATTAACAGGGTGTAGTACTGGTCAGGGTGCTTTTTTTTGGGAATCGAACCGTTGCGGCCTGGAGCGTGGTTCTGCTGAATTAAGAGTAAAATTCTCATCGAGAGTCTGTGACACTTGTTCCCCCAACCAGTTTGGACAACATCTCTTTCAAGAAAACCGTCCCCCCTGATCGTTTCACAACACCTGTGCCCCTGCCCCCTGTCCCATGACCCCTTTCCACACAATTCCCGGGACTTTTTCATCCTTTTACTCTAAGTCTTAATTTTTTACAAGTACCCTTTACAGCCCTGGAAGTACTTTTCCTGGTTGCCTTGCCAACCCACCCCCCCACCAAAGACGTTTCACTTTGACTTTTCGCCCTCGCCCGCGTCTTCCACCTGTAACGTCCACTGTGGGCGATTACCTTTTCCGGTGGTTTTTTCCTCCTTACGGCGCACTCGATTGTTTCATTTTGCGTGGAAAGCCTCCTTCCCCTGCCCCCTCCTTTCCCGTCGGTCTGTTTGCACTCTTCCCGCGTGCAATCCTTTCTGGTTTCGGACCGTTTTCAAACACACTAGTGGTCCCATTTTGATAGGCTAAAACTTCTTTCCACACCATTCTTTTCTCTTGGCCCGAATTTTTTTTTCTGAGAAAGCTGGTCCGGAGAACCCCTTCGTTCCCTGGATTAATCTTACTTCCCAACCCATTGTTGCGCAAGATACCAAGACCGACGCACCAAAACCTCCCCATCTCCGCTGTGTTTGACCCCCACCCAGAATTACCCTGAGATCCGACACGATACTGTTCCCCAATTTTAACCCCCTGGTGTTCGACTATTCTTCGTGCAGTCTCCATGAGGGCGCGTCCCTCACCCACCTGCCAACCAGGAGTTTGCTCTTTTCGGGCCATGGCAGTCCCCTTGCGCTACAAGGACCCGTTAGTGTCCCACTTGCGGCCCTTTCAAGCCGTTCCCTAATCCTTTTTAGCTCCTGCGCCTCGCAAACTAGACTCCCCAACAAACGCGCAGTTTTTCTTTTTTCAATGGCGCACGACCGTCCGGTTTTTTTACTGCCCTCGGCCCGGCAACTTTATTTTCCATGTGTACCCAACCCATCAACCAAAAGGACCTTGCCTTGGTCCTTCCCCGCGGATTCGTGTGTTTAATCGGCATCGGGGCAAAGTATTGGTCGAGGTCACGTTTCGTTCTTGCAGGCCCATTGAAAGTAGGCCCAGTACCTTCCTTCGGCGTGATGAAGGACGAGGGGGTTCGAGCACACTCGTGGTTAAACTTTTCCCCCCAATGGCTTTCTTTTTCTTGATGCTATCACCAATGCATTTTTCTTGCCTGGGACCCCTTGAAAACCATGGAAAGTCCTGGAGTCGTCCTTTCGTCAACCTTGACTTGTGGTAATAGTCCGTCCCACAATTACCCACCAAAGGGGGTCACCCCTCCCTCCCCCAATGTTCACCCTTCCACCCGGGGGTCTTTTGTCGACGTCTTACTCTTTGCGGGCGTTTTATTAGGCAAAAGTACGAGGGGTGCCTGCCATTACTTTTTTCCCCTCCCTTCACCTCCCCGGTTTGGTTTGGTGCCCCCCCCCCCCGTGCAAGCTTTCGTTTTTGGTTTCATTTGGGTCTGTTTCCCTTTAGTCTTACGCAGGGCTTGAGCGAGTTGCCAGGTGGGTTGATCGTTGGGGTATCATTGGTTTTCTTTTAAATTTTTATTTGTTTCATCTTGCACCCCTGCTATTTAGTGTTTCCCACACCAGTTACACTTGCTCCCTTTGACATCCGTTATCCAAGAATTACCCCTCTCCGTCTTCCCCCGCAGGACGTCATTAACAAGAACCCCCAGCCCAAGGCGCACCCTTGGCCGGCTGGTTCACTTTTGGTGGCCCTACGAGGGCGACCACCCCCCCTTTTTCTTCGCAGGGGCCCCACGTTTCGTTAAAGTTCGCATCGTTTGGTCCCTTCCCCAACTCCGGGTTTTCCGCGCCGCAGAGTTTAACACCTCCATCCCCACCGTCTCCCACCGTCCTTCGTGGCGACCGGAAACAGAATCTGAGAACCGTGGATTTTCTTCTAGAACATTTGTAGGGTCGATCCCCCCTGTTGCTTCGTTTTTTGTTCTTTTCCGACCGGTAACTCGTTACCCGGTACCTTGGGGGTATCAAGCCAAAGGTGCGCAAGCCAGTTTTGAATAAACCACGAGTTTTCAGCTAAAGTTCACCCTCTTCCTCCTGTCCTCGCTTTTTCATAGTTTTTCCTCTTCGTTTAACTGGACCCATAAAAATTCCTATTCACATACCAGTTTTTTTCCTCGGGGAGCTGGGTTTCTTTACTTTTCCCACAGTCCCCCTCAAAATCGGCAGCGTCCCCGTTTCACCATTTGTTTCCTTTTTTAAGTTACTTTTGCTGCTTGGGTTATCGGGCTTGCTTTCGTCCTGGACTTCCTCAGTCGTCACTTTTACCTGGCGCGACTGCTAAGTTTCCCCTCGTCCCCGACCTGTCGGCCCCGGTTATAACCAGTTTATGTCGGAAGGCGATTTTTCCTGGTAGCCTACGCCCGGTTGCCTTCTTTGACGGGTCGAAGGTGTTGACCCCTTTTTTCCTTTTCCTTCTCTTCTGTTCCTTCACGATTAGCATGGTCGCCCTCACGGGCGTTTGGCCCTTTTGCCCTGTCCCCCCTAAAGTCTTTCTTGGCCCTCTCAGTCCTTTTCTGGGACCTGTTAGGCATTGAGTCTTCTTTTCTTCCTCTTTTGCGGCATGGGGTCCTTTTCCTTGTGAGATGAGTGTCGTTTGAAAGGATTCCAAGTAGGTAAGGCCGTTCGGGTTTTTGCCGCATGCGGTTGCTGTAAAATTCAAGCTCTTTTTTAAACCTGATAACACGTGCTGATTCTGCTCTGCATTGTATGCCTTACTTTCTTTTTTTCCTTTTGAAAAATGTCGCACGCAAATTCCTTGTTTCCCCAATCTTTTTTTAATGAGGGTTGGGGATTGAGTTACTTTTTCTGGGGCGTTTGGTTCGGTGCGTCAGAATGCGAGTCGTTTTTCAGCTTTCGACGCCCATCATTGTTTTTTTGTTTTTGTGTGAACACTGGGTTTGTCTCCTTTCCTTTTCATGGGTGTGTCCGCTCTTAACCCCTGTCCCCCCGTGCTTTTTTTCCTGCCGAAAACCTAGACACTATTTTCCATGTTTTTCCCAAGTTGGACCTTTGAAGCTGTGATCCCGTTTTGGTGACGTTTTTTTTCTTTTTTCTTTTTTTTCTTGCTCAGGGGTCGCATTGTTTTTTTTCCCCCAACCAGTCCGGCATCAGCCGTTAACCCTCCTTTTCTTTTCACTTCCCCCCCTCCGCTTTCATGCCCGTGGAATGTTGGGGCTGATAGGTACCCGTCCTTAGCCCCTCTTTTCCGTATGCCCTTTCTTGGAAAAGGTTTCTGTCTTCTACTCATTCCCCGTTGGCCGAATTTTGTCTTGTGGGTTTCCCATTCCGACTTTTTTGTGCTGTCCTGCCCACCAATGGGGCGCCCTTTAGTAGAGTGCACTTTTTCTGTCCTTCTTCCGATCGCGTCCTTGCTGGTGGGATTCTCCGGTTGCCCGATCTCTTCCAATAGTGCGGAAACCCAGTTATGGTCCTGGGCCAGCTGTGAAAGTGAGCTGTCTCTCCCTGGGTTCTCGCTTTGCTTCTGCCTTTCCTTTTCAAGCTAACTTTGCTGCAGTGTGTTTTTTTCGGGAAGTTGTGTCCTCTGCGAGGTTTTTCCATGAGCCTTCCGTTTCACCTTTTTTTTTTCCGGCTATGTCGGCTCGGGCTTCCCCGTTACGACTATGGCCCAAGGAGGATCATGTTTGTTTTGTACCTGGTTTTTTTTGGTTGATGTTGTGCGGCACGTCCCCGGTGGGTGGCCTTCTTTCGGCCCATTGTTTTTTCCGCCCAACTTGTTGAATCTTTTCAGGCCAGGTCCCGCGTGTTTGTCTTCTTAGGAATGTTTTCTTTTGTTTTGAGTATGACCTTCTCCTGGTTCCCTTCCCCTCTTTCTGTAGTGTCTTTCCCCCCGATCCCCCCCCCCCCCAGATGTTTTCCCGGTTGTTTACCGTCATTTTGGTACCTATTCCCCCCCCGAAGTCATTTTCCAAGCCCCCTGCGTTTCGAAATTTCCAGAGTCCTACCGGTGGTCCCATTGTGTTCCTTGTTCACCTGTGATGTCTGACACTTGCCCCCCCCCCCCCTTCGCCACCTTCTTTGACCTCCTATGCCTACCGGTCCACGGTTTTTTGAACCTCTGACCCTCTCGCCGTTGCCGGTTACGCCATCGGGATTAGGAATTGGGGCAGGATGTTGAAGGACCGCTGGTTTTGTAGTTTGTTTTGTTTTTTTTTTCTTTAGTTTGGGAAGATCACAGCTTCTTCTTTCTGTTGCCTCGTGTGGCGGCTTATTTTTTTTTCCTCGGGCTTAACATGTGTGAAGGCGTTATTCGTTCTGTTTTGTTCCGTTTTTTTTTGATTGGTAAGTCTTGTAAGGTTGGACAGTTTGTTGCGGTCTGTTGGCCCCTTTCCGTTACCCAATATTTTTCTTGACGTTGCAGTAGTGGTAGTTTCTTTCCCCCCCCCCACCTTTCTCGTCCCCCTCCATGTGCTTTTTTTTTCACAAGACCTGGAGGGACGGACGTCACGCCGTTCCTTTGAATGACTTGGTTTTAGACCAACCGTTTTCATCCATCCGGCTTCGCGTCAAGGTTGAAGTCTTGTCTGCGAACCGGTATTTACCCAAGACGCACCCTAGACCCTTTTGGGATTGCCAGGCCCCTAATTTCCCCTTTTGCCCCCGCCTTGGCCTTGTGGAGCCCCTACGTTTGATGACCCGGATTTTGTTCTTCCAAAAACTTCCCTTTTTTCTCGGCCGGTTCGCCCTCGACTTTTTTTAAGGGGTGTATCCAGTTTGTCCTTGCAAGCCTCCACTTTTTTTTTGACCGCCCCCGAACCAGTTTCTTTTTTTTCCTTTTTTTTAGCCACCCCCCTCTTGTTCCTTGCCCCAGTCCTTCCCCTCACCCTGGTACGAACGCCCCCCAGCAACCAGTCCTTCTCTGTTGTCATCTTCTGCAGCGTCCCCAGGTAGTCTTCGATTTGAACCGAGAATTTTTCTTTTCATCCCTCGTCCCGTGGTTGTTTGTTGGTTTTGGAATCCTTTTTCTTTCCTTCGCTTCATCGCCGACGGGCAGGTCCCCCTTTGCCCGTCCCTTGGGCTGCTTTGAACCCCGTTTCTTCTTTTTCCCAGTATCCCCTTTGGTGTTTTTCTTTATCTTCTCGGATTAATTCGGCCCCCTGGTGATTAGGACGCCAACGGTTTCTTCGGGCGTTGTTTCTGCCGATTTTTTTGTCGTCCTTCACCTTCCTGGCCCCTTCGGCACTGAAGCAGTCTTCGATTTTTGGGCGTTACCTAGGTTCCTCGGTTGATAAGAGGAGTGCTTTTTCCACCCATTCCCCTAACCCCCCTCGTTTTTGGAGAAAACAGCCGTCCTGGGTTTCCACTGGTTGTCGGAGATGTAGCGTCAGCGCGCTCGGCCCATTATGCCCCGGTCTTTGTGCTCTCCCCCCCCCCCCCCTTTTTCCTTCCTGACGACCGGCATTGGTCCCGACAGCAGGGGAGTTTATGCTTGTTCCAAGGGTGTTGTTCGACAAACGATTTCTTCCAATTGACCGTGGGCGGTCTCCCCCTTGTTTTCTTTTTTCTTTTTTTTTTTTTTTGCATGGAAATTACTTTTTGACAAGGAAAATTCTTGTATTTCTGCGGTTCCGTCTTTTTATGGGGACTGCTTTTTTTAGTTTTAACGGCAAACTGTTTCACCCTCCGCCCCCCCCTTACATGAACCAATAGGTTAAACCTTCCCCCGTTTCCCCGACCTCCTACCCTGCCCCCTTAACCAGGCTTTCTTTCCCCTGTCTTTTTTGGACGGGCTCGAAAAATATTTCAAAGCAGGCGACTCTGTGCAACCTTCGTTTAAAAACCCACCCCACCCCGTCCCTCAACTCTTCTTTGTCCGTTTCTGAACCTCGGAAGCAGTTAAAATCTGTTCCACTTTCCCCCCATGCCTATTGTGGACCGGATTTTTTTGCTCTCCCATCGACGTGCCGATGAATTTTTAATGGGAAGGTGCCCCCTCTTCCCCCCCTCCCCCCTCATGGTGGGAACCTCCCTGATGGTGCCCATTAGCACTGATTCAATTGCCTGGCGGGGGTATTCAGGTACAGGTGTAAACACCCAGTGGTCCCCCCCCCCCTTTTCTCTTCGACACCGTCACTCTCCCTTTAGTGGACCCTAAAGTACCGCGCTTCCACCAATTTCTCGCCGTTTCCCCGTGTTGAAAGTAGTTCTTCCTTCCCTTTTTCAGACCACCTGTTTCAGTTTTTGATTGATAACAAGTGCCTTTTTAACAAACTCACCCTGCAATTCCTGGACCAGAGTTGCCAAACCTATCTTGCACCCTCCCTTGTATCCATGGTCACTCCCTTTTGGGTTCACTCACTTGCATATTTTTTCATGATGATAGATCTTTCTCTTGAAACCCACGCCCCCCCTCCTCTCTGAGTGCGTTGAGTGACGACCAACAAGATCGTTTTTAGCCATCGTAGCCTTTTCGCCTCTCCCTTCTTACAGCATTCCTACCCCATTCGTTGTCCCCGCACAGTTATGATGCCTCCCGATTTTCTTCAAAACCCTCATGCCCTCCAAACCCCTCTGACCAGACGGCCTCTGGGGATCGGCTTTCTCGCCTCGGGGCAGCCCCAAGTTCTGCAAGGAACCCTCTGTCATGGTATTTTCTTTTTTTTACCCAGTTCACCCACCAAAGGACTTTGGCCTCCTTTTCCGGACCTCTCCCCTTTTTTCCCCCTCCTGCCCCCCGTGCATTTTTTTTCGCCCCCCCTGAACTTTTTCGAGGCCCCTGTTTGACAGTATTTTCACCTTTCCCATCCTTCTTTCTGGTCTTTGAGACGTCTTTTTGTTGAGGTCGCACTTGGTTCACCCTGGCGGGGACCATCGACCTCTCATATGGAGTTGCACAAGTCTCCTTGCCCGGGCAAAACCATGTCCAATACTGTTATATAGGATTTTTAGTTTCCTTCACCGGTTGAACCTAGGTCAATATGGGAGACCCCCCAATTCCACCACCCCCCCTACCATCGAACCACCTGTTAACAGCCCATTGTCTTGTTTTGGTCTTACTCCGTCGAATGCTTTATCGAAGTACTCTCGGACTTTAAAATTCCCACCCCTCCTAGCTTTTTCTCCCCTCAGTTCATTCTTCCATGAATCCCCCCCTTTTTACACCCTCGTCCGGTTTTTTTTTTCCCTTAACTGTGTTTTCTGACCGGCTTTTCAATGTCAGTTTTTCCCTTATCCCAGCCACGATTCCAATTATCCTTTTTCCCTCTTTTTTGGGCAGGTTTTGTTGACGTGTCTTCCCCTTGTTGTACGGGACAGGTCACCTTGATGGAGCACAAAAACCCTTCTTAGGTATCCCCTTTAATACATTCCCCCCCTTTCCATCAGATCCCACAGATATGAGCAAGGGGCCTTCACTCGCAAACGGGACTTCATACAGCCCTTTTGTTGTAACCTCCTCTGCACCCCTCGCTGGCGAATTTTCCTAAGAGTATCTGGAGTAAACAGGTGCGCAATAGTTTTTGTTCTGAACCTCAGGTGATTTCTCCCCTTACCTATTTAATCCTTTTTTTGGAATAAGGGCTCTTTTATTTGAGCCCTCCCCCTTCCCAACCCTCCCCTTGCGCCCCCAAGAGTTCCTGTCGTGGTCGTTCGCCCATTCGGCTGGTTTTCGCTGTACTGATAGTGCCCCCAGCTTTTTTTCTTGTACATTTTTACGCCCAATTCTCCTTCAGTTTTCACTTTACTGCCCTGATCTTGAAAGAATAGCCAGCCAGGAAGTATGAAGCATGTTGTTCTGAGGGCCCGGTGTTTTCACAAGGGGAATGAAACCAATATCTTCCTTTTTTTCTCCCCCCCCCCCCCCTTTTTTGTTGTTTTTTTTTTTCCAGATGTGGGGATGGGTCTGGAATTTGTAACCCGCAATCCACTTCCAACCCTGCTGTCAGGTGGAGGCAGGAGGCTCTTTCTTTCCCCCCTTGATCTCTTTCCTTTTGAGGTTGGATTGGTTTTTTCCCTTGGTCCTTCCTTTTTTTTTTTCCTAATGTCGTTCTCAATCTCGTCTGCGCCCGTTTTTCGAAGGGTGTTTTGGCGGAAAACGCCTTTTTGGTTAGTTTTTTCTAAAACTCCTACCCAAGTTCTTCCCCCAGTGAAGAGGGGTATGTTCTGCCCTAAAATCCGTTGACGCTTGCCTGAGGTTTACAACCTTTTCTTTCCCCCCCCCCGTCTCCTTCGGTCCTTTGCGAAGGTCCAGGAGCACTTTTTCGCACGAAGGTAAGGCCCTGTCCCGTCATTTCAGTTTGTTTCTTTTTCTCTGCCCACCTCGGTAGACATTTTTTGTTTTTGAGTATGGAAGTCTTTGGCCAGATTTAGGAATTTCGTCTCTTGTTTTCGGGTTTGTTTTCCATTCCTTTCCCTTTTCTTCTTGTGGAATGGTGCCCCTATTTTGGTTTGTTCGCGCAGACCCTTCGAACCCCATCTTGCCTTCCTCTTCCCAACCCCGACTCCCCGCCTGCGTGTTTGCAAGTGTAGCCGGCCAATTCCCCTTTCCCCCCCCTCCTCCTCCCCCCCCGTTGAAGTTTCACAACTCCGCGGTTACGTGGGTTTGGATTGGGACCCTCTTAACCACTTTCGGTGACATTGGCTGGGCCCGCCCCTGAGCAATTCCTGCACCAAGTTTTTATACTCCCCTCCTTTGTTGTGCCGTGGCCCCCCATTTTTTTTTTTGGTAGTCATGCTTTTTTCTTTTTCTGGTTTGTCGTCATAGACCATTTTTCTGTACCATGGTTTCCTGTCACGACAACCGACCCTCCCCTCTTTTATTCTCCCCTGGTTTGCCATTTCACAGTTTGGCAGAAGATTTTCGCTCCCCTTGAATTTTTTTACTCGTTTTTTCTCATTTGACCCAACGTGCTTCTTTTTTCCCTCCGCCCCCGAGCTCCTTCCCCCTCTGAGGGGATTACTCGTTTTTTACTTTCCTTCTTCCCTCTGTTTCCCTTCTCTTCCAAAGAAGTAATTTTTATGCCGAGGAAACAATTCGCCGTGTTCGTTCCCGCTCTGGCCTCTTTTTCTTTTCGTTTTTTTCCCATGTTTGAACGAGATGTATTTCCGGACACACCCCTGTTCTTGAAACTCTGTTCTCGCCCTAATGGTCCTTTTCACTTCCTCCGTGGCCCCTAAGTTCCCTCTGCCGGTCTTTAAGTAGGATGGTTCTCACCTCTTTCTCCCCCTCCCTGACAACCCAGATGTAGTTGACTTGCTTTACCATGGCTGTTTTTTTCCGCCGGTTTAGAGTTGGACCGCCTTTCTCTTTCCTTCCCGGCCTTCTCCTTCTGTTGGAACATTGTTTTCAAATTGTCTTTCTTGAAGGGTTAGTTGGTTTTGCCCACGTCGGGGTTGTTGAGGGGTTTTTGGTTTTTTGGTTAAAAACCATTTTTTTCGTCCCCCTGCTAGTTTCTGCCCGGGACCCTCCCCCCGGAAGGAGATTTTGACAAATGCAGTTGCCCTTTCTTTTTTTTTCACGCTTTAAGTTGATGTCGTTTTTTATCCGTTCGCACCCCCCATTTGTTTTACTGACTTCGATTGAATCTACTCACCATTACATTCTCGTTGTTTGGGGTTAGATTAGTACCTCATTTTTTAGCTTCTTTACTTTTTTTAATCTCCAGTCCGAGTGTAGGTGTTTTAGCGGGTCCTTAAAATGGATTTTTGCTCAGGTGTTAGCCTTTCCTCTTTGTTCCCCCCCTCCAAGGCACCTGTTACACTCTGACCTTGTCAGTCGAATTGTAACGTCTCAGAACGGCACCCCTCTTGGGATTTTGTGGTTGACTTCGGAAATTGCAGCATATTTTTTTATTTTCCCCCTCGATTTTCTTTTCAAGTATTTAGTGCGGAGGTCCCCGGATTCTCTTTCAGGTGGGCGTCCTAAGATTGACATTCTTCACCCGTCGCTTCTTTTGAGAGGACGGACCTTTTGCGTTCGATCTGGTTTTTTTTGAAGTAACAATCATTGCTTCTTTCTTTCAGTATTGTCGGAGATTGGGAACAATCTCTTCCTGCCACCCCTAAGGTTACTTTAATGTCTTGACTCCCCTCCCCGGTGGGTTAGTTTGCCCCCCACCATTCTGAGTTGGCCATTGGTTTTTCCTTTTTGGCTTGATTTTTTCTGTTTTCCCGGGATTCACACCCGATGTCTGACCGCTCCACCGCTGTTTTTGCAGACCATTTTCCTACCACACCCGTAGTTCTCACTATTGTGAGCCCTTTTTTTCAAAGGTAACCCCTGGATGCCGTGGACTGACCCTCCGGTCCTTGACTGACATGTTTGTTCTCCCCCCTCTTTTTTATTCAGGTTTTTTTAGGAGGTCTTGACACCTCTTCAGTAGTCCATGGCTACATTTTTGATCTCCCGCTGGCCCCCATCCCGTCCTCTTGAGGGTTCTATTTCCTCCGCATGCACCTTTCCAACCTTTTTTGTGTGGAGTGTTTTAGTCCCGTTCGATTTTGGCTGACTATGGTTGACACCCACGCAGTTTAGGAGAGTTTCCCGTTTTTCCTCCCCTCTCTCCCTCTGCATTTCTCCCTTTCTTGACGTTAAACAAGAATGACCCCCACTGGTCCCTTTCCCGTCTTCCGGGTCCCCCCTCCTTCGGACTTTGAGTTTAGCCTGGGGTTTCTTTCCTCCACCCAGACCTCCTTTCCCAAGTCTATATGTTACCTTCCAGGGCAGACCGCGGCAAAGGTCGTAGGGAATCTCTGTTGACTGACCTTTTTCTATCTCTACTTCTTTCCCCTCATCCTCCCTTTGTTTGTTGTTTTTGGTTGCTTTAGGATTAATTGAACCCACTAGGCCCTCCTCCCGGTTTCTTTTCTTTTTCTTGGCCCTTTAAGATTCGTTCACATCCTTCTGAACGTCTTCTGTTCTATTTTTTGATTGCCCTTCCGGTTTCTTTTTTAGGGGAAATTGTCCCGTTAGGCTTATGTCCCCTGCGGGCGTGGGCGATTTAGGAGCGAAGGCGAAACCGGTTGTTCCCTCTCGAGTTGAGACGTTTTTGACTTATCTGTTATTCCCTTCCTACACCCAGTTTTGGACCCAAACCTCGTCCCCAAAAAACTTCGATCCCAAAAACCGCTTGGGGGTTCACCCAGTTTTGTGATCTGTAGTTTTCTCTCAGACCTCTACGCTGGTCTCCTTAGTGGCCGATTTTTTCACAATTTCTGACAGGACAGCCTTTTGGCGTCGTGTCATTAAAAGCTTGATCTTCTGCACCTGGTGTTTCGACCCCGGACCCCTTTCGTCAAACGGAAACGTGCTTTTTTTTTTCCGTCCGTCTCTTTTCTTTTTCCTGTTCTGTCCACAATTAGGGCACGAAGCTGGTGGTCGATTGCTGACCCCACCCTCGTCAATTTACAGACCGACTCGAGTTGACACCAGGACCAAGTTCCACGTGGGACAGCAGCCACCCCTTGTTTGCACTTTTTCCATTTTGACCCCCCTGGCCAGTGAGGGAAAGTTTCTTTACCACGTTTTTCCCCCCCCCTCTCCACCTTGATGGCCTCTCCCGCCTTTCTCGGAGATAAACGACTTGTCCAGCCCGACTGTGTCCTTCTTTTGGGACCCCCTGTAAAACCCCAACTTCCTTCTCTTCCGTCACCTGCTCAACCACGCCCATGTTCAAAGGTTACTACGGCCCAGTCGATAATGTAGTGTTTTGCGTGGTAGAGCCCCTTCTGAATGACGTCAGCTTCCCCAGCCTGTCGCGACAGTGGCACGCTTTCACCGACACCATGGGCCAAGTCTTTTAGTTTTGTGCTCGTTTTCACTTCTCCGCTGCCCCCCCTTCCTTGGAGTGTTGATCCCCGGATAACCCCGGGCACCATCTGTATCGGGCTGACCCGGACAATATTCTCCTTTTTCTGCTTTCCCCTCCTCCCAGGGACGCCATCCCCCCTCTTGCACTGCTGGTCTTGCCCCTTTTCCCTTCTTTTTCCCTTTTTCTTCCCTTCCGTCCAAAATGGTTGCTACCTGCGACAAACCGCCGCCCTAACTAAACCTCAAACTTTGCCCTCTGGTGACCAAGCCTGAATTCTTTTCCAACTCGTATTTTGTTTACTGACCCGAAATGCCTTTTTTTTAAGAAACAGTCGTGTTTTCTTACCCGCCTCTCTGATTTGCCTTGAGCTGTCTCGTCCCTTCCCAACCCTTTAATGCGCTTGTCTTCTTTTGCGTTCCATACCTGGGGGTGCCTCGTCCGTTTATAACTCCAGAGGTGGTGCATGCGCGCCGCTGGGTCAGGCTAAGAAATATTGTTTTCTCCTGAATGCGCCCCATAGGGGCCAACCCCATCTAACCCTAAAAAGCACTCCTCCCCTAGCTTTCTCGTTGTTACTTGCTTAAGCTGTTGTGCCATTTTCATGTTCAGTTAACCATCCAGTCTTTTCTCCCCCCCCCAACCCCGGTTCCCCCCCCCCCACCCAGGCCCCCTTCCTGACTTCCCCTCCTCACCCGCGGGAAGTGTCCTAGGTCCAGCTTGCGTTACTTTTTTTCTCGGCTTGACCTTTACCCATGAGAAGACCTTCCCTCGTTACTTTCATTCTCCCCTTCCTTTTATGTCCGCAATCTTGTTATTGCTTCTAAGTTTCTCTTTTTTTTACCCCCGGCTAAAATTTAGACGGCACTTTTTTTTCGCAACAATGATTCTTCTCTCCTGACCCACAAGGACATCGATACTTCTTCATTTCTTCCCCCGTGCAGCTTTCTCATTTCTTAACACCCATTAAAAACCAGACCTAAACCCTTGTCCCCCCCCCATGCCAACAATGTTTGAGCTTCGTAGGCCTTCTGTAAGTTTTATCAGTCGGCTGTTCCAGTGCACCTTAAACCCTAACGCGCTCTGGTTGAGCGAACTTTCCATAGCCCCCTCTTCCCCTTAGTTTTTTCCCCACCCACCGTTAAGTCTTTAGTCTTGAACCGGGGGTTCAATTTTTTGATTGACTAGTTCCTTAACTCTTCCCCTTAGAACCTCTCTGTGGCTTTGATCTGCTCAGCTGGTCCGTTTGCACGTTTTTTCTCACTTGAGGCCTCGAGGTGCCTGTGCCCCCCTTTTTCTTTCAGGTTCCTTCTCTGGAATACTACAAAACTACATCGCTCCTTTTTTTAAAGGTTCTTTTTTGCGCATTCGGTCTTTCATCGACCCACGGAAGTATTTTTCTCTACCCAGGGGTCCATTCTACTGCAGTGCACACCCCCCCCTTCCTTAGTGTGGATCCTTTTGTTCCTTCTTTCCTTCTACCAGTTTGTTGCATCGTTGATGACCTTCCGGTCTGATTTTTCCATGTTCTCCTTACACAATTAGAATTCCCTGGTATTGATTACTTCAGCCCCCATTTTTTTTGGACCAAAACCTCCCCACAGCAGCAGACCCAGTTTTGACTTCCCCCCCCCCCCCGATCCTCTCTCCCCACATAAGGAGTTTAGCTTTACTCTCTGTGGGTCCCCTTCGCAACTGTCCTTTTCTCGACCGGACCTTCTCCGCCATATTGGTTCAGACTCTATTTTTTTTTTGAATAACACCCCCCCCCAACCCCCAAGAATGCTCTACAAGGGCACCCTAACAATGACGAGGTCCTGACTTATCGCAGGCCGGGTTTTTTTCTTTTTTCGTAGTGTAGTGGACCTGGGAAATTTGACCCCCCCCCTACTCTTATTTTACTTACTAAGTTGTTTTTTGTTGTGTTCTTTCTATGCTGGTGGAGTTGTAATGGTTCCCCTCCATTTTCTCACACCCCAATTGATGCCGCAGCTCCCTTAGTATTGTAGTTTTGAAGTGATGTTTGGTTTCTTTGTTTTTGTGTGAGGGACCTTTAGGCTCCCGTTTGTAGACAATGAATTTTAAGATTTTTCCCTGTTGCTCTCCCGTGAGTTTTTTTTTTTCCGTCGACCCGAATGCTGGTTCGTTTTAACCCCTCCATCCCCCCGGTGGAGCGGCTCAGTTTTTTTTTCCCCCTGGGCGCGGATTCCAGCCCCCTTTGATTTCCGGCAGTCGATTTTTGACCAGCTGCGTCGGCGGCCCCTGATTGTTTTGACCAAAACCCCCCCCCCCCACGTATCGTCTCCCCCCTTTTTTCGACCTTCCTGCGGTTCCCTAATAACTGCATCTAAGCCATTTTTTGTCAGCGTCAGACCTTTCTCCACCAACCTTTGTCCGGATCCTGACCTGTGTTCCTCTCCTTTTTGACTTCTTCTCCAAGTTCCTTTAGGCAGTGTTGTCTCGGTGGTACTCTGCTCAAGTGCATCTGTTTCGCCTTTTGTGTGCAGAGAAGCAGAGGTGCATTCCCCCCAACTATTCCCTTTCTGAGCTCACAAACGGTCCCCCACCCCCAGAGATAGTAATGTGTCTTTCTCACAGAATGAAGTGCCCTTTCCCACTTGTGCTGTAACACATGCGAGACCCCACCCAATACACTTGTACCCCGTGGACAACTTATTACACCGACCTCCAAGACTGTCGGCGTCGACCTCTGGGCGACCTGGAGGATCCTGCCCCAACAATTTTGTCATGGGGGGATACTCGGACTCTTACACCCACCTTTCGGTTGGGTACGTAAGGCGGCGATGGACCCCCCACACCATCGCTGCCGTGCCCGGAGACCCTTACGAACCTTCACACAGAAGGGCGGTTCATTCCCTACGCGGGCTGGTTCGCTTTCGTGAACACAATTTTTTGCCTTTCGTTCTTTTCTTTTATTCCTTTTTTTTCTGTGTTTTTTTGTATGTGCTGGTTGTCGTACGCTTGGCCCCCCCCAGAGGTACCCGGTTGAAGAACACCGTAAACCCCGTCCCCCCCGTTTTCTTGGAGCCCTCTTTCCCCACACTGGTTGTCCCCCATTGCCATTCGGCGCTCTTTTAAGCGGACTTTTTTCTTTTGGCAGGGTTTTCCGGAACCCATCGGCTCCCAGACGCCAATATTTGCATCCACCCCTCCGCTGTGTTATTTGTCTCTACGTCTCAAATTGAGTTCTTCCTCCGGACTCCCCCTCGCCCCCCCCCCGCTACTGTCCTCCGATTTCCACCCTGTCGTTTTTGGCTTTTTCATTCTCCGGCCCTCCTTGGGTCTTGTGTGTGACCCTGAAGAGTCTTTCTGGCCGGACCTCTTTAGTCCCCCCCCAGGGTTCCCTCACCATCCGTGGAGTTCCTCTTTCTTCCCGATGTAGTTTTTTCGCAGGAAGAGGGCTTTGA
>Ga0179593_1532612_pt1 | contig 15860 bp, 10 predicted proteins | sample CZODoug2_1_08_16_FD_185931 | JGI IMG/M metagenome (GOLD analysis project Ga0179593, IMG submission 185931) | Vadose zone soil fungal communities from Angelo Coast Range Reserve, California, USA - CZODoug2_1_08_16fungal (PacBio error correction) | ecosystem: Environmental > Terrestrial > Soil >... | reverse complement strand
TCGGCTCTCAATGCTTTCGGGTGCCTAACCCTGGGTCGGACGGCGAACAAATGAAAGTTTTAGGAACTAGCCCCCAGTTTTTCGTTCCCCCGTTTTTTTTTCCAAATCCCGTCAGGGGAGGTGTGGTTTTATCCTTCGGCCCCCCAACCTTTGTCTCTGACAACCAACAAGGAATTTTTGCGAGGGCGCAAATTCAATTACTCAGGCGGCTCTTGTTACCAGACTCCTTTCGTCGTATTTTTTGCCCGTTGCTGATGTTGCAGCTGTGATAGGCGTAGCGAATTAGGTGTCATTTTTCCCCCCCCTTGTTTCTGTTCCGCTGTTTATGAAGGGTATCGGCTTCGATTTTATTTCTTCCCCACCCGCCCCCGATTGCGTCGTTTGGGTTCTGGCACCAGACGGGCAATCCCCGGAAGGCAGAACTCATCTTTTAAGACACAGCCCGGAACTTTTTTTCTGATTGGCTGTGAAGCTCGACCTGGAGGGGCCCTTTTCTTTTTCTCCCTCGCGAGCTTAAGCGCCCATTAGTCGATGCGCCACTCCCCCTTGTCTTGTCTGGGAGAGTTTCTTGTTTGAACTTGAGTTTTTCCTCCATAAACGGCGCGAATGGTTTCGTATCTTACCCTCCCCCCGCGTAATACGCCAAGTCTTTGTCGGGTAGGTCACAAATTCTCCCCCACCTTCCTAGGGCGACCCTGTTTTTGCATTAGAATAAGAAGCCCCATGCTGAGTTTTTTGACCGATCCCCCCTCTCTTCCTACGCCTCGGTATGGCATCTTTGCCATGGGTCGAAACGGGGCCCAACACATTACCGCTTTTTTTTTAAATTATGTTATTCGCGGGATCTTGTAGTGTTATTGGCTGTAATCGGCTGATGACCATCACTTGAACCGAGCGCCCCATTCGATTTTATTGAACGGCGCCTTTTAATCGTTCTTGTCCCCTTTTTTCGAATCCCAAGGTCCGCCCACACTTTCCGAGATTGGTTCGTCTCGACCTTCTGGAGCTTTCGATTAAGTTTGGTGATAGGCGCCCGCTTCGGCAAGGCACATTCTAGTTCTTCGCCCCTGGGTCATGGATTTGAGTCCCACCCAACGTCACCCCCCCTCGCCATGGTTTGATGCTCCGAAGGTCTGCTTCCGTAGATCTTCTTGATCGTTCCCGCCTGATCGCCTTCACTTCCCAAACCGCCCCCCTATGCCGGACTTAGAGTTCCTTCCCGTCTTGCATCGTCTTGCCAATTGCTCGTTTTTCCCTTTTTTCCGGCCGGCAGGCACAACGGAAGTTATACCTTGAACTGGCGGCCCAGCGCCATTCCTCCTTCCTTCACTCGCTTATGCCTTGACCATGGTTCGCATATGTTAAGAAATCTAGGACCACGTTTTTTATTGGATCCGAAACCCGTTTCCGACGTATATCGTAAAAGATCCATTTGAGGAAGAACTTATTTGCTGAGTGCGTTCGTTCTTTCGAACTCTTTTTTTTTCTTCTGCGGCTTCGAGGAGGATGGTGTAAAGCTCGCGAGAGGCCCGGCCGCTTTCTTCCATTTGTCAATTCCAGAATTGGCTCGGCGGCTTTTGGGCTGTTTTAGCCCCTTTCGAATTTTTTCGCTCTCACATATTCTTGTGATAGAAAGTCTTTATGGCGGAGTTTCCTTACCCGACTTGGCTTAGTCTTGAAATTGTCGGCCTTTGTGGGCTTGATTCAACGTGATAAAGGCCCGTTATATGATGGAACTGTATTTGTCCATCCTTTTGAATTAACCAATAAAAGCTGAACCCCTCGGAGCCCTCGCCCCTTTGCCCTACCCTTTCAAGAGTTGCTTAAGAGGTCGATCTTATATTTCGCCGAGCCGGGATGCCCTCTATCTCTTTCCCGATTCTGGTGAGCTGTTTATGATACTTTTTCTTCACTGAAGTTTGAGTAGACTAGAAGATTCTGCTTTCTTGATTGAGAAAAGGGAATTGAAGAGTTTAAATTGTTATTCTCCCTATGTTCCCATATATTTCTTATTGAAGCTCCAAACGTTCCGGAGGATGGAGGGTTCTGCATTCATTTTGAATAGGGGGACATATTGTTGAGGAGTCAAACTCTGAGAGTTATTCTGGTACCCCCTACTTTTCAACTTCCACGGCTTTTTTTTAGTTTCGCCGCGGGTGGGCCCCTTCTCTTGCCCTCCTCCCTGGATCAATACACAACTAAGAACTTTGGGAAAGTAAGATTTCCTCCTCCTCCCGTAGTGGACCAACCCCAGATCGGTCGATACTTTTGCGTTGGCGGCTGGGAAACCAACTTTTTTTACCCACCAACTCCAATTGTATGGGACCTAGACCTGCTTGGAATTGTCCGAAGTTGAGGAGGTCCACCCCCACTTTTTCTTTTTTTTCCAAACGCACAAAAACAAATAAAAACTAAGAGGCTTCCGCCTGAGCACTGGTTCCTTCCCTGAGGCCTTTTTCACGAAGGCCCATCAAGATAGCACCAACGATGCTGATTAAGTCCTTCCCGAGCCGGCACTTGATTCAGCCTACGGAAGAAACGCGTTCCCTTCCCCCCCTTGCCGTTGTGATGTTTTGCAAGGGTAGTTTTTGTCATTCGGCTGCGGGCTTTAGCCCTCCTGCCTGCAGCCCCCCCCTCCAGGATTTTTACACAATCGGTAGCATGAATTATAACAGTTAGACTTAGAGGGTAGTTGGAGTCCCCTCTCTTCCCCCTGACCTTCCTCCTTTTTTGTTTTTGAGAGCCCTTTCCCTAAATCCGCCCCCTCTTGTTCATTCTGCCCGTTACTTCTTTACCCCCCCTCCTTTTTTTTCTCTTCTTTGTTTCTCGGATTTGTTCGCCACGCTAAGGACCTACCCGTATGCAACCAATCTACCCAGGCTTTTTCCTTTGTTTCGTTATGACATCTGTCCGGCGAGACATTTGGCATCGCCATCCCCGGGGGTGTTTTGTTCGTTTTCTAATCACCCTTGTCCCGCTTCGCAGTAAACATTCCGCCTCATTCTAACACTTTCCCCTTATTTTTTGATGGGGGTTTTTTCGTTTCAATCACTTCCCAAATTGACTGACCTCAATTCGTTGAACCACCCTCATTTCCCAATAACCCCCGGTGTTGGTCCGGTAACAGTTCCGCGCAACGCCTTCCTCTGACCGTGGCGGCTATTGTTTTCATCTCGATTCTTTTTGGATATTTTTTCCTTCGTTTTCCCCTTTCTTAGCAGGTTATATGATGCGACTTCCTCCGTTTATGGGCCGACAGCGGCTTCCTCCCAAGAAAAAGCCGTTTGATTGGTTCAACTTATTTTTTTTTAAGTGTGTGACCCTGAAACGATTTCTCTTCTATGCATGACCCATGGAAGACAAAGCTTACCCCCCCTTTTATCCCCCCAACGGTGGGTTTTTCCGCTTACAATTTCCTGTTTGGTGAGAGCGGCCCTCCTTCCCTACAACTTAAACTCAACTTTTGTGTGGCCGCCCCCTCCGAAAGAAACCTGGAACGTACTTTGACGCCTCTGGAAGGAAGAAGAGAGATCGAAAGCCGCCACTTACAGTTAGCATCAACTAAAGAATATTTCTCTTTTTTTTCTTAATCGCACTTTGAGCCCACCTCTCAATTCCGCTGTATTTCTGTCCCTCGGGGGGCGCGTGTGATGTTCATACTTTAGTCCGTTAGGCTTCCGAAAGTAAGATTATCCCCGCCGCTGGGATCAATTGAGCGGCATGCCCTCACCTGCTCTCCTATTTTCAGCGACGCCCCAGTCCCCACTCCGCCAGTTCCGTCGAGCACGTTCATCTCTTTTTTTTTTTTGCTCTGTTGGGACGTTTCCGGCCCTTTTCAGCCGTAAGCCAATCTTAATTTACGGCCCCGGAATCTCACAAAGGCGCGCGGACACCTCACCCCTGCTTGACCTCCAATCCTCTAAAAAAATTAGAACGGAAACCTGCCAAATAAGCCTGAACTTTTCCCCGCGTGACTCGAACTAGTTCGCCCCACATTACGTCTACTCCACGTGTCAGATGACGCCCTAATATCGGACATGTTAGGATTAATACGTACGATTGGAAGACTCCCTTCTCTGAGCGTTCAACCTATAGTCCAGATGTTTTCCGTCCGTTCGTTAATGGAAAAATTCCCTTCCTTCCTCCTCTAAGGACTTTTCCCTTTTCCAACTGCGTCGACGATTCACGGTGGCTTGATTTGCCACCCCTGCGACTCGGAGATTTGATCGGGCCCGTTCTACGTACTAATCCCCCCCTTTTTCCCCTCTTTCCCCCCAACGCCGTTGGTGATTTTTCAAAATCGTGGGGAGAGACATAAATCCCTGCCCCCCTTCTGGGCGCACTTTTAAGGTTTTTCCCGCAGGCGTGGACAGAAGCTTTCCGGATATCCCCAAACAGTATTATATCCCGACAATGGGCGCGACCCGACCCCTTAGGCTCTCTCTTGCGATTTTGGGGAATTTCCTGCAAAGCTCCCCCACCAGGCTGCAGAGCTTTATCAATAACATGCTCCTGACGATTCCCTCCCTCGACGCTCCCCCCACTCTCTCCCTTCCCTTCTCCCCCCCCCCCTTATTATCCACCCCTCACCCTTCCCCCTTGCAGTATAAGAACTATGATTGTAATGCAAGCTTACACAAGAATCTTTTTTACACGTCTAACTCCTAGAAATTTTGAAGAATAAGTTTAGAACCCAAATTTCTGACTATCCCAACTTACCTCGGCGTCTCAGTTGCGATTGATAGGACCCCAGCCATCACGCATTTTTTCTCCGCCTTCCCTTTTCTTTACTCCTGCTGTCACCTTGCGTGCTGTGGACCGCCATTTTACAAAACGTTCGAGAGTCCGGTTGCTTACTTTTTTTTTTTACGGCATTTCTTCGTCGTGGATGCTGAAACTCATCACACTTTGATAGTCTCACCGGCCGACCTTTTTTCGTTTGATGCGCATCCGCTACATGTCTCTGACTCTCTGGCTCAGGGGTCCCTCAGTCCCCTAGTGGCCCTCACAGCCAAGAGATTTCTTTTCTGCCACGTCTTGTTCCCCAGAAACCGCCCATAAGCCTTTATGCAGGGATTGGTTAATATAGATCCGCACTCGCCAAAGCAGAGTAATCACTTTCCCCATGCCCCTCCCTTTTCGTCTTCCCCCTTCCCAGGCCTGACAACTGGTGATAAAAGCCGCTTCTTGGTAAAACCCCGACGGCAGTAGGGTCGCCTCCCGTCCTTTTTTTCCGCCTTCGGAATTACAAAACGATGGTGCCGAATATGATTCCAATAGTCCCCCCCCCCCTGGTTTTCTTTTTTCTGAGTCGGCACGAACGGGTTTTTCCTAACACTGCACTCGTACGCCAAGGAACCTAAATTTACTTCCGACGCCTCCCTCCAGACTCCCTCTTTTTAATCATCCTAAGTTTGTTGAGAATCTTTTTCGGCCTCAATTCTGCGTCGGTTGTCCCTTTTAGTGCCGTTTTCGGGCGTCCCGTTTTTGACCGCCAGTTCTCCTTTCCCGGTTACCCAAAGCTTAAGGGGATGGGCCTCGTTGTTTCTCCTGATGCAACAAACCTTTGTATTCCCAGCCGGCCCCCCCCCCCCCCTTTTCGATTTGGCGCCTCTTCCTGCCGGCGGCTCTAGTTACCTATAGCAGGTCTTTTTTGATTATGGGTTTGGAGTTTCTTGAGTAGTGACTTTTTCGGCGTCGAGCCAGGCCCTTTTGGGACAGGTGAAATTACGAGGTTTCGTTGTGGCTCAGAACCAGATCGATGGGTCGGTGCTTTTCTGTTCCGTTTGCCATCCGAGTTTTTTGAATCCCCTTTGCGCTGTGAGGTTCGAAGTTTTTTTTTTTTTTGCGCATCCAGATGCCATGTAGGTTGCGCATCCCGCCATGGTAGGCGGATAGACCTTGTGAGTTTCCCCCGTTTCCCTTCCCTGCCAAGATCTTGCCTTTAATGACATTTACCCCCTTTCCTCGCGCATTTTTTTCGGTTTGCCCATTACCAGTCTAGCATTGACCTTTTCAGAACTTTCTCTTGCATGGAGGATTGGAAGCCTTCCCAGCTCCGATCAGAAGAAGTTTCATGTTTCTTTCTTCAGTTTTTTTCGTAGAGAAATAATCACGGGGCTGCAAATCCGATGGAACACTCTGATGTTTCGAGGAGTTTTGAGGGTGTCGTGGAGCTTGAAGGGCTTCTCGGCGCGGATAACCCAAACCCATTGTACGAAGCCAAGTTTTTTAGATGTTATTTTTTTAGAACGGCGTGTATGGTGAGGGGTGGAAGCCCTTGAGCGAAACAAGGCTCTGCCCCAGACCCCCCCTTCTCTAGATTTCGTAGTATGCAATTTGTCGGATATCCCTGTAAGGTTGGTGATCAGGCCTATTTCGCCACTTTCTCTCTTCTGCCGTTGACCGTGATTGCTCTCACCCAGATTTTTCAATTCCCACCACTTCAGAGTGCGTCCCTCTGCCAGAATCGGCTGTGCTAGATCGGATCGCTTCGGCCTGATCAGCATTGCCCACTCCTCCCCCCTTCCAGTGACGGGGTTCCCTGTTACCTTCGCCTTGCATCTGTTAAGAACTTTTCATTCTTCGACCGTTCTGACTGCAACATATTTCGGTCGTGTGAAACTTCTTCCTAGTTAAGTTCCCCCATCTTCTAGAGGTATGACTATCCCTCCATGTTTCCTGCATTGTTTGTTTTCCGCCTATTTCCGGCATTTTTGATCTCTCGACATTGTGGGTCTAAGATCCGTCTCGAAAGGTAACGTCCACCCGGACTGGCTGAGTTGGAGATTCCTGTTCGAAAGCTCGGGGGGAGTGATCTTCTGCTAGCGTCTGGTCTGTGACCCCCGAGCGCTAGCGTGCCGGTTCCCTTGTTACCTTTTCTTTTCGGCGTTCTGCCTTAGGATGTCGCTATGCTTTTCAAATATTTCCTTGGCCCTACGTACTTGGCAGGTCGTTCAGGACGTGCCGCCTTAATTTGGAATAGTTCGCGGTCGCCTTTTTTGATACCAACTTGATCCCCCCGTTTCGATGATATGAATGGCAGTCCTAACCGATTCCCTCCTCTGAACATACCCCCTTCGGCGGCCCCGATTATGAAGATTTCAAACGTCTTTCGATTTTTGGTAGCTCTTATCTAAGCGCGTCTTTTGTTGGATCTCTGATCGAGCCGGACTTGGGCCGCGTTTCGATCGCTTTTTCCCCTGCACTTCTTTCTTCCTGCCGTTTCAGACGGATGGGAGGGGTGCGTCTCTGTGTTTACGCGGGGGGCTTGAGGCCCCCAGAATTTTTTTTTGAAAGCCGGCCTTTTCTATGTCCTTAGACCATTTTATTTCTGCCACGCTCTTGTTTCATTGAACGCCCCCACGTTGTCGGATCACTTTTTGGCTTCCTTGATGCTGGCAGGCCCCCATTTCAGTAGACCAGAAACTCGTTTTCGTGTTCACCAACCGTGTCCCGCTCCTTTTCGGGGTTGACCGTCCTTCAAACGGCCTGGGATGAATCCCTTTTTTACGGCGTCTCTTAGCAATACCACAACACTGCTACGAACTTTTTAAAGAACTTATCCTATGGACTAACTCCTCCCCCCCCGAATTTGAAACCTAAGCGCGGTCATTCCCGGTGGACGCGTTTCGGTTCCCGTAACACCCACAGCCATTGTATGTACTGACTGGGATTGTCACAAGTTGATCATCCCCCCAATTGCATTGGAAAACCGACCCACCCCCACTCAACCCAAATACGATTTCATTCCTTTCCTTCATATTTGGCGATCCGCGACACGGTTTTCGAAGGACCCCCCAGCTAGCCCCTCTTTTGGATTTTTCCCCGTCTTTCCTCTGCCCCTTTGGTCCAGCCCCCCTCTCGACCCTTTTAGAACACTTTCCTATTCGTGCTTGGTTCCTCCGGGTCTGTCCTTCGGACATCGTGGGCTTTTTCTCAGCTACTTCCACTTCCCCCCTCCAGACCCCAAATTTTCTGTCAGAATTTAACGGGCCAGATTTCACGAGGTCGTCTTAGGTGCCATCTCTCCTAATCCCTCGTTTGTTGTTTTTTAGCTTTTAACCCAAAATTCCCCCCGCTTGAATTCGGTGGTTAAAATTCTGCTAACCTTTGTCCATTTTCTAGTGTTTTTTGGTCTGACTAAGACCCCGCAGTCTCGGACCCCGTATTGCCAATACCCCCTTCTTGTTGCCATCCCGCGTTCGACTTTCTGGCTGCCCTCGAGTTTCCGGAGGAAAGAATTTTCTTTATTAGCCATCGGGTCCGAGCTGGTCTTCCTTCCTCCCTTGCTTCTCGTACATATTTCCGCTCCGGGATGAAGCCTCTTTTTTGTGATGGTTTGTTGAGTCTTTTTCATCCTAACCTTTCCTCTGATACCCCGATGTTGAACCCCACTTCACAGAGGGTCAAAAGACTTCTGTGTGTCCTTTCACCTTTCGCACCCCCTTCGATTATTTATTGTTACCATCTTTCTTCCGATTGGATATTGCGTTCTCCAAAGTCTTCTCCTTTGTGTTTATTGCCGCTCCGACTTTGCCAGCAACGCCGTTCCCCTCCACACCCCCTTGAAAGAGTTACAGTGTGTGAAAAAAGATTATGCTGCGAAAGGCTTGACCCTGCCCCCCCTCTTTATATACCTGACTGCAGTCCCCAATGGCAGGTCGAAACCCGAAGCCGAGTAAACGGGACTAATGTAACTTCCCCGTAGCGTGAACATTGCCGAGACATCTGAAAATGAAGCCCCCAACACTTCTTATTAATTCACCTCAGACCGAAGAACAAAGCCAGACGAAATAACCCAAAGACAGGGCCAAGTCCGAGAAACAAGAAGGAAAACAACGGAAGATCTAGCACGATCTAACGACTCAGACATACGAGGAACCATGAAGAGCCCTACCTCTTAACATGAGAGTTTCGGTCTGCGAGTCGGCGCGAGGTTATGTTGCTTGTCTATCTATTTCATCATGCCCCTCCCCTCTCATCGCAGTGGATCCCGGTTTTACTCGGCCTGCCCCCTCTATTTCCTTCGAACGCCAAGTCGTCGACCCCGCCGAAGTAGTCGAGCAGCTTCCCCCAGATTCTAGGCTCATAGTCGTCCCAGAAAGGAAAAGTAAGAGAATTTTTGAAGAAAGGAGTGAAGTCCAGAGAGCACGTTCCAAAAAGGCCGAGAGTGGAAACAGAACAGACGAATCGAGCCCAAGGGGGATAACAAAACGGGAGCACAAGGAAAGAAGACACCTCACGCCCACGGCTTCAGGTGAGAGTTCCTCGAAGGTTTCGCCCACCCTTTTTTGCTTCTTTTTTTTCCAACGGGCCGAGCCCCCGAATTTCGTCAACAGATGAAGACCATGGTCGTTCTTCCCTCCTTTTCCCGACTTACGGCTGGCACGCCAGTTACGCCCCAAGTCCATTTGGCGTCCGTTTCGTCCCCCTCACTTCAATTTTCCGGCCAATCCGGCAAGGGCCCCTAAGGAACTGCTACCGCGACAGACGGTTTTGTTAGGATTTTCCAAACCCTGGTAGTCCCCTCTTCATCTCCACGGCCAACTTCTGAGGGCCGAGGAAAATTCGCACTTCCTTTTTATTTTTTGCATGACTTCTTGTTCCATATGTTATTGGTTTATCCATCCCACCCTTACCTTTCTTTTGAAGCGACGCATTTTACATCAGCAGGACGTCGAAGTTTTTATCACCAAATTTGCAATCCCTACCTCGACTCCCAACTCTCGTGCCCCTGGGCAGATCTTGGGGAATTCAGCACTGCCCCCCCGAAAGCGCGCCGTTCCTAAAATCCGGTGCTGCGCTTACCCCTCTTCGTACCTCGCCTGACATCAACAAATCAGATACAAGCTCGAAACCTCCCCTCCTTTTTCCCTCTTTCTTTTTTTCCCCTTTCTACTCCCCCAGGCTCATGCAATGAACTTCGGCGGTATCTTAGCGGTGTACCCCTTAGAAATCTCATGGCCTTTTTCGTGCAGAGCAGAAGTGAAGCCAGGGGCCCTTTCCCCCTCTTCGTGTTAACGCCAAACCCGCAAAACAAGCGTAGGGAGTACCTTTGAGTCCACCCCCCCCATCTCATCTTTTGTTAAGGATGATCTTGACCACCTCAATTTTGCAAACTCCTCTCTTAAACCCCTCCGAACATGGTGGTGCTCTCCCCCTACTGGCGCTGATTTCGCGACGCTTTGTAAAAGAGAAGACAAAGTAGATTGGGCACGCCCAAGAAGCTTCTTACATTTGATGGCACGTATGTGCCAGACCCCTCCGCACACCCCTCTCCCCCCCACCAGTATGCTGGCTTTGATCAGATTCCGCCTCGCCCGCATGCCCGTCCTTTTTTCCACCGTGTTCCCCATGCCGAATTCCCGCGAAGCCCTTCCTTATCCACCCGCCCAGTGGCCCCCATCAACACCCTGCATGAGGCTGGTATCGGAGCCCGCCTCTGCCCTTCTCCCCCGTCTGTTTTTTTCGCAGTTGAATAAAAATTTTTTGTTCTTCCGCCCTTTGTGTACACAAACAGACCCACTCCACTTTTTTATTTGAGCCTGAGAACCTACCCCGAGACCTCTCCCCCCTCCTTCCTGTCGCCGGACGGCCCCTTTCAAGTTCGGCACAGACGCCCTTGAGGGCAGCAATCTTCTTGTCCTCCTGTTGTTTCGAGTTCCTTCAGTCTCATGATCCGTTTCGGTGTTTTAATTTATGGCCGGCTGGACGAAGGTCCCCAGGGTTCCTGCAAGACCTGATACAGGGACCGTCTCAGGGCGCAAGAACAGGAGCAGGGGAGCCGTGGCTCGTTTTGTATTCACCTTTGGCAACAAAACCTTGTATCAGCCCTTCCAAAAGACTCCAGGACTACGGGCCGAAATTGTACCAGGAGGACAGGTATTTAGCAGTCCAGACGCCGGAAGGAGGAGGGGGATGCACCCACGGGGGGAGGGCTGCTGGCCTTTAGAGGTTTTGAGGCAAGGCGGGACGGTGGAACGGGCTTGTGTTACGCGTTTCTTTCCGGTCTTAGTGAGGATAGTTCATCAGGCAAGCATCCTTTCGACTTTTTGGGAGGTTTCGGAAACATCCGTTGGACTACGAGGAAGAGACTTCCCTCTTTTGCTGGATCCCCCGAAGCGTGGGAGGATCTCTTGCCGGAGATAGCGCTACCTCCGAAATGTAGGGATTTCCCCCCCCCTTTTTAGTTGGGTGTTCTCCATTCCTTCTCGTGAGTTTTCTTGGAGTTTTCACCCAGCGCCTTGCCTCCTGATCCTTTGACGCAACACGTGAGCAATCTCGAACTGATTTTTTCGGTTGCCACCAGTCTCACCTTGCCCCGCTTTTTCTAATGTCTTCATTAGTCATCGCCTCATGGCGTGGTTTTTTGGCCGATCACCGCGCCGATACAGCCCTAGTTCATGCGTCGTCTGTTTCTACGAGAACGGAGGGCTGCACCCCATTCCCGTGAAATCTGTTTCTCGCTTCTTGAGCTTGTGTCATTGAGTAATCTGCGGACAATCGGCCACCGTGCTTGTCCTCTCCTCCCAGTGCCCGCTTTATTGATACGGCGCTGTTAGTGCTGGGGTTGAGCGTTCCTCCCCCCTTCCTCTCCACGCTCCTCTCAGCTGAGTATCGCGCCATTTGTAGCTGATGCTCCGATACGGTTTTTTTCCTCCTCTCGCCCCCCCCTTCTGAATTCCTAGTCTCTTAGACCCCCAGGGCAGGGATATGTCCTACAAAAACCCCCTTTTTACCTTCGCATTTTTCCCCCTTCGCCCCCTTGTGAGTTCTCCTCGGTCCTTCTGTGTACAGTAGCCTGGTTTATCAGACTGAGGTTTTCCTCTCCCACCGCTTAAATCGCGGATAGAGTCCTTCGTCCTGCATCGTCTGGCCGTCCCTTTTAATTGAAGTTTTCTTTTTCGAAGAAGGCGGGCTGCCCCATTTCTTTGGTCGTTCTACTTTAAATAGCCAGAGCATGTACAGTCTTCAAAGCGTTGAGCGGATGATCTCTGGCCTTTTTTGTTTTTTTTTCGACCCCTGCTCTTCCCACGTTGGAGAGAATCGACATTTTGGGCTCCGAGGGAGAATTTCTTCCTCCATTGAGCATTGACTGCGGAGTGAGGAGAGGGGACTTGAAGAAGCTTGTTTTCTATTGTTTAGAGACGGCGCTGGGGTCTGGGAACAGCTCCCCCTTTGGCGTTCCGCTCTCTATATGATGTCATTACACAGCTTTTTGCGTCGTTCTGCCTTGGCAGTCCTGAGCCTCCTATGCGCCTCGAACATTTCGCACGTTGAGTACCGGAGTTCGCTTTTTTTTTCTTGGTGCATCGTAGTTCGAGGTCTCAGGCGGGCCCCTTGACTAAACTTCGGCCGCTTGCCTCTTGCTCTTTACACCCTCTCCTTTGAAACTACCTATGAACCCCACAAATATTTTTTCACTAGATACAGACGCAGCTCTTCTCTGCTCTTCCCTACGATTTCCCTCGCCTTCTCTGACTTTTCATAGTGATATCGGACTTTTTGCGGCGTTTGCCCTCTTTTCTACTTATGCTTTCGTTAGTCTTCGCCCCGTATGTTCTTTCGGCTGGATCGGCAAGTGCTTTTGCCCCTTCCATTCGGCCTCTCTCGACCTCTTATCTCCAATTGCAAGTTACGAAGAGCCCACGTTGACGTCTTTGGCGTGGTTAGGGAATTACATTTATGGCGGCATCGGCGTAGACCTGCATGCTTGTAACTCTTGCGAGACTTGGGTTTTCCCCCTCTATCTTTCCCTTGTGGAGTGGAAGCCGCGGGGTTCACATACTTCGGGCGCGATCCCCTACCCCCCCGTGTCTTTGGATCTTCGCACCATACACAAAATAAGAACTTGGGAAACCTTTTTCTCCCACACTTACCCCGACCTCTATATTATGACACAAAGACCAAGCTCCCGGTGTTCCTTCTCGTTTCGGGCATGTCCCGGGTGCACACCACGATTATTGGACCCTAGACCCTGCGTTGACCTAACGCTTCTAGGAGGTTCACTTTGCTGATGAAACACCGACCACCCCCCTTCCCCCCTCAGGGTCTGTCAACCCTTCGCGGATGTTTCCCGGCGAAGCCGGCGGTTCCCTTGCCGTCTCAGGAACATACATTAGCAAACCCGATTGCAATGGTTTCCGTCCATCTTCCTCCCTAAGGATATAAACCCGCGCGGAGAATGCTTGCCGCAGTGTTGCGTGTCGGTTTTTTTTCACTTTTCTTATGAGTGGGTTCTCGCTCCGAGCAAGCAGACCTAGATGCCGTGTTCAAAAATTTGTTCTAAGCCATTTATCAGGGGAAGCCTTCAGAGGTGCTTCTTAGGGTGTCCCCCCCCCCCCCCCCCCCCCTTGTTTCTCCCCCCCTCTTTTTTTTGTAGAGACTGGGCAAAGAAACGCAACTCTGGCAGGGCTGACCGTGATAAAGGATGAGAACTTCATTTTGTAATTGAGCGGAGTTTTTTTTTCGCGTGATCGCCCTCCACAGTCAAGACACCCTACAAGGAGGAAAAACCCACCCGCTTCCCAGGAATTTCGAGAGGTTAGATTGAGGGGGCTTACCGATTCTTTGATATCCCCGCATTCATCGAAATAGGGTGAGAGATGTTAGGGTACTAGGAAAAGGTTTAAGGCTCCGGTACAATATTAACATTGAGCAAACACTCCTTATTTGTGTCTGGGTTTTGTTCTGTCTTCATCATGGCCCATTCCCCAATAGCACTAAACTTTGAAATTTCCCAGGTGTCTCCTTCCTCCATTGCTTGTGGTTCCTTTCCACGTTACCAGCCAACGACTATCTGTTGCGTGGTTCTTGTTTCTTTCCCTTCATTCCTGCGGTCATGGTTTCCCACACTTAGGCAGTTTGTTTGCTCTCTCGCGTGTTCCCCGTCTCCCCTCCCACAAATCCGTGAAGTGCGTTCACCCCCGACGCTCGAGAGTGTTTCCCCCAACGATCTCCGAGCCTGGCAATGGCAGGCAGAACCTTGCAATCCTACCCTTCCCCACTGTGCTTCTTCACCGATTCAAGCGAGCCCCTGTCGACTCGTGGAATTTTTTTTTTTTCATTCCCTCCGGCAATTATTTCATGGAAGAACCTCACTCCGGATTAAAAACCCGGACTCAGCCTCTGAAGGGAGACCCGGCCGCCTTCAACTCCTTCCCAAGTCCGCTCTTTTTCACGATTCCCCATGCTCCATCGACTCCGAAACTACAACTCCGCCCCCTCAAGAAGCGGGGAGTTGCAATCTCTGGGCGTCCCCTAGCGGATGCCGTCTAGTTATGATACTGGACAAGATGTTTCTCCGCCAGTGTCTTCACTGGTGCCTGCCTGCCTGACCACATTTCAGGTTTTACGCATTCCCCCCGTCGAACCCCCGCCATACGGCTTTTCACGTTTGCCTTTTTTTTAAGCGTCTCGTCAACAGGAAGCGTAGAAGAAAGGGTAGGACATAGTGCTCGCCAAACTTCGATGGACACGGACGCTCCCCCTCCTTTGCGGTAATTTTTCAACACCACTTCATTTAGAAAACCGGAAATACTCGCACTAGCCCTTGCATTGGCTGTACTTCACCTTCTTTTCGGTAGCCCCCAGTTATTCTCTCAACCGTGGCAGAGCCCGATTTCGTCAACCATTGGATGAGAGTCATTCCTCCGAAGATTTGGCAGTACCTTGCTGGTTCCTAGGGTTTCCTCCCCAGAGATGTTCGCCCCTTCTCTAACGAAACTCAATCGCAAGGTCTCTGCCAGGGAACGATTCGCGGAATTTTGTAGGACCAATTGCGACTATTAGAAGGATGGCAGAATCTACGTACCTCAGACATTCGGATCCCTTTTTGTCCAATCTTGTGTGTCGGTTTTAACTCCTTGTCCTTAGGACCTAAAATCGCCCTATGGGCGACAGACTAATTTTTTTTTTGCAGGTGTAGAACTGGCGTTCCTCTTTAACCCCCCTTTCCGGCTATCCGAAAATGGCGCGACCCAATCTCCGAGTTACTTGCGGGGCCCTTCTGTCCCCTTCGCACTCGCAAAACCAGGAAAGATAAAGCGCCCGTCTCCCACCTCACTGCGATCGATCCTTATTGGAGTGAATCTAAGAGGCGCGAAGCTGTGTCCCTCCGACAATTTTCAAAGCTTTTTCACGTTTAATCCCCCCCTTTTCTGAAGACCCCCTGTCTCTACGCACCCCCACCCAGATCCATGCCCGTCACTTACATCGAGCGTTGGGTCGGCCACCCCTCACGCATTGGCTGACTGAAAGCAGGTCGAAGAGAGCAATTCGGCGTTGACGACCGGCCCCACGCCTTCGCAGAGAGGCACGGTGCGTCCAGATGTACGGAAGCTTCGCCTGGTATGATCTGCAACTCATGGCAAACTCTCTTGCAGGACACCTTTTTCCACCTGGGCTGGATGCAGAATAGCATAATGGACGTTGATGATTCTCTCCCGCCCAAAGCGCCCCTCCTACTTTCGTGAATCCCAGCAGCCTCCCTTCTTCTCGGCTGCCAATTCTTTCGAACCCCCGACGCCCTTTCCATGATCTGCATTCTGATCCGCACTTTCTCCCGGGAGCGAGTACTGTTGCATTTCCCAAAATGAAAGCCTTCGAGACGAATCAATGCAAATACGCCCCTTTTGCAAAGCCTGCAGAGTTAATAGCTTCTGCAGGCAGCCTCGCGTTTTTGCTGCCGGCTGTCTTTCATACAAACGGTTGTTGCCTCTGGCAATCACCAACGACCACCTCCCCCTGACGTTTTTTTTTGAGTAAATGACCGGACGGATTAACTTCTTCCTAAAACTTCCTTCGTCCCCCCTGAACCTTCCCCCCCTTTTTTCCGTTTTTGGGACGCTCATGGCAGC
>Ga0179593_1506978_pt1 | contig 15861 bp, 16 predicted proteins | sample CZODoug2_1_08_16_FD_185931 | JGI IMG/M metagenome (GOLD analysis project Ga0179593, IMG submission 185931) | Vadose zone soil fungal communities from Angelo Coast Range Reserve, California, USA - CZODoug2_1_08_16fungal (PacBio error correction) | ecosystem: Environmental > Terrestrial > Soil >... | reverse complement strand
TGAGCTTTCTTTTTGGTTGTTTGAGTCGCCGTTGTATTGGATTTTTTTTTTTTTTTTTCTTTTTAACACTTCTCATGACCGTATCTTTTGTCTTTGCCCTGTATGCACGATGTGGTTCCCTTTTGGATAGCAATCTTCGACTTCCTTCCATTTCCATTACTTTGCCCCTTCCCCCGTTTCTTCTAGAAAATGTACGCGCCTTTCTTTTTTTGGGGTGTTTGTTTTTTTGTTTGTAGGGGGGGGGGGTTTGGTTTTGTTTGGTTTTTTTTTGGGGGCGTTCTGTGACCTCGGTACCAGGCTACTTTTTTGCACCTTCTTCAGGAGGGCTAACCCTCCCTTTTTGTGTAAACGCGATGGCCTGCCATTATGGACTCCGACCCCGGCCCCCCTTCCCCTTTCTTCTCCTTCTGCGGAAAGCACCGAGATGCATCTCAGTTTTCAATCTTGCAAAATTTGCCCTTCTTATTCTTTTTTGTTTTTTTATTACTTTGCTTACCCTTGCTGGACGCCAGATGATTCAGACTTCCCGGCCTCGTATTCTCCCGGCGGTTGAGGCGTTTTGCACTTCCTTGTCTTTTTTCCTCCCATGAAGCCCGGTTGGTTGGCTTTTGCTTATTTTTTCTCGCTCGGGTGCACATTACTCTAACCGTTAGGAGCCTTGTCTCCCCACGCTGATTCCTTTTGCAGAACAGTTTTCAAGGCACTTCCCGTTCTCCGCTTTGCTCGCCCCCGTGTTCGTGCTGCCCTTTTAGTTTTTATTACTTTTTCCTTCCCCCCCCCCGGCTTGCGCAATGCGGATCGTTCTTTCCTTTGTGAAGTCGCGACGGTTTCTTCGCTTCCACGGGTTCTTCTGTTGTCCTCATCCCTTTGTAGGAGGATGGTATCTCCCTTTTCTTTTTTCCCGTGCCAAAAATAGTTTTCTTTTTCAAAAATGTCTTCCTGCACCAAACCGCGTTTTAATTTCCAATACTGTGTCCCCTTTCCCCCTCAAAGTCCAACCTTTTTCCTTTTTTGCCCCAGACATTGTTGGTTTTCCGGGGTATTTTCTCTTATAGGATTTCTTGGTTCGGGTTTGCGCTCCCTTCACGCTTTGTGAGATAATAATTTCTACCTCTTCTCCAATGTTTCCCGCCACTCGGTTATTCTCTTGGAAGTTTCCCGGATCTTAGAAAGCTCAATCTTTGTGGTCCCGCCCGGCCTTTTTTTTTTTTATCCCCGCTCGTCTGCGCGGGCTTTTCTTCCCCCCCCTTTGCGTGCTCGTCATTCGCATTCTGCAGCGTTTGATGCGAGTCCCCCCTCCCTCCGCCCTCAGAAATTCTCTTGCAACAGCCCCAACTCCCCGGGACCCCTCCACAGCGCCCAGCGGGGTTTTTATTGATACGTTTGTAATGGTCTTTGACTCCCCTTTTTCTTTCTGTCTTTTTGGTCCCCCTTTGAAGTGCAGTCCCCGCATGAAGCTATAGCGGTACTTATTCCTGGTTTTTCATTTGTATCGTTCCGGTCTTCCAAGTTCCCCCTGAGTAACTCTTTTTGAGAATCTATTTTCCTCATCCGTTGTTTTTTGGTGTTAGTGACCCCCCCGCGGCAAGGTTTCTCACCCCGTAACTGTTTTCATACAGACTCTCACATTATTATCTTCATCTGCCGCTCCGTGAAGCTTCGCCTCATTGTTTGTTTTTTTTCCTCCCCCGTCCTCCACTCACTGTCCCGCTTCCCCCCCCTAAGTTTGACCGTCTCTAACCATCACTCTGGCCGTCGACGTTTTTGTGAGTTGCTTTTTTTCTTCTCCCATTTGAGCTTTCGGAGTTCTTATGAGTGTTCATTAAAGAGTCGCACCTTTCGGGTTTGTCCGCACATCGGCTTCTCATGCAACCCACCAAGAAGGACCCAGACCCTGTTCCATTATTGATAGGAACCAGTCTGGGACCGTCCCTTCTCTTATTGTTTTTTCCTTTTTCTGGACTCGCGGCTTTTACTCCCCCACCCCCCAGTTTAGCTGATAGACTGCCTCTCCTACAACTTTAATATTACCCCGGCCCAAACCCGGCTTCGCCAGCTCAGAAAAGGGTTTTAGACTTTTTCTGGTGACCTAACGTCGAGGACCACCACAGCGTTGTATTGGTTTGGCTCCAGCTGGGATCCCGTCCACTCTTCCTTTTTTCCCATTTTGCATTGACGTTCTCTACCTGCCTTCGTGCCAATTTTTCCTTGACCGTCCGACGTGGTCCCCATCCTTCACGACACCCCATTCCATACCTCGTCTTCCGCCTGCATGTTGAGGCGGGCGCCGCTTTTCGCAAATTAAAACTACCATTTTCAATCCATTTCCGTTTTTTCGAGACGCTCTAGTTGTCCTTTCTTGTCGGCTGTTTTTACCTTCCGTCTGCAAAAAAGACACCCGCGATAGGGTTCCCCGCGGATTCTTTTTTCCACAGCGGCTTTTCCCCATGAAGCAGCTCCTTCCGCCTCGGCACTCCGGTCGGCGACCGGCCTTTACAGGGTGCCGCGTTTTTTTTTTTTTTTAAGATTTGGTCATCTCACTGGCCTTTTTATCCGATCCCGGCGATTCCTTTTCGTGAGTAGTACTACACAAATTAAAACCCTCCTCTCCGTTGAGATTGTCATGCTTCCCTTATTAGCTGCGATGTTTGTTCTTGCCGCCTGCTCACTTACTTTTTTTTGTTGTGACGAATTCATCATGGCCTCCTCTCTTGGTACCAGAATTTCACGCCTCAGTTGGCACTTATAGCGTGGTTCGCTGTCGTTGCTTTTATTCGCAAGGCCTCGTGCCCTTTCCTTCCTAACTTTTTGAACCTTTTTTTTTTCTCCTTCCCTCCAGCCCCTGCAGTCCCCGTCCCCCGAGACCATGATTTGGTCGCCCCATTTGCACAAAACCATCCCCCCCCATCTTTCCCAGACCCTGCCCTCTGGCACTTCTCATTGGTCGCCTTTTCTCCCACTCACCTTGACACCCGGCGAACCCCCTCTCCAACCCCCTTTTTACTAGGAGCAGATCCGCTTACAAGTCATCGACTCTTTGCTGAGTTTCTGTTCGATCGTGATCGGTTTTTTCGCTTTTCCCGGTCATGGGCGATGGCGGTAGAACACGGCGGCTGCCGTTCTTCTTGTTTATGTTGAATCTGTGTATGGTATTGTTCTCGCCCCCATTTCAATGGTTATTTTCCCCCCCTTCACTGTTGCATTTGTTTGCCGCGGACACCTCCCTTTCTTCCTTTCCTCCTCTCATTTCTCTTTTTCTCTCTCTCCTAGTCTTTTCCCTGCCCCCCCCCCCCCCTCTCCCCCTATCCTGTGCCCTCACAGGTTTTCTACCTTGTCACTTTCCATCTAATTCCAATTGCTTGCCTCCTCACCCCGGTGCCGAGCTTTTTTCCCACTTTCTGGCCCCAAAATGAGGCAGTCCGTATTCCCCAGTGTACTTTGTTTCTTTCCCTTCCCTGATGACGTCGTGCAACACTTCCCATAATTAGGCGCACCTCGGCGGCAAGCACATTTTTCCATCTTTTCATTTTCTGGCCATCTTTCCACTTTTGATTCTTTCTTTTTTTTTTTCTTGTGTATTTTTACCTTCTCCCCGAACCAGTTGTCCGTCTCCAAGATGTACCCATTATTACAGTATGTGTTCTGCACGAAATCTCCCTCTCGCCCTTCTCCCCCTCTGGCATTCCTTGCCTTATTCATCCATTTGGCCTGTTCAATTCCCTTGCGGGTATTTTTCTCGAGGCGTATTTTTGTGCCTTTCCCTCGGCCGTCCACTTTTGACACTCTTGCTGCCCCCACCCCTTCCTCCCACCAGCGTCATCTTCGTGCTAATCGTTCCCAAAAACGTTGGGTCTTGTGTCTTGGTAGTTTTCTTCGCCCCTGGTTGCCTGGATCGCGGCTTTTCTGTCCTTTTTGACTTGATTTTTTCCTGGGCGGATGCGCCATTTTTCCTTTCTGAATGTCGGTCACGCCTATCGCCCTTTAGCTTGCCCGGATAGTGGGTACCCTTCAGGTTTCAGTAAACGCCTCTTGGCCAGCCCCCCCATCCCGTTTCCTGTTGTGGAAGTTCTCGTCATTCATGTCCCCTTCACTACCAGTCCCGGTACTCCACGTGCTTCTGGTCAGTTGTTTTGTTTGTTTTTTTTGCCGCTGTTTTGTACACAGGGGGCTGATGTTAGTTGGCTTTCTCCTACAGGACTCCACCCCCCGCTTTTGGGTTTCGGCTCTCCTAGGAATCGAGGCTCGTCACCCTCCCTCATCGGTGATGGCGGAAGTGGTCATGTCTATGAGGTGAAGACCATACTGTCGACCTTTACCCTTTCCTTTTTTTCTTTTTTCTGCTGTTGTGATCACCCACTTTTTGCTTTATTCCCCCGGTCGCAGCAGCTTTCCTCTTTTCCCTTTTGCGCCGTCACTCCGAACTATTCTCTGACTCTCCCACGTTACCCCCTTAGTTCAACGCCAACGCTACATGCCCATCAGTTTTAGTGGATCCTGTTTTTCTCCATTTTTACTTGTCGTAGGGGTGAAATCACGCCACATTGTATCGTTTCATCCTTTTTTATAGATTGTTCCCTTCTCTGTGCGACAGTGCTCTTCCTTTTCCCCTTCTTCTCCTCCAAGGGACTTTGTTTTTTCTTTCTCCCTCCTCCGTTTTTTTTCCGATCCTTTCCAAACTTATCCCTGTTTTACCTGACTCAGCTTCCGTTTCTCCTAGGCAGGAACTCGATTCCTCTTAAACCTTAGACGTTGTTCTTTCGCTTTCTCACCCTTGACGGCCTCCAGTAAAACTGGCCCTCTATACCCCTCACTTTATGAGCGACGGCTGCGTTTGTTCCTCAATCAGTTGGTATGATTTCAGATTACTTTATGGCTGCGGATTGCCGTTGGCGCGACTCTTTGCCTCCGGGAGCATTCTCTTGGCCTCGGCTATCACCTTAAGGACTGGGTTTTTTTGTTGTATCACCCCAACCACTGGACTCCCTTTTTCCAAAGAAAAAAAAGAAGAAGCCTTTCCCTCCCCCCCAATTATTGATTTAGCCCCCCTTCCTCCGGTTTGCGATCCCGTCATAATGCTTGCCCCTTTTTTCTGATATTTTGTCGCGTGTCCTGAGATCTTCCCCATCGGGAGCCTTCTCCCGGGGAGCCCCTTTTTTTTAGAACGCTCTTTTCTTCTGTGTCCCACCATCGGCAAGGGCAAACCCCGTCTTTTCCCCCTTGTTACCTTTGACTCGTTTATGTGTCCCCCGGAACTAAAAGTATTCCGAGACATTCAACACAGAGCCGTTCCTTTTCCAGTTGCCCGACATTGTTTATTCTTCCCCCCCTGGGCCTGGGATCATGTTCCTCCCCCGCCTACGCCTTCGTGTAGGCCACTTTTCCATTGATTTGCTGCCCGTGGCCTCCTCGTCTTCCGACCCCCGTTAAAATTTAAATATCCCTCCTGCGATGCATGTTTTTCACTTCCGTGGGGGGCGTACGGCGACACCTTCCCTCCTTTCACTGACACTTCCCACTTTTGGCCGATGCTTTGCCGGAGTTCTTTTCTTTTATTACGAAGTGGTAGGCAAAATCCTGAATTTTTACACCCTTGGTGGCAAACCGTTTCCAACGGCTTCTTCCTGTTTTCACACCATGCGGAGATAGATACGAGGTCGCTTTTTTTCACCTACCTCTGGAAGGAACCCAGGTCCTCTGGGATGACAGCAGTTTTAGTTGAGTTGCGAAGTTGTTTGTCCTGGTCCTTTTCGCCATAATAAGGGAAGCAGCAGGAAAATGGGTCGAGCGCCGAGGTTGTGAGTACACACGACCAATTCTTTAACAAACACACCTACCAACTCCCCCGCACTCCCCCTCTCAACAGCAACGAATCTCCCAACCATCCCCCCCCCCCCCCCCCCCCCCCCCCCCCCCCCCCCCCCCCACTACAAAAAGCCAACCCAGACTGTTCTTGGCCGATTCTATTCCGTGGGTTTTTTCCGGGACCGGCTACTACGTTCCGTTTCTCCCTCCGTTATCTGTGGCTGCCATCGCACTTGTTGTTACCAAACAGTGTGAATCTACCTTCAGTTTTTCGTCCAAGTATTTTTTTCTTGCGCGTGTAGGTTCTTTACGTTAAAAGGCCGTTGATGTTTTTCCCCTTTCACCCCTTGTTGTCCACATCCTCCCTTACAAAGTGACTTCCCCCTTAGCTTTCTTTTCCTTTGCGCGGAAAGTCATTCCATGCGTTCCATAAATCCCCCTTGCACTTCTTGCATGAGCGTTCTACGCGCCTCTCCCCAATTCAATTTTTTACCGCGACTTACCCCGACCTCTTTCTTCCCCCTGCAACACTTTTCTCTTTCCTTTGTTGTTGTTGATTTTGACTGCTTTTTTCTGCTCGATGTTCGTGGTGGGCGGGGTTGATGTAGACGGTTTCCCGAGGTTTTGTCGTCTCACAGGCGCATGCTGGAGCGAGCTTCTTCTTCACGATTTTTTTTAGTCCCAAATTTTTCCCGATTGTCTTTCTCCTTTTCCTTTTCTTTGTCCCGGAATTGGCTTCTGCGAACTGTTTTTCAGTGACCTACCCCTAGATTTTCATGGTCATTCCTACCCGCGGGCCACCTGGGTTTCCTACCTTGGCACCACAAGGAGGCCCCTTCTTTACACTATGGTTTCCTATGACTTTTCTCCCCTTCCCCTCATTAGTGTCTGCCTGTCGGCCCAAAAAGACTCGTCTTCACGTCCATTCTGCCCCCATCTTTGCTTTGGGGTAACTTTTTGTTGCCCCTCCCCGATGCTGCCTCCCCTCTTGGTCGCACCTTGTTCAATTATGGTCTTGCACACACTTTTTTTTTCGTTTTTCAAGCCAGCTTCACTTTTGCCTTCTCCCCAAGATCCGGGTTCATGCCGGCGTGCGGGTGGCTTTGCCCCTGTGCTTCCTTTCTTCGAGCGTTTTGACCTTAGTGTTCCCGTCAACAGAAGCCTTTCGTTTTGCACCACCTTTTTGCCCCCAGAGAGGTTTGCTTCCCTTTTTTTTGACACTTCGTAATCCCCCCTTTCGCCAGTACTACGGATAACAGATCACACTTTGGTCTGTGAGACTTTTTCTTTTGCCTTTTCGTCGAGCCCACCTTCTTTTTCCAACATTTCGCTGTGTCTTCTTTTTCTGTTCTCCGCTCACTTCTTAGATTGCAACCGGCCGTGCGTTCTTGTGCTGGAGGCTTTTCTAGACGCTGTTTTTTTATTGTCTCCCTTCTCCTTTGGCGGTGTTTTTTTTTCTAGACATGCGTTTTGACTCTTTTTTTGTGGGCCGGTGATATAATTGGAGCGCGTCCCCTACGCACATCCCAAGTTAGATTTTTTTTGCCTTTTTTTTTTGGTGCCGGTGTTCTCCCCTGCTTTTTTTCTCTTCGGCTTCTGAGCTCCCCGAGTGGTTGCTTAATCCCTCCTTTCCCTGACCCCCACTTAGCGCCCAGACATCTGTTCTTCGTATTTTTTTGACAGGTAGATCCTGCGTTTCCGCTTTCTCTTTTTTTGTATTTCTCCGAGATGTCTGTCGATGTTCCTTTTTATTACCCACTCCGTGCCCCCCGTTGCATAATTTTGCACCTGAACACTTTAATTCTGCAATTACCGCTTCCCCCCGCCCCACAGCTTCTGTCCCCACGCGAGATTCCCAGTAATGGTGATTGGTGCTACGGTTTTTGGTTCCGTTAATGGTGACGAGTTCTCCGGCTGAGGTGCCGTAACACGCACCTGGTTTTGTTACGTTTTTTTGCTCGAGTTTTCTCTAGGTTCTTGATCTTTCTCCCATTTGCTTACCTTTTTTTTTCTCCGCTTGTTTTTAGCTCCTTTTCCTCCCCTTTTTGTTTGAGAATCTCACAACCTTCGCTATTTCGGGCCTTCTTCCCCGACCTCTGTCCCCACAGTTATCCTATTTCGTTTTGTGAATCCTTCGCTTGTTTTATTTTTCGCCTGCCTCCCAAGCTTCTCCCCGTCACCATTTACATGCCATGTCCTTGGATGCTACCCAAAAACTCTTAATTCCTCATTATGTCTGTTTCACTCCGTGGTTGGGCGATATCTTAGGGTCCACTTTTTTCACGCTTGTGGCGTTCCCTGAAGTTGAGGCCTACTATTCGACTGAACCTTTTGAGAAAAAAGTGGGGTGGTACCAGCATTCCACGTTCCTCAATCTCAACAACTAAGGTTCCCCCGCGGTTCAAAGTTTTTTTTAAAAGTCCTGCCCCTTCCCTCGTACAACTTCCGCCTTTTGTTTGCGATTTTTTTTTCGACACAGTCGGAGTATTTTTTTCATAGTTTGAGTTCTATGCTCGACTATCACCCCATTACACCATCCCACAAGGATTCCATCTCCCCCCCCCTTTTGATACCCTTGGCTCCCCTCCCACTTCTTTCCTTTTGGCTCACACGCTCCTGTTTATTGGTGCATTTGATGACCTTCGGCTGACCACCGCCACTTCTTTGTTTTTTCCGTACCACACGATTGTCAGCTTTTCTCTTTCCTTGTCGTCCCTTCCGAGGCTCCCAGGTGGATCGCACGTTCGTTTCTTTTATATCAGACTGCGTCAGCATGAGCTCGTTTGGGTACGAGCAGTCCGTAAACTCCAACTCCTTCTTTCGCTCAGGACCTTTTGGCTTTTTGGGTCTTCCACCCCCCCGCCTTCCGTTGTTCGACACCTGGGGGTCCCCCTTCACGTTCTGGATTGTGAACACTACCGTCGCTCCGCAGCGCTTTTTCCCCCCGCACTAGGAATTTTTACCCCCGTTCCATATGGGAGTGCCCTTCCTTCCTTTTTCTTCCCCTTGCGCTGGACTGTAAATTTGTTCCCTCCCTGCTTTTAACTCCTCCAATTCTGGGGCTTTCTGCGGTTTGTTTTAGGTCAGTTCCCCCACCCAGTCCCCCAACTAAGATCCTCAAAGAGAGTGTTAGATTTTGCTTTTGCACTTGATGGTTTTCTTTCGCCGCGGTTCTCCGCCTTCTGGGACTTGCGATTCACCAATGTGTCCGTTTCCTCTCCTGTTTCCTTAAGTGGTCCATGCCTCCTGGTTGCCAGTTTATTGGTTTGTCCTTTTTTTTCCGCTTTTTTTTTTCAACCGGCCGCCCTGTGTTATAGGGTGCTTTTCGCTTGTTCCCCACCATCCCATCCTCTACCCAAGGGAACCCGAGACCATTCTTTTAATCTTTTTTACTTTTTTACATCCACATCGTTCCCCGACATCAACTCCGCTCCTTGCGATTTTCCGTTTTTTCCCTCCCATCTCCACAACAGGACCCCCTGTTCGAACCCCCCCAACCTTCTCCCACCCGAACGATTCATTCCTACGCAGCTCTTTTTTCATAAATCATCCGGGTTTTTGAGCTGTGTTTTGATCTTGCATTTTCGGGGTTTCGTTTTTGTGTTTTCCCTTTTTCTTTTCCATTCTTTTCTCCGGCCGAACACGGGGAATTCTTCGCGGTTTGTTTTTCTGAACGTTTGCTTTGTCGTTGGCATCGCCATATTCTTATGGTCTCATTTTTTTTTAAGTTTCCACTGCATGGCTTCATGGTCCGTCTTTTGTTGCAGTTCACCACGATTTTTTTTTTTTCCTTATTCCATAAAACGCGGGAAAGACCGGCTTCTCGTAGGTCCCCAATAGGCAGGCGTTTCCCACTTCTTGTTTACTTTCGTTGCGGCCCCTTGCTGAACTGGCCCATGCCTGTAGAGTAGGGTCTCCGTCCCATTTTCTGTGCGTACTAGTGGCCAATTAATTCTGCCCGTCTTTTCCCTTTTTCGTAAATAACCTGCTCGGCCGTCTTGTGTTCATTCTTAGTTCCCCTGGTCTTCTAATGCAAATTCTTCCTTACGGGCCGAGGGAATCTATTCACTCCCCCTTTTCACCCTTTGTCCAGCGTGGGAATTCTATGCCGGGCTAATTTGTATCTGAAGTTCTTATTGTCAGTATAAGCCGTTTGCCCCAGTTTTTCTGACAATCTTTTTCTTCTTTCCTCCTCTCGATACCCGCGACAGTACCCCGGCTCTCGGTCCAACGTTTCCTTTTTTTCCCTGTTAGTTGTTCTTTTTCGGCTCGTTCCGGCTGTTTACCCATTCCCGGATATCAGTCGCTGAGTAAAGTCGTCCTTTCTAGTTCCTGCTTCGCAAAGGGAGAGGTGCGTCTGATTCGTTCTCTTACTGAATCCCTTTTTTTTTTGTTTTTTTTCGCTGGTGGATTGTTTGTTAACCTGACTTTTGGTTTTCTCCATCTAGGTCGGTTGCCACCCCCTAACCGTTGGTTTGTGAATTCCTGGCCCTTTTTTCTTTCCGTTCATAAAGGTCTCCCCACCCGTTTTAGATGTTTTCGCCCCCTGTTTTGGAATGTGCTTTTGCTCTTTGTTTCTCTTTACGATTTGCTTTCTTTCTCGAGACGGTTCCTTTTTTTTGCCTCTCTTTCTTTACCTTCGTCGACACAATATTTTTCTTTGCCCTTCTCCTTTACCGTTGATGAAGGACATTTTGGCTTTCTCTCGTTACCTTTTTCAAAATTGTAGAACTCTTTGGCCTTCTTTTTTTGATTTCGCCGAGTCTGCTTCTTGATTTCCCCCATTTAGGTGCGGAGCCTTCCGCCCTTGCCCAGTTATGGCTCACTGCCATTCAGGCAAGTTTTCTCTTTTGAATCTGCACCTTTTCCACAACCTCCCAAGCCGACGTTTGTTCGCATTGGTTTTTTTTTTTCCTGTGGACCTGCTCCTGTAATGGTTAGAGGAGACTTTTGAGTCCCCTTCCATCACGCCCCTTTTCCCTTCCTTCTAACGCGGCTTTATTCTTCTGATAGTGATTGACCTGTCTTTGCTTCGTTCTCCGGCTCCCCGACCATGTATCTTCCCTCTTTTCTCCTCTTTCCCTCCTACGTTGTTGTTTTGTTTTCTTTAGATTAAAACCCTGGTGCTCCCTTTCTTCGATTTTCTATACCCCCGTTCCCCTCACCCTCTTCAACCTCATCGCTCCCTTCATTATCTCCCAGGGTGCGTTCCCCTCCCCCGCCTCGTCAACGTTTTTTTCCCGCCACCATTCAGCCTTCATTTCCTGGAGTCTCCCAGAACCTGCTTTATGCCTCTTTTTTTTTTGCCTCCGTTGTCCTTTTGGGCTTCCGCTTCGAAGTTCTTGCGTTGATTGTTGTGTTTTTTACTCGGAAGTCGGTTTTTCTCTTCCTCCTTTCGATCCCTCACCGGCACCTGTTGCCACGTCCCTTTAGAAATCAGCTGGCAAATTTAAAAAGCCCCGGCCCCTTCCCCCCCTTTCCTGCCAAGGACGTGTCTTGGCTCCGTTTTTGTCAAATCCGTTCCGTCCCTCACGATGATTGCGTGGTTGGTGAGGACGATTTTTGTCGACGAACGCTCCCCGGATTTTTTAACACCTCTTTGGAATGCTGCCGTCTACCCACTTTCCTCTCTGTTCCTGTAACTAGGCCCCCCTTCCCCAACTGGATTCCTGCCATTGTTCCTTTATGTGTTCCCTCCCCCTTCAAATTAGTCCTTTTTTGCCCCCAGAGTTTTTAACTTTAGGTTTTTTTCCCCACTGTCTGTTCTCCATAAAGTACCATTTTAGGACCCTTTTTTTTTTTACTTTCCCTCTTTTTTCTCCGAAGGAGTGAACCTTCCGACGAAGTGCATTTTCGCTTTTCTTGCTCGACGCCCCTTTTTACCCTCCATCCGGGAAGAGCTGCTGCGTTTCGGGTTTTCTCCCGCCGCAAACGTTCCAACTCTCCCCCTTAAGACACATGCCCCCCTTTTGGCGAGCCGCATCCGTGAGCAGTCGTTTGTTCTTCAGACGTGTTTTGCCCAAAACTCCGCAGCGATTGGTCGAAATTGTGGCAAAAACCATCGGTGCTTTTTCATTACCCATACCGCTGCGTGTCCTCTATACGCCCTGAGAGCCACCCTTCTCTTTACCTTTTTCTATGGGATTTTAATGCCCCCAGTTCGCCGTTCTGTTAAGTTCGGCCCCTTGTCACTTCTTCGCCCCCCAATTTTGAGAATTCAGGTCCGAACTCTTTGCTCCATTTGTTTCGTTTTTTCGGCAGTCCCAACCGTTCCAACCCGAGAGCCAAGCTTTTTTCAAGATTGTGCCCTCTGCATGCGCTTTGTTCTTTAGTAGTAAGGCTCTCCAGAATTTGGGCCGGGTTTTCGACGTCCTCCTTTAATTTTACTTCCCCTTTTCCCACTGACAGTGGGACGCCTGCCTTTACCCGCCCTAGTAGCGTTCGGTGCGTTCGGTTGGTTTTTTGTCTGATTTTTCTTCTGTTCGTTTAGATTTATGAACCCCCCTTTTGTATGCCCTAACCAACTTTAAGCAAATGCATGCCCCCCTGACTTTTCCCTCGCTGTCCCCCCCGATTGGCCCTCTGCGCGGCAACCATCGTCTGCCATTCCAGACACGCGCCGGCCTGTTTTCTGCGTTTGGTCCTAGCCGCCCTCCCCCCCATCCCCGGAGGACTTTTCAACACCTTCCACCACGACATATTGCCGATCCCCGCCACACTCCAGCTCTTTCCTATCCGTTTTTGTTTTGATCTCTTTACTTGCTTTCCTATCGGACACTATGCTTTTGTTGAGTCTGTCCTTCTTCGGTCCCCCCTTTGGAGGTGAGTTTAAGAACTTTCCTATTTATTGATTTTTTTTTATGTCGTTACTCTTTGGATCTTGGGCGCGGCCAATTTTCCTTTTTGTCTCTATTGTTCCCCCGTCACTTTGTCTCATTGTATTGCAGCGCCCCCTGGGTATTTCAAACCCCTAGGCCCTCTTCCGACGTTCATCAACGCGGTGCACTCCGCGGTCCCGCCCCCCTACTTTTTTTCAATTTAGGCAGGCGTTATTTTCACTTCCCGCGTCCCCTTCCGATGTTCCCTTGTCGTTTCCTTCCAGCTCCGGTAGTACGCGTATTGAACGCACAGCCCTTTTTTGTTTTTGCCAGCGAAATAGTGGCCAACTTGCCATATGCTTATTTTGTGGTTCCCCATTTTGTCTTTGCTCACTGAATTGATTCTCCAGATGGTCCTTTCCCAGGCGGTGCGCGCCTAATCTGTGTTCCTACGCCTTCGAATTGCTGGTCACTACGTTCTTTCTTCTTTCCAGCCTGGACTTCATAAGAGTCGGTTTCCGAGCGGACGTTTTGCACTGCATCGTTCGTTAGTTTTTTCCCAGTAACCACGTTTCCGGTCCTGTGGACCCCCGGCTTCTTTTTTCTACCATTTCATAACATTCTCTTTCCGTCTCGTTCTCCCGCCAAATTGTCAGTGCTTTTCCTGGTAGTTTTCCTTTTTAGGAGTACCTTTTTTCTGCCACATGGCTCCCGGTGCGAATGGAAATTGTTTATTCCTTCCTCCTTCCTCCTTGAGCAAAGGAGGTCCGTTCGTCTGGGTACGTTGGCATTTGTACACGATGGTAGAGGTTGATATTGGTCCGACCCAAATTAATCTTGGCCGGGGATCCATCCTCTTTTTCCCTGCACCCCTTGTGCGTGCATGTCCTCACTAATTTTTTTGGGGCACCTTACGCAAGGTATCCCCACATTGCTGTAGCCCTGGTTTTTTTTTGCCTTTGGTTTTTCGTTAATATTTAGAATGTGAGTTGGTCTTTTCTCCCTTGCCCCCCCCCCTGTGGTGCGATACTTCTTTTACGTTCACCCTAGTCTTTTCCCTTCAATCCTCCCCCCCCGGTGATTAGGATCGGACGTTCCCGGATCGTTAGATAATACTTTGATGTGCCTCTTTTTTCGCTTTCTACCCCAGACTTTTTCTTGGTTTCCCAAACTGGCCGTGTTTATAAGCCAGTTTCGACCTAAATGTTGCTTCCCCGCGGGATCCCACTGCATCACGCCTTCGCCAGATGACCGCACGACCCTGATTTTCCAACCCCCCTTTAGCTTCTGGTGCATGGTTATTTGATCATGTCGGTAATTGTTTTCACCGATGAGAGTCTGAGGCCTTGCGAAATCCTCCCACTTCTTGTAGTCCTTTCCTTTCCGAGCTCTTAGTTCTGATTAGGAACCAACCCAAAAAACACACCCACGGACTCTCCCCCAAACAACCCCCCCCCCCCCCCCCCCCAAACCCATAAAAACCCCAACCTCCAACACACCCCTACCCCCCCCCCCCCCCCCCCCCCCCCCCCCCCCCCCCTGGCAGGTCGTTCTCTTTGCTATTTACGCCCATGTATCTCCCTCCTTTTTTTAGCTCTCTATTTTCCTCCGTGTTTTTGTTGTTTCTTTAGATTCAAACCCCCACCGAGGGCTTCACGTCCCCTTCATCTGCCGACCCGTCTCCACCCACCCCGCCACGGACCGTTCCCTCTCTCGATTTGAGTCCCTTCCGCCCTGACATGTTTTCTTAGAGTACCTCTCCTGGCTCCCGTTACCCTTCCCCTTTCCACGTTTTAGTCTACCAATCCTTTTCCTGCGCTGTTATTGGGCGTGGTTCACTTTTTTTGGTCTTGGTTTATTCCATGGAGGTGTATTGCGTTTTCGGACTTATGGACTCAGGTGTGACTTCTTGCCTTTTCCTAACCGCCAGCCCCTTTTTTTGCTACCCACGACCCCCGCATCTCTCTGGAGCCATCTCAAAACCCCTTCTCCCCTTTTGTCTAACCCCATTATTGATCTGTTCCCCTCTCTTCCTTGCCCCCCTAAGACTTTCTTTTCTGATTGCAGTGGGCTCTCGATGTCTTTCCTAATCATAATTTTTGCTCCTAGCAAAACCATTTAGCCTTCTTGAAGGACGCTTCCCGTTCACCTGAGTTAAATGCCCACCGGTCCAACCACTTGGCTGCTGGCTCCCTTCGACCCCTTTTCTACCCCTTTTATTCACCCTCTTCCCCCGGATTACGTTTTCCCACCGGTCCTTTATTGGTGCATGGCCGCCTCCCGATTGGACAGTCACTCCCACAGGTTATTCCCTCTCAACCAACACTCCCTTTTTCTTTAAGGCTTGCGAAATTAAGCGAGGTCCGCCCGTGTTTGAGCCATCGTTTTCACTTATACCCAACCCCTTCCCCATTCCTCCATCTCCGCCTTGAGTCCGTCTGTTGTTCTTACCGTCCTGGCCGCTCCGAAAAGTTACCCCTACCTTCATACTGCCCACTTTTTTTCATGTCTATAGGCCGTCCGTCTGGCGTGGTTTATATTTTCGTTTCGGCCCCCAACCTTCCTCAAGCGATTGGAACACCTGTTTTGTTCAAACCATTTTTTTTTCCCCAACTTTGGCTTCATGTTCCCCCCTCTCCCCCCTCGCTCGATCCGAAGCCGCCGGTCGGTCCACACGATTATTCACCTTTCTTCGTGATTTCATGCAGGCAACGGGTGCCCGATGTTCCGGCTTTGGGTCCATATCCCGTCAATCCCTGTCCTGGAATCATGAGGACCCATTGGCCTTCCGCCCTGCTGTTCGATGTCCCCCTCCAAAATTTCCAACCAGATCCCTTCCAGATTTTTTAAGAGTTGGCAAGAATTACGCTGCAGATTTCGCTGTTTGCTTTTGCCGTTTGGCTACTCCTGACTCTGTCCGGGTTGATTTTCTCATGTTGGCTTCCCCCATCGAATGGTACTTTGATTGACTTTTCTGCATCAGTTTAGTCGCGGCGTCCTCTTTCGTTTCCCTGTCAAAGGCGTAGTCCGCTTTTTTCTTTTATTTCCGTGCGCCCCTCCTTCCAAGGAGACCATTTTCCCCACACTTTGATCCTTTCGTTGAATCTTGCGCGGCCCCCAGACAACCTCGTCCCCTCCATGGCCCAGACCCGAGACGGTCCCCCTAGCAGGTCCTCTGAGTTTCTCCCCTTCCCCTTTTTCACCCCCCTCTCCACGAAATATCTTTCTATTCTCATCCACG
>Ga0179593_1429342_pt1 | contig 15863 bp, 21 predicted proteins | sample CZODoug2_1_08_16_FD_185931 | JGI IMG/M metagenome (GOLD analysis project Ga0179593, IMG submission 185931) | Vadose zone soil fungal communities from Angelo Coast Range Reserve, California, USA - CZODoug2_1_08_16fungal (PacBio error correction) | ecosystem: Environmental > Terrestrial > Soil >... | reverse complement strand
ACGCTTAGTTAGGGTTTTGCTAGGCGTGCCCCAAGCTGGTAAGAAACGTCAACTCAGGCCCCCAACTCCGTCTTGGAAAACACAATACAATTAGATTTCTGCCACCCCATCCGAAATTACACCAGAACTCAAACCCCCCTACCCCCCTGTCCCGGTCATTTCCTTTTTGGTCTCTTTTTGGTCCCCTAAGATCGTTTTCGTGTTTATTCTATCTTGTCTCCTATTTGCCGTAGTCAGACGATTACACCTTTCGATCTGGATGTTCCCCAAGCTAATTTTGTGATTAAACCTCACGCTTTTCTTCCCCCCGTTCACCTCTTTCTCATGCACTCCCGATCCCTCCGCCAGTCAACCCCGGCCGACACTCACAGGCATTGGTTTCTTCTATGCCTATATATACCTTTAAAATATACGTGTTAGTCTTTATCATTACATTTGCCCTCGAAAACGCTTCTTGTTGGCCCCCTGTCTTTGGCTTTTCTTAGTCTCCTTCTGAGAGGAGCCTCCTGTGCGGGGCGGGTTCTCTGGTCACGGCGAAACAGTTCACCTACCTTGGCACCCTTTTTTATTCCCCCTTAGCTCGTGTCCCTCCGAGTTTTGCCCGACCCTTTTTTAAGTCGCGTTCCCCCGGGCTGCGGCCGCCCGGTTATTTTTTTGAAGTCCGCCTCAAGACCCGTCCGTGTCCCCTTCTAGATTTTGGATAGCCGGCGCCTTTTGCGTTTCGCCTTGCGAATTTTTCTTTTCGGTAGTATTTGGTAAGACGGAACTTACTGTTGGTTTCCCCCCCACCACGACGGATTAACCAGGCGTGTCCCGCTGCCCCTATTCTCGTTGGTTTTTCACTTCCCCAGCCACAACGCACCATTTGGTCCCTCTATACCAACTTGCTCCCGTCCCCGGAACGTAGCCAGACCAGGCGGCTAGCTGGTCGTTGTTCCTCCCACAGTATAAGCCGATTGGCTGCCCGTAGAGCAGTTGTGTCTTTTCTGTTCCTTCTTTCGATGATGGCACCCTGTCACTGCTTTTTTTGGGCGTCTTAACGTCTTCGGGCTCCGGCTTTGAGAAAGGACCGCACGGCGTTGGTTTTTTTGTGGTGTGTCTTTGGGTTGTGTGGGTTTTCTGTTGGTTCTTTTTTTTTGGGTTGTGTGGTTGTTGGGTGTTTTTTTTTCGTGTGGGTTTTGTGGTTGGTTTGGTGTTTTTTTTCTTTTTTTGTGTGGTGGTTTGTTTTGTTGGGGCAGAAGCCAGAGCCAGTCACGCTGAGTTCCACTTCTGGACACCAGGACCAGGGTCTTAGGAGGCCAAAGGTCGAGCCCTGATCTAGAAGAGTCACAATGCAAGATATGAGGTTGAATTTTTCCCCCCTTCCAGGAACCCGTGACGCCTTCCCCCCGCGGGCGAAACCGGCTGATCTTTATCCCTTATCTCTAAGAGGTTAATAGAATTAATAAGGCGTCCAGCGGCCGATGGCAACATGAAGCTTCCCTCTTCTCAGTTTCCCCCCCCCCCGCCCATGCGATTTATTTCCTGCGACTTCGGCGCACTTTTTCCGGACTACAGACATGTTGAGGATTTCTCTGACATCTCCCTTTTCTGGTCGAGCGGTCGCCATGTGCGTCCTTTAGGTACGCCCAAGGGCCACCGTCTAATTTTGCCGACGCGCCGTCCCCTCTTTTTGGGTCGGAATGCCGCTCCAGCACTCCAGCCGGTTCCCCCCTCTGCAAATGGAGGTCCCGCACCTCCCGCGTCCCGGCCCGTCTTTTTTTTTTCGCTGATTACCCCGCCCGCCGCGCTTTCTTTGAACACGCTTGGAAAACACTTCCTTTACCCCTGAACGGCCCACGTTCTCTCCCGGACTCTACGTTCGACCCGTTTATGTTAGAAAGAGAGTGCTCCCGGTCCTCCGTGTTATTTGGCTAACTTTCAGGCACAAGAACCCTCGTCACGAACGCAATCGAACAGTCTTCTGCTTCCCCCGGGCGATGAGGGAGGCGATTGGCAACTCCTGCACCTGCCTGGTTTTTGGCCTTTTAGGTTTCCTCCGCATGAAGTTACAGAATGGGCTTATCGGGTCGTTTTTGACTTTGTTATTTAAGCATTCGTTTTCGGAAATATTTTGGACCTTCATGTATGTTAGGTCAGGTCCTCAGTTTTCCCACCCCAGAATCATGTGTTAAGGTACCTCCCGTAGACTCCTATTCTTTCCCCCCCAGAAGGAGCCAGGCAAGGTTGCTGAATCGGCGGCGTTTCATCTCTTCTTTCAGTTTTTTTTTTTTCGAGCTGATGACTCGCTCCCGCAATCCGTTCCTGACCACGACCGGGCCCTTTTGAAGACGCCCTGGGAGGGTGTGCTTCTGAAGGTTCATACGTCTGAGGCAAAGTCTTTAAACCCATCTCTTCTGAGCAATTCGGAACTTCGAGGAATGACATTGAACTTCTGTAACCCCCTACGCCAAATCTTCATCACTCGAACTAAACCGTCCAAAACGACAAGCCGTAGCCTTTTAGTGAAATTTGCTCGAATCTTTACCTGCCCAAGTAAAACAAGTATTGGAGATCTTTGCTGCCGGTCCTCCTAGGTCTCACTTTATACTGGATAGGCCTATCTTTCGAGCGGAAGTTTCTTGGAGGAACGATCTGGGTTTCTAGTAATCCACAATGATTAACTTCTGATGGTCGCCAAGACATCAACCTTTAAGTCATCTGCTTTTTCTTTGAGTTTGGGTCTGGCCCAGTGAGGTAAGGAATTTGATGCACCGGGATACAATTTCTGCAATTCTGCGTTTCCCTATAAGACAAACTTCGGTCGGTGAGTCCGTAAATGGGGCTTGCTCAAATTTCGGATGCATACCCCCATACAGGACTGGCTGGGGTGGTTTGCTCATTTCCCCCACCTCTTCCCCTACGTTGTTATCGTAGTCTCTCGTGGTAGTTGTCCCCCCTCCTCGTCCTCCCTATCTGAGCCATTTTTGCCTGTCGTTTATGTTCCCTCTACCTAGGCCTTCAAAGGATTGTCAGCCGGAAACATTTCCTCCTGAAGTCCTCTGTTTCCTCCCCTCATCTCAATCCTTTGTCGGGTTGTATGGACAAAGTGAAAATTCGCCCTTTTTTTTTTTTGTGGAACTTTTGGCCGAAGTCTTTCGGCACTCCCCCCTGCTGGAAGTATACCCCAACCCACGCTGAACTGGAAAAATAAGGAATTTTTTCGGCCCTTTTCCCCCCAGTCTTTTTGGTCTGTCACAATTTCAACCTCTATGGTGACTTTCGAGATCTTTTCTTCTGGAATCATGATCTACAGCATAGACTGTTTTGTGTTACCCCCCTCCCTCTTCACTTTACAAAGATGCCTGGCCCGTATGAACCCTTTTCTGAACGTTACTCTTGATAAAGCTTAAGCGAAGCGTTCTCCCCATCCCTCCGTTCTTCCCCTTTTGAGGGCCGACCTTTTTCCGGTTTTTGTACATCTGGCAACCCCTTTTTTGTCTGCGTTTCCGGCGGACCATTCGGTGATTGATACTGTGGTGTTGAACAGACCTGGCCCTGGTGCTGGCCGTTGTGAAGTGCGGCTGACCATCGTCTTTTCTGTTTCGTGCCCTGGCCGTGGCGTCTAACCTCCGTGTGTCTTGCTTCTGCCCTCAAAGTAGAAAGCCCCTGCACGCGTTTCCCTTGTGTTCCCCCAAACGAAAAAGATTGTCCATTTGAACACCATCCTTGACCCCTTTGAGACAATTAACCCTAACTCCCTACCAATTTTTTGATGCTGCCCCTCCAGTGAAGTTTATGGTTTTACTGGGCACATGCAAGCGACCGGTTGATGCTGATCTTATAAGTCTTCCACCCCCCTTTCCCCTTCCCCCCGTCCTCATCGGAATCCCTCTTCCCTCCTTTCATCCCGGATCCTCCCGATCGCCGCATCCGTCAATCATTCTTCAGCCCGATCTCAATATGACTTCTATACCTTGGCCTTCCTGAAAGGTAAGAATTGATAAATTTTTGTTTCCTGGACCCCTCCCCCTCCCCTTCGGAAAGGGTTCCGCCTCTTTCCATGTCCTCCTGCAGAACTCCTCCAATGCCCTCGCCCCTCCAAAAAGGGACGATTTAGCCCGATATATTTTGACATCATAATTTTTTGAGAGTCGGCCTAAATAGGCGACAGACCCCATCGACTGGGTGGGTTTTCTTCCCTTGGGTCTCCTGAGGGGGAGGATTTGGCGGGGGGCTTGGATGAGCTTCCGCAGATTTTCCTGGAAGAGGTGCTGGTGGTTCAAAGGAGTCACCCCCTGATATTTATTCTACCTGGCAATGCTCAGGTCTTTTTTCCTCTTTTCTGCAGCTTGAGTCCCGGGTTTGACGTGCAGGACTCCTGTATCAGTTTTGAAGACTCGGCACGACGGAACCCTCATCTTTTCCCCGGCCTATAGGATTCTCGTTGTTTATTAGGTTGGGTTACTACGTCCTTTCGATCCTGTTGGTCGCTGGTAGACGATTTTCCTTTACCCCCCTAATGGTCTTTCTCCTGACGTTTTTGGATTAGGGAGTCGTGCGTTTGAGGAGGTCCCTCCCCTCGCAAGAAGATCTTTTAGCTGAGCCCAGGAAATGTTAGGCATCAAGAAAGTTGACGCTTGTTCCTCCCGCCCACTTACCTTCCCTCCTGAAGAAAGCGTGCCAGATCCTTTTTCCCTTCCAGCCAACGACAATTCTTCCTTGGAACGCCTTGCCTTACTTTTGGTGTGCTTGTGCTCTTTTCCTGTTTCCTGAGGAAAGCTGGCTTTTCTCTGTCCGTGTCCTCTTCTCCGGATCCGCTTAGCGAAACGTTATTTCCGTTTCTCAGAAGAAGGTCCCGCCTTTTTCTCTGCTTTAAATTAACTTGTGCGACTTGCCATGCGCACTTTCTCTGAGAAGGCCAACTGTCCCTCTTTCTGGCTCTTGTCCAGGCGGCATTTCCTTTTTTTAATTCCCCGAAAGCTGGCTCCTACCACGGGCTGACTGACTTTTCTTGTTAAGTACTTTTCCTTAGATGGTTTGACATCCAGGGCTGCGTCCCCCTCTGGCCACCCCAATGGCGTCCGTGACATAAGTCGATTCTCCCCCTTGTCACTTGTCCGCCCCCCATGGAACCAATGTGAGGTTTGATGAGTGTCTTGGCCTTACCTTCTGAGTTACGGCGAGTTCCGGACGTTCCAGTGTTGTGTCCAGTCCTAGGTAGCCGGGACCCACGACATCACACGTCTGCTTGGCAGGCAGTCGATTTTCGGTCTCCCTTCCCCCATAATTTTCCAGTCCGTCTTTCTACGATTGCTATTTTCCTTACTGCGTTTTTCAAAAGCCAGTCCTGGGCGTTTCATTCCCCCCCCAAACCCAACACCTTGAGGCAGTCCAGACACGTAAATTTTGGTTAAAACCCTTTGGTGCGGTTTGACCCCGCGGATAGGGGCCACTATGCTTGAAAGCCCAGCTGGACACCTACCCCTCCCGTGGGCTCCCCAGGCTTCGACCCCTTTACCCGCCTTGACCCTTTTATTATACTGCTTACTCAAGGGTAGGGAGTCCATAGAGAAGATCCCCCCCGCCCCTCTTCAAGTCAAAGACTCCCGAGTCCTCAGTCACAGGGCAACTTTTGCCGCCTTTATTTATGATCAGACCGAAAATGAGGTTGGTTTTTTTCCTTCGGCTGCTTCGGCCGGAGGTCACGCCTGGGCTTCTTTGTCGTGGGCGGGTTCTGTTTCCCTCTTTATCCTGAGCTTGAGTTTCCCTTTCATGGTCTCGGATAATGGCCGAAGGTTCTCCCCCTGCATCGCGTTCTTTTCGCCCCTGAGACGATCCTTTTGCCGCCACCCCTTTGGGTTACCGTCCCTGGTCTTATGAATAGTTCTTCCTTCCTTCTAGATTATATAATACGCTGTTTTTTTGTAGATGACAGAACCCTCGTCATCCCCGCCGGGCCATTGCCATTCAATGGATGGGGCAGTTTTCTGTTCGTTTTAGGATGGCACGATCATCTGTTATCCCGCGGCCCCTTTAGGAGGAAGGAAGGGACCTTTCCCGATTTCCGAGCATCCTAGAAGGACCCCCCCAAGGAACACCCCCATCCCTTTTTTTGCGACACTTTTTTTGAACACGCCTTCTGAATCCGCACGGCAGTCCCCCCTTTCCCACCAAAAGGAATGGGCTTGTCGGGATGTTGACTTTTGATTAGAATCATCTCCCGTTGTGTTAAAAACTGGAGCGGATCTTCTGCCTTTCCTGACTGATTTTTGGGTGCTGACTCCTAGATTCCACCTCCCCCTACCCGTCTTCCATTCAGGTGTCGCCCCACATCAACGTGGTCCCTCCCCCGACGATCTGTCTTAGGTTTTGTCTTCGTTGTTTCCCGTTAGGTTGCCGTCGGTTTTCCATTTCTCCCTTGTGCTACTAAATGTGTGTTCAGCAGACACATACCTCGTTGTGCCTCCTTCCTTCGGCGTGTCCCCCTGGTTGTCATCGCAAACTCCCGGGTCTTTTTTTTGTTTTTCTGTTCCTGAGCATCTGAGTCTGGCACATTAGAGGGGCATGGAGTTCCCCTCCCTTTCCTAAGAATGAAAAGGAATCTAGTTTCCTAGTCCCTTCTTTCCTCTACCCCGCCCAACAATTTCCTTATACTGCCAAATTTTGCTGTACCCATCGTTCGTGAGACCTCACTGCCTCCTTGGTTTGTTTATGGCCCCGGTGTTACGGGTAACCCTGTGAAGGTTGGACCCTGGCCGCCTTTTTGGAAATCGCCCGTCACCGCGAATAATTCCAACCTTTTTCCTCCGGGGAAAGTGCCGGGTCAGCCCGTGCCGCAACGGGCTTAGAGGCCGAACCCACTTCCCCTCCAAGATATGACGCCTGGAGCGATAATGAGCCTCCTGCTGGCTTAAAATTTTCCCTTTTTGGACAGAAGGAAACTTTAAGTCCTCTGGAAGCATCCTTTCCTTTCCTTTGCTGTCTTTCAAATAGGGATCCCCTCTCTCTGAAAATAAAGAAGGGCCTTTCCCTGCTTTCCAGCCATCCTACGGAAAAGAGAGACCCCCCCCCCTCCCCCACACCTTGTCTTGACACGGCACTTAACCGTCGGTTACCCCGGTGATGATTTTAGGGTTGACCGCCAATTGATCTTCTTCCTTTTGCTGGTAGACGAGAAGCAATGGTTTCCCCATCGTCCTGTACAGACATTTTCCCTTGGCTGAATACGCTCTCAGCGTGTCCGAGTGGGTTTTGCCCCCTCCCCTATCCCCCTTTTAGGTGCCGCTTGCTCGATTCAGTATTAATCAAAGAGTACATTAGACCAATCACTCCATACTTTCTCCAATACGACCCCTTTTCAGGCCCACTTTCCCCGAAAGCAAGATTACTTGGCACTGTTCCACTAATCCGGTTGCTTCCTCCTTATAGGATGAATATCCCCCCCGCCTGCCAGACTCAAGTTTAAGTCAGCGACCGCTATTGAAGTCGTTTTCAATCGCCTCCGTTTTGCGGGACGGCCAGGGGATGATCGGTGAGAATTGAAGAAAAAGCACAAGTCCCCTTCCCTTAAACTATTTTCCAGCCAGACAATCCGTCCTCCCCCTACGACCCCATCCCCCTCCCTACATCGGCTACAAACAGTCGATGGCTGCGAGGTTGGGAATATTTGAATAATCCTCCGTTTTTGTTTTTTATTCGAGTGACATAGGAGCCTCCCCCCCCCCACTGACTGTTCGGGTTTTCTGGGATTGTTTCGCTTCGGGGGTCATTGTGACATTTTGCATCGGATTGATGACTTTTCCCACGGTACTTTCCCGGTGGTTGAGGGTTCTACCACCCCCCCGGCAGGCCCGGATTCAAAACAGTTATTTGTGTCCATGGCCTGTAATGCGGGACTTGTGGCACCCCATTTTCCCTCACGGTCTTCGTAAGTACCCCGTTATGCTGTCGTCCTCCGACCTGATTCAGAAACCATCCAGAAAATATATTTTTGGGGACTGTTCCTATGAATCCCTCGGCGTTTGCTAGCCCCCTGCGTTGAGAAAGTTTCCCCTTAGGGTAGAATGTCTTCAGTCTACTGGTTTTTAGATGTGGTTCCTTAGTCGACAATATTGTTTTATGAACCATAAGTTTTCCCGCGGTCCCTTTTGTTTGGACTCCTTTCTATTCGGAAAAGAAATTTGAAAACCATCCTTTATAGTCGAACGCCCCCTTTCCCCTAACTGACGATTTTCGCCGCCTTAAAGTTAAGTCTCCCTCCCAGGAAGAGGAACACAGGTATGAAGGTCCTTGGGCCTCTCCTCTACTAGGTTTGTTCTATGTTAGAATAGGTCTGATGATTTCCGAATGTCCCAAGTTTATTTTCATGAGAAAATCTTGACTATTCTTGTCATTACCATGTCTAAAAGCTTTCCTACCCTTGGCGTAACCCGCCTTTTTCCTTTTTTTTTTTCTGCAGTCTGGCCACCAATGACCTGTTCATGCCCTGTCGTCATCTCATGAGTTCGGTTCTTTAGATTTTATTAGCGGTGGGTTTCCGTTGCTTCAATAAGCCTCCCGTACCCCAAATTTTCGAGCATCCTTACTCCTTGCTGGTAAGGAGACCTACCAGCGGTGGGATTTCCCCCTTTTTGAATAGGCGCTGGCCCCCCCAAATCGAGACGGTCCCCTCCCCCTTAGTACCCTTCCCCGCGTTTTTGCTCACCCCCCATGAGGACCCTTTTGATGTTTATTCACTCAAAGGTATCTTTTCCAGTCTCCTTTGTCGGAAAGCCTGTTTTGATTTCTTTAGTAGGCCAGAAGCCCTTTAGTGGGAGTTGGCCTGTTGGCTCCCTTCCCTTCTTAGTCACCCCCCGTCACATGGCAAGCGCCTTTTCACGCGGTTTTTCGGAAATCCGCGAACAGCCCTGGGTACCCTTTTCTTTGCGATTCCCCCACCATGGATCCCCAGCCTGCCTTTCGAGTGACAAACGGTCCTGGTAGGTGACTTTTAAAGAAGTTCTCCTCCCCCTATATTTATAACGTGGCACCGCCAGTGGCCAAATAAAATGAAGACCCCCCTCCTTCGTCCTCCCTCTACTGTATTGCGTATGTTGACCTCCTGTATGTTTAAGATGGAGTGAATGCTCTACCCTCCCAAATCGTCACTCACCTCGTGCCGCTTAGTCGGACTTGGTGACGTATTCCCCGATTTTCTTTTCCCTGAGACTCTGTGGTTTGTGCTTATCCTTTCACTGATTCGTCTTAGGTCATCTTTTCCTTCGCGAGTTGACGGTTTCTTTCTTCCGTGATTCTCCCGGTCGCGTCCATTTTCGAACCTTTTTTCCCCCCCCGTAGGTATCGGAGAAGCGTTTACTGTGACCCAGTTCCCTTATGTGCCGCCGACCTTTTTGGTAAGCCTTCCCCCGCCAGGTTCTGCCATGTTCGGCGTGCGGATCTTCTTCTGAGTGTAATTCTCTCCTCCCCGGGTTTTTTCGATTCATAGACTCGCCCTATGCCACGCCTCCTGGTTCCTCTGAAGAAGTGCTGCTCTATTCTTCTCTGGCTATAAATATGATGATTTGTCTCCCCACTTCACTCCGTTTAGCCACGTGAATTTTAGAACAATGTGTCCTAGACCTTTTCCGCGTCCTCAATTGACTGAAAGACCCCCCCTTTCACTACCTTTTAAATCGTGACTCGCTTAACGATCCCCCCCACCTTCTATTCTAGATATCATGGAGCAGACGCCTAATTTTCCTCCGGGTCGAGAATCCTTTTTAGTACGGTTTCTTCGTTTGGGTTCTCCTTCCTCACCCCCCCCCCCCCCCTCGTACAGCCATAAGTCTTTTCCCACCTAAATATGCTTTTTAGAGGTTCTAAAGACGTATTCCCGTTCATTTCCACTTTTGGGTATTGGAACCCTTCTGGTTTCATCCTCGTGTTTTTCACTGTCCCTTGCTGGTGAAAGAGCCCTCCGGTGACACCTGAGCTTCTGCGTGAAGCCCATTTCTTTCGTCCCCCCCAATTGTTGTTGGTAGCCTTCCTGTTTTTAAGCAATTGATGTGGAACCCATCGGCATTTCTCCAAGGTAGTGCTATGTTCCTTCTTCCTTTCGTGCCGTTCGACGACGCAGCGACCTGTCGGCCACTTTTAAGCTATCCTTTTTGCTTTCCGTACTTGGTACCTCTTAGGAATCAAAGTTTTTCCCTTAAAATTCGAATCCCAGTCGCCTGTCGCCAATCCATAAAGACCCATTTGTTTGGGTTTTTCGGCATGGACACTGTTTTGACCTGGTCGAGCCTGGCGCCTTGAATGTGGAAATAGACAGGATTTTCTTCTTCATTCCAATTGCTCAGGAATCCATCCCGGCAGTCATTTGTCCCGTTGTTCCCTCCGGGGGTTCGGACTCTGGGTTTCAAAAAAATTCCCCAACGTCCACGATCTTCGGGTTGCATGCTCGTGACCTTTCCTTCCTCCTGATTTGCACAATTAAGGGTTTTCCCAGACGATCTTAATGTCTTTTCAGTTATTTTCCTGCCAGATGAACAGTCCCTCTCGGTATATCCGACACCCGCTTTCTCCCATACCTCCTCCGTAACCTTAGTGCAGTTCCGAGGAGAACAGGATACCCCCCACCCCCTTCAGTATTTGCCACGGAAAGAATTCCCCTCATCTTTGCTGTCATTCCCCTCCTTCTGTCGATTTTTCCTTTCCGAGGTGATTTCTAACCATCTTCCCTTCGGGCTCCCCTATTGCTCTTCTCTCTACCTGACTGTTTGAGAGTTGGACCAACCGCGACTTTCAACGTGCATTCCCGCTTTCTAGAAAGTATGTTTTCCTGAACCACCCCCCAACTAGACCCCAATTACAACAACTAACTTGACCCATTCTCCCCTCCTCAAAAAAGGGCTATGTCCGAAAGAAGTGAGTTCGGGCCCTGGGCAACTTCAGATCCTTGAGATATCGGGTCTAAGTAGGAAGGCAGAATGGTCGAAGAGTATTTTAGAGAAATAGACTGTGCCATAAGATCCGGAAGGGAAAGGCGGCCAATCTTATCCCGTGGGTTATTAATTTCACTCATTCCCCCTCTTTCTTCCCTCGCCCCGACAAGAATGATCTCTGAACCCCTTCTAACAACCTCAATCGTCCCTCGTGGAAATCCCCTCCAGGCAGTGGTAGAGGGGCTATCATCTCTCCGAACCGTTGTGTTTTGATGCTAGAACAGAGGGCCCCGACCCCTGCTGGTGCTTTTTTGCAACGTGACGGGGGGGTGTTCGGTGGGAGCCCTGGGGCGTTTTTTCCTGCGGGGAGTTCCGGTCCCCTTTCCGGTGGGGGGTTCGATTTCCCGGAAACATGTGATAATTCTTTCGACTTGGATTTCTGATGTTTCCTTGGACCCAGGCCAGGCTCTTGACTTCGTCCCGGGCGCCCCCCTTCTCCGACCGAGTCCCTAGAACCCAGGAGCAGACAAGAGACAGTTTATTCCCTCTACGTGAGCTTTGCTTTGGCAGGGAGAAATTGTTTCGGAGCTCCTTTTCATGGTTCTAAGGGTCGATTTGTTCTAAGGAAGATTCCAAAATATTTGTCGGTTTGACCAAAATCCTTGCAGGCGAGCACGGTTTGGTAGTAGTGCCCCTACGTTTTTATTCTTGTCAGAAATAGAACCCCGACAAGTCGTGTTAAGTTCAAGGCCCAAGGACTGTCCCTCACTTGACCTTTGTCCCCCTACCCCCTTCTCTTCTAGGCCGAATTCTCCACTCCCCCCATGAACGGCTGACGTGTTCCCGACCGCATCAGCGTGAGGTGGCTCTTTTCCCCCTTTCCTCTTCTATTACTACGAGCCGGCCCCGGATGTCTTTTGAACGTGTGTTTTCCGAGGATCTTGGATCACGTTGTAGGTCCACTCTTTTCTCATGCAGGAGAAGACTTTCGCCCTCCGGCCGGCAATTCGGGCCCTGGACCACCATTAACGGGGCTGGTTTCCCCCAGGATTGAGAGCCGAGCAGGCCTTCCCCTTAAGCTTTTTGGGTTCCTTTTGGCCCCTGAGTCCACCCTACCCTAGCAAAACCCAGAGGAGATGAATAACGGTCCTGTTTTTCCAACAGCTTTTTCCTGATCCGAGTTTTGGGATCTAAGAAGACTTCTTAAGATTCTCATGTCCCATAGGACATCCCCGCCACGGCAAAGTCCTCTCCTCTCCCACTTCCCTCACCGTACCCCTTCCCCCCCCCCCCCCACCTCCCCATGGTTGAAAACACTTATACCCCCCTTTCCCCTCCCGTCGGCGGACACCCTCGACAGCCACAGGGCCTCAATCCTCCCCCCCTCCCCTTCCCTCCCTCCGACCCGCCACCCCTTCGCTCCCCTCCCTTTCCCCCTCCTCTCCTCCTACTCTCGGCCGCCCCTCACGCCCTTCCCTCCTTCTCTCCACCTCCCCTCCCTTACCTGTCTCCTAGGGCCTTATCCTCCCCTCCTTCCTACTCCCCACCTTGCTGATCGCCTCAACTTCCCGCCTTGGATCCCTTATGTCTCTCCACCTCTTCAGTCTCCCTCCACCTCTCCACCTCTTTCCCCCTCTCTTTTTTCCCTTCTATCCCTTCCCCCCCCCCACTCCCCCTGCTTCCACCACCCACCTGAATGGAACGCAAGGGGCCCCTGAGACTCCACCCCATTCCCCTTTCCCCGCCTCCACATCTAGCACCTCCCACCCGTCCGCGTTCCTCTTTCCTTCTTCCCCCTTCCCGTTCTCTTTTGCCGGTCCCCCCGAACCCTTACTCCTCCTACCCCTCTGGACCTTTCTTCTTCCCAACCTCTGTTAACCGCATGTTGCCCTCTACCTTTTGGAGCCAGATCCCGGGCCAAGAGCCGACTCTAAGAACGGCCCACTTCCTCCTCGTAACTCACCCTTCTCGTCCTAAAAGGGCCCTTCGTGTCTGCTCTCTGCTGGTTCGGGGAACCCTCTTGCTAAAGGTTGAATTTTCCGTTCTGCCCACCCGCTACTTCTCCACTTTAGCCTCTTGTAACCTTCCCACTCCCCTCCCTCCCCCCCTCCTTGACCCCACTCTCCCTCCTTCCTTACCTCCCCTTTTCTCTCCCCCCCGGTCACCCTTCCCCACCCACCCCTCTTCTCAGTTGCCCCCCTCCTCCCCCCCCTACCGCGAGTAAAGACCCTTATCATCATCCCTTCTCCTGTATTCCTCGTCTCTTTCCCCCGTCTCTTACGACAGACTCCGAAACGATCCGTCGCTTTACCTCCTTTAGGGTACTCCGTTTAAAGTCAAGCCTCCATACCCGATCGTCCCTCCCCCCCCACCCCCACCGGACGCTTTCATTGCACGCCCGCGACTGTTCACGTCCTATAATCTCTCTCCTTCCGGATTCGCCAACTTCTCTCAAAAAGGTAGGCAGATCCTTACCCCGTGCTTCTTCCCTGCACCCCATTCTGGAACGTTTGGAAAACGAAGGTCGTGCGTCCCGATTCTGAGATGTCGCACATCTCTAAAGATTCCAGAGGATTCCTCCCTCATCCTCCATTTAGTGATGGTTTAAAAAGCCTGACACCCCAACTCCTTGTCCCCAAGCCTTTGACCCATTCACTTGACGACCAATTCGGGATAAGAATAAGCCCCATACTTTTCCCTTTTGAGACCCATGTGATCGGGTCTTCCTTGCAAAGAGAATATCCACTCCCCTCGTCACTGGTCAACCCTCTCAAGACTCGAAAGTTTAGTACTTATCCCTTCGTACCCGGAGGGCAGTTTCAGATCTGCGCCCCTCTTCCCCCTAATAGAGTTTTGGTGTCCCTTCCTCGTTGCCCCCCTTTGACTTAATTGATTTTCACGAAGGATGCGCGGGGTCGTGGCGCGGTGTCTGTTTCAGCGTATGAAGAACGGTATCGTTGCCCCTCCCTGCTCCCCTTTCCTTTTCCCTGGCCGTGTCTCATTCTACCATCCGCTGGTTATAGGTCCGCCGTCCGATAAGGACCAGCCTTAAATCCCGGCTGCTGGCCCTGAAAGGTTGTTGTCCCTTTTCCGTGTAGTCCCACCCCTCCGTTGTGTGTTAGCGACTTCCTACTCCCTCCTACATCGTCCGCCGAGGAACTGGCCTTTCCTTCTTTCTTAGTTTCCTCGTCCCTTACACAGATACAATTCTTTCTTCATTTGTTGACCTGCGTCCCTCTGATTACAGACTTTTTTTCTCTCACTAGCGTCCCTTCTACACAGAGGAAAAGATTTTCCAAAGTAACAACCCCCCTCCCACACCCATAACTTCTGACCCTCCTGTAACCATCGGCCGGCAAGAACAACCAACTTCCATTTTCCTCTAGGAGTAAGTGATGGCGCCTAATTCAATACTTTTGTACTATGGATCCAATTTTTCCCTTACTCTGGTAGGCTCCCCAGATGTTGAGTCCCTAATTCCTTAATACTTCTAAACGAACATACACGTAGTACCGCCAGGGGGCCTACATCCCACCCGGGTAGCCGACTATTCCTTTGTGTAAGGGAGTTTAGCCTTCTGTCCCCTGGATTCCCTGTTTTTCCGGACTTGGAACGAGGTTCTCCATCTTTTTTCCTTTGAGCCCGACTGCCTGGTGCCCCCACTATCAGAATCCCGAAGCTTTTTTCCCTCCATGTACGTCGAGCTTGCAAATGGTGTTGCAATAGCCCTCAGAATGTAAGGTTCTTTTTTGACGGACACTCTCCCCTACTGCCCTCTTGCCGGTCCCTCTCGCGTGGAATGGTCGAAGACCCGTCCGCGTTAAAGGTAGGAACCCTGTCCCGCTCTTGGGCCTCAGTATGTCTCTTACCTCTTCGATCAACTTTGCACGGACCCCTTCGAACGGCACACCTTATCCTGCGGCAGTAATCAGACTCCTGTTTTCCTTTTTGGTCTATGCCCCACCTGTTTTCCCTGTGACGGCATTTGGCCAGGAATTGTTTGAATAATCCTGCCTCCCCTTTTTTTATTTCCCCCAAAGCTTAGCTAACGGAAACATTTAAGGGTCCTTCCCGACTTGGGCTGGGATATGCGGTAGGTTTTAATGTCCTCACCCTTACACCCCGCCGATCTTCTTGGGTGAAGCCGGAGAGATCCCCTCTTCTCCTTTATTTTCCGGACCTTGTTTGGTTGCAAGAACGATCAGTCTGACGGCAGGACGTTCTCTCTTTCCCTTTTTTCTTAGCCCCGGGTTGACTCCCGTATAATCTTTTTCTCCTCTCCTCCTAAAAGAGTCGCCCTTCATCCCTCGGGTCCTGTGACATCTTCTGAGGAGTCCCCCAAGGAGCCCACTAAACACCCTTCTTGATGTCCTGGCTCGGTCCCTGAAAACCGAGAGGTGTCCCTTTGGTTGGAAGCCCTTCTCTTTTAGTGATGGAACTTCTTACTTTAATTTCCTTTCTGACGTGCGCCATTGCCGTGGCGCTCTACACGCTCAGGTTTCGTCTGGGTCCCCAAGACGAGAACCGTTTAAGACGGCCCATGATTGCCTCTCCCTCCCCTTCTTTTTTTCATCATATTCTGACATGCCCCCCCAACCCTCAAAATTCGCATCCTCCCCATCGACAGTTCGCCCGCCGTTCCCTGCATGCCGCGCTTCTTTTGCCTGGCCCACTTCCCCTTTTCGGAGGACTCCCTTTTTCTCTGTCTCGCCGGCGTAGGCCAGCAGCAAGCCATTCCCTGGACTCGCCGTTTACCGCCCGATCGGCTACGTACGTTCCAAGTAGATACTGGTGCCCTGCCGTAGGTCCTACTTTATAAAGTGTTCTCCTCGACCTCCACTCACCAACTTAAGCAAAGTGGCTTCCTCTCCTCCTGCTCTTACAGCATCCTCCCCCCCCCTCCGCAAGCGGCCCCTTTTTGACCCGAAACTGCAGGGGGTGAGGGCAAGATTTTCCTTT
>Ga0179593_1313462_pt1 | contig 15863 bp, 20 predicted proteins | sample CZODoug2_1_08_16_FD_185931 | JGI IMG/M metagenome (GOLD analysis project Ga0179593, IMG submission 185931) | Vadose zone soil fungal communities from Angelo Coast Range Reserve, California, USA - CZODoug2_1_08_16fungal (PacBio error correction) | ecosystem: Environmental > Terrestrial > Soil >... | reverse complement strand
TCTTTTTTGCCTCCGCCAGGTGACTGCACCCACAAACTGCCAGGTTTGAAATTAGAGGTTCCATTGTGCCCATTCCCTCCCTTTTCCATCGGACCAATAAAGCCTGTTCGGGGTCCTTCCCGTGTTTGGTGAAAGTCGACCTACAAGGCCGTTCAGCCGTTAACATTTTAGGCCCTTGGCCTGCAACCGAAACAATACTGGAATAGGCGCGGACAGTGGATGTAACCCAGAGATTGAACATGCAACGGTCCCATGATGTCCTGCTGGTCTTTTCCCCCAGTCTCCCTGTTGCTCTTTTTTGCCCCCAACCAAAGATCTCAAGCTGGTGCACTTAGGACTGATCGGTTTTCGTTACCTGTTCTTCCCCGTGTGAGGCCTATCCCCTGCCGTTTTTCTCATTTCCCCGCAATTTTTTGATTCCCACTTTGAACCTTTTTTTTCCCCCCCCCCAATTATGTTCAAAGAGCCAGATTGGTTTTTTGAAATCTGGCGCCACCCCCTTCTCTCTCTGGAATGAAAGGCCTCCTTTGAAGCAGTTGTCGCCTCATCAACCCTTCTAGTCTTCAGAAGTTGCGCAGGAGCTGAACGCCATTTTTTCAATTTATTCCCGGTCAACTAGGTCAAGGGGCTGGCGCCAGTCTTCCCAACCTAACTTGCCCTCTTCGCCGCCTACGTCTTAATTTCCTGGCAAACGCTTCGGAACCTAACCTATGACCCTGTGGCTTCTGGACCTAAATCCCCTTCCGTGGAGTATCCCACTATTTCGCAGTTAATGTCCCCTCTCGGCGACGGTATCTTCTTCGTGAACCGCTCCGATCCCTCCCCCCCCCTTTCTGCGGTGATGTGATCAGCCCCCCGACAGCGACGCGCTCTATCTCATTGCCCTTCCCTTTCTGATATCCCCTGCACAGGACTCTTCACCCTTTAATAGTCCCCTTTTTTTTTTCCAAATACCCTTTTCACTTTTTTGTTCGCAGCCTTGTCAGCTCTCTGCGCCCACCTTCTTTCGGCCACGCGTTTTCACCGACTTATTTTTTTCCGAACCCTCTTTTTCAACTTCCGCCGACACCGTTTATGACAGTTTCCCTCCTTCTTTTTGCTGGGGGGGCTTTTTGTTTTTTTTTTCTTTTTTTTTTGTTGGGTTGGGTTTTTGAGTGATTCTGTCTCCCTTTGCTTTTCTTGTCTATGCCTTAATGTTTTCTGAGACTACGACACGTGCTGGCTTACCATGTGCTGCCCCAGCCGCCCTGTGGCGTGTTACCCCGTTATCTCCATCTTTCTGTGGCGTTTTTATTGTAGTAGGGTTCTTCGTTCCGTTACTTGCTTCGGCAAGCTGATTTTTTTTTTTTAGTCGGGAATGACGAGGATTCTCCCCCCTCCTTCTTCGACTTCCCGATATGACTTTTCCTGTTATGCTCACCAGATGACTTTTTCTATTCTCAACCTTCCAATGGTGGCGGGTTCTTGTAGCCTCCTGGCATGAGTTATTCGTTATCTTTTTTTTATTTTACCGGCTGGTTCATTTTTTTTTCCCCTCTATTTTTTGCGCCCCTGGGTCTGGGGCTTTTTGTTCCGGCACCGCGTTTGCGATTGATTGTCTTTTTGGTTGTGAATGGTGTGTAAGAGGTTTTTCTTTCTTGGGGCTTTTATTCCCCCCCTCCCCCCAAAGTTGTTGCTACCGTCATTCTCGGCCACCTTTTCCCCCAAAAGTAGACGTTCGATCGTCTGTCTCTTTTTCTTCCCCGGGAGGTTTGTGGGTTTTTTTAGGATTCCGGTGCTCGGCGCTGTGGTCCTGTCTTAAAGCGATTTCTGTCCTACAACGCTACCATTTTCTTTCGTGCGCCGGAGGTCGTCTTCCCTGGGCAGAGTTAATTTGTCTTCTTCCCCGCGAAATCCGTCGGTTGATCGTTTCTAAATGGCGCCGTTCCTTGGTTGTGCAGATCACTTGCTTAAGTTTGTCGCCTGCACGTTCATTGTCATCTTCCCCTCCCCAGCCGACGGGATTCGCTCCTTTTTTTGTTCTGTCCTGCACCCTTTGGTACCCGCGCCGTTTCCCCTCCAGTCTCTCTGTCCTCCTCCTTCATGTTGTTGGTTTGACTCTGTCTTTCGTTAAGCGGCGATGCCCTATTTTTCGGCCCAGATCATCCTGCGTGATATTTGCCATGACACCTTTGATTCCAAGGCGTCCCTCATAACGGGGGTGGGTTGGTCGTGGGAGTCGGCTTTGATCTGCCCAGCCCCGCTGGACAAGCCAGTAGAACACTCATCGCGCCACTACGTCTTTCTCTGTTCCTCCCATTCGACCCGCGTCCCCTTCCTCGTTCCCCTTCTCGGCGGTTTCAGATGATTTGGGGATCCGATTCACGTGCGTTGAATTAGGACCTCCGAATCCGTATCCCCTCTGGTGAAGCCTAACTCCCCCCCCCCTCCCGGGCCTCCCCCGCGAGTCGACTATCTTTCTTGAGAAACGGTTTTAGGTTGCCCTATCCCTGATTCCGGATAATTGAAGGCTCCACATTCTCCGAACACGGTCCAGCAGTTCTCCCACCTTTCACACCGGCAAACTCTAACGCCTTCCCTTTTCCCCGAGGTAGGAAACCCCATAACCACTCACCATGCGCCAGCGGAACTAGCTGCACACAACCCTCCTATGAACCCTTAGTCTCAGTTCAGACCCCTCCTAAGATCGTTAGGTTCCCCCGCCACCTTTGGTGTTCGCAAAAGTCCTCTGTCTTTGGCATTCCCAGAACTTCCAGTTTCCCCCGTCTTCAGACTCCGGATTTTTTTCCGCCGCCGTCCCTCTTTTTCCATGACGACAAGACCCATCGTCTCTCTGTGAGAGGGACCGTCTTTTACCTGTTGAACACCGCGAATACCCCCCAAGCCCCCAGGAGTAGGTTTTTCCGAGCCTTCCAAGGCCGAGGCTTTTTCTCCATGTCGCCATCCCTTTTTTTCTTGAGCACAATGCCGTTAATATCACTCTCTTCCGGCTTCCTTTAAAGTCGTCGACGATCCTCCATTCCCCCCCCTTTGTTTCGGAGTGCCTGGAGGTTTATCACCAAGCCTTCTTTTTTTCCACACTCCGTTCCATGTATCTCCTTCACCTACATGATTGGAGCACGCACTTTTCGCTGAGCTTCCGAACGTTCCCCCCTTTTTTGTATTTCCCAGCCAATGACTCTAGCATTTCGGAGTCTTTTCCTTGGCGCCTGTCAGTGACTCCGCTTATAGTCGAGAGTTTTCCGTTTCTTTTTTCTCGTTTTCCGGATTCAGCTCCGTTGCTCCCGCTCTTTGGTCACGAATATCGACGTCGCCGATCTGGACGGTGGCGGGTTCCGGTGTCTACCTGGACGTTTGCTGAGTGACCTGCCTTGGGTTGTCGAATTGTCCCTTTCGATTCATTTGAAGTGGGCAGGACCATTCCCTCCGTATGTATCGGAGTACTGCCTTTTCAGCATCTCTTCCCCCCCGTTTTTTTTCCTTTCGACTCCCTTGACTTCCGTTTTCAGCATGACAATGGACGCGATGGCGGTCAGCGCCTCGCGCACTTAGTCAGCTTGAGTTAGGAATTTGCCCTCCAACGAGTTCTTTTGCCTGTCTAATGCGTTTTGTGCGATATTTCCCCTCCCTTTTGCTTTCTTCACCCGAAAACCCCGAATCCGTCCCCTCAGTCCCCACCTTGATTGCGGTGAAACTCCCTTGTTTGATACTCCTCTCTTTTTTATTCCATTTTCCCCTAAAATACGATTCTCCTGCCATTTGAGTATTGTTGCCCCGCCTGCATCAGCTTCTGAGGTTCCACATTGCTTGCCTGTGGCTTGTTTTTTCCCCCCCCGGGTCCCCCTCTTGGTCCTTACTTTTTACAAGAAGCAGTTGCGCGCCTCGAACGGGTACCCGGACCGGATTACGCTTGCTGGTACGAGCTTGGCTAATGCACAAGGCCTGGAGACTTGCCCTGCACTTTTGTTTGGTGGCAGTAGGGCCCCCCTCTCCCCCCCCCCCCATCTTCTCTCCTCCCCCTCCGTGGTGTGTGGTTATCTATATGTTGTGCATCGCCAGGGGACTTCCCCCCCCCCAAACCGGAACAGGACATCGACTTTGTCACCTGTCAAGGTCCCTTTTCCCCTGACACAGAGTCCTGTGTCCCCCCCTTTTGCCCCTGTCGCGACAACTGTCCTTCGCCCTTTTGCCCTTGAGTTGGACGCACCGACCGGCTCGTCTCTTGAAATGTTATCCCCACCCTCCCTCCTTTGCTTTTTCTTTTGTCCCCAAGACAGCTGGCCCCTTGCCGGATGTCTTTTTTGTTTTAGTGAAATGTCAGTAACCCTGGGATTGTAGTTGTACCAGCAGTTTCCTGTACCCTTCCCATAGTTTGTCTTTTCCTGACCTTTGTTCCCCATTTCCGTAAAAAATATACCCGAGTTTTGTTTGGTGCCCATCTTCGGCGAACCCGGTAAATTTTTTTCCCCCAGACAAGCCGCCCTGTGACCCTTATAGTCGTTGTCGTTCATTTCCCACCCCTTCACCTTTCCTTAAGTGTTCAAGGAGCTGACCGCCCCTGTTTCCCTTGCCTGGTCCCGGTCCCCGCCCTTAATTTCAGTTTTCTCCCCTGGACACCCCACCCCTGCCCCTCCCCCGCGGCGCTGCTCCGTCTTGTTCACAATTCCTGCCCAGCTTGAATCGCAATATTTTGTCAGTTACTTTTTCGCTGCAAGTAGTTCCGACGTCATGTCCCTCGAGTCCTGCAGCAACCTTCCACCCCTCCGGTCGGCAATGCAGCTCTTTCGTGACTAGTGAGCACGCCCGCGGCGTATCCGGGACTGGCTAATACCCTCCCTCGATCCCCCTCTAACTTTTTCCCCTTTCCCCCCTTTCTTTCCACGATTTTAAACTAAGGTAATTCCCACTTGGCTGTTTCCCTACCATGTGGAAAGTCGTGTAGTTCCCGACCCCGTAACTTCCCTTGAACGTTTACCTACTTCTTCGTCTCTACGCGTGCATGGCTTTGCAAACCCTTAGGATACGCCGCCTCACCTGCCCTTTATGATCGTCTAGAAAGGTCTGTTCTTGCTTCTTTACTCCCCTGGGTTTCATTGTGCTTCCTTCCTTCTGGTGTCCTCCTCAAAGTGCTGTTTACCCCATTGTCCCCCCCGTACTCGTGCGCTTGCCGTTCTTTCCTTTAAATACTTCTGTGGGGCTGCGGTTATCTTGTGTTCGTCTTCCGAACGGTAATGGAGATTAACTTCTCCGATGCGTCCTGTTTTTCTTGTTTCCTGACTTTGGATTTAGTCACCTTCTGCCTTGACGCGTCTTCAGTGCTTTTTAATTCTCTCCACAGCTTTAATTTTTCTCTTTCCCACCAGGTCCCGTGGTCGTTTTCGTCGCCTCCTATTGCGGTTTTCGGCTATCTCCTGTTTTCCTTCCTGCTTTTGTTCATGTCTTTCTATATTCCTGGCGCATGCGTTTGTCTTGGTCGGCGGGTGTTTCATAGGAACGATTAGGGCTTTTCCTTTCCCGGTTCCTGTTTTTCACTTTTCCTTTTCGTTCCTTTTCTTGTCGGCCGGTCCCCCCTCCACCGGATGGTTCCCTCCGTCATTGATATCGCCCAACGAAATAGACTTCGCATTCTTCGCTCGAGGTGGAGGCCCCACGTTATGTTTTGGCGATGTTGACCCCGGCGGATCGGCGCTGGCTTCCCCCCCAGACGTAACGCGCGGTGATTTCGACTAACCCTCTAATATAGAATCTCCGACCGGCTTCTGATGGTTGTCTTTTTCCTTTGTCGATCCAGCTAACTCCGCGTTGCTCGGTCTTAGAAGGAGAGTCGAGGGTATGGCAACCTCTCACGCCGTCCTCGGATAGGTAGCCCGCCTTGAAAAGGTCTTTTCCCTTTTGGAATCTCCCGCCGGCCTCGCTTTCGGGACCCTGTTAACCCCCGGTCTTTAATACTGTAGATTCCCCTCCTTACTCTATCCATCCTCCCCCCCTTTTTTTTTTTTTTCTCTTTGAAGAGCTGTTTCTGAGCCGGTTCGCGTCAAGAGGTGCAGGCCCTCAGCCGACCATTCCCGGCGGAGTCCATGAACTTCCCCCTTGCCAGTCCCTTTCGTCCCTATATCGTTTTCTTGGCGTTTTTTGCTTCGTGCACGAACCTCAGAATCCTCATTGCCTCAGCCGAGTGCCCTCTGGCTTCTTGGATCCGACCATCTCTCCCGCTTTCATTTTCCTATAGAAGGCTCTCCGGAGATTGAGTAGCTTTTCTAGCCCCCCCAGCCGCTTTTCATTTTGCCCCCCGCCATTCGCCCGATCGCTTTCGTTTGTGAAGCCGAACCAGATCAAAACCAAACCCTGACCCTTTTGCAAGAACCCTCCTCGTCTCCTACCAGCAGATTCACGGCGACAGTTTCGGTGCCCTCTCCGATCTTAAAATTACCTTAGGCTGCGACCAGGCCGACCCAGCACCGGACCTGCCTCTTTGACACCCCCCAGGTCCCCGTCCACCTCCCGCCACCCTCCGCGGTGCGAGGTTTAAAAAACCTCACCCTTACCCACTGCGCCAGCGGAGATATCCCGACATGAACCAGCCCCGATGGAAAAAGGCGATTAGTAAGAACCCCTCATCAGACCTTTTTACCCGCACCTCCCCCTTTGCCCAAGGTTGATGATTTTTTTTCCCTTCTTTTTGTCTAGAGACTGAACAAGTCCCACTTCCGGAATAGTATTCTCCCGCCGGATTGACTCCGTAAAAGTTCATTCCGCCCTTAAACGGCCTTCTCTTTTTCCCTCTCCCAGGACCGTCGTCGAAGCCCCCCCTTAAACTCACACCGAACGCCACCCCTAGTCTGGAAGAGCCCCCATTGCCGTTCCCCCTTCTTATTTGCTCTTTTCTCTGCAAGGCACGTTTTCTTTTTTCTCTCGAAATGCCGGAATATTTTTTGTCCCAGCGCCCTTTCCCCCCCCGTCTAGTTTTAATTAAGCACCATGATTTAAGCGTCGCGAAACTCTGTCTCACTTACCTTGGCCTTTTTCGGCGGCGTTGGATACCCGGTGTGTTTGGCCAAACACTTGCTTGGCAACCCCGCCCCCTGCTAGACCGACCACCCTCTTTATTTGCTCCCCCCGCGCCTTTTTCTCTTTCCTGCCTCCACCGACCCGTTCCATTGTATTGTTCCCAGCCAATTTTTCCACCTGCTGGAATAGAGTGAACTTCGTCGTTGGCGTCAATCGACTGATCTTTCCTCTCTCTCTAGAGTGGTCGCTTTCCACCCATGTTTTTAGACGGTCGGATTTCCGCCCCCTATTCTGATGAATCTTTTTCCGAAGACTTGCCCCTTAGACAGATATGGCCGTGTTCAATTTCTCTCGAGTTGATGACGCATAGGTCAAGGAATGGGACCTGTTGCTTCGTTTTACCTCCCCATTTTCAAAGGCGATTTCGCTTCCTCAGTTTGGCAGGACATCACGATCCCCTGGACTCCCTCCGGTTATTCATATCTTTCCCCCTTTTTGTCAATCCGCCTTCCTGCCTCGGTGGGACTTTCCTGCCATGGACGCCGATGGCGGTCAGCCTCCTGGTTTCAAGGAGGACTATGGAGGTTGCTTCCCTTGCGTGACCCTCTCTTCTTGGTCGTTTTTTTCTTCCTCTACCGGTTGGGTGCGCTTAGATTTGCACCAGCCAACCCGAGGTACCTTTTTACCGTCACCTGGCAACAAATTTGCTTAAGACTACCCCCCTCCCCCCCCCTCCCCCCCTCTTTCGGAAATTACTTCGGGATATCCCCCCCTGGGGCCTGTGAACCTTTCAATCCCAATAATCTCTCATCGCCAGCTTATGGGGGCAAACAAGACCCCCCCCGTCCCTCAGCGTTCTTCTTTGTCCCCTGGCCGAACGATCTTTGTTCTGTTTTTCCACTGGAGTTTCATCAGCAGGGTCCCTTTAGGCCGCGCAGTTTTGTCTTGATCGCCACTGTTAAAGTGAAAAAAGGAGACGTTTTCTTTGAAATTTGGGACTTTTTGACTTTTTTTCCCCTGGCCCGGCTCTTTGTCCGTCCTTTGGTGTTTTTTCTCCCTTTTTGATGCATTCAAAACACTCTGTATCTTATTTTATCATACCCTGTTTTCGCTTGATCTTTTTGGTGAAATGGACTGCACCCCCACCCCCCAATTTGTACCCATCGCCGGCCTTTGCCACCCATTCTCCTTGATCTTTGACAGTAAATGAAACTCTTATAAGGTTGTCACCTTCGTGGTTCCAGGCGTCCCCCCTTCCCTCCTTCCCCCCCTCACGGGCCTTGCCGTCTTCCGAAACTTCCCCAACACCAGGCTCCGGTCGTCCCAAGGTTATCCCCCCTTGAACAGTGTCTGCGGTTCGGGTGGGCCACACTTTACCCGATGGAGAGTCCTATCGTCTGCTTCGCCAGTTAAGGACCCCCCCCCTTTTCGCTCTCTTCCAAACAATTTATTTACCTTCCAATTAGTTTTTCCTGTGGGATGAACTTGTGAAATTTTGTACCAAAGATGCCCCGGTTGGGTTTTCCCACTTCCTCCCCACTTCCTTTACCGACAGTCCAATGACCAGCACAACCTTTCCCCAGAAGCTCGTTGTCGCATCCTTCAAAACTTAAGAGTGGAATCAGGTGCGCCAGGCGCTTTTGACCGACCGGGCTCCCCGTTCATTTTGACGTCCCTTCTTTCCATGTTTTTTTTGGCGCCATTAAGGTCCACACCCGACCCTTTCTAACTAGTCTGACGAATACGGTTTCATTTCCTGCCAACCCGATTTTAGCCTTCAGTCTGCCAATGCAGCGTTTTCTTTTCCCCTTCCCTCCTCCAAGTCCGTCAATCCATCACCTCCCGAGCGTACAGACCGTTCCAGATAGCCTCCGGCACGATCCTTGGGACCCCCCAACCTTCTCACGCTCTTCCCTTATCCTTACCGGGCGAACCAAATCCTTTCTCCTCTTTGACTCTCACTCAGGAGAATCGGCAACGCTTAGGCCCTCGATAATTCCCCCCCCGGTGTGGGTGCCAACTCCCCCTGGGTTCACGTTTGTCGCTGCTTCCTTTCCGGTCCCCCAAATCATTTCTTGCGGCGATCCACTTAGTTGTCACCCGCCTTGGCTTTTGCGTCAACCTCCGGATCACGAAGGAACTCTTTGGAGTTTGGAGAAGGAGTTTTTTTCTGCTTATTTACCTCTACCCCTTGCTTGCGTTTCTATTCCGGCATGGTTGAAGAAGCCTTTTTTGACCGGTCGCCACCTTGTTTCCCGGGCAGGTCTCCCATATCTGGTGGCTGTTCTGATTCGCTGGTGTAGTCGTGCGAATTTTGTAGGCTTCCTTTTTTCCCCTCTTTTTTAGGCTTTCTTTACGACTGGTTTTTCATCTTTTTTGCGAATGACGACCGTCTTGCTGTTCCTGCCTTTTCCCCTCCTTTTTTGGGCCGCTCATAAACGTGTTTGGTGTTCTTGTTTCGGTCGCCTGACGTTTTTGCTGAGGGTTTCTTTTTTGATTGTTCTTCGTGGTTGGTTTGGTTTTTTTAGATTCAGTGCTTTCATTGGTTGGTCTGGGGGCGGTGGATTTTTTTTCCCTCCCGGCACCGCTTCGTCTGTGATTCCAGGGGCCCTTGTGGGCATCTGTCGGCCGGGCTTCTTTTTTTTACAAAAGTTTTATTTTCTATATTTTTATTTTTTCCCTCCCCCTTCGCCCGTGATCTTCTCGTTTCAGGTTTTTCCGGAATTTCTGTGTTTTGGTGGTTTGGACTTCAACGGAGGATCAGGCCCTGCTGGCGGCGAATTCATTTTGAGCTGTTGCTTCTATTAAACGCTTAATCCTTCTTCCTCCTCTTTCGCCGGCGAGATTTTTCCTGTTTGCGGTCAGATTCCCCTCACATGGTCAGATCCATCGACCGACGTCTGTTCTCGTGACTATTCAATTGCCTCGTGTTTCTGTGTCGAGGTTTTTTTTCCGATCACGCCTGATTCCGGATTTGTCGCCTTCCATGGAAGTGAATTTTCAAGCCTTCTTTTCACCGCCTTCCTGATCTGCTTGTTCCATGCGGTCCCTTACCGCGTCACCCCTTTCCCGATCTGAGCCGTGAATAATCCATCCGTTGTTTTTTTTTCGAAGATGTTTTCCTCTTATCCCTTGTGACCCTGAGTTTCCTCCCCAGTTAGATTTTAGTGCGGCTTTATTCGATGCCAATTGCACCCCCGTCCATGGCGCGACGGAATCCGAAGCTGTGTGATATTGACCCACTCTCGCCGCCCTTTCCCCCTTGCGAGAGCATTTTCTTGTTTTTGACGACCATTCGCCAGTTTTGACAAAGGAGCGAGCCGGCGAGGTTTGGAGAGAGGCTCTCTCCCCATTGTCCTATCACCTCCTCGTTTTTTTTCTAGCTCCCCCCCCTGCCCCGCCGTTGACCGAACAGCCCCCAAAACCCCAGCCCGGATTCCCGACCCCAGCGAGCGGCCAGATTTCCATCCATTTCCTTTTTTTCCCTGTTGGTCGGTGACCCAGCTCATCCTTTGGCCCCTCCCTTTGTGTGCGACCCAGTTTTAAATCCTCACCGCGTCAGGAACCCGACATTACCCCGCAAAAATCAGTCACTTCAAATCAGTTTTGGTGAACCCCATCAGAACCCACATGTATCCCTTTTCTCCGCTCAATGTCCGATTCCACTTTTTTTTCCCCGAAAACCGCATCCGCTTTTCCAGAACAAGCAACGTCCCCTGTTTTCTGATAGAAAACAGTTCAATTCGGAGCTTTTAGTTCGCCTTCCCCGCACTTTTCCGATCGTCTTCCGCTGGCTATTTGTCTTCCCATTCTTTGCCGAAACTAACCCTTCTCCAGAGAGTGCCGATCCAGGGAACCGTAGCCTACGAACACGCTAACCACCCGACCTCCCCCCAAGTTTCGGCCTAGTCCAATTCCCCTCTTTTGAGCATTCTTGAAAGACTTCTTCTTGGTACCCCCATGTAAGGAATCTCCCCGCGAAGTTAACGGTATAGGTCATCCCAGACCCCCCCCTCGGTGAGGGGGTGTCTACGCTTGTCAACTATCAAGGAGGGTCGCCCTCTTTGCTAAAGGCCGGTTATGTTTCGTGCGAAGGGAGTTTACATCAAGTGTTTTTTTTGATTTCTTTAAAGACTTATTTCTCTCTCTTTTCTCTGAGAGACACGTCTCCAAGTGAACCCTTTTATTTTTCCCCAAGCCATTTATTCTGACTCTGCATTTAGGAGTACCTCCGTCGGATGAGCTTAATTGCAGATATCGTCCGCGTTTCCTCCGCTGTTAGTCCTTTTCCGATCCTCAAGTTCGTGGATTCGATCGGGGTTTCCACGCAGATATTTCCCTTTTTCGCGATATAGGACGGGGTCTTGCGCTTTCCAGTCTTGGATTTTAGGGTTTTCGACGTCGACGGACCTTGCGTCGAGTGTTCCTCCCCCTACTCAGCTTCTCTCTCCGCTTGGGCAGGAAGCTTCGGCTCTCAGGTCTCTTCGGTTGTTTTTTCCTTCCCGCACCTAACCCTTGATGGCCCCTTCATGCATGCCGCCGCTGGGCGGTCAGCTCTTCGCCCTTTTTAAAGCTGAGGGTTTTCTGCTTTGGCGACCAATCTCTTCATGGTCTGGCTTCATTTCATGTTTTCCGGATGTGGTGCCGCCGTTTCCCCATCCCCCTCTTTTGATCTTACGCAAATTTTCCAACAGTTGGCCGTCCCCAGCTCCCAAAATCTTGCGGTACAGTACCGTTTTGATCTCCTCATCCCTGGGGCTGTCACTTTACTAAAAGACTCTAGTTCAGGCCCAGCTTTTTTTTTTAAACTCCCCTCATCGCTTTTTTTCTTGGTCCCTTCCGCACCATCCTGGTTCTTTGTGGCCCAAAGGGTGCAGTTTTTTGCCTTCGGATCCTCCAGTCTGAGCGCTGATTAGACAACCGTGTCCAGGACCCCCTTCGCCTTCCTATGGTCGGCTCTGGTCAGTATTTTATTTTGTTGCGCGCTGTCCTTTTTTGTGTTTCCCTTTCCCTGGTACAACCATCTTTTCCCCTTTTGTTGTTGTTTCTGAGAGATTTTTTTGCCTTTCCAATGGGAATGTCAACAAAACAAGTTGCCTTACATCTCCCGGCCCTTTCCAATTCGACATGCCCGATTTCCCCCTCCCCCCTCTTATGAGTTTAAGTGTGGCCCACTTCCTCTTCATCCTCTTCCGAAACGTTGCCCCTTTTTTTCCTTGGGTCCCCGTACCCAGGTCTTTTTCCCCTGTTATCAACCCTTGCTGATGACGGTGTTTGGCACCCTACCGCTGGCGATGAGATTCGGATTTTAGTGACCACTTTTCACTGCCCTTTTTATACCCCCACGCATTACCTTTTCTCCCTCCTTTTTCGGCTGGTGACTGCCCAACTTTGCCTTCGTAAAAAGATTTCCCAGGTTGTATTGTGCCAACTCGGCTACACCGTACCCGACAGTTTCATTTCCAGCAGTACTCAGATACGTTGTTAATACCATAACCCTTTTCCCCTCTTGCCTAATTTTTTCGCCAGGCGTGCCCGAAATCTTCTGTACTTCCCCCCCTATTTCCAGGTTTATGGGACTCCAGAAGGGACAAAAGCAAATTTAAAGGCGAAGACTACCGTTCGTTTTTCTCTCCTTCCCCCCATCTTCCTCTCTTTACCACGTCCTTTGCTTCTGCCTCAGCCCAATGCCTTTCTCATTTAATAACATAGAGAGCAAGCCGGACCCCCTATCGGCGGACTTCCCGTGTCAACACTATCTCTTTTCCGCGCTGCTTTTGCCGCGAAACCTTTTCCAAGCATTCCTTTCCCGCATTCTGCCTTCCTTCGCCCCTGACACGACGAAGAACAGGTATTCCCTTTCTAAAAATTGGTGGTGGAACCATACCTTGGGGAAAGGTCTTTATGATTCTTCAGCCCCGCTTTTCCCCTCCCCTCCCATTTTTGCGTCGTCAACGGGTTTTCACCCCGCCGTTTTTTCCCCCCCTCTCCGGTACAAACTCCGACACCGCCTGGATCCTCTTTTTTCTCCCCTGGTCTCTGGGAGGAGGCTGAATATAATGTTTGGTGTTCTCTTCCTGCATGTTCGACAAGAAGAACGTGATTTGCATGGCTTCCCACATCAAATAGTGGCAATTGTCTTTATCGCCATTACTTGTTTTGGGTGAGAGTGGATTCCAGTCGGTGTTTTTAGGCTCCTATTTTTGTCACTCTCGATTCTCTTGTTTTCTTGCGGGCATGACGCTGTTGACGGCGTAAATATTTTCCGACCCGATTTCCCCGGACTTGATGTTACCCGTATACCCTGACTTACTTTTGCGATTTATACCTTCCCTTGGTTTTTCCAGGTCCGAGGAGGTTTTCCTTTTTTTCTGCGTATCTCATTTTTTCATTCGGCCATGTTTAGTCCTATATTTTTAACGATGGGACTATTGGGTCTGGGCGGTTTTTTCTCGGCCCGCTGGAGTTTTGGAGGTGCATTTGTCCTGTTTTCTTCCTAGTGAAGGTTGTTGCCTTCCTTTCTCTCCAAAGTGAGGTTTGCGACTTCTCTGCATGGTTACATCCCCCCGTCCAACCTGTCAGCAGTTAGACCTGTATCCCTCGCGGTTCGTAACCGTTCTTTTTGGGGGTTTTTTTTCGTCCCTTCAAAGTGCCCTTCTGGGCGTCGAACCCTCCTGTGGATGGTATCACCCCGACCATTTCAGAATGTGCCGGTGTATCCTTTTTCCTTTTCAGCGGTTGATGTTTTTCTGCTCCTGCGCAACATCAGTAGTTTTCTCGGCCTTATTTCCGGCTGCCCTTCTTGAGCGTCTGTTGACACTTCCCCCCCTCGGCTTCCTGATTGTTCGGACCGGCACTTTTCGCGGCATCGACGCCGTTTGACCTTGATTTCCTGGCCTTGCTCTGTCCCCAAGATCGCCTTTCCCTTTTTTTCCTTCTTTTCTTTTTTTTTCTCTTCTCCTCCCTCGTTGTTTTTTAGCGCGAGTTGAAGGCGCCCTCCCTCAGTGTGCAGGCCCTGAAGTCCCCCAGTCTTGGCTTTTTTCTGTTGCACCTTTCCCCCCCCGTGCATTTCCTCTCAGAAATTCCTTCCGCGTTTTTTCTTGAACCTCCCCTCGACCGTTTTTTTCGGTCAACCTAATTTATTCACAGCCGGATGGCCTTTTCTTCCCATTTCGACGTCGCCAACCGGTTAGAGCGACTTGAGCCTTCGCGCGATGGAGTAGAGTTTTCCCGCCCCCCCACGCGTTCATGAGCGTCCTCTCCCCCCCTCTCATCCGTTGAAGGGCAGCCACAGCCCCCCCACACATCCCTGTTGATTTCACCGTCCGTCACCATCTTTCGTCCCCCGGCGTTCACAGGTTTCGTTTTTTTTTGTTTCACTCGCCTTCCGTTCGGTCCCCAACTTGGCTGCGAACAGGCGCGACCCGCCGACAGATTTGTCACCCCACCATTGCACCGTGCAACCATTCCCTCCCTCCGCGTTCTAGGGTCAACACCCGACCAGCCCCCCCATTCTCCAATCGGATATAGAACCGACCATGACAAGGCCGATTACCCCTGGATATTCCGCCAACCCTATTCTTCTCCCGACCCCCGCCCCACAGCGGTCTGACCCGAAAAAAGTAATTGGTCAGAGCCATGCAAAGTCACTTTCTCCTGTTCTTTTTTTCGCTCCTTCTTCCTCCTCTGCCCTGAACTTCAGGTTCGAATCTTCGAGCCATGGTCCCCTTCGAAGACCACACAATCAGATACCCCTAACTTCCCCCCCATCTAGGGCCTCTTTTCCTCGTCTTTGCGCCATGGTCGCCAAGCAAGCTTTCGAACATGCCGTAATCTCAAGTCTATTCCCGGGTTAGTACTCCCCTCCCCTTTTCTCCCCGTCGCATATCAAGTTTCTTCGGCTTGTTTGATCCTCTTTTTAGGCAAAGAAGGAGTGCAAACGCCGTGCCTCCCCCTCAAAGAGATTGCGTTATTTTTTTTGGTGCGCCCTCCTTTCCCCTTTTGTTTCCCAGCAATTCCGTTATGAATAGTGATTCGTGCATTTCTGCGAAACTTCCTTTCAGTAGCTCTGAGAGAGTAGATTTGGGTTTATGCCGAGTACCGGATCCGACAATGCAGATTTCTCAGATATCTTTGTCCCCGATGTCCTTACGCTTCCTCTTCCCCTTTTTTGCGTTTTGTGATGAGTTTAGAAGGACCTTGGGGAGAGTAGAAGAGTCAGACCTCACCCTCCCTCTTTCCCTATTCTAATTCTTGTTGCAGGAAATTCCCCTGTCTCGCGACTCTTTTTAGATTTCGGTGTTGGGCCTTATGGCTGCCCCATTCCACCCTTTACATCCACCCCTGTTGTTCTTTTCATTGATCTTTGCTTTCATCCTGGCTCACTTCTTTAACGCTTTTTTTCCTTTGGTGATTTTTTGAAACTATGCTCTTTTTCGTTTTTGCCTTCGTCTTACCTTCGGGCTTCCGAAGATTTTTTTTCCCCCAGACCCCATATGGTTTACATTACGGCACCCTTTGCCCCACCAAACTGACTTCCCATCCTTGAAAAACCTCTTGTTTTCCCCATTTCTTTGACCTGCAACTTTTGTCACATTGTAACAAAATCACGACATAATATCCCTTTTCTTTTGGCCAACTTCTTCCTTTCTTTTTTTGAGTTTGCATGGCTGTCTATTATTTTTCGTTTCCCTTTCATCAGCAGGGGCCCTTTTTTGGAAGCGTTTGCTCCGTTTTGCTTTTCAGGGTACTAGACGTTTTTCTTCAAGAGGGAATGGCGTCACTTTTTTTAAAAGGCCGGCGAGTCCCTTCTTCTTTTTTTGTTTTGTCCAGCCCCTTGGTTTTTTCCCCCACCC
>Ga0179593_1458774_pt1 | contig 15864 bp, 20 predicted proteins | sample CZODoug2_1_08_16_FD_185931 | JGI IMG/M metagenome (GOLD analysis project Ga0179593, IMG submission 185931) | Vadose zone soil fungal communities from Angelo Coast Range Reserve, California, USA - CZODoug2_1_08_16fungal (PacBio error correction) | ecosystem: Environmental > Terrestrial > Soil >... | reverse complement strand
TTTCATCCTGAGATTCCCCTTTTTATCTGGTTTTTCTTTTCTCGAGCCTTCCCCTAGGCGCCTCTTCTTTTCCCGCTCGTCCGCCCCCCCAGTTGAGTATGGGTCTTTCAAGCTTGTGATTTCCTAGTCGGCCCGTCCCCTCTCGTGATTTCGGCGTCTTATTTGGTCCCGCCTCCGCCCCCCTTTCTGTTTTTGGGAGCTCGGTGACCTGACGTTTATTGTAATTTCGTCCTTGACTGGCTTCTTATAGTCTTTTGTCGATAGGTGAGTTTCATCCGGGTTCACGTTCCGTGCCTGCCTTAAATCCCTTTTACCAGTTCCATTCCGGAGGACGCTCTTTATCGGCTCTCTCACGGCTTGGCCGATGACAATGAGCCCCCAAGACCTGGATTTCTTTTCCCCCCCAAGAGCTCCCCCCCCATTCTTGTTGACTGAATTAATTTGTTCCCCTTTCCCCGGCTGTGTTTTCTTCTTTTCCTTGTTCCACTATTTTCTTTTTCAGAACTTTTGTTTTCGTAACTCGAAAGCGGGTGTCCTTTTTCATTCCCCTTCAAGTTTTTTTCCTCCCCCTTTTTTAGTCGTTTAGTTGGCTTCATATCTCCTCTGTGAGTTCTTCTATCTATACCAGTTTTCCAACTCTTCTCGTCTTTTCTCTTTCGGTTGCCGTGCTATCGTGTCGGTCTTTTTCTGTTGCACGCTTGTCCGTCACAAGAGGCGCTTCCGTTTTCGTCCCCCAAAGCCAGTTTCCTTTTGGCCAGGGGTTCCCATTTTTCTCTTCCTACTTTTCGCGGGTTGAGTCCCCAAGGTGCGGTGGGTATTTTTTTGTCCTTGTCAGAGTGGTCCCATTTTTCCCTGCGTCCTTGTCCTGGCCTTTATTCTAGCTCAGTGATATTGCTTGTTTTTTCCCCCCTCTCCACCTTTTTTCTTTTCCAACTTGGACTATCTCATCTATTTTACCACTTCCCTCTCTTTCTCCTTTTCCTCTTCCTCCCTTTGTTTTTTGTTTCTCTGAGCTCATTGCCAGGTCTTCACCTCTCTGAGCCTGTGTTCTCTCAATTATCTCTTTTTTGTGGTTCCTCCCTCCCCACCAAATGTGCTCTGGTGACAAACTCCGCCCAATTCCCTTCCCCGATGAACCCCCCAACTTCACGCCGAGCCTTACTTGTTTCACTCCATATCCCCCTACAATTCTTCGTTCAAACCTTCCTTCCAACACCCGGTTTTTTTGTAATACAAGCGCCTTTTTCTTGTTTACTCATACATCTTTATTTTTGAACAGAGGGGCTTTCTTCCCCTTCCAAGGTTGGTTTTAGCTTCCCACCGATTTCGCCTTCGTTCTTCCCCTTTTTCAGGCATTTCTAAATCTTGCCCATCTCGCTACGTTAACCGAAAATTTTCAGAGCTCGAGTTTTCCACTGGGTTTTTCATCTCTCATCTTTGCCCCTCTGATGCTCCTTTTCCTGATACCGCCTTTCGTCGTTAGGCAATGCCAAATCTTTCTAAAGAGATCCTGACCCCCCTGCTTTCGTGGGTAGTTTACCGCGAAGGTCTCGACGAGATGGGACCCCTACATTCAGTGCACAGCCTCATTGTATTTTGCTTTCCACGGTTCTCCCATTGGGGGTATGTGTCCTTTGGCCCCCTTCCCTTCTGGCTTGATTTGTCCTCCTTTTTATCACCCGTGTGTTCGACGCCGTGCCCTGTTAGGTGCCCTTGGCAATGTCGCTTGTCGTGTGCCGGCGGTCTTGGCCCCCTTCCCCCCTCTTGTCCCGCCCGCTCCGCCCGTTCTTTCGCTGTAGGTCGTCAGGACGGGGTCCCAACAGTCCGGCATCGGCTCCCGCAGCGGAATACCCCTCCCCTCAGGGCAGCGATCGGTTTAACCAATTCGGTAGTTAGTGCCAACCCCCAGTTCTTGGACATTCCGAAATAGCAGATACTTCCCTTCTGACTCATACAGGTTGTTCCTTTCTCTTATTCGAGAAGCGACTCTTTTTCCTCTATGCGTCAAACTCCACGACACCTTTTTGACCTTTCCCCATTGCACCTCCTCTTCTTTTGCTCGCCGACCCCCCCCCCTGGCCTCCCCCCCTTCCCCCCCTCTCGTTTTTCTTGAGTACAGAGGTCAGTTTCAGTTTTCCCCACTGTTTCCCGTGCTGAACAAATCCCATTTACGGTGTCGGTATGGTTTCGCGAGTCCACCCGTTCTCAGTATTTTTCCCATGCTTTCTGTTGAAAGATCTTATCTGTCCTTTTGCCGTGAGCGGTTTTTGGTTTTTTTTATATCCCACAGCGACCCGGTTTCCTATGTATGGTAGAGGTGTGCCCGGTTTTCTCTTCTCTATCCACTTACCAAAAGTCGTTCACGTCCACCCCCTCGATGTGTTTTTTTTTTATGAGTCCTTCCTTCCTTTACGAGCTTCCGGACCTTTCTCTTCAGCTTTCGAGAGTCTTTCTGGATTCTGCCAATATTCCCTCCTCTCCTTGCTGACATGCTCCCTGCTGACCTCCTCTCTCTCCTTTTTCCCCTTCCCCACCTCCTTTGTTTCTCAGTATCTACATTGTTACTTGTGTGAGTACCCCCTTCGTTTTTTTGAAGTAGTTGTGACCTCACTCCCAGGCCTATCTCGTGTGCGCGACACGCCGGAGCCCCAATGTTTTTAGGATCTTCCTGGTTTTCCTCGTTTTTCCCCCCCTAGTTTTTGTCAGTGGGTCTCCCTAGTTCGCCCGAGTGCTACGCCCTAGGCCCGTCCACTTCAAACCCTGGTTACCACTTTCCGATGGTGTTTCCCGGCAAGTTTCCGCTTTGCTGGTAACAGAAAAGATAACTTTGAGCCAAAAAGGAAATTTTAAAGTGTTCATCACCTCATTCTTCTCCCCCAGGGACTTTCCTCACGCTTGTCGCCACCCCTCGTGGGCACCCTGGGTTGTTTGCCCAACTCCACCCCACCCTAGTTTCCCCCCCGCTTTCTTTTGTTCACCCTGCTTCCCCCCCCCCGTCCGGCACTGGTTATCATTTGTTCCTTCGAAGTGCCAGGGCCCGAGTTTTGTTTTTTCTTGGAGCCTGCCGAGTCCTATTGCGCTTGGCTCCATGAGCTGATCTCCACCGCCAACCAACCACCACTTTCCCTCATCTTGCCCAATCCACCCATGTTCCCCCTTTCATAAACCATTCTTCTTCCCAGATGCGCACCAATGGAGTTTTCAGCCTTATACCCTCATTCTTTCGTCCCCCCTGCGTCGCTGATTTTAGATATTTATTCCCCCAGCATCCCCCTTCTTAGCTTATTCCATACCTTTCCGAGGTTTTCCGTGCTCTTTCCCCTTTGGCTCTAAAAGTTGGTTCTCCCGTCCCGGCATTCCAGTAGTCGCTTTTGTCTCCCTGCATCGTCCCGTCCTCCTTTGCGTCCCTCCTCTGGCGATTTCTTTCCCCCAGTATTTTATGCATTGCGCTTTTCACGGCGGGGTTGAAGATTCACCAGCATTGTTGGCACAGATGACCTGGGGTCTCCCCCAGCATTTCACCCCTCATTCATCTCTCTTTTTCCCTATCCCTTTTTTTCTTTTTTTTGATTGATTTTCTTCCTTTGGCAAGTTTGCTGGGGATAGACCCCCCTAAATTTTTTTCAAGCTGCTTGTGTTTCTAACCCCTCCCCCGTCTCTCTGATCCTCACTCGTACTTTTTTTAAATACGATGTTCGCCGTCGGTCGTGCCTCCCCAAACTTTTTTCTTAGCGGTTTTTGCCTATCCCAGCGTGTAACGACCTCCTTGACTCTGCAGGCTCTTTTATTTAACCGTTCTCCCCCTGTCTCACGCTTCTCCCTTGAACACTCGCCTTTCTTTCTCGAAATAGTCCTTTCTGCTTGTATCTAGTCATTAGAGCGCATCATTTTGCGGCAGCCTTTCCATTTTGGATTTTCTACTGTGCTCCAGCTCGCATGCGTGGGGTGTGTCCATCGCTTCGAAACGGGGTTTTTAAGTCACTGTTCCTTTTTCCACTGGAGGAGGACAGTTTTTTGGTTAGTTTCCGGGAATACGTTCTCCCTCCGCGCTCTTCTCTAAAGTTTCCCGCCCCCACAACACACCCCAACTGTATAGTTTAGTGAGGGGTCGAATTGATCTCCTATTTCTACTCTTGTTTGCCTCGGGTCGTCCTTACGACCTTCCCCGCTCCTGTTCCCATCGTCTTTGTGTTTGGGGTGGTTTTGGTGTTGTATGTCTTCTTTTCCCACTTAGTGTTTGCTGAAAATTCTGGAGACGGTCTTCCCATGTTACGCGTTGTGGGCTCTTGACGCCTTGATTCTCCCAATAGTCCTTCTTTCCCCTCAGCCTTTTTACTTGGCTGTTTTCAACATTTTTTTTCGACTTGAGGTTTTAACAGTTCCCTTTCTTTATAGTCTCACGTGTCTTGTGCCCCTCTTCCACTCGTGGCCCCCCTGATTTAAACTTGCTCTGACAAAAGATGGTTTTCAATTGAGATTTCACGCTCCACGCCTGGGCGAGGTTCTTTCATGTCTATCCAACGCCGCGTTTCCGTTTCCCCTTTTTCGATACGGCGTTACACAACACCAGTTGTTCATTTGAGCCTCTTTTGATTTCCTATACGGGATCTGCTTTCCTACACCCCATGATAGATGGGTTTTCCTCCAATCTTTTCTCCTCCCTGCACTTTCCCTCACGTTTCAGATAGAACGTTCGGCCCGCCGTTTCATATACAGGTTTTGTTCCAGATCCCCCCCCATCCACAACCCACCATCGCACGTTCGAGTTTGCTGTCACCAGCGCGTGGTTTTTCCCTTTTTTCCCTCGCGATAGCAAACGGGCCTCGCAACTTGAACAGAAGAGAGCGAGGCCCCCACCCGCGTTTCCGGTAACCGTACTTTTTCCCAAGGATTTTCCCTCTTACGACCCACCTACGTTTCCCGTTCGATCAGTCTCCAACCTCCCTTTTCACCCGTCTTGTCTTTTTTTCCCGCGAGCAAAACCCACTTTTGGAATTCTCACTGCATCACCCCCCTTTTATCCGTTCCCCCTTCTCGCCCCTGACTTCCTTCCCCCTCTTTTGGCTGAAGTTGTATTCTTTAGTGCAACCCTTCCTATGTTCCTTTTTATATTGTTGGTCTGATTTATCAGAGTCCTATTTTCTTCTTCCAGTTTCCATGATCCCTCCCCCTTACTTTTCTGTCGAAGGGCCTTGAGAGAGAGTCTTCTCCTACATTCTTCTTGGTTTTTCTAGGCCGTGCCCCCCTCATATTACCAAAATGAGAACCATCTTGTTTTTTAGTTATCGGAGTGACCATTTTCTGTGGTTTCCCAATTCTCGATGTTTACATCATCTGCCAGGATTTCCTTAATGTTGTGCTTTGGTGGTCTTGGTAATTTCGCCAGCCCTGCCCCCCGGTCCCACCTACCTCCCCTTCATCGAGCCCCCGGTTCGTCCTAGAGTTTCCGGCTTCTTTTTTTCCCTGATTCCAACCCCTCTCGGGTCCCCCAGAGTTTTCAAGCGCTCAGAAACTTGGTCTTGACGTCTCGTCTACACTGGAGGGGTGACCACCCGGATTGCCTTTCCCCTGATTCGTCCTGCAGCTTTCTTGACCCCGCCTAAGAGTTTTTCTTCTTTAATTGCTACATCTGTACTATTTTTTATTCTATGCCGAGTTTGTTCCGACGTTTCCTCCTTTTCTTCCTCTCTATCGACTTCCCCCCTCTTTTCGTTCTTTCAGATTGTTTCTTTTCCGTTTCTCTTTCCCCCCTGCTTTCCCGATGCCTTTCATCTCTGTTTCGTTGGAACTTCCGTGAGCAGTCTCTTGGGTAGTCTACACCTCCCTTGAACTTTTTTTCCGTACCGCGGTTTCCCATATCATTTCACAGTCCCTTCGAGGTTACTTAACACCTGTATTGGTTGAGGATCCTGCACACTTTTTTCGTCTTCCTCTTCCTTTTCCCTTGGGGTCCCCCTCTTTCGAGCAGTTGAATTTTGTTCCTTTTTTTTCCAGAGCACTTTTGCTTTCTACCCCCCCCACGTACGGCTCCGATACTGGATTTATTCGTGTGTGCCATATCCTTTTTTTCTCTCTCTTTTTTTTTTAGAATATCTGTTCCCCTTTTCTGCCCCTCTATTCCCGGCCTCGGTCTAGATATAGTATGTTTTTCTCCCAGACAAAAAGCTCTTCTGAGTCCCCCCAGCCTCACTATAATGTACGCTCTCATCCTTCCCCTCCCGCTTTCATGGGATTTATTTGGCAACCTTAACCCCTATTCCTTACCCCCTTCCCTTTTTCCCACCTTCCCCCCTTGTTTATCCACTCCCGCATTCTTTTGAATAAAGAACTTTCTCTTGCCGGGGCCCACCCGCTTTCTTTCGCAATTTTCTACCCCTTTGTTTTTTTATTTCTCCCCCGAGACCTGGTGTCATTTCTCTTCTTTGACACCTCCTTTCCCTCAATCGCCCCTGCCACTTCCTCCTAAGCCCCTCTGAGAAGATATTGTTTTTCCCCCACTTGTTACTCCTCCACTCGCTATCCTAGTTCTGCTTTTTCTAGACCCTCGTTTCTCGCTCGTCCAGTCAAACCCCTTGCTCCCCCATATGTTATGCCCTGGTCCCCTTCTTTCGGTTTCGACGAAGGATTTCCGGAATTTACTATTACAGTCCGATTCCGTGTGGTCCAAGTTTCTTCAATACCAGCGTGTTGATTGCCTCTTTGGCCCACCTAGAATTTGCCCTTTATTTTTTGCACTCAGTTTCATCGAAGAATTTTAGGCTTTCTCCTAGCAGAGCTCCCCTTTTTTACTTCCCTGAGATGTCGCCCTTCTTGCCTTTTGCCCGTACCATTAGTCCACCCCTATAGCCGATTACTAGTCTGGCAGATTGAGTTCCTTCTCCCCGTCCACGCTTTTCCCCAACATCTTCAGTTTTCGACATGCGGCCCCGAAAAAGCTAATGAGATGTCTTTATTTCCCCATCTCTCCGTGTGTCTTCCTCCCCCAACTCTTGTTTGGACGTTCTTTTAACTCCCCCTTAAGCACACCCTCTTCCGACTCCCCATCTCCCGGTTTTTAATCTCCCCAGTGTTGGTTCAGATGTTCGAACAGACTTTATTATTGTTACCTAAAACACGATCAAACCCGTTTTTTCTCTGAAAGTTCCTCCTAGCTAGGCGCGCCGAACCCCATTTCCCTTTTGACGGCTCGATCGTAGGGTCTTATACCCTTCAATTTTTTTCGAACAAAGTTTTTTCCCTTTCTTTCAAAACCCGGAACAGTGATTTTTCTTGAGCGGATTAACCTGTTCTTTCCCTACGTTAAGTTGTACGTTTTGTGTCCAATAAGTCAGCCGTCTTTCCAGTTGGTGGTAAAGGGCCATTTTTTTTCTCTAATGCTCGCGAGGTTGGTTTCGATTTCTGTAGATTCCTTGTTCTCCTTTCGAGATCAACCCCCCATCTTGACAGACCCAAGTAACTAGTTCTTTTTTTCTTTTCTCTGATCGGTACAATTAGGACGCATCTTGACTGGATTGGATACCGTTATAAAACTCTCTTCTTTTTTTCGTAATCTTTTATACCCGTAACGCCTATGTATTTCGTCAAATGATATACCTCTTTTTGCCTTCCGATTGCCCCCTCATCCCCTGCACTCCCTTTTGCTGTTTTCGTTCTCCCCAATGTTTAATTGATCCCGGCCTTGTTGTGCCTTTTTTCTGTACCGCCCGCCACTTCCTTTCTCTTTTTCAAGTCGCAATACGGCAACAAGTTGTTTCCACTGTTAGTCTGCTCCCTGTTCATCGGTTTTTTCCCCCTTTTTCGGAAAAAAGCTGTTTCCGGTCTTGAGGCTCCCTACACTCGTGCCAGACTTTCCCTGCGTCTTGCAACCTTACTATGTTTTCAGGCAAGTTCAATTATGCTGTTGCAAAATAACCGTCACATTTGCGATCGCAAGAACCTCGTAACGAACTTTCCGTTCACTCCCCAACTTACGTCTCCAAGCTTGCTCAATCTTTAGCCTGAAATCCCCCCCCCCCCCTTAGTGTGACCTCTTTCTGTATTCTGATTAACATGTTCCCCCTCTTTCCCCGGACCAATTTCCTTTCCAGTCCTGGATTTTCCTAGTTGTGTTTTTTGTTCCTGACTTTTTTCTTCTCGGTTTTTTTTAATGAGGCCCTTTTCCACTCACCCCCCACACTCTCCGGGTCCATTACACCCTCCACTGCCGCCTTTTTCAAAGTAGTTTCCTCTTCTCATGCGATATTTCAGCCTGATCTTCCTATCAATTGATGATTCCCGACGTTTCGTTTGCTCTTTGGTCTTTTTATAACGCTCCCAAGGCCTTAAGTTGTTGAGAAATACAGCGGTTTTCCTCGCCCTCTTTCCCCTTGCTAACTTTTCTTCATCCCTCTGATCGCTGTTACCCTGTGGGGCCTCTTGTATTGGTGTCCTTCCCTTCTTGCGTTTTTTTTTCACGCCGCGGGCTATCCTTGATTCCCCCTGCCTCTTTTGCCCTGCTCCATTTTTTTGAGGCGGGTTTTTCATAAATTTTTGAATTTTCCCCTTTGACCCCGTCGCAAACTATTGGCGGTCTCCTCTGTTCGACGGTCTTATCTTTTTTTCTTTCCTCCTTTTTTTTTTTTTTTTAGATCTTTTTTCTTTGAGTGGGCATGAACTCTTGATTATTTCTCCTGTCCCGCCCTGCTCTTTTTCTTCACACCCCTCGTCCCCTCCTTTTTCTCGCAACTCTGCTTTTAAACTCAGTTTGGCTAGACCCGCGTATTTTCATCAAAAACGGCTTTCTTGAAGATCGTCCCCCCTCGTTGCCGACGAATTTATATGCGTATCTGACACCCTTTGCCTTTTCCGCTCTAGTGCCCCCTTTAATTTTTGATGACCTCTACCTCTTTTTTTTGCGGTGCTCCCCGATATTCGCCAGTCGCGTCCTCCCTCTGGGCCCCCTCCAGCTTTAGTGCTCTTCGCAGATTGCCCTTTCGCATCCGCTGCCTTTTCGGTCGGGACCTTGATTGTTCCCTTCCCCCCTCCCGGCCTTGTGTTTGGATGTTGCCTTCTATCTTTGTCGCCAGCGTCGTCTTAGTTTTTCAAACTCAACCCCCCCTCTTCTCGGTAACTCCTTTTTTCCCTTGCTTCTAGGTCTTTACTTGGTTTGCGCTTTTCCTAACTCAGCTTTCCCCTAGTGGGGTTGTCTTTGCCTTTCCCCACGGGCGGTGCTTCCAATTCTTTCCCGGGACTTCTTTTGTGCTGAATTCTTTTTCACTTTTTCTTGCTTCGCCCAACTTTAGGTTTTGGTTTATCCTCTTTTTCCTTGCTGTGACCCCTAAGGTTTCCCCCCTGCCTGCTTCTTTTACCTCTCTTTCGTCCAACACTTTTTTAGGTCTCCCCCTTTTTTTTCACCCGTCCCGGAAGCCTTCCCCCTCTTTTAAACAGGTCGACCCTTCCAAATTTTTGTTTTCGTTCCCCTCCCCCTCTTGCACTTCTTCCCCTGGCACTGGTTTTTCGGTTCCCTGTCTACGTCCCCCCATTCCTGGCGCCTTTTCATAATTGTCCTTCTCCAAACAATTTTTCTTTATGTTTCTCGTGAGTTCCTAGAGGACACCTTTCCCTGTTTATTCTGATTTTAGGCCCCTCCTTCTCAGGGGTACTCTCTCACGAGTCCTCCTCATTTTCTCTCTTGTTGTTCTCTTTCCCCCCCTTTTCCCCCACCTTCCTGGCAATCGTCCTCTGTGTGCCGATACAGGTCCATCCACCCTCTCTTTTTTCTATGACGCAAGCCGGGTTTTTTTTGTGGAACTAGTCTCTATCCTTGGGCCTCGCCATATCTCCCTCCCCGTCTGTCTCTCCCCCACCAGTTCTTCTTTTTCCACTCTGTTCTAAATTTCTTCCTCGTGACCCCGACCCACGTCTTCCCCCCCTTTTCTCCTGATTTTCCGCCCCTTCACTTCTTTATTGTGAATTTTACCGAGGACCATGTGAGGCGCAACTTACCGGTATAGTCATGACGTCTAGTCCCCCTAGGTTCTTCCTCTCTTATCCGGTGACCTACTTTTCCAAGGTTTCGTGGGGATTTCTCTAGCTCAAATCTTCGCTTTTATTCCCGTGCGTCCCTCCCCCCCCTGATTTGGTAGTAGACTCTTTCGCTTAGATTCGTTTTTCCCATGATCGTTTGTGTGAGTATGATGACCCTCCATATTTTTAATCTCTCCAATAGGTGTTTGGTCTTCGTCCCTCCATTGAATCGTTGGTTGCAAGTCTCCCCTCTTCCAGGCTCCTTTCCCGGAATAGAGAGATAGGTGATGCGTCCCTTTGGTAACGTTTCCTCCATCCGGCATCCCCTACATTCAATGAAGCATTAGACCTTTTCCTTCCTCTCACAGTTTCTTCGCTGTAAAACATTCCTCACAGTCTATTTTTACCTGTTCCCCTCTGACAACCATTGTGGGATGCTCATTACGGTCTCCCTGTGCGTCCTCGTGTTTTACAGAGTCTTCCGCCGAATTAGTCTGTTCCCAATCCCATCTTGGGTGAGTCTTTTCTTCTCCTTTTGGGTTAATGCTCCGGACCCCTTGGTATACGATTATTATAAGCTTATACTGTCTGATCTATTCTCCCCTTTTCCCAAAGTTGTTGTCCTTTGTTAGGTCCAGTAGATAGTGTCTTTTGTCTTTTGAATTTCCTGCCAGATTTTTTCCTCCACTCTTTGAATTGTGCAGTCCTTTTTTTTTCGTTACCTTGACCCCCCCTTTCCGTTTCGACCTCCTCGTGTGCCCCCCTTTCTACTTTCTTCACCGGACCTTATTTGGAGTTCCCCCACTTTTGAGTTTTCCGGCGCTTGTGAAGATCGGGTGTTTTCCCAAAAGATTAGTTCCAGAGTTGGTGCCTTGCTCTCTTTGCTATTTGAGGTTGTTCCATTGCACTTTTGGTTTTTTTTTTTCCCCAACTCGCTTTCTTGCTCGATCTCTTTCAGTTGTTTTATCTATTCTTTTCCGACCCCCGTTTTTTTTTGTTTGAGATTTCGATCTTCGCCCCCATTCCTCCAATCCTCTCTGAGCCGGGTGTGTTTTTTTTCTGGTAGCTATTTTTGGGAATTTGTCATCCCCTCCCACTTCCTCCTTTGCGCACCCATGCACCAGAAACTTATTCCCTTTGCTCTGCTTACATGCCCTGTCAACGAGTTTTTTGCCTTTGGTGGCACCCCTCCCCCGCCTTTCCCCCGTTCCCCTGTTAAACCAGCCCATTACTCAAGAGCCGTTTTCCTTTTGAAAGCAATGTCTCTGTTTTGCCCCCCTCGATTTCCCTTGTCACCTTTTCCCTTTTTTAGACTAAACATAGGATTTAATTCTTGATTCGACCACCTTCTTCCTTCACTTTTCCTCCTGCCCATATCCTCCTTCCGGACCCCCTCCCCAATTGCCCGAGCAGCTTGTCCCCCTGCGTAATCTTTTTCCCATTCTCCTCTTTCTGCCTCATCGTACCCGCTTTCAGATTCTTCTTTTTGCACAACCATCTTTAGCAAAGATTCCTTTTCACATCTTTTTTTGGGGCTCCCTCATTCTTCGGTGAAGAAATTCCCTCCCGCTGGGCACGCATCCTTTGTTAGACGGTTACTTACATTCAACAAGAGTTTTTTCTGCTTTTTGGAACTCGCCCGACGTGACTTTTTTTCCTCAGTTTAATATAAGCCTTGTAGTCGCTCTCCGAGCTAAGTTCCTTGGACTTTTCTTGTTTTAGTCGTCAGCCTTTCCTTTTTTCCCCATGGCCCCTCCCCTCTCGGCGATTGAGTAAGGGCCGCTTCGGCCCGGCAAGAGAGACTTGTAACCCTGCTTTGGGCGTCTCTTGCCTCCCCGAACCTTCTGGCATATATTGCTTGTGACCCATATTTTTCTTGAAGTAAGTGATACCCGATTGAAGTTTCTTCTACTTGAACGAGTACTTTTTCGACGACCCCCTCTTCAGTTTCTTCGTACCTTAGATGACGTCCCTGCCTCCCTCTTGAGCTTTCTTCCCCCGCACACTTCCCAACCCAATCCTCTAAACTTTTTCTCCCCGGACAGTTTCACGCCAGTCTCCATTGCTCCCCCCCCATTCTTGGGCCTGCAACTACTATCTCCTTTCCGTATCCCGATTTCAAGTTTTGAGCTCACCCCCAGGGTTTAGTTTTTATTCCCCTTCCCCCCCCGCCACTTCTTCTTGGGCTTGGATCCGTAACTTTTTACTCCTTATTTGGTCTTTCGTTATTCCGTATGAAGGATGTTCCCCCTCCGTGTGTTCTCGACCTAGCTTCCGGTGTTCCTTTGTCGATTTCCCCCTTTTTTCTCGGACTTTTTTCCACTCCAACGCTTGAAGTAAGCGACAAGATCTTGGTGGTCTTTTCGATGTTGGTCCCCTCTTTCACATTTGCGGACTCTTGATAGCACTTTTGAGTTTTTTTTCGGTCAAGCTTTAGGAAAAGAAACTCGCTCGTCTGTCGTGCCACAGAATCACTCCACTTTTCGGGTGCATCCCCGTTTCCCCCCTCGACCCCCCAAACGACCGTTGTTTTTTAATACCTTCCGTTTTCCTGCGTACTTGTTGGTGATTTCTACCCCTGTGTCCCTCCCCTTTCCCCGGAATTTCTTTTTGAAACGCTCCCTACGCGACAAAGCTGCAGTTGTCCCGCGGTTCCTCTTGTTTCCGGTTCCCACAATTCTTGGCAGCTGCGGTTTGACACTGTACTTATTTATGAGGATCCCTCCCCCTCTACGTTCCATCCCTCCAGTTCGACAGGCCAGCTCTTTTTTCCCTCACCGTCCCCCTCTGACTGTGTACCCCCTCACAGAACTGCCGCTACCATTCTTCCTCTTCCCTAACTTCGGACTGACACCCCTTTCCTTTCTCCCCCGCTTGCCTCCCACTCGTGGAACTTTCCAAAAACCCCAATTTACACCCTGTTTTTCCTTTTTGTTAAACCTGCGGGCACTCTTACGACCTTGAGTCCATCCCCCTTTGTTCAATGAAAGCATGGCTGTGTTTTTTTTTTCCTTTTAAAAATCGAGACTATAAGACCGGATTTTCACTACACCTCCACCCCCCTGACGTCCAGCCTTGAACACCCAGTGTGCCCCTCAAAATTCTCCCTCTTGTTAATTCTCGATTTCAGCCTGCTCCTCCTCCCTTATTCTTGACCGCCTTCTTCTTAGATCCTTGAGGTCCGGAACAGAGACTTTGGCTCGTCGAGCACTACACGTGATTTTCACGCTCCTAGGTCCTTCATTTTTTTCCGTTTTTTTGAACTGCACGGCGTTTCCCTTGTTTCGTGGCAGCGTACCGCTCTTTTTTTTCGCAAAGCTTTTTCGCCGCGGATTCCCAGGGTTTACCCTCTAAGAGATAGTCCTTTTCGTAACCTTTCTTTTTCACAGCGTCCACTTCCCAGGAGGTCTCTAATTTCCAATTTCTTCTTCTCTTTTTTCCCCTTTTTTTCCCTCCTTTGTTTTTTTCTATAGATGTTTGCCCTATTGGGCCTACGCCCTAGCTGCTTCTCCCCTTGCTGTGATCTTCCCCCCCCCCCCTCCGTCCATTCTTCTAGTCCAATAGGGGTTACATTCCGCTTTCCTTTGTCGTGACGTTTCAAAAGGCTTGATGCTTTCCGATTGCGTCCGATGAGGTTTACTGAGATGCCCCTTCCGTGATCACACGTTCGCTGTCCCGAGTTATCTTTTTCCCCCTCTCCTTGTATTGCTCCCCCCTCGCCGTGGTCTTTTTTCCGATAGTCTGCCTTCCCCTCCCCTAGGAGGGTCTTTCCTGATCTTAGGATCCGGCTATGTCGAATTGCGGCTTTCCCTCCTCAGTTTCGGCATTTCTTTTTTTGGATTGTTTACCGGTGGTTCTGGTTTTCTTTCCTCCTATTCATTTTTAGCCATGCGTCGCTCTTACTTCCAATCCCCCCCAACACCCCCACACCAACCCACCCCCACCCCACTCTGGATCTTGTTTTTAAGTTCTTTTTACTTTTCCCTGGTCCGACTCTGTTCGGGTTTTGAGCAGTTTTGACACGACTCACGGACTTCCAATAGTTTTTTTTGTTCGGGCCCCGTCGTTGTTGGCCTTTTTGAACGTCCCGTGGGCTTGCCTTTTTTTTTGCCTCGGTTCCTCTTGATTCAAAACTTATGAAGGTTCGGTCAAGACTGCATGGTACACATCTCTGTTGCTTCTTTTCGGCCTTGAGTTCTTTCCCCTTCGATTCTGTCATACGTCGTAATTATGGACCGATTAACTTTCTGGTTTTGACCATCATGACTTCCACCGTACCCCCTCTAAACAGCTTTGTTATATTTCTTTCTCTTGAACATGGTCATTTTGCGTGGTGCTTCCAGGTTATCTTTTCCCCCCAGCGACGGGTCCCGGCTCTTTTCCCCGCTTCACGGTACACAGGTTTTAGTGACCTAGGGCCGCTTCACGCGATTTCTCTCGCCCGCTATCGCGGGTACCTTTTCAGAACCTTCCCACTTCAGCCAATTTCTATCCTTTTCGTCGTCCTTCCTTGCCAGCTTTCCCAAGCGGGCCCGCCATCCCCCTTCCCTCCCCAACCCCTTAGGGTGTCCCTCTTGATCTAAAGTGGTGTTCCTTTTTTTATTCTTCGCGCACCCTTTTCCCAAATCGACTTTAATAGCACCACGTCCTCGCGCGACCAAGCTTGCGGGAACACCTCCTCCCACAGGTATAGGATTCGTTGCACTTTATGAAACCTACCCTTCTTCCTGTTCCGACTTCCAGCCATTCACTTCCGTTTTTGAATCTTTGAGCAATTCGTTTTGGCTCCCCCTTGAACTCGGCATCTCCAATTTCCTCCAGGCGACCGTTGTTATGGAGTCGATCTCTTTGTCAACTTACCGATTCTTGTTTCCTTTGGTGGATTTCCCTCATGCCTTCCCCACCTGTCTGTGTCTCAATTCTGCGTCTTATCACCCGGCTAGGTGAGCTCTACATTTTGCGATTCTTCCCTGCCACCCCTTATCGTTGGTGTTTTTAAGGCCTCCTTCCCCATACTATTTTCCAGTAAATTTGCCCATGCTGTGTTTTTTTCGTCTTTGGAAAGAATACTGTTTTTCATACACTCCTTGCTTTCTGCGACTCCCATATGCCAGGTGACGTCCCCGCGCAGCGTTGTGGCCCCTTTGTTCCGTTCCCGTCACGCCCTAACGTTCCGGCACCTTCCTCCATTTCCAATTCGGGATGATAGCCTGTACTCTCTCCGCACGGCGTCGATGACAACTCTTTTCCCAACGATCGTTCTTGCGCGCGTTCCCCCAAATTTTTTTTCCTAAACGCTTGGTGTGTTTAAGTACGTCCGGCCCCCCCGGCTGTTTCCGTGTCCCCCTTCTTGCCTTGTCCATTTTAGCAGCTGATTGTCAAAGCTTAGATTTTTTGGTTTTTTTCATGACCTGTCCAACTCTTTTCATTTGCTAGCATCTAACTGTTGTTTATCGCTTCTTCCTCGTCCGCCCCGTAGGGATCTTTTAGGCTTCGGGGTCCCCCACTTTTTTTTTCGTTTCGTTTTGTCGTTTTTCTTCTCTTACTGGGCCGTGCATTATACCTGCCGGTCAGCCCGATTTCTCTAACTCGAATGAGCCACTTATCCGTTGTTCGGATACACCTTCAACCGTATTGTCGACCTCGGGTGGCCCAATAGTCACTCCCGGCCTTCGCGGTCGGAACCCAAAATGGTTAGCGGTGTTTTTGGTTAGCCATTGAAGTGGGTGCGGTGCCCGATTCCGCACTTTTTGGCGGGATTGTAGCGAGCGCAGTTATATTTTTTCCTTCTTTTTTCTTTCTCCATAGAATTTTGCGTTCTCCCCAATATCCCCCTGACTCTAGCTTCACTTTGCCCCT
>Ga0179593_1432543_pt1 | contig 15864 bp, 14 predicted proteins | sample CZODoug2_1_08_16_FD_185931 | JGI IMG/M metagenome (GOLD analysis project Ga0179593, IMG submission 185931) | Vadose zone soil fungal communities from Angelo Coast Range Reserve, California, USA - CZODoug2_1_08_16fungal (PacBio error correction) | ecosystem: Environmental > Terrestrial > Soil >... | reverse complement strand
TACTTTTCTTGCCATTGGACCTGGCGAGCTTGTGAACTCCGAGTCCTTCATTTTTCCCCCGTTTTAACTTAGGATTACAGTCGGGACCCACTCTTGGCAGGGCCCTTTTTTCGGAACCGCTGTTGGCGACCTGAATGGTTGTTTACTTCCCACACATCTCGGGACTTTCCCGGCGATCTTTTTCGCATGTTATCGACAGTTTTTTACTGCTTTTCCTCACTACCTCTTCAGAGTTTCCGCCGGCTTTTTCAGCGCAGATCGGTCCCCAACTCTCGATTTCATCTTCTTTGCCGCAACGACTTCGGACCTTTCGTTCCCTCCCCGACCACTGTTTCGCCGAGTTAAGTGATGAGCGAGTCTTCTTCTCTCCTTGCTCTTATAGCGCCATACCCTTGGCGCCGGCCGGCTACCCGTTCTCTCGATCAGAGGTCACGTAGCTATTCCCCGCCTTCTTTTGCTTTTGCCATTACTTTCACCTTGATCGATTGTCTGTCCTTTCCCTGGTCTTGGTAGAAGATTGGACCGGGCGGTTTTTTGGTCCCCCCCCGCTTTACTTGCTTCAGCTCTTAAGACATCCCCCTCTGCGCTCTCTCTCTCGTTTGATCCTGCGCCCCCCCCTTTTTTGTCCACTTCCGGTGCCAAAGGTGTAGTGCGCCCTCACCTCTCTTCGTTCTCTTTTTCGGATTTTGTAAACTCAGGTCCCGTTTCCTTTGAGTCCGGCGATGAGGCGACGCGCCAGGCAGTCCATCTTTTGTGCCTTTCCTTTGTCGTTCATAGATATATAGCTCTCCTGATTCTCAGGGTCCCCGCCTGTCTCTCTGGTAGGGCTGTATTTTGCGAGTAGTTCCCCCCCGTATTAGTTGACGGATTTCGAACGTACAGAAAAGATTAATTATATTGAGGATTAGTTTCTGGTTATTCAACTTTTCTTGATCGCAGCCCGTCAATATTCTGCATCCTTCTTGCCCCCTGCCCCTACTCATCCCCCAGGCGTGGCCCCTCGTGACTCCCCAAAAAATCTCTCCGCGTAAACTAGGGCTTTCTTCGATTTTTCAGGCTCTTGATCTGTGTCGCAGCCCAATCTCTTTTTACTCGGCTGTCATTGAGGCTTGTCAGCTGTTGAACCCTGCAAAGGTGACCATTTTTTTCCGCTTCACTCGCCCTCCTGCCTGCAGAGCCTGTTACTTGATCGTCTCTCAGTTTTAGTTCCCTCGGCGATTTTTTTCTCTTTCTTTCTCCTCCCGACGGAAGCCCAAACCTTTCCTTTCTCCTTGATTATCCAATAGATCGTTTAGATCCGCCCTTCCCCAGTTAATACGGGTTGCGCACTCCCTTCTCTTGATCTTTTGGCTTGAACTGACTGCTGTTCCCAATTTTCCTTTGCTATCTGGAAGATCGCAATGGCGTTGTCCTTCCGTTGGAAGTTCGATCGTTCCCCACGACCCCTCAGGCCCCAGCAGAGCCAGCTCTTCCTCCCGGCCCTTCTTTTCCCGTGCCGTGTCTTCGTCCCTCGCCTGTTGTGTGTTTTTTCCTCTCTTCTTCCAGGCTAATACGTTTTTTTTTGGTCGAGTAGGAGAGTAACCCCCCCTTTGCGAGTACGAATCCACTTCCGGCTGAAGCGGCCCCTACTTTTTTCGGCGCTGATGAAGGGATGCTCCAGCCCCTATTATCCTTCACGTGCGCCGACCCTTCCTCTTCTATCGGCACGGCCCACTCAGTTTGAATTCAATGTCCCAAGGCAGTCCCCCTTGTTGGGATCCCACAAATTCTTCCATGGAAAGAGGTTATACCTCTCTCTGATGGCATCTATTGTTCCTCATCAATACCTTGAGCGGTTATTGTACTTCGTCGCCGGAGAACTATGGTATCCCTCCTATGGCGTAGACCCCTTCCTCCTTTTTTTCGCCATGATCAATTTGGTCAAGGAGCCGGTCTTCCTTCTAGGTGCCGCCCCCACCGTAACCCGCAAATTATCGTCAAAGAGACAACCGCCCCTTCTACCTCCCTAGTTGCGGCGCTTCATCATGGACTCTGACAATCGATTTTTTTCAGTGCCTCTAATCAACTCTTGGACTGACGCTGTGGGGAAAGATTGGTTGCTTTCCCCCTCCGCCGGGGGCACATTGCGGAAGGAGATGCTTGAATGTCAGGGATACGATCCCCTAGTGGTCCACGAACCCCAGACACCGTTTACCTCTCCTTATCAGGTTGGCTACGTAACACAAGCGCCTTCCCTACGGTTAACATCGAAACCATCCCCCTCACCCCCCCGTGCTTTCTTCGGTTTTGCTCCTGACACGTCTCCTCAGGATTATCTCTCTGTTAGACCGTTTACCCAATCATTGTATCCGGCCATGAGCCCCGCCCTTGGAGAATTATCCTTTTCGGCCACGTACCCCGAGACTTATTTTTGACGACCCTACCCCCCAGCATTCTCCGAGAAACCCCTGTCCTGGTGTCCAGAAGAAAAATCAAAACGGTGCTTTCAACCCCGGAAGTGTCACCTCTGGTGAAGCGGACTTCCCTGACCACCTACCTTGATACGCGCATATTTTCTGGTCTATCGCCTCTTTGATCGATTTTCATCGGCCGTCATCTTCTCCACCCCTAGAAGGTCTGCCGAACTCCCCCTCGTTTCCAAGGTAATGAAAGCTTTCCAACTCACAACGGATTCCCCCTGCCCCTTTTTTTCCCTTGTTTTCCTTAGAATTCGAGACTCGGGTCTTTTCCATCTTTTTGGAAAGAGTCATTCTTTTTCCCCCCGGATCTGTTTTTTTTGAAGGACGGACGGCCCTTCTCCCCAAGGATTATGTGGCGGTTTGAACTCCCCCCTCTTTTGCCGTTCGATTTCCGTTGCGGCCCCTTTTGCACTTCCTCGGCCTCTTTCCGGCGGCCGTCTCTATCGCCTGGAACTATGTCCTCTTTTATTTTCTCCCTTTTCCGGCCCCCACGATCCAGGATCGCCCTCCTCTTTCTGTTCCCGATGTGTTGATTAACAACTTCTTATGTACCCCATCATGTGTCGCAAATGCAGTCCCTCTTTTTCCCTACCTGCCTCTCATGGGAGTTTTTCTGACCGAATGCCCTATTGACGTCAATTGTTCCCTTACAAAGGTCCTTCCGGCAAGCCGTTTCAGTCGCCCCCATTCAATTCCTTCCTCTTTCCGTGTGAGGGCAAATCTTTTTTTCTCCCCCCACAGCTCCCTCACATATCTGCTTTCCAGGTTTTTAAAAAGACCTCGGTCTGGACAACGTTGATTCCTGAAGATTTCTCCCCAGGTTTAATGCGGCCGCCCCCCTCGTCCGATGTCGGTCCCCCACCAAGTTTCACTTTCCGGAGGTCTCCAGATGCCTCCCCTCACCGGTAGGAAACGTTCGTTCCCCCCCTTTCTTCTTTAGTTCAAGCCCCCACGAATACGCCAGGTCGTCGCACCCCTTTTTTCCTGGACGACCAATTCGATTTGAGTTCTTTCGTATCAGTCTATAAATTTCAATTTTTTTCACCTTCTAGATTGGCTTCGTATTTTTCCCTGTTTCTCCCCAAATTGCCCTCGTTTTTCCCCTTCTGCAAGCTTCCGATGCTCTGAACCGACCCAGTATTTTTTCTTTTCCTCTCTCTGTTGTTGCGCTCTATATCGTCATTTATCGGAATTCTTCATCCCACCGAGGTCATCGACCTTCCCTGGATACTCATGACCAGCGAGCCGTTTTCGCCATATTGATGATATTCATAAGACCTCTCCCTTTTCTCGATCAGGACCTTCCCCCTTCCATTCTCGGGTCGTTACGCCCTTGACTGGTTATTTTTGGTCTTTTGAATGACGAATTTCCTGCCCCCCTTTTGCAGCCACGTTTTCTGAGCATCTTTCCTCCTACTTCCCTTTGGAGGTTCTCTTTTTCCTCCGTATTCTGCAGCCCCGAGACTCTGTTGTTGGTCCGGCCACACTTTTAATTTGGAAACGTGCCCTCTTGAGGTTGGGTAAGGACTCTCTGTCTTTTAGGGTTTTCTCCCGATTCAACTTGCAACAGCTCTCCGGTTGGACGGTGTTACGGTTGAAGTCATGCAATTTTTACTCAATTGGAGAAGCTTCCAACGTTAAGATAGGTATGCCCCTTTCCCCCCCGCCCCATCGTTCCAGGTCGGGGACAATAAATGCATGCTCCCTTGCGTTCATGTTTGGTCGTACTGACCCCCCTGGTTTTTGACTGCCTAATCTGGAATTCCCCTGGCTCTCCTTTCCTCACCCTTTTGATCTAATGAGGGAAAATGTCCTACATATTTCCCCCTCTTTCCGCCTCTCTTCGCCGCCGTCAGATCCGGCACTATATAGATGCCGTGTTGCCTTCACGCTCACGTGCACAATCTTGTCCCCGTCCCTCCCCGAATCCTTTCTCGGCGCTTTTTCTATCTCCTCGCGGGTTTATCTAGACTTTCCTCTAGTCTCCCACCCTCGCTGCCGTCTAACGGTCGAGCAGAGGCCTCTTTCGCTTTTTATAGTGCGGTTGTCCTCCGTATTCCCTGTCAAATGCGAGTTTGCGGCAGGAGCTGTCTTTTTTTTTTATAGAATCTGCAGGGTCGTCGACATCCTCCCTTTCCTCTCGCTTTCCCCTGATATCCCTTGCGCTTCTCCTCTTGAAATCGACTGCTCGCCCAAGTTTGTTCAATCCTTTTTAACCCGGTGTTTTTTTTCGCTCCTTCCACCGCACCCCTATTGCTAATTTCTTCTTGTCGTAAATGCCCCGTGTCCTTATTCCCCTTCTCTTGTCATTGCCTGCCGCGACAGTACGTGATACCATTTGAGTTTTTGTCTCGTGTCTAGACCCCCCACCATTTTCTTTTGGTCAGTATATATTAAATTATCCTTTTCAGGTTTTTTTGCTCCCTGCCGCTGGCGTTTATTTTTTTTCCGCCCCGTACTTCCTAGGACTGGTCAGGCCCGTTTCTGATGCCCCCTTAGGCTTTCGGTGCTTTTGTTCCAAATCTCTTGACCGTTCTCTCCGTTCCACTCTTGCAAGTATAGCGCAAATTCCCTCCCTTCCCGGTCTTTGCTCCCTGTGCCGCCCACCTTATTCCCCCCCCGGTGATGATTTTATGACGCCCCTTGTATCTATTTCTTCAGGTTTCTGCACAGCGCGCGACACAGTATTGGGAGGATTGTCTTCTGTTGTTTTAGATCCCAGTTTTGGTTAAATTGGTGGAGGTAAACCCTCGCACTCCTCGCCTTCCCCGGCGCCTGTCCCCTTATATGCGAAAGCGGAACCTCCCCACTCCATAGTCTAAAAGGTCTAGTTCTTGCTGTCGAATGACTAATCCCCAAGAGTCACTTTTTAAATTTCTATCTCCCCAACTCTGCTTCCCTTCGATATCTGGGTCGCCCCAGGCCTTCCATTAATCCGGGTTTCTTCCCCTGTTTTATCTCCCTTTGCGATTCGAGACCAAGGAATGGCCTCATTACGATCTTGCCTTTCCGCATGTCGCGCGGATTCAAGTGGCAGGTCAGATCGTCCATCCCCGACTGCCCCCCCTTCGCCGAAGAGCCTGCTCGGCTTTTTCCCTCGGAAGTTGGCTCGATCTCCTTGTTTGTTTTGAAATCTCTCCCCCCCTTCTCATCTCCCGTTGTTGTTGTTGTTGCTTCACACTCTGACTTTACTAACACCTAGGTTGCTCCCAGGCCGAAGCCTTCCGTCTGGATGAGCTGTGGCCTCGTTTGTTTTTCCTCCTATCATCCCTGCCCAGCACCCGCGCGACATTGGCTTCCTGATTCCGTCCCCCCTCTTTTCTTCCCCGCCTTCAAATTCCACGACTGATAAAGGGTTGGCCGCAACCCGGATTTTCCTGGAATCCTGGGCGATCTCACGGTCCCTCCTGTGATCCCCATACCTCAAGGATCACATTTGAACTCGTTTTTTTTCCTTCCATGTACCTCCCGGAAATCCCAGATATGTCTTCTCCTTCTGGTTTGACCATGCGCCTGTTGCCGTCAGATTTCAAGGAGGTTCTTTTAGCGCTTTCTAGTGAAGAAACCCCTGTCCCCCATTGCAACCCTGAATTTCCCTCCCCTCCCTCTCCCCCTCGATGTGTCTTCCGCCGTCTTTCGATACTCTCTCGACCCAGGCCTGCCATCGCCTTTAATCACAAAGGGTCAACCTTCTATTTTTCCCCTTCCGCTCTTCCCTCGCCGTCCTTCGTTGGCTCATTCGAAGTTTTTCCTCTCTTCCGTGTTCCTATCTCCGACTTTTGGCCAAGAACCCTCCCCCCCTCCCTTTATGGTTTTTTTTTTCGTTTGGCAAGGTTTTCCGCTCAGCCCAGTACTGTTTTCGACTCTCCAACCTCCCGCCCTACGCCTTCCGGTGTGCTCTGCTTCCCCCCATTGAAGAGTCTCTCCCTCGGACGCGGTTTCTGTCCCCGCTTTTTGACCACCCCCCAATGTTATCGTTGAGACTTCTCCTCCTTCCTCGCCGTGCCTAGTTTTTTTTCCCCTTCTCCCGTTCGTTGACCTACCAGCAATTCTCGCTCCCTAGGGTTTTTCCCCTAGCGAAACTTCACGGTTATTTGCCCACTGACTTCCTGCTGGTATCGATTCGATGCACCCCCACCCCCCCCCCCCCCCTCCCCCCCGCCCCCACACCCCAGAGAAGATCGCACCTGACTTCGCGGTTTTTGATCGTTTTTCGAAAAGATGCTCGCGGAGGTGATCTCAGGTTTACCTTCTCCTTCTCAGTTCTCCTGCCGCCACGCGCAGGTCAATGATTACGTCATGGACCCCTTATACCCCGCTACTCTTGCTAAGATTGAGCCCTTAGCTCGGCTCCACGATTTTGATAATAACCGGGTTTATATTCCCGGGTATAGCCCTGGATTTCTTTCCACCCGCGTCCCTTCAGGATTCGGTGAGGGGAAATTGACTCTTTTTCCGAGCCTTCGTTGCGTCCGGATGGCACCCCCTCCCGGGTCTCGTTCAGTTATCGGCGGCTGGAAGAATCCGGGAGGACTGAAGATGTCTTTTCTCTCCCCAGTTTTCCCAGATCTATTCCCCCCCATTCCTTTGAGTTCTCCCTCTCTCGTGTCCTGCCCGATGAGGGTTTTTCTTCCACAACTGCATGTACTCCTATGTGACGCCCACGCCCTGCCCCCTTGATTGTCCTTACTTGCATCCGATTTCGTGACGTCTGGAATCGCTCCTTTCAAGCTTCGCCCAAGGCTGTAATGGAAGGTTCTGCAAGCCGTTCCCCATCCTGCCAAAGGACGGGAAAAATCACTTCCCCCCTCTTTTTTTTGTTGCAACCGAGCGAAAAATCCCTCAACTCCTCACGGGTCCCCCTACCTGACGATGGATTTTTCCAACGGCTCTCCCGACCAGGACGTCCGGCTGAGCGGCCGCAGCCCTCCCTTTTCATGCGACCGGCCTCCACACCATCTCCCCCGCCTATGCATTCGGCGGAAGATGAGTTTCAGTCAAAAGAGTTTAAAAGTTTTCCGTTCCAATTCGCGGAGTTCAAGCACAACGTAATAAATCCGGTCGTCCGCAACCCCTCTGACTGGGAAGAAGTCCTTACCCTGCTCCTCTTTCTGTGTAACTTAACTTTTCGTCCCTGCTCGCTGGTATGAGTTCTCGGGCCCCCCTCCCATTCCCTTTGGTAATTCTTCCCCGTTTTCGATGTGTTCCATCTATCCTTCCCCTTAGCGTTGTAAGCACTCTTTTGTTTTTTTTTGCTCTCGATAATAGTCAGCAGGAATTGAGGAATACAAAGGGTCATGTCTCTTGCCCGCTCCCCGTCCAGGCTTTGTCTCTTTCTCAACGTTATTTAGAATAGATCCTTCCGTGTGCGATAGTCCGTTTCATCATCCATTATAGGGGTAGTTCTGACTTGACTTCTTTTTTCTTCACTCTACGTTTGAATTCACGGTCCTATAACCTGGTTATGCCGACATATTCCTTCGCCTCCCTGGGACCATTGTTTGTGCTTTTCTTTGTGTCGGCAGCTTCGAGGCCGTGATGACGGTCCCCGATTCAGCGGTTTCAGTAATTTCGCGTTTTTCCACTCCCCTTTCTAGTTGTCGGTCCCGGACCCCCTTGCGCGGATTGAGGCGGCCTTTTTTTGCCCGCTCGATTGGACTTCCCCCAACCCTATATAGGTGAATTTGACTTTCTTTTTCGATTGAACGGCTTTTCCCTTTCATGAATGGAGCCGTATTGCCCCTTCCCCCCTCTCGTGTTTCTTGCCTTGTCCAGACCATTCGGAGGCAGGTAGGGTCCCCTCGTCCCAGGATAGGTTTCACTTGCTGGTTCCACCTGACGAGGTTGTTGCACCCCCTATTCTTCCTTGGCCCGGGCTCGCCTCTCTTTTCCTGACCCTGATCCGTCGTCGAAGAATCATAAGAGTCCTCCTTCTTCTGTCCCCTCTTTCGATCCCGGCAATAATAGAGGATTATCCATTTTCCTCCAGATCGCCTCGGCAACAATCGTCAAAGTTCCCCTACTCTGGGCGCTAGCCCTCCTTCAGATCTTTGGAAGTGATACCTCTAGAGCCACACCTCTCCCTCGGATTTTCTTTCCCAGAGGTAAGATTTTCTCTCTCGCCGTTGTCTCATGTTTTTCCCGGTCTTCATCGCGTGGCGGCCTTTTTGCCCCTTTCGCTGGTAGATCCCGGGTTTCCTTTTTTCATCGATCTTAGTCTCCTACAAGACCCGATCTATTGCGATACCCGTGTTCGGTTTTATCTCCTTGATGTCCCCAGATTGTAACTCCTCGGGTTTCACCCCTTGTGTTGACGAGGAACCGACACCACAGAGTTCTTTTCGTCCTGCTGGTCGTCTTTCACTTTCCGGTCCGGTGACGTTTCTTGCCCTGGTGATGGTTAAGCCCTCCAGTTCTGGGATAACCCCCTTTGAGTGGTGTGAGTCGAGCACTCCTTCTCTATATCATCTCCTTCACCTGATCATAGGAAGCACCTCGGACCGGCTGGAGGGCGGGCGGCGCGTCGACCACGTACTTGCTTTTTGTACTTCCCTAGTCCCTCCCCTCTCCCCCCATTTTTCCCAGGGATTAGGGGTTTTTTCCCACTGTTTTCTTAGCCAGGAACCTGCCACATCTCCCTCGTTGGCCTGGACATTTCCTTTCTGGATTGGTGCTCCTTTTTCCCCGCCAAATAGAAGTCACCGGTGCTGATGTCGACTTTACGTCCCTGCCCCCAGATAGATTCAGTCCCTTCCTCCTCTTCGTCACCTCGAAGCTGTCGAAGGGAGCTTGTCGCGGTTGACGATCCCGGCGCGTGGTTGGTTTTTTTGTGTACCACCTCGCAGATCTCTTACGCTGCTTTATCTTGCCGAAAAGAGGTTCGACCCGAACTTCTCTAACCTTTTCATAGTCTTGCCCAGATTAACTGACAAGTCCCCCAGCGGTCCATTTGTTCATATGTTTTCACCCCACCCGCTCAAGAGAGATAAGGTCTCCCTGCTTAACTGTAATACTTTTGATTCTAATTCCCTTCTCTTGCTCGGTTTGTTCTCTTTCCGAATTTGGGATTTTCTGTGACCCCTTCTTTTTTTTTTTCCGCTGCGAACTGTGTTCTCGGTCCCCTTTTCTTCCCAGTTCCGAGAAAATCAGAGACCTCGTCGGCCAGCATCTCCCTGCGAGGACAGCTTAAGCATCTTTTTACTTTTGTGCTGTTCACTCTCCCTTTTGTTTCCCAGCTCTTTTCCCTAATCCCCCCCTCCCTGTGGTTGTGAGGACCGAGTCACCACCCCCTTTCGGTAGTTACCCCAGCAGAAAAATTAAGTCTGTGAAGGGAGACGTAGGTCTCTTGCTCTTTCTTTTTTCTGGTATCCTGATATATAATTTTCCACTTAGAAGAATAGCAGTTTTCATGCCTCCTCGACTCGCCCTGCCCCCCCATATTCGTTCGAATTACCTTCCAAATCGAAGTCTCCCCGTTCTTGAGAAACGAATTACTGGAATTTTTCGACCTTTCTCCGCACTGAACCTATTTTTCTATCATCCCATCTTCCCTTGGACGCGGGTGATGTTCCCTTCCCATAACCCCCGATGTTCTCGCTGGCCATTGCCGTGTTTCGGCTGAAAGGAACGGCTCGCCTGAGACTGCCGCTTGAGACCATTCCCCCTCCCCCCCCCCCTTTCGCCACCCGCCCCCGCAGTCCCTTCGTCCCCTCTTTCCAGAGTTTTTCTGCCGGTCCGCTATTTTTCGCTTCCCCCTTAGCTTCTCAAGGGCCTTCACTCGACCATCCCGATTTGACTTTATGTGTTCTGCGCACGATGCTGCCCCTGTCCATGAATCTTGGGTTCATGCCGAATCGATGGCAAGTTTTGAAGGTGCTCTCCCTAGGCAACCCCCTCCCACCGAAGACCCCGCAATATGGAGATTTCTTTTTCCTTTCCTTTCCCCGTTCTCCCTTCGCCATTACGGTGGGTCTCCCGTGCCCGAAACATCCGCTCCCGCTATCCTGCGTTCTCCGCTCGCTCCCAATTAAGGAGCTCTATTTCCTCCCTTTTTCTCTACCGTTCTCGACACCCTAACGGGTATCCGGCCATTTGCCTCCCTTCTGACTCCAATCCGCCCCCCCCCACGTCACCTAGAACGTGCGTCCCGTTGACGATTTCCCGTCAGCCTTTCGAGAACTCTTTTTTCTTCCGAGCGAACCCACCGGTTATTGCCACCCCGGAGTGAATTGACAAGGGCTGGGTTGAATCCTTCACCAACTCCCGGATCAGAAGAGGCCTGAGTTTTATTTTTTGGTCCGATCTATTTTGACATGCTGATCGAGACGAGCCTTGGATTTTCTTCCCTCTCCATTCGCGCCGCCACGAGAATAATTTAAAGAAAAACATGTCCCACCCCTGCATCTCCCCTCTCGATTCTTACCTCTTTTGTGGCTCTGCCTTTAGCCGGCACGGTGTCCGAGTGTTATGGAGCTCGGACGGATTATCGTACTATCTATGTACTCAAAATCGCGACCTGGATTTTGAGAGACCCTCCTTTTCCGCTCGAGCGTTGAGGTCAATTCACATCGTTTATATTTTCCCGCGGGCTCCCAACTGCCGGGAACATTTTAACTATGTATTTCTTCCTTGCAGGTCCCAATGTAGATAACGGCCTTTCGACGATTTTCCCTTCCCTCTGATGTCTTTGGTCTCAACAACCTTGTCCTGTAGGACCAGCATGATTTCCCCTTTTGCGTACCTATTTCCCCCGACCTTCCCAATCCGAATGGTAGCGTTGGACGAAGGCCCCCAATACCGCCCTCGTCACACGCTGCAAATTCGTCAAAGGAATAAGTCCCAAGCGTTCGCATACTTTTTTCACTTTTCACCTAGAAAAAGCTTTTTTAGTGAAAATCCCTTGCGCGCCCCAAGCTGCTAACGAAGGAAACTTTTCCTCCCCACCTCTCCATGTCTTGGCCAACAGTCGTCCCGAAGTGATTTTCCGTCCCCCAGTGGACTCCCTTCTCGCCTCGTTCCTGAGTCCCCCCCCCCCCTTACCACTTGTCCATTTTGGCAGCTCCCCTCTTTTTCCTAACCCCGTCGGCACAGTCCGTTCCCATTTTGTCCCTCCCACGCATACATCACGTTCTCCGCAACCACAAAAGATTCCCCGGCATATCGTCGGCGCATCGGAAGTCTCTCTCACCCCCCTCCCTTTCTCCCCCTTCTCCTTTTTCTCTTATGGGACATTGTCGACACGTTATTCCTGCACTTTTCCCTCATGCTTTCAACGATTATCATCTCCTTTCCCTAAGAAGTTGTTTGTGTTTTGAGAGATTATCTTCTCAGAATAGGACCATGGTTTACCCCTCTGTCATTTCGCCTTGCCGGATACCCCCCGAAGGACACCAGCTGATCTTTTCCTGCCCCCACGTTCTTGATGTTGATTCACTCCTCCTCCCAGAGAATTCCAAGTCCTCGGGGTTGCGTGCACGAAATTGATGTTATGTTTTGGCTGTGGACCTCCTCCTGCTTTTTTGCACGGTTCACGGTCAGGAGTGATGCAGTTCGGAGACGCCGGCACGTGACTTTGAGATTGTGGTTTCCTCCGTTTGAGCCTGGCAAGCGGTTTTGCTTTCCTGCTGCGCAGGACCCTCCAGCCCGTTTGGTACGACCCCTTTCGGTGCGGTATTTCCTTGCTCTGATTGAGGCTCTTAGCTTCACTTCCTTTCCCTGCCACGTTCATTTTCCGTCTTTGTCGTTCTTCCGTTTGCCGTCATGCCACCCCCTTTAACTTGTTTCGGTGACTTTTTTTTCCTCTTGTCCTTGCTTTTTCCAGAATGGAGGCATTTGTCTTTTTTTTTTCACCATTCTGCCTTCTTCCGTTTCGGTAGGCGGGGCCTTACGAAGAGGGGGTTTCTTTTTTTTTTGACCAACTTTTTTTTCCCCTGTCGTATCGTTTCCCCCTCTCAGGCTCGACATGCTAAGGCCTGTCGAGAAATATCTTCATGTTCCGCCCGGCTCTTTTTCCGCTTCCCACCCTCCTTTTGCCCACCTATCGACCTTTTTGACTAAACCCCTATCGCGTAAAATTTTCAATTTTTTTCCCCCTTTTTTCCCCCGGCAAACAAAGTCCCCACGGCGCGGTTCCTTCCGTCCTCTTTTTGTGCCTCTTCCTCCGTTCCGATAACTAAACCCTCGGCCTCGGGTGTCCCGGTTCCTTTGAGCCTCTTTTTTTCGTATCGATAGAAGGTTTCTTTTGACATGAGGTTTCCACTCCTTTTGTTCTTGTGGGTCCTTTCCTTTGTGGCGGTGTGAGATGACGGGATTTTCTTCGAACTCCTCTCTAGCCTTGCGTTCGATCCCCAGAGTGATAATACTAAGGTTAGGTTGGTCCTCGCATGTCGTCCCACCAAGAGTAACTTTTTTAACCCCCTTTTTTTCTTTCGTCTCCCCCCGGCCCGCCCCCATAGCTGCAATTTTCAGCTTTTTTTTTTTTATTCCTTTATCTAAACGCCCCCCGGTCCGACTTTTTCTTCCCCGGTCGATGAAGTTCGCGCTGCCAGTGATACCATGCTTGTTTTTTGTAGTTTAGTTTAGATATATCTCTCCTTTCCCACTTTTTTATCGTTCAAGGAGCAATTGCCTTGTCAGATTTCGTTCGGGTATGTGCGCTTCGTCCAACGGTAAAGGGAGATGCTGTCCTTCCTTAGCTGCTCTACCTTCTAGTTCCTTTTCTTCGGTTGCGGTCTTTTTTAGATTCGCGCCAATTTTTTCAGCCCTCTCCCAGGAAGAACAGCCCCCGTATTCGCTGCGTGGCCGTCCTTTTTTTCCTTCTCCACCTAGCACAACTCGTGTTTATGCATTCGCTGAAGGCCTTTTTCTCGAGTGTCAGCTCCCGCCACCATAGCTTTGTCGAAAGGCGTGTCTGCCGGTTGAAGCCTTTCTTTTTCATTTTTGCGTCCTCGCAGTAGTTCTGCGGCCTTTTATTTTTCCTTGATCTCAACCTCGGCCTTGTCACTTCACCCTAGACAACCAGACTTTTCTTGCCCTTACCGAAGCGCCCCTCACCCTCCTTCCCTATCCTTGCTGATGACCCCCCCCCCTCGATTAGTAGCTACAGGTTCCCCCTGAGCCCCCCATTCCTTCTGTGTTTGAGAAACGACCCATTTGATTTTTTTCGCTTGGGCTTTGCATTCGACGAATCGGTCCTTTGCCTTTTCCTCTTCGTGACGAGCAATACTTTTCGCGACTGTTTCAGTGTTCATTTCTCGCGTCCCCGCAGAGTTCCTTCTCCTAGCTGCGGCTGCTTTGACTCTTTTCCCTTCTTCCAGGTGTTTCTTCGTCTCGATTTGTGTGATCTATTTCCCTCTCGTGTTGTTTTTTTGAGAAGTTTTCCCCCACCCCGGGAGCTACGTACTAATCAACCTTCCGGTTCCTGGCAGTGCCCGGCGCTTCTGTCGCTGATTGCCTCGGCTGTTCCTTCCTATATTAACGTGCGCGCTTGGGAAATTTGTGCCGCGTCCCCCCTGACGGTGCCCAGTTGCAACCATTCTCTTTCTTCGCCCAAAGCCGGACCTGCTCCAGGGTCCGGCTCAAACCATTTTTTCAGCGGTTCCCCTCTATCCTTCTCTGTGATAGTTTAATATCCTTCCCTTCAGTACGTGCTTTTGTCTTTATGTCGCGCCGGCAAGACCCCCGATCTGTTCTTTTCTGGCGGGACCCAGCTATTTTCTTTAGGATCCCCCCCTTACCCGGCGCCGGGCGATTGCGATGTTCCCCCGCCACCCCATGTTTCCCCCCTGACCCTTGTCTCTTAAACAGAAAGTGACTCCCCCCTTCTTCCCCCCAGCTCTCTTTTCCGCAGAGACTTTGATGCCCTTTTTCAACGCCTTCATCGACTCATCCCCAAGAGGTTTAAAGGTTATGTGCGGATTTCCCCCCGCTTGAAGTCCCCCCCTTCTCATGGTCTGTTTATCGTCGAGTGCATCTATTTCCTTACGATCTTGTTTAATAACTGTCCCCTCAAGCCCTCCCCAAGATCAGTTAGAAGGGATTTTAAGGAACCGTTTCCCGACCTTACGGTTATTAATTCTCACATCCCCCCTCTATCTATCGGAGGGCTGATAGATCAATTTTCAAGGAGATCTATCTCCTGGGCAGTTTGCACGCGAGTACCCACCCTCCTGGTATCCGGCCCTGTCGACGTTAGCGTTAATCCTTTATCCCCCTTCAACGAGACCCTTTCGCCCCTCTTTTCCCTCCCCCCATCTTTCTCCGAAGGCCCTATAAGCTCTCCCTCAACGGTTATTGCAACACGTTCATCTTTGGTGATCTTTTCCTCGCATTCTTCTTCAACCGACGGATGTAGATCCCAGGATCTCTGGTAGCTTCGCTGATCTCTCGATCCCCTATGAGACACCCCCTGGTTCATCTTCTACCCTCCTCCAGTCCAAGGACAGACTTGATTTTAGAAATTTCCTCCCCGTCCTTGCCAACAGTCCCGAGGATACGTCTAATTGAACTTCTGGCTCGACACCCCCCCCACTTTCTGTTTGTCCTGAAGTTTTGTTGGAGACGCTCGGTTTTCCCGTTGCTCTCTATTCGGCCTCCCCCTTTGTTTCCCTTTTTTTCACTCCTCATCATACCTTGATTAGGGGAGTTCCAAGTTTCCAGTTTTTGGGGGGGGGGCACAGTTGTGTGCGTTCGCTCTTTTTCTTCCCACGGAATCCCTCTTGTCTCGTATATTTGAAGCTTTACCCAATGCCGGGCGGTTAGCTTTTCCGATGATTATGAGACACCCGTTCGTCATCCCTGCTTCTTTTTTCCCCCGCTCCGGTCCCCTCGATGGATGGTTTTTTCCTTCACCCCCCTCGTCTGTAACTCCAGAATTGAAGAAACCATAGCCCTTCCTGTCGATTGTCCCTATTGCCCTCTCAATTGGTCGTTGGCAATCGATCTGCTGTTCCCCCATCTCAGAAAATGGTATGGATTCCCTTCCTCCTTTCACGGCCCAGACGTCATGAAACTAGGTCTGCTGGTTGTAAGGGCCCCCTCTTTGAGCTCCAAGGCTCCGCCTATCCGGCGTTCTTTTCCCCCCGACCTCTCCTCTGTCTTTTCCCCCCGTTGTCGCACGCATTCCCTCCGGCCTGGTCTCCGCAGCCTTGTTCCATCCCCTCCTCTGATCGCTTTCTTCACCACGTTCCACTTTCGGCGGCGCATGAGCTCCGTACGGTCTTTCAAGGTGACCCCTTTTTCTCTCTTTCACTCCCAAAGAATATCATGTCGTACAGCAACCTCTTCTTCGAAGGACCGTCTCCTCCCCCCGGGATCGATTCAGTCACTCCCGACCGGTCCCTGCTGGTCTTCGTATCTTGTTGTGAATTTTTACTCTGTGTACTCTGCAAGTGCGATCTTCGATACC
>Ga0179593_1325390_pt1 | contig 15864 bp, 17 predicted proteins | sample CZODoug2_1_08_16_FD_185931 | JGI IMG/M metagenome (GOLD analysis project Ga0179593, IMG submission 185931) | Vadose zone soil fungal communities from Angelo Coast Range Reserve, California, USA - CZODoug2_1_08_16fungal (PacBio error correction) | ecosystem: Environmental > Terrestrial > Soil >... | reverse complement strand
CGTTCCCGGTATGTTATGCCCTTGTGGGGGGGGGGGGGCTGCGGGCAGTGTTACTTCCTTTGCGTTCCCCCATTTTGAGAGCACGACCTTTTTTTTTTGTCGTCTCGTCGTCCCAAAACAAATAGAGCGAGTGTTCCTCTCGAGTTAGTCTTCTTGCTCCTTGTAATTAAAAATTGCCGGCCCCCCTTCCGTTTTTACGCCAGCAGAGGTTGACCAAAGATTACCGGGGCCATGTCTTCTCGGCATCCCGAGTGACACTTCCTCCCTTCCTCTGTTCCCTTTCTCCTGAGCCAACCCAAACACTCTTTTCGGGGAAGACCGTTTGGTGGGCAATGACATTCGTCTTTTCTCTGTGGGCACTTAGAGAAAGACTGTTTAACTTTTTTTACTGGGCAGACATCATATCCCCCCTTTCCCCCTTTTATTGCTTGACCGCCCCTTTGTGTGAGTCACTTCTCCCCGTTTCGAGATGAAGTTCTTGCTTCCTCTTTCCCACCCCCCCCTACCTATCGTTGCCAGCAATTGGAAAGAAAGTATTCGAGGTCGCTCCGGAGCGGCCAGCAGGTCCCCCCTTCCCCCTCCGTTTCCGTCTCATCTGCGGTTCCTTCCAGAGGAGTACTCAGGAGTTGGAAGGTTTGGTCCCTTTTCTGTTAGGCCTTGATTTTCGAAGGTCTGAGACTATTGTTTGCCGACCTTTAGCCCTTCCCCTTGACAGGTTATAGAGTTCGTGTCCTCAACACAGCAGCGAGTATTTTTCTTCCTTGAGAAGCCGGCTCTTGTAATGGAGAAGGCGAATGTTTGTGTTTTCGCTGGCCACAGGTCCGTTGTCCTTGTCGCCGGTCGCTTCATCTGCTTCTTTGGCCGCATGGGCCCCTCCCCTGGTTGAAACGTTGGTCACTTTTAGGAGCGGTCCTGAATTTCTAGGGGACCTCCTCCCCCGGTCAAGCTTCGGTCCCGTGGAAACTTTCAGCCGTTCCTTCCATGGAGAACGAGCAGTATTTCTCCAGTCCAGTTCATCCTTCGGATTTCTATTTATGGTTCTTTTGTCCGCTCTCCCCCGAATATCTACAATGTATTTACCCCCACGGGTTTAAGCAGGTCGGGAAGGGAATTTCCAAGTAGGGCACCTTCGGCTCTCTGGACCTCTTCCCTTGACTCTTCCCTGGAATTGATTACTTGCTCCTTGGCTTTGTGCCTCTGATTTTGTGCCCCGCATTCGCTGTAGATGGTCCAAAAAGGGCAGTCTTCGTGCCTGCTTTTAGAAGCTCCTTTGTTCTCTCCGAAACCTTTTTTTTTTCCCTCGCGTACTGATGACTCAGTCGTGCCTCTGCATGGTCTCGTGTGATATAGGTAATTTGCCCGACTCTAGTGTTTTCTTTTCCCCCCCAGCTCTTTTTTTCCCAATGCATTCACCAATTAGCGGCGCCACCCTCCAAGACGGGCGTTTTCTTCACCTTTTCCCCTTTTCGCCACGTCTGTGCATGTTCTCTTCGGGTAGTTCCCTTCTTGTGTCGATCATTTTGGCTACGTTAAGCGTTCTTGAAAGTTGAATCGTCCTCGTTCTTTTCAAACCGTCACGAGATGCCTCACGTGTCTTGTTGGTTCTTTCCTCCCCCCGCTAAATTTTTTCTGAGAATTCAACTCGGAGTGTTCATGTTTGTGTTCGTTAGTAGGACCCTTGTGCTTCCCCTTTCCCCTGCGTATTTTTCCTCGCATTCGAAAAGAGTCTGCCCCCTCCGGCACGCCGGCTCTCGTGGTGCGAGGCCTGGCTCCTTCCTCTCCTTCCTTAGGTTGGTGTACGTTTCGTGTGCCCCGTGTCTTTCTGTTAAGAAAACGACATAAATGTCCCGCCCTGTTCTTGTTGGCCCCGGCCCCCTCGGACCCAATTTTCCCTTCGCTCCAAGTGTCAAGAAAGGAATAGGCCAATCCCTTCAACGTGATCCCCCCCCGACCACATCAACATTTTCAGGACATCCTTTTCCATTCGTGGTCCTTTCTGATCTCTTCTTCCCTAGGTTTCACCGTCCGTGGGCGCACCTTTGCCCATTCACATACGCGGAAGAATTGTTCCGCCCCCCTCCGCTTGCCGCACATTTGGACCCCCTTGAGTTTCGTCCCCTAGTGAAGAAAGAAGACATGTTTTTCCCTCACAGACGACCAAACCCAGCAATGCCGGTTCTTTTCAGAAAGAATAGTGCGCCTCTTGACGTCGACCGCAGACTCCCCCTCCAAGTCTTTTTCAGACATTCCCCTACCTCTCTCCTCATTCCTAATGATTACAGTGCGCAGGGCTGTGTTCACATCTGAACCATTTGTCCCACACGTCTGCAACCCCTTTCCCTCCCCTCCATTTAGCTTAAATCGACGACAGCTTCTGACCGTCGACAGTTGGGTCTTCCCCTCGTACTTACTTTCCCCCTCCTCAATTGTGCACCCGCTCTCGCTATGTTCGCCTATGGAACAACTGGTGTGATCATCTCAGGTCAATATCCTGCTGAGCCTGTCTTTTTTTGTCCTATTGAGATTCCCACACAGCTAAAATCTTACCCACGGGCTTTAAGGGATGCGCTCGGATGAGAGTTCTTCTCTTCTTTCTTTTCATAATGAATAAGTGGTTTTTGTCTTGCAGAGCTGGGCCCGTCCCTCACGAGAGAGCATAAAGTATATTACCTTTTGGATAGTTCGTCTTTTTGGTCCATTTCCTCCCTTCCACATACGTGTCGCGAATATGGCAGTATGATTCCTCACACCCCGTTGGTTGACGATTCGCCCCTCACTCATCAACGGGTGAACACGTAGTGTCGATGAGGCCTCTCCAGTTCTAGATGGGTTTCTGACTGTAAGTTTACCTTTCTCGACGGATTCTTTAGATTGTGATTTGGGGCTGCCCATGTTGGCTCCCCTTCCCCATTCATTTCTGTAGCAACATCCCCCTCTCATGATCGATCTGTCATTACTGATCATGTTCCTGACTGCGGTTTTGACAGACTTGGCAAGGTTTTCTGATCCTTTTCTCTCCTTGGTTCACTCAGAATTGGTGTTGTTTTTTTTAGGTGCGGGGCCATGTCATTCTCCCTTTCACTAGGTCCCCCTCCAACTGAGATTTGTCCACTTTTCTTCAAGAGGCGTTCGGCCTTATTTCATGTTCTTTAAATTGCGCCACAGTGGGCTGTCCGTTACCCACCGAGTCAAAAAGAAATAGATCAGGGCCACGATGTCCCGGATTCCCCCTGATATGTGATGGTTTCTCGGTTTTCGCTTACGTCTTGCAATGGGCTCTCCGATTTTTTTCCTCCGAGTGGCCGGGGCATGTGAAGAAATGTCGGGCGCCCTTTTCCTTCTTCTGCCCCTAACGAAAATGATTTTGCCACCACGGCTACAACCAGAACATGACGTTCCTAATCCAAGCAAGACACCCCTTCAGCTCGTCCTCCATGGCTTCTCCCCAAGAGTTCTTGCGGCCGCTTTTTGCTTTTCCTTTGCTTGGCGAATGGAGGACAACGCGAACCCTCCCAAGGTCAACAATGGGGCCAGAAGAACGGAAACAAAACTCCAGTTCCACCTCCTTATCTTTTTTAACTCTCTCCGTTGTATCGGACGAAGCTGCCCCAAAAATTTGGCCCTTTTCCGTTGCGTTTAGAAGGAAATTAGTACCTTAGTTGAACATTCCGGGCCCGTTGCTCCCTCCCCTGATCATCTTCCTTGACCTTTAATAAGACTTCTAAACTTCCCCCCTTACGTTTTTGCGAACAATGACAGGATTGACTCCGCTCCGTTTCTGATTCCCCGCGCTTTTGGCAAGATTGGCTAAGCGACTTTTCGCAGAAATAGAGTTGGTCAATTTTACTAAGAGTATCCTTTTCACGCTTAAGTCCTCTGACAAGCATCTCCGCGAGGCCATGGGCATTCGGCGGCTCTTCAAGGAATTCATTCGATGCTTCTGCTAAGCCCCTCTGACCCAGTCCGAGCCAGTGTTGCACCACTCGTTCCCCTGCTCCTGCTTTGGGATTCCCCAACTCCTCTTCCCCCGGTGACAATGCGCCCTTTCGCAAAGCCCATCTCCGCCCCTCCACCTCGAGTTTTTTTTTCCTACATTCTCCTTGTGCCCCCTAATGGCAATGCCTCTCCTAGCCAATCTCCAGTGGGTCCCCCTAATTAATACTATGTAGGTGAACCCACCGCCGCCGCCGAACCCATACCTACCCCTTCTGTGGTCGCATTTTTCACCCCCGAAATGATCTTTTGCTGCCTGGCAGTTAGATTCGACGGTGGAACGAGTTCCCTCCTCTTCAGGGGTCCTCCCTCAGGAAGCCCATTTTCCCTACAAAAGATCTACCATGACCTGGGTACCACTGGCAGGCCCCCAAGGAGGCACCGTCCTCCTCTTGGCAGATCCCCTTTTTCCCATGTGACCACCTTCCAAGGTGTTCCTTCTCCCAAAAAGACACTTCTCGCCGGCTCCATTTCCCCATCTCCCCCGACACGAAAGTCCTTTCCTCCACTGGGTTTGGTGGACTTTCCCCCTAAGCAATAGCTGTTCCCCGGTGTGGTTTCTCCCCCCGAACTCGAGACCCTGCGGGCGATGACTCCCCTCCCTGACCGGGCAACCCTCGGTCAAAGATACCGTCTCCCCTCTTCCACGCCAAAAGGAAAACCGCGTTGAGCGCCTGTTTGACCGATTACGCCGGTAGGATTTTTTTTTTTCTTTTTCGGACGGCGGCCTGGTCGGGCCTGCGCATCTGGCGTGGAAAGGATGGTTCCAGCTATGAGTTTTGGTCTTCGTGTTCCCAATACCCTTCCCGTCGCATCCCTGACAAAATTCCTGTGCGATCCTCAACTCCCCGCGTTTTTCCAAGCAGATAACCGGAAATGGTGCTTATTCGGCTTTCCAGTACCCCCTCTACTCCTTTTCTGCGAGCCGTGCCCACGACACCTCACTCCTCCTCCCCCCCCCCCCCAATGTCACCCGGACCACCCTTGTCACTACCAAGGAGTTGTGGGAGACTTCGCGTTCCCTTGACAACTTTTGCCATTCTCAGTTCCCCGGCGCGGGAGAAGAGATGCAGCCTGGGTTCCCTCCTCCTGTCCCCTCCCTCTTTTTTCCGATGGTTCTTGCAAATTGTGACTCCACTTATTTCCCGCCCCCTCGTCGAGATCAGACGCGCATGTGTTTTTGGCCTCAGGATCTCAACTCCAGATTAGGTGCTCTCGTTGGGCACCGCAGTACACCGCAACCGTACCCTATTTCCTTCAACCTCTTGGTAATTCCCCCCTCCCCTTTCCGTGTTTTTTTATATCTATGACTTTATCCCCGTCTTCACATGCCTGAGGGTACTGCGGTTACGTACCAGCGTGAAACAGCGTCTCTTGCCTAACTGTTCTTTTTTCTCTTCGGCCAAAAAAAAATAGCTAGCGTGGATCTCGACGAGTTCCTGTCTTCTCCTCTTCTCCCCTTTGGCCCCGTTTCCCCTTGCGCTCTTCTGTTGAAAAATCTCGGTGACCTCTTTTACAGCTAGGCCGCCGGTCACCAAGAATGATCTTTTTCACCCTGTTTTCACTTTTTTTTTGCGCCCCTTTGGCGCCACCCCCAACAAAGCTTTTTTTGGGAAAGGACGGGTTGTCCTTTCCCCCCATTTTTAGTGCTTGTGATTTTTGTCACGGGTTTAGCCAAGTAGTAGACCGGTATTTACTTTTTCAGGCCTAAGCCCACAATGTAGGTGATCCTTTCCCGCCTGAGTTGTTTCTTCCCGTATACCACAGTTTTCTTTCGCTAGGGAAGTTTATTGTCCTTCCCACATAAGACGGAAGCCTGCCAAACATTTCTTTTGCGCAGCCGCCTCGGGAAGAAGCCAAATACCAGAACGTCGTAGCGGATGCTTCCTTATCGGTCCCCCTGGGGTGATAAGGCCTCTTTTTTGGTCCCTGATGCTGCCGTGCTCTGTCGCGTGCTCCTTTGCCTTGACGGGGAGCTTCCCTAACATGTTTACAGAGTTTCTTTTGGTCTCAACCACCTGCAGCCTCTTTTTCTTCGTTGAGTCATTTTCTTTGGCGCTGGGAATGGAGAAGGCTAAATTGTCTTTTGTGCGACTGGAAAAATGCCTTCCTGTCTCTAGCTGCCATTTGCGTCTTTTTCCCGACGTGGGCTTTCAAATTTTCCCTTTTCCTTATAGTGTTCTGACGTCTTCATGGAATTAGAAACCCTTGCAAAGATCCGTCCGTGCCACCCCATCGCGTGCAAGCCATTCCTCGAGCAGTTAGGAGTGTACCAGTTCCTTATCCCCACGACCGAGGTTGATTCTTCTGAGTACTTTTCTGCGTTTGACTCAGAGTATCATTAGGCACAACGTTCAATGGGACGAGTGACTGTGCATGACCAGTAGGCACCTTTCGATTATTGGCATCCTTTTGATGGTTCCGGTTCGGGAGTGAACTGAAAGGCTCTTGTTCCTTTGGTTTCCTCGGCTTTGGCAAGCCCTCAGGCGCCCTTCCTTTTTCTTTTCACACGGGCTGCTCGGACTGAGGGTGGGGTGGGGGGCGGTTGTAGTGGGTGTTCTTGGGGTGGTGTGTGGTTCCGGGTTGGGGTGGTTTAATGTGTGTTTTGATGGAGGAGAATCATCATCTCCAGGTCTTCGCCGCAGCCCTTCCCCTTTGCCGGGCGTTCTCTCGCTCGATTTTTCTCGGGATCCCGGTCCCGGCCCGCTAGGTCTGAGGCACCATGCGGTTTAGCAAGAAGTTGTCCGGATCCAAATAAGAAGGAGGCGGAGTCAATCCGGTCCCTTTTTCTGCCAAGTCGTGCCGTTAGCCTTCTCCTTAGTCGGTTCCCTTTTCTAGTATATCTTTAGCGTGTCCTGTGTTTCCCTCATGTCTCCGTACTTTCTTTGTAAAAACGCCGAGGTTTGACGTGTTTGGTTGCGCTTTGTCAGATACATTGTGAGGATCACTCTTGAGCTTCCTTTGAGGGTTGACCTTTTCTTCGGATACCTTATGTTTTTTTCTTTTCGCGTGTCAATAGTATTAGAACAGTTGTTCGTCTCCAGGCAGCTGATCCGTGGGTCGAGTGGCCATGGCGTTTTCCATTCCTTTCTTCTTCCTTCGTTGTACGCGTGGGCCCCATCAGTGGTTTCTGTGTCCGACCCCTCCCCTAAGTGGAGACCTTTTTTTTCGTGGCCTCACATTCTAGGAAAGATAGACAGATACCATCTGCCCCCCTTCCATTTCATCATGCAGACTAAACAGAACCTATCAGGTCCCCTCTTGGGAATTTTTTTGATGATCTTTATGGTGTTACTAGGTGGCAAGTCGCCCCTTTTTTCTAATGGCAGAACCGCGTAATACTTCCCCGCCTCGAGTTCCTGTGACACCACAATCCCTTTTTCCCAGTAACCACCGTTAAGAACGCCTGACCTGCCCGACTCGCCCCCAACGAACACTCTGGTTTCCGCCCATCAACCGTTCGCAGGAGAGTCTAAGCCTAATCCCCCGCCAATTGCTTTCCATCCAACTCCTGGTCATCAATATCCCTGCTCATTCTCCTCCCCAGTGAGAGGGCGTGTCGTCATCTCCCTGTCCTTCATCCCATGGTCCTCCAAGCATAAATACGAAGCTCCTCTAAGACCTCTCTCCCTTTCTCTCCCCAATAAAACGTGATCTCTCGACGCCGACGTTTTGACACCACGTTGTCTTTTGTTTTCTTCCCGGCCCAATGGGGATAATACTCGCCCAAGCTCAGTTTCGCCGTCTGCCGTGTCGATTCCAAAAAGCCAGACCTCTACCAAGGGTACGGATACTGCTTCTCCTCTTCTCTCTTCTCCCCCCTTTATCTCTTTTCCTCCTTTTTTGTTTATCGATGGAGAAACCTCCTACGAGGCTGCATCCCGTATCCGTACCGCGGGTATTCGTTTTTGTTTTTTACCTTTGGCATCTCCATCGGCAGACGGCTCGCAGATTTTTGCCTTTCTGACAAACCAGTTGGGCACTCCCCTCTCCCCATAGCCTCCGGTTTTTCACTTCGTTAGTAGATGTCAGAAGATCCTTTGTCGATGGTTTCTGACCTGTTCCACCTTGTCCTCCGTCTCTCCTTCTCTTCTATGGATCGGTCGTCTGACCTTTTTATTGCACTTCCACGTTCTTTCTCCACCTCCCCTAGACTGGCTCCTACATGCTGCCCCCCTGATAGACTTCACTGCTTGTTGCTTGAAATCATTGGCTCTTCTTCTTTTTTTGTCGATTCCTTCTCCTTTCTTTCCCTTTTTTGAACTCGCTTTTTGTTTGGCGCTTTTCGGAGGTCCCTTTGGTCGTTCTTCACTGGGGACTTACAACAAAGGCTTTTTCCAACCTGGGCGGAAGAGGCTTCTTTTCTTCCGCTTTCGGTTCTGCATGCCTCAGGGACTACTGACCACCGATTCCCTTCCAAGATTGCACGGCCACAGATGTAACTTCTTTCCCCTGATAGGTGAGGTTAGCGGTAGGATGGGCCCCCAACTCTTTCTCCACTTCTTTCCAAGATGTGGAAGGGAAACCCGTTTACGTCAACTGTCTGGGCGGCCCCTCTTCTTTGTAGGTCCCTCTCACATTATTTGTTCAACACCACGCCGGACACCCAGGAACTACTACTCCTCCCAGGAAGCGGCTTCCCTGTCCGTAAAAAAGAGAGAGGTCTTCCTTCCTTTTTACTTTGGAGAATGCGATGACCCCACCCAGCCTTTTGCCCTCCCCAAAGGTCCCACCTCCTGATCCTACGAATTGAAAAACAATAATTTCCCCCTCCTAGGAAATCCTACCATTTACTTACTCCCGCGCCTGACACGTTGCACGTCAGCAGCTTGACTTTTTTAGCACGGACTCAGGATTTCCACATTACTTTGCCAGTGTTTCGTCACGTCTTCTCCCCTGATCGACTCCTCAGGTCCCCCTCCCGAAAGGCTACCGGCACCTATCGTTTTTTCCCCTTTTCCTTGAAGTGACTCTTAGTATTTATTTTTTCTGCGCTGGGCCCTTTTGGCTCAGTCTCTTTCTCCTATCGTCTGGCAAATGACCGTCGTCTTAGCACCTGTGAAGCGCCGCCTGCATTCGCCCTCGAGTTAAATGACTTTTTCAGGATTCTCCTCCGGAGGCTATTTGCGGGGCCCTCGCAGCTGGCGATTCAGTTTCCCCAATCGGCCGCGACTGATGGTTGGTGGCGTTTTCAAAGACCGAGGCACAAGGGGAAATTTTTTTTCGTCCCATAACTCAGATCAGCCGCACATCTTCGGTCCCAAGAATCGCCTTTCTGGTGTGCACACCTCATGTGTTAATGACCCCTTCCCTCTCCTTTTGCTGGCCCCACATGTAATAATAGTCTTTTTGCAACCGCCGCCGACCCTGGTCCCCCCCCCCCGATCCCCAATCGTGTGTTGGTTTTAAAAAAAGAAATAGAAATACCCCCTTTGCTGCCCTTGGTCGACCAAGCCGGGCGCAGGTGGCACGGTGACCCCTTTGGTCTTTTGAGACTTTGACTTTCCATTAATGACCTTCTAGTTTCCAAGGAAAATGGTTCAACCCCCATGGCCAAGGCCCCGGCGGAGCCATCAGATGGCTCTCCTACTAACCTGTAACGTTTCATTTGCCCAGCAGCAACCACCCTCCCCCCTTCTGCCGGCAGCCATGCCCCTCGCCGACCCCCACAAGCCATTCTACCATTCCCCCGACCCTCGATGATGGGTTTTTGCCCCTTTTTCCCCCGCGAGACCATGCAGTTCTCTTCCTCCCCCCCTGCGGTTGTGAAAGAGCCCGCAGAAGAGATAACTATACATTCCTGAAAACACTGGCAACTCTGCCGCGCAATTTGTTTACAGAACGCAGCATCGCTTAAAGCCGCTTTTAGTTTGGAGGCGGCCCTTCTTCTGATTTTCGATTGAGCCCCTTTTCTTTCCTTGGCATCGAGGTAGTTTTCGTTCCTGCGCAATCACTCCCACCGCCCTAAACAATCCTGTGAGTGCGTTCTTGTTTTGTCCATGAAGATTTCAAACGCCCCTCTTGGTTTGCATATACGATCTGCCACCAGTACAAGATACGACTTTTTTTTCTCGCGTGGCCCCCAGCAATCCACTCTCCCTGAATGGAACGACCACCAGGTTTTTTCTTTCCCCCGACCCCACTGATTTGTGGTGCGCCGCTCTACATTGAAAGTTTGGCATAGAAGGCCTGGCAGAGTGATACAAGTTCAAGGGTCACCCCTCAGACCTTTTTCACCCCTATGCTCGCAACGGATGGGGCCGGGGCCCATGTTCCTTCCGGCTCAGACGACCCTCTTCCTGAGAGACGCGAGATATGGGTGTGTGGTTCGACTTTTCCGAACTCAGATCTGGTGCGTGAGGCTGTGCCCATTCCCGTACCCAAGCACTTACCCGACTGGTCGTTGCAGCCGGGTCTCCATATATCTTTTCCTCCTTTTTGTTGTTTTTATCTCTCTGGGCCGCTAAATATGACAATGACTTTTTCCTTTCCGGTATTTGTTGACCTCTCTGCTCCCTATATTTCTTTCGCCCGTCTTTCCAACCAACACCCAGCGCTGAGGGATATCGACAGTTCGTCCAGAGATCCTTTTTTACTTCACATGGAACTTTCACCCAGTCCCCCCTTTTGCAGTCCGAGGTGAAAAATCTTACGGTCTGGAGCAGTCGGCTCCCCGCCCCCTTCCCATATGCTCGTAAAACCCTTCTTTGCCCATGGTAGTGACAGGGCGAACCCCCAAGCAGTTTTGTGACAGACCTTTTGGTCGGCACAATTCCCCTCTATTTTGATGTATTGGGCACCCTTCTCGCAGAAGTCGTAGCTTTTTTACTGTCTTCAAGGCATTAGTATAGTCCACCCTTTCGGTCATAGATTTGAACGCCACGCCTGGTGTTTCGTCCCAGTCTAAACAGGTATTTTTTCTTTTCGTGCAGTTCTTTTGGGCTCATCGCCACCCACCACACGCGGCCCTCCCTTCCACCGTATGCGCATTGATTCAGTCCTTGGAAGAACGCACCCCACCCTAACTACCTTTCATCTCTGGTCGGAGATAGGTACACACGGGCGTCCCTGTTCTTCCTAGTGGGACTTTGCATGTATTTTTTTCTCTTGTTTATCCCCTTTTAGCCCCATTGGTGATGCCCCGGCGTTGATTATTATCTCACTAAAGTTTCGAGTAGTGGAGACCCCTACCCATCGATGTGTTTCTTTTCATGGGAGACTTTCCCCCTTCTCTTGGCATCTGGCGACCTGAGAAAGATGGTTTGCTGTGGAAAACTGGAAGGTACTGTAGCCGCTGAAATAGAGTCGGGGCCGTCCCCCTTTGTTTCTCCTGAAAATTCTTGCACACCCAGATGGTCATGGTTCAGAGCGGTGAATGTCTCCATTGAATTTCTCCACGGCAGCTTCGGTGTACACGTCCCACCCTCTAGATGCCCCCTCAATGGCAGCACGCAGAAGTTCCTTTCTGTACTATCGGATCCCACTACTATGGGATCCCTCCTTCTTCGGCTTCCCCGGGTTGCAACCTGAGAGAACATGTAGGCCCCCCAATGTGTAAGCTGGTTGACTGGTGCTTCCACTCTTCCCAAGTAGGCGATCTCTTTTTCCCCGCAGAGAGTGATTACTGATTTTGCTTGACGAACCCCTCTCCCCCTTTCCGGGGCATCGGCTTGTCCCTACAAACCTAGAGCATCCCTTAAGATGGGACAACAACCAGCTTGCCTATTCTTTCGGAGAAGCATAATTTTCTCCTCCGTTCTTTTTTCCTCAAGAAAAGGAAAAGTTTCTCTACTTCGTGACGATCGCTTAAGAAGTGATCGGGTACTGTCATGGTGACATCACTCTATCGATTGCTTCCCCCTTCTTGGAGCCCAGAAGTTGCAACCATCGATGTCTGCCCCCCCACTCCAGAGGCTGCGGAGCCCATAAGCCCCCTTTCTCCAAGATTTCCTTCAGACTTCGGGACGTCGTGGTTTTGGTTCCTTTTCGCCTCGATCAGTGGAGCTCGTTCCTGCAGGTTGCACCTTCTGTTCCCCCAGGCTTAAGAGGGACAAGTTTTTTGTTAAAAATTCATAGTTCTTGAACAGTGTAGGGTTTCGCCCTTCTTACGAATAACTTGTGATGATCCTAAAGAGGGAGGGGTACTGCGTGGTTGCGTTAGTTCTCCATGCCTTTTTCCCTTTTGATGGTACGGAGTTTGTCGAGCATCCAGACAAGCGTCGCACTTCTTTCCACGACGCCTTTCCTTTTGGCGATGGCATGTGCTGCCTTTTGCTCCTCTGTCTTCTTCGTCATGTTATGTTGTTTCTTTCTTTTGTAACATCAGTGGTTATATGTAAGCACCGAAATAACAGTTTCGAAACGACAAGTTCTTTCGTTGTCCCCACCCCACTCCCATTCTACGGCAGTATCGGCGCTCCCAGTCAAGACTTCCTCTTCAGTCCACACCCCCCTATCAGGCAAATAAGGGTCCTTTTTTTTCTTTGATATATGGAGTGTTTATATGTTGTAAAGTTATCATGTTTTGACGCACTGGTCATCCCCTCGGCAGCCTTTCCCCTGGTCGCTGCCGCCCCTTTTTTTGACACCACCGACTTTTTCCCTTCCCCACTCTGAGAAATCCCTTAAATGGCATCCACCCGACGCCAACCCCTCACCTGTCCCTTTCGGTTTTCCGCCAAAGACTACGGGTTTTCATGCCGTACTCCTACACTAATCGCCCAGGACAGGTACCCTCCTCCTTTAATTCATATACGATCAGGCCTTTTCTTCACCGTGAGATTGGCTTTTTTTTTTTCTTTTTTCTGTGTGACAACATTTTTCCTTGTCCTCAATAATGGTAATCCCAGCTCCTGACTTCTCTTTCCTCTCCCCCCGGTACCCTCCTTGGCTTCTCTGACAACGTGATAGTCGTCCACGTAATGACCGACTTTTTGAATACCAGTTTTGCCCTCTGCAATTGTGTCGATCCCTATGTGCCCCCCCCAAATCGTGTGATAAAAGGAACCTCATCGGTTTTTATTGATTGGACGTGAACAACAATTCCCCCTCACTCTTCAACTTGGTTAAGGACTTAAGGGTTCGCCTCTAGATGATTTCGCCAATTCAGATATACTTCTCCTAGTTGTTTTTGTGTGATCTTAGATGGCGAGCTCTTTCCCCCTCTTGAGCATCCGTATTTCCTACTTTTTCTTTAGGTAGCTTGTTGTTAAGCCATCGGCAGACGATATCCGATATGCTAGTATGATCAAACCGTTGTGGCAAGCTCTTTCGGACACATAGCGCGGGCACGGTGCAAACTTCTTCTGTTATGAGGAAGATCATCTTTTTCTATGTTACGACTTTCCCGGCGACCCCATTTTTCCTGACCAGGCTTTTTAGCGATGGTCTGTGTGCCCTTGACCATGTTGATTCCCCCCCTCCACGGTCAGATGTCGGACAAAGAACTCGCCCGTCTTAATTAGGCCATGTCTATATGAATGTCACTGCTTTTGATTGACCGCTTTGTATAGGTAGTCGGCTTCGTCGAATTCTTCTCCCCCTAACGGTGCGGAACCTTCCATTTTTTTTTGGGTTGGCTTTCTGTCGGGTAACTTCCTTAGTTATTCAAGAGGGGACGGTTTCACCAACAGGCCTTCTTTTTTTGTGGTCCTTTGTCTTCCTCGGATTCGGCCCTCCCCCTCGGTTCGGAAATTTCCTCACCCCTGTTGAGACGTTTTGACCCTGAGAGGAAAAAGCCCATAGATAAGCACGGCACCTTTCTTGTACCTGGCTTCCTGATCTTTTCTTTTTAAGCGGAAGTTGCCCTTTTTTCTCCCTTGGGTCGAGCGATCTTGAAGTACTCTTTGAAGTGCCCAACTACGAACTTGTTGGGAGCACCTTTCTCTTAGATGTAGGTCCGATAATCCACTCCTTTTTGTCCCCCCAAGAACGTCCCCCAGAACATCTGACGAAGACAAAGGTACCCCTGCCCCTCCATGGTCCCTTTAGCCCCACGAGAGAGGTGACTTTTCCGGGATAATCGGTGCGAATGATCTGTCCCCAATCCTCCACTCCACAAAGTCAACAGCAGTTGAGCTCCGCCGTGCCCCCACCTACAGTGAAAAATCCTCGTGTACCTCTTATAAAAGTATCTTCCGAATCGCCACCCAATACCAGGTTTCAAGGACCTCTATGTCCTTTTTAGAACGGCCCCCACGGCTCCTCCCTTGGAGTCACCTCCGGGCCCAAAACCGGTTCGCCTTTATCCCACTTATCTGGACTCTGAAGGACCGACCTAATGCTACGGCACCCCTAAGTTGGCGAAAATTGCCCTGTTCTTCTTTTACATACGACGCCTCTTTATTTTTTTCATCTAGAGAGGAAGAAAGTCTGTCTCCGCCCCTATTGGCATCCCTAAACTAGGAGTGAGTGGCCCCCAATTAAGATATACCCTTCTCCCTTGTGACATCTCCCCTCAGTCCTCCTCCGAGAGGAATTTTTATGGAATGTGGGGTGGTAATCTCCGCTATGCAGAGGTGACTGCGCCGGCAAGTCCTACGACAACTTTTTTTGGTCCCCACTTACCGAGAATTTCCCTTCTGGCAGGCCAAAAAGACAGATTCCCCCCCAACAGTGGCCAAGTAGTGCCCCCGGTTTTAGTTTCAAGACCAAGGATACGCCGCACATCTTACTTCGGCCATAACCCTGCGCCTGGTTTTTTTCCTTTCGTCCCCCCCAGCCCGTAATGACTCTTTCCTTTTTTCCCCCCCTGTACTACATAGTCTCTTTGACCCCCAACGCAGCACCAGCATCACCCTCTCTCCCTCTTGTTCGACCTAGCTGTACACCCCCGAACTTCTCGGGTGACCCCATTTTTTCTTTTGGCACTCTTAGACGGTGTCTCCCCGTTTGTAACTCATCTTTTTCTTTGGCGAAGCTTCTACCATCAGGGACCCTCTAGACACGGCACCCGTTTGTCCCCTTGCCAAGGCAAACGGTCGCCCCCCGCCAGATGGCCCGCTCCTTCGACAATGACCTTCCCCCCCGGTGGCCATAGACCCCAAAGCCTTTCGCCCGGTAGAACTCCCCAGAGCCGAAAAGACCCCCCCATGACGCCCTAAGACATTCGCCTTTCTGTGTTTTCGACCCTCCCCCGCGATCCCCCTGTCGGGTGAGAAAACTCAACTGGCGTGGCCTCTGCAAGATCTCACCTTCCTCCCCTTCACGGACTCCCCCAAAGGCCCACCCCCCTCCAACGCCTTTTAGCTAATTGTGAACGATCCGACGCATCCCCCGAGTTCTGAGATTTTTCCCGGTCCTTCCTTTGGCGGCCGCCCGATTTCTTTTCCCCCCCCTTCTGTGCCACGCGATTTAGTGGTTGCCGACATCGAAGACTTTCCGCGCCTAAGACTTTTTTAGACCGTTACTCCCCCACCCCTACGTTCTTTCCTTTTCTTTCAAACCCACGCATGGGGCTCCTCCCGAGGACTGAAAACTCCCAAAGATAATCCGGTTACTGAGGCTAATTTTCCACTACCTACCCAAATTTAGTTAACAGGAAATTGCCAGACCCCTTCTTACCATACCCCTTCTTTGTGTTTTCTCAGGTCGATCCTTTTGACCCACTATTGTGGTCAGAGAATGAAGTTGGCAGATGGTATCCAGAGCTGGCCAGGGTCACCGGACTCCTGGTTAACAACTTCTTGCTGAACGCCCGGACTGTTGCCTGGGCCATTTTTTGAAGTGAAAAGGTCGATGAGTCAGACTCTTCGTAGATAAAGATTTCTTTTTTTGTGGCCGAGGATATTGACAACCCTATTAGGAGTCTGGAGGGGCCCCAAAAGTAACCTCACTTACTCTTTTTATGGCCCCATCCGAGTGCAACCTTCA
>Ga0179593_1582536_pt1 | contig 15865 bp, 18 predicted proteins | sample CZODoug2_1_08_16_FD_185931 | JGI IMG/M metagenome (GOLD analysis project Ga0179593, IMG submission 185931) | Vadose zone soil fungal communities from Angelo Coast Range Reserve, California, USA - CZODoug2_1_08_16fungal (PacBio error correction) | ecosystem: Environmental > Terrestrial > Soil >... | reverse complement strand
TTGAAACTCCCCTTGCTTTCCAGAGACTCGCCGGCCATTGCGTCTAACATCTGGGAAAACGACATACCCTTTTTTCCCACAGGTCAAAATTTTTTGTTTCCCCCCCCTTCCTAATCTAGGTTTCACTGTTGCCACGGTTCGTTTTGATTCCACTGCAGGCCTGCATTTCCCCTCACCTTGTAGATGACGGATTGCCCTTTTTTCTCCAGAACCAATTTCCGCTCCGATTAACCACTTTTTCTTGAAAGAGCCAGGGGTGTCCCTTTTTTTCACCCTGGCCTACCCGGCTCATCCGGTGGGAGCCGTCCCTCATGATCCATGCCTTTCAAACTTTTGTGTGAACATAAGCCCGTCCATGGGAGGCCCTCTTTTCCACTCCCGTTTGTTTTTACCTACAAGGGTCCCCTCTGTAGGCCATAAAAAGTCAGATTGGGACTCGCCGCCCCTCCGCGTTCCGAAACTTGTCCCCCGGCATTTTTTTTCCCCCCCCATTGAGATTGACGTTCCGACGAAGCTGCTGGTTTTTTTTTCGTCAAGTTCCCCCCAAGGATTTTTGTCTACACCTTCCTGTCATTCCCCTCAATTCGATCTGACTCCAGGCCCCCCTCTTGTTCTTGCGAAAATCCTCCCCCTTGATAAGGGTGATTTGGCGTTCTTTCGCTTGCTCCCGTAAACCAGCCAAAGTGGCACCTCAAATGCTCTTTCCACGTGCCCCATTTTTAACAATGGTTTCCGTTTTCCAACTCAGGGAACTGTGGTTTTCGTCAATTGTTTGCCTTCTTGATTTCGCCTTTTTCCCCCCTCGAGGAGGAGTTAAATTTAGACCCTGCTCCCTTTTCGTTTCTACGTCATGTCTTCCCACCTTTCCCCCTCTATGAAGAACTTCAGCTTCTCCCGGCCCTAATCCCCCCCTACAGCATTATGAATAATGATTGAACCGGTTCCGGTTTTTTTCATATTTCTCTCTCTCAAGCGATTGCAGAATGTCTGAGGTTGCACTCCCTCTTCACGTCCCCTCTTCCTTTTATTGACTGAGGTCGGAAACTCCCTGCTCTTAGAAACAAGCGTTTTGTCCAACCCTCCCTCCTCCACCCTTGAAAGTGTGGTTTTCTTGTTCAAAGTGAGTAAATCGTCTGAGTTCTCCCTTCTCACGTTTTCCTCCGTGAAACTGGCCAGAGCGCGTGCCCCGATGGACTCTTACCCCCAACAATGGTTTTCTTACCTCCCCTCCCTGCTGATTTTCTTTTTGTTGGACAGGATCGAGGTTCCCCATCTTTTCCGGTCATACCCCCTAGAACCCCCCCCCCCTTTCCAACTGCCCAAGTGCTTCGCCCGTACCCGGCTTGCCTTCTCCCAAGAAAAGTTTTTTTTTGACTTCTCTTGCGCGAGCGCTTCTCCCCTGGCTTCATCCCCTTAGTGCATTTTCTCTTTTTCCTTCCTTTCTTGATGAATTAGAATTTAACCCACCCCCTCTTCTCCCAGTTTTAACCGATCTCCTGCCGCTACTTTCGCACGCCATCCTTTTATGACTCCGGCAGTAGCCCCGAGACCCCTCCCCCAACCTCAGTTCTTCCGAAGTGCACGCTTCCGTTTTTTATCTCCTCGGATTGGAGCTGCCGCGCGATGTAGTCCTCCGGACGTACACGCCTCTTAATGGAGGTTTTGTTGAGATGCTTTTACTCTTCCCTCCTTTGCTTGTTTCCTTATTGAAAAGGTCTTCCCTCCTTTTTTTCTAGCGTCTTCGTCACTTCTCCTCCCGATTTCTGCAACGTGGCGCATTTTCGATTTTCCTACCCATGCAAAGAGTTTGAACTCTTCCTTTTCGTGGACTCTTTTTTTCATTCCGTTGTCTGGAGACGCTGCTGACCCCTCTTCCCCCTCGTTCTGTACCCGCCCCCCTCTGAATTGATGGGGAGATTTGGTAACACTCGCTTTAGCGTTTGGCCACCCCTGACAACGTTGCGATGACGCCCTTTTTCTTTTCTCCCTTACGAGATTGGGACTTGGTCGGTTTCTCCCTTCTCCCCCTTTCCCTACTCCTTTGTTGGATGAGAGTTTTTCCCACGGTTTCCTTTCTTTTTCGCCCAGCAAATGCTCAGCTCGATTTTTTCCGTGTGCTTTTTTTTGCTTTCGACCAGGAGTGATTCCGGTTTAATTCCGCAAGCGTGCAGCGGTGTTCTGATTCGGGGACGACCGGCCTTCTTTCTTGTCAGACCCCCCCAGAACCTTAGCTTTCTTGATAGCTCCTGAATAAAGAGGCCTGGTCGATTCCCCCCTTTCTGGACATTTACTGACTCCTGCAGTCTGCACGGCGTTTCCCCTTTGCCTTTTAGAAGAGATTGGCCCCCCCACTTTTTTCCGCGCCCGACTTCCCCCCCCTTGCGATCACGTCGTCATCGTTCGAGTTTCAACCCACTCCAATGGGAATCTTTGGCTTTGAGCTTCCCTATTAAGAGAGCGGCTTCAAGCTTTTCACTCGCCTTACTTTGTTGTTTCCGTTTTTGTTTCCGAGTTCGCAGGACTGTCGCTTCCCCTCCTTTTCCCTTCTGTCGAATCGGCGATCGATTTGCCCTTGCCTCTAATTGGTTTTGGCGCGCCGCTATCTCGCTTTCCGACCGGCTGCGTGTCCCGCCGAAGGCCTTTCGGGTCCTTCAGTGTTATATATGAGCGCTTCTGTCAACCTTTCGTCCCCCCTTATTTTTTCCTGTGATGATTGAAATGGCTCAGTTTCCGCGTCGGGCCGAGCTATGTGAGTGGGAAGTTTTTTTTGTTTTTTCTGAGGGGATTTACATACCGCGTCGTTTCCCCCCCACCGAAAAAATGATAATGGACTTCTCAGCCCTTTTCCCCTTGGTTATTTTCTGCGCTTCATTGGCGACGACTTCTTCCAGGTGCCCGGCGGCGGCTTCTTCTAATAATGTGGTCCGATTCTTAGTTATCTTTGCAAGATGGCTAATTTGTAAAGGGGTTATTCCTGCCGTTGTACGCTTTCGTGGAGTAGGGTGTTCCCGTTTTTTTTCCCTCAAAGAGAGCAATGAAGATACCCTTTCTTTCCCTAGTGGCTTTGTGCACGGCTTTCTCGCGCCAAGCAGTTCGGTCTCCAAGTCCTTCCCATCGCCTTGGTTTTTTTTTATATTACTGAGGTCGGTTTTTAGTTATTGCTACTCATCTTTTTTTCCTTCCTATATTGAAAGTGTAAAGGCCGTTGAGTTTTTCCAGTGGAGCTTGCGCGGTTCTTTTAAAACTGCTCCCCATTATCAAACATTGCAAGCGCCCGACGGGCCCTTTTCGTTGAGGAGGAATTTAACCCTTTTTCCATCTGTGCGCTACTTCCTCCATCCCTTTTTGTTTTCTGTCCTTTTTTACCTTTTTCCTTTAAATTCCCTTTTTCCCCAAGCCGGGTTTTTGCCGCTCACATTATGGGCTGGAGTCATCGTCCTAGTGTTGGGGCTGGCTGCTTACAAGCTGTTACTTGACCCCAAAACATTTTTCCCAGAATGATTTACCCCCCCCCCCTTTTTCATCGGTAAATAGGCTTCTGCCAGTTTCACAATTTTGGTTATTCTTCTTCTTCTGTTTATCCTCTCCTTTCGCCCTTTTCTACCTTAGAAATGAAGGGGCCTTCCTTTAGTCCACCTTTTGTCCCTCGTCTTTTCCGTCTTGCTTACCCTGCAGAGGTATTCGTCGGATCAGCTGTCGCCCAACCGTTCTCATTGTTTCCACCTTTCTGCACCTGTTGTTCACCTTCTGCCATCGGGGATTCGGATAGACCGCCCCTTTCTTCCCTTTCTCGGCCTCGTTATTGTTCCTTCCCACGCCCCTGCACACGTCACCGCTAGGCGGACTTTTGTCAAACTTCAAAAGCTGTTTGGACAGTGTATTCAATGTGTATAGCAATGGCCGTCTCTATTCCTATTTCCATCCATTTTTCTTTACCCCTTTCTTCTTTTCCTATCGATTTTTTTTCTCTCAACGCACTGGGATTTCAGAGGCCGCTCGCCGGCCATTGCTTATCCTCCAGAAAAGACCTGTAAAACCCCCTTTTCGTGTTTCGCAACGCTGCTTTTCACTGTTTTACACGGGTTGGACTTCCGCCTTTTTTGAATTCCCTTCCTCTTTGTCGAGTCGCTTCGGGTTCGATCCAGAATGCCCATAGTGCTTCTCTGAACAACCGGCCATGCGGAAAAACCGAGCCGGTTTCCCACAAGGAAACTGTTATTTTTCCCTAAGTCAGCGCTCCGACTCAGCCCGGCCCAGTTCCTTCTGAAGGACCATTGCCTGGACCCGCCCCTTGGTACGGCTCCGACAAAGAGTCATTTCTATTTTCCCCTTCCCTTCCTCCATTCCCCTTCCCCTTAACTTCCGCTGGGACTCCAAAGGTCCCAACACTGGGCCTAGCTCTTTGCGTTGACTTTTTTCACGTCCCAGAGGAGGGAGATTCCCCCCCTTGTGGTTTTTTTTCCCCTTTCCTCTTCCGTCAGCAACCCCCCTATTTTCTCTCCTCCCCTACCATGACCACGATGCACACTCCCACAAGTATTTTCCTGTTTTTTTCTTTTGGTCTCGATCGGGTTAATAGGGAGCCGGAAAGAAAAACCAAATGTGTTTGGACTTACGTTACGCCCATGATGGGCCCCCCCCATTCCCCTTTGTCCCCCTCTTTCTTTTGGCTTTTCGAGCTTTTCTGTTTCGCCCCTTTTTCATCCAGCCCCCGGTTTCTCTGGCAAGTTCGCCCACTGCTCCCCTCTGGTTTCAATATGGCTGGGCTACCATACATAGAGAGAGACCCCCGCAAGGATGGTACGTCCCCTCCCCCCCCCCACTGAACTCCCCGCTGGAATAATGATGAACACGGCTCGGAGGGACTCTGGGGGCGTCCTCTGGGACCCTTTTCTGCCTGAAACTCCCGTCCCCTTTGGCCCCCTTTGCGCGCTTGTGGGAAACGCGCTGCCTCCGCCTTTCCTCCATCCGAGTTCTACAACCTAAAACCCCAGTGTGACCCTTTTTGTCAGAAACACTGACGATAAATTTCGCATCTCCTAGAGATCTCCCCCTTTCCCCTCCTTCGCCTTCGCCCTTATACGGTCACCTGAAGAGCGCGTATTCCCAAGATCCGACAAGACCCCACCATCTTTGCTGAAGCTACCCTTTTCTCTTTTTTCTTTGGCCTTTTCTGTTTCCCAATACGCGATGGTACATTCAGGCAACTTCCATAAACCTCCACTTTCGCCCCCTTGACGCTGAAACCCTTTCTCCCCTTCCAGTAATAAATTGAACCCCATGAACCTCCCTCTTATATTCTTCTCTAACTGCTGGGCATCCCCCAGCATCCTTTTCGGGGCGAGTTTCCCTTGGCGTAAGCCTCTCGGTCCCCCCACCAATTATAGCACCCTTTTTCCAACCCTCCTGCCGCTTTCCTTTCGTCCTTCCCACTTTTCTCTTTAGTCCTAACTCTTTCGTCTTTAATTGCGAAGTGCGTGTTAGCTCAGCGCGCGCTGCCTCCCCTTGGCAACAAGACCCTCCAGACCTTTTCCTGTTCCTCGATCCTTCTCCTTCCCGTGACGACACTGGTGGCGGCACCTTGAACGGTTCCTCTCGTTTGCCGCGCGTCTGCCAGGTACGAGTCTCGGCATGTCCCATCCTGGAATTTCTCAATTAGATTTCACACAGACCCCCCGTTAAATCGTTAAAAGGCCGGCTTCGCGGCCGTGCAAAGCCGGCTCTTTGCTGAAATTCCCGGAAAAGACCTGAATAGGCCCGCCCCTCCCTGACAAACCCCCTCTGGACCTGCGGAATTTTCTTTCCCCCCAATCTCTGTCAGTCCCTTTTCCTCTTCGCAAAACAGTCGACCAACGTCCTCGAGCTTGCGCTTTTGCTTCCCTCGTTACTTTGAGAGGATCCCTCCTCTCCTTTTTTGTGAGATATCCCGCTGCCCCTTAATATGCGTACCTTCGTAACATCCTGCGTTTCTTTTTTTTTTCCCCTGTTTTGCCGTCTCATTCCTCCCCACCAGGGATTTCAATCATTGCCACGCCGTGCCAGCTGTTGTTTTGTCCCTGGCAGCTCCCCCCAAGTTTTTTCGAATACTTCTCCCCCCACTCCTTTTTTCCCCGACGCGCCTACGGCCGGTAGATTCCCAAAATCTTGTCATGTATTTCCCTACTGTCCCTTCTTAAAGACGGCCCACGTTCTGGTCGAGACTCGTTCCCTTCCTCCCCCGCCGGAAAAAGGGTTCTTTCTTAGCGCCCCTTTTTCATCCACGTCGTCATCGTCGCTCGTACCCCCAACCCTGTCAATTGGCGGAGTGGAGCGTCCAGTCTTCCGGATCGCCTCCCTCTGCCATTAACAGATGTTTTCTTTTTAGGGTCGGCTCCCGCGCAAGATCTACCTCTGTGCGTGCGAACTTAGCGGCCGAGGAGCTCCTTCTAAGTCTTTGCCCTTCTGAGCGTCTAACTTCTTCAGAACTCGCCGAACGCTGCTTTTCTTTTTCCAGTGTCTGATCTCTTTGCGGCCCCCCGAGATCGGTAAGTTGAAAGTGGGTCAGGAGGGATGGACCCCATGGACTCAGTCCCGGGCTTTTTCCGTGTTGTTCGCTTGCCTTTTCTTCCTCTGACGTATTGGGACGAGTTACCGTTTTTGCCCCCTAAAAGGCAATTTTTTTTTTTCCCCAACCCTTGCGGCTTCAGAACAGGTTGCTCTCCTCTTCTGGGAATATCTTCCTTTTCCTTTCGACCTTCGGCAAATTGCGTTCGCTCCCCATATTTTCCTTCTTTTCCTCTTCTCCATTGTCACCCCTTCCGCGTGGGGATCCGCTTTAAACCTTTTTGAGTTTTCTTTTTTTTTTTTTCCACAGCTTCTCCCCTTCCTGTGGTTCCCCGCGGGACTTTTTTTGACAGGCATCAGCCTCCTGAGAACGATTACTCCGGCCCTCCATCGTCCCCGTTTTTTCTGATTCAATAACGGATGTTTTCTTTCTTTCTTTTTCGCCTGTTTTGATGTGTACCGTACATGGCCGAGGAGCACGCCCAATTCAGTGGCGAAAACGCTTTGGCTTTGAAACCTTCTCCCCCCCGAAGGCCCAAACTTGCCTTTTCCCTTTCCGAAGTTCTTTTTTTGTCTGCACGGTCAAATGTGGCCATCATGTGTGTACGGTATTATTTTCTTGTTTCTTTCCTTTCTTCCCTTCTACCTGATCTCCTCCCCCATACTGGTTTATGGCAGCTGCCATTCGTATTTCGAGAAGATATGGGGCTGGCTGCGCCCCTATGTTAGTACCAACCCAACCCCCTTTTCCGTGCCGATTCGCCCTCATACGCCGGCCACTTTCCCAATTGTTTCTTTGGCCCTTTCGGAGAGTCCCCAGCCCTTTCTAATGACGGAGACACTTTTCTTCCTGACTATTGGCGCATGGGTCACATCTCACGTGGGGGAGAATTTCAGGCTTTTTTTTTCCAGTTGGTGAACAGGCAGGGCTTCGTCCCCCCCTGGCCGCTCTTCTTCAAACATTTTACGCGTATATTTGTATCCGTTTTCACCTTTTTCGGTTTTCCAGGTTTCTTTGTTCATCGTTACTGACTTGTGTAATGTTTGACCTAGCATCCGTCATCTCAAGGGAGCGGGACTTTCATAATCAGTCCCACGCCCGTGGCAACATTCACTTCACGTCGGATCCCGCAGTTCCTCCTGGTTGAAGTTTGGACAGTTCTTTTGGTTACATCCTTTTTTTTTTACGCAATGGAAGAGAGCCCTTCCATTTGAGGTTCTTCTATTTTCCGTTGTGTTGTCGAGAGATAGCTGCACTATTTCCCTATGCCGCTTCGCTTGACATTTCACCCTACTGTAGTAACAGAACTCTCCATGTACCCCACTCTTTTTTCACCCCTTGTTTGCAAAAGCTACCTTAGCTTTTTGAAACGTCTGGAAATTCGGCTGGGCAATTCCAGCTATTGTCGATGAAGTTCTTGCTCTGGGTCCGTCCCCTAATTCCGCGAGATTCACCCCAATTCCTGCTTTTTATTTTGCCCCCCAGGAACTTGAACCAATCTTTTCGACCGGTTTTTCGACAGCGAGCGCCGGCCCATGTTCACTTTCCCGGAACCTTGCCGGAAAATTTCCTCACGTCAGTGTTCCTTTTTTGATTCATTTTCAAGCGTTCTTCTGCACTACCCGCTCCTGTGGGACTCTTCCGACATTCCCAAACATTTTGTCCATGGGCGCAGCCTCCCTCTTTTCGTTCCAAGTCGGGAAACTGGGGCTGTGTCACTAACTCTTTTAGTAAGTCCAGCCCCCCAAGCCGTTTTTCATGAACTCCGCCCGCGCTGCAAATACCGTTTGATTCAGTGTGAGTGGAGGTTCTTCGATCTTAAGTCCAGTCACCACAAGTGAATAATGTAGTCTCGGACATGATGGCCAATTTTCCTTTCCGAATTGACACGCGGTCGGGCGCTTTGATGTTGTGCATTTTCTTGTGCCCCCCTTTTAATACCTCTTTCGCGCCCAGTTCGCCACTTCCTCTTGGATTTTCCTCTCCTTTGCGCATTTCCTCCCCAAGCAGCTTTTACGAAACCCATAAAAAAACGTCCGCGATTTGTGAATCATGATGAACCGCGGTCTGCGATGGCGCGCCGGGTCTAGCAGGTGCTGATGCCTGCCACAAAGCCCAAAGCTCGTTCCGGCATCGCATTTGGCGCGTTGCGGTGGACCACGCGGCCTCTGCCTACTCCCCCGCCCTGACCGCGGATGCCCACAGTTTCACCCTAAGTGAGTGGTTTTTTTGCTTGTGTCCGATACTCCATGATTATGTTAGATTGAACCCCTCCCTCTTGACGAATCCTTTTTTAACCGCCCTGGCCGCGGTCCTTTAGTGCGTAGGCCCAGATGAAAAGCGTGTTCTTAACCTTTTTTGATGAGCCGATCCTTTATGATCTTTTTTTCTTGTGCTGTCCTACGGAGGTACATCAGGAAAGCAGACCCCCATTCCCCTCCCCAGCTTCGCGGCCTTCCTGAAAACAACCTCCCTGACCGCGGGAAACTCATCTTTCTTGCTGCAGCTTTCCATATAAAATGCTGGCATCCAGGTCAATCCTTTTCGGCGAGTTCACTTCGTCTGCGAGTGATGTCTGTTTCGTGGAGCGTCGTTCTCCCCCAGTCAAATCATCTCTTGCCGTCTACTACTCCACAGTCCCTTGGATTGCAGATTCGTGACCTCGAAACTCCCAACAACGCGCGAAGGGCGAAGTGACGATTTCTCTTCTGATGCTTGTTCTTCCCGGAACAAAATAAGCCAGATTACCATTGTGATTTTGGTGCTAGCTGACGATGACGAAGACGAGTTTTGGCGGCATGCAGGCCCTCGTTGCGCCCGTTTTGCCGCGGCGCCTTCCTCTTGCAGGGCCCTTACTTGCACGTTCCTCATTTTATTTCAAGCCACTCCCATGAACCCATCTTTTCCGACGCGGAATCCATTTCCACTTCGTCCGTCTGGCTACCTTTGCAAACCGGCGGGGAAAAGAATCTTATTTTTAGATCCACACGTCGCCCACTCTTGGCAGGAATGTTGGTAACCTTCGGGCCTTTTTCCTTTGCTCGCTGGTTGCACACAATTGCCACTTTCGAGCTTTCCGCATTTTGATAATATAAAGTCTTTACAGTGGGCGCGGATCTCTCTCTTTCTCTTTTTTGTTGTTAGAGCTCCTCTCCCCTTTTCTTTCGTCAAACTTTTTCCTGTACCCCTTTCACCAATTTTGCTCCCTTCCCGATGATGTAGACTGTTTTGCCCGCGAGCCGAATGTAGTGCCGCAGGAATTGGCCCGCACTTCTGAAGCGTTTTTTTTTCTTTCCCTTGGGCCGAACGTTCATTTTTTTTGCTCGCGCGGGCCGTTGATCCCAGAACCCCTCCGACGGTGTTTAGCGCGCGAATCCCGCGCGGCTTTCGACCATTCATGATGGTTGTGAAATATCAAATGCCTTCCCCCGTGCAGTCTGCCCGGCGTTTCTATTTTTTCGACGAACTAACCCTTTTTTCTGCATTCATGCAGTCGCACCTCTCTCCCGTAGTCCAGTAGAGCCCACTTCGATTGTTTGAGCCGTCCGCGCACTTTCGCGGCTCTTCTCCCCCCCCCCCCACCTTACTACTTTTTTCTTCTTTTTCGTTCGCCGTCCATTCGCACGCCCGGCTTTGTTTTTTGCGAAATGTCGGCAGTTGGAGATAGGATTTGAACTTCATTTTTTGCGCGACCGACCCGATTTTTTCCTCGCAGCCAAGTGGAAACTGCCCGAAGGATCTTTTGAGCCGCATGTTGCTCGGCTGTCTCAATCGTAAGTGTTTTCTCTGGAGCCCTGTCCATGGATTTTGTGTCTTGGCTAAGTTTTTTTGTTGGAATTTGTTTTTTTTATGCTGCCTGGGACCTATCCTTGGTCCGCGTTCATCCCCCCCCCCGACCCCCTGAATGCTTACCTCAAAGTCACATGGGGGTTATTTCAGCCTTTCTGGTCTCCTCGATCTTAAGTTTTTCTTTATTCCGATTAGTCCAGTTCTCTTTCGTGTAGCGCCGGATCGTTCTAAACCCACTGGTTCATGGTCCTGTTTTTTTTCCCGCTTTTTCTGCTTTAGTCGTCCACGCAAAGCGCGCCATGCAGATGTGGTACATTTTTTTCGCGCTGGCTTTTCAGGCCCTGCCAGTGCCCCTCTTCGCGCTTCATTCCCCTCCAGTGTTCATCACTATTCACTTTTGCTTGCGGTTTTTTTACTTGTATTGCGTATTTTCAGCATGAGTTCTTTCTATTTGACGTACCGCGTCTGATCCGACCCCCCACGACTTACGCATCCGCTTTGAAAAAGTCGACAAATACAACGCCACATTTCCCCGCGCCCTCTGCGCGTTTTCTGAGGCAAGGGATGTGGGACCCCTCCTGTGCCGCGTTACGTACGTCCTGGATTCCCTTGTTTTTGATTTCTCTCTAATTCCCCAAAACGATCAATATTGTTTTATTTGCATCGCTTCTTGGTCTTTTCCCCTTTTCGTCTGGTCGGACCAGCTTTTGTTTTGAAAACCAAACAATCACAAGTTTCCCCCTCCATCGCAATAGGGATGACATTTCAAATGTTTGCGGCCTTGTCGAGAGTCCCCTTAATTACAGGTCTACTGTTCTTCTGTCCTCAATGGCAAGCCCGGCCCCATTCTTTTTGTAGGTTTTCTTTAGGGATTCACATGGGCGCACTCTTAGGAGTCTTTTCAGTATTCGTATAGGTCCTGTTACTGGGTTCCCCGGTCCGTCTTCCTGCCGGCCGGCCATCTTGAACTTTCTCTATCCGGTTCATCGACAAGGAGCGGGAAGTCCCTCTTTTTTCTTCTTCCCCCCCAACTCCCCTTTTTGGCTGCAAGGCGGCTTTTTCTCAAAACGATTTTTGAAAACGCCTTGTATTTATTTTTCACTGTGGTGATCGCCTTGTACGGACTCCTTAAACTTGCGTTTCCTATCTCTCCTTCATAATTTTTGTTGTGATGAGTATAAAAGCCCTGTTCTCAGCTTATTGTTCTAACACCCCATTATCACCCTTGAAACCCTCCCTTCCAAATCCGTTTACACAGCTTTTTTTTTATCAAGCTCTTCTTGCTTTTCAATGTTGACCCAGGGAGTATCCTTCCTGGATGTGAATTAACTTGACGACGACTTATTGCTAGGGGTCGAACTCCTTCACCTTTCTCCCCCGCTGAACCCCCCTTTAATGCTGAAACCTAGGTTTCCCCCAGGACCCCCTTTCCCCCTCCCGAAGAGTGTGTGGCGACCACAGCCCCCTCCTCTGCCATGTTCCCATGCCCCTCCCAGTTGGGCATTTTAACATTCCCCGCCCGCTTTTCCTTTCCAGAGAGGCCTTTCCTCGAGGAAGAACATTGAGGTTCTTCTTCACATATATTTTTCCCCGAATGGCCTACCTTGTGACCCCCCCTGCCGCATGGCGTCGGTTCTTTTATATTTTTTTGCTTCTTTCACACTTTTTTTTTCCACAAAGTTTGTCCGATCCCAGCCAGACCCCTCCAGCGTTTCTCTCTCTAATTTCCCCTCTTCCCCAGTATTGATCCTTGTCCGTTTGTCTTCGATTCGTTGGTTAGTTTTTGTCCCAAACCAATCCGTACTTCCCTTCCCTCGACCCTTTCCTTGCACTTGCAAACTTTCTCCTTTCCCAATTTCGGGCTTTTCAATTTTTTCTGATTTCGTCTTTTTCCTTCCCCGCGGATTTTTCTCTCTCCCGCTCCCTTGGCTTTGGTATTTTCCGTTCCCCCATACCTCTTCCGATCGATCTTACGGCCCCTAAAAATACACCCCCTTGACCGACCTCTTCTGTGTCATCATGATGTAACCCTTTTTTTTTTCGGGATGGGGGCCCGCCGAGCGGCGGGGCACTATGTTCCCCCCTTTTCCCCAAGCCTCTTTCCCCCTGCTGCGGCTCTTTTGCGTTTTTTTAGGAAACCCTGTCCTCCTATCAAAGGCATCAAAGCGGCGATCCCCCAAAGCCTCCCCCCCCCCAAGTGACAAGTGTTCCCCTCTGCTCACCGTGCGATAAGCTACGCGATCTTAAGCATTGGGCTGATCGTCTTCCCATTTTTCCCCCCTTCCCGGCGGTCTTTCTCTGTCCACGCTGCAAATAACAAAATGGGGACTTGCGTTTTGGCTGCGGTGTCCCCAAACCTTTCCCTTAATGATGTGCAAATTCAGACCCACCTTCCAACAGTTCCCCGCCCGGTGGCTCCCCCCCTTAATTCCTCCTTCGCCTGGAGGACACCCTCTTTTCTTGCGCCTATACCCCTGCGGGCACAGCTCCTTTCGGCGTTTCCCTCCTTTTTTGTCTACGAGTCATATGCGCGCACAAAAACCTGAGTTACCTTGCTGTCGCTAAGTTGCCGCGATTTCCTCGAAGGTCCTACTCACGACTCCCCCCCCGTCGAAGGGCTTTCCCCTTTCCTTCCCCGAGAGTTTATCTAGGTCCCGGCAAACTTACGAAGTTCATTATTTTTTTCCTTTTTAAAGGCCGGTCTCTCCGTTTTTCCGGCTGCATTTCCGATAGTTTGGCTCTTGTCCTCTTTCTTCTCGCGGCTCTTCCCCTTCGTTAGTCGAAAATCATGAAATTTCCTTTTTCTTTTGTCCTGTATTTCGCTTCGTTCAGGCGTTACGGTCGCATCGGGGAAAAGACCCCAGCTGCCTTGGTCTCCCTCCAAAGTTCTCTTTCCCCCCTGATGGGTAAATTTCCGCGCACTTTTCCTTTTTTTTTCCCCAACAGTCGCAAAGTCCTCCTTTGCTTTGGCTGTATTAAGGTTACGCAGATTACCGTGCGCTATCTCTCTATTTCCCTTTTGTTGTGACTCGCACGTTTTTCCTTTTTTTCAAGAAAATGCGCAGCTCTCTTTGAACTTTTTCCCGCGGAGCAAGGAATGGCATTTCATCCTTTCCCCAACCGCTCGTGGCTTATCGGGGGCAAAGTCCTCTGGTCTTTTCCGCGCGCTTCCCCGTCTTTAAAACCTCCTCCCTTTTCCCTTTCTTGAAGGTCGATTTCCACCACTCTGAGCTTGTATTTCGCTGAAATATAAAGCCTTTTTTCCCCTCCGGACGTCTCCTCGTTCCCTTCGCTTAAAAAAACGGGCGTGATTTCTGCAGGCCGCCCCTGCGATCACCTTTTCGTCATTGTCGGATTCCCAAACACTTTTCCTCAGGCTAGGTTTGGAGGAATTTCGCGTCCTTGATAGAGCGCCGCCCCCGTCCAGTTGGTTTTGTGTTTTCCTGGCCTCCAGACTTTTTGGTGGCTTCCCCTTTCCTTTTTTTTAAAGGTCTCTTTACTTTACTGCTCTAAGTGGTGTTTTTTTGCGTAAGCCTCGCAGCGCAGTTTACCTTCAAAGGGGCGCGGTCTCAATCTTTTCATCGTCTGCTTCTCTGCGCAGTGAGTGAATTTTTTCCCCCTCTTCATGGATTGGAATGGAAATGGAGATTTCTTTTAGCTATTGGTCCCTTTTTTCTTTGATGATCGCCCACGTACTTTGACCGCTCTCGCCCCAACCGCCACATGACCCGTCATCTCCCAGGTCACAATTTTTTTCTTTTTCCTCTTTTCCCCTCCGCTATTAGGTGAAAGTTGGACTTTTACCACGCTTCTCAAGTTTCTTCTTCCCTGGTTATAGCCGATTTGTTTCTCCCACATGTCGTTATTCCCCTTATTTCTTCTTTTATTCTCTTCATGGCTTTAATTTGAAACGCTCTCCATCGATTTAAAAGCGGGTCTTTCCAACTTTCCCCCCCGTCCCCCCCCGCCATGGCTGGCGGTCACTTGCCATTTTCCATTTAGGAGACCTTCTCACCCATCGCCGTGTTCCTCCATGCTACGGCGGAGTCGGTTTCTTTTTCGTCCTCAAGCCTTGTTTCTCTTCTCTCTTCCGCACCAACTCCGTAGGAAGAACCCCCCCGGTGCTCTTTGCCTGATTGCGTTGCTATGCCCCAGGCGAAATCACCTAAAAACCTTTCCAAGCGCCCGAAAGTTTTTAGAGTTTTTTTATGCAAGGACCCATTGGGCCCCTACGGAGTTACATTTCTTTCCCTTGGTTTCTGTCCTGTTAGCTCCTCCACTCTCCTCCCTGACTTCACCTGGTCTCATTTATTGGAATACCGCTTCCCTTATTGGCTCGTTTTCTTCTTCTCGCCTGGGTGGATGACGGAACAGCTGAACAAACCAACCAACCCCCGTGACCGCGACTTGAATCATCGCCCCCCCTTCTGGGATGCGAACAATTTCCCCCCTTTTTTTGAGGATTTTCGTTCCTTTTCCCCTGTCAAAATGACGGCTGTTATGAAATGTTCTCCCCGAAATGAATCTTTTTTTCCCATCTTTTCCTTAAACATTGAGTGTAAGTTCCCGTTTGGATGTAACCCTTTTCCTTGCCAATTCCTCGTTCCGCTACACCTTCTTAGGATCCCGGTCTTTCCCACCTAGGTTGAAGAGCATGTGCTCCGTCCTCTTCCATGGTATTGGTTCTCCCTCCCCTCTCCCCTTACGGATGATAATTTCGTCCTTCCCCACGCCCCTTTGGAAACAGTGACCTCTAAGGCGGCTTTTCTCCCAATTTGTGAAACGCTTGTGTAGTGTCTTTTTTCCTTCCCTCCTTTTTGGAGTTCTAGGAGGGAGATTCCCTCTCTCCATCCCTTGTTTCTATATATTCTGTTCATCCCTCCCTTTTTTTGTAGATCGGACTCCTACTTTGATTTCAATTAGGTCCCGTCCCGGTCCCTAGGCGCACCCACACACTTAAAGAAAAGCTAAAACTTCCCCTCCCGTTCACTTTGTCGGCTTCGTCCCCTTCCTCCCCTCTTTGACCACTCACGTTTTCGTGGGAGGACTCCACAAGGGCAGGGCCTCCCGCTCCCTTTCTAAATGATCGGGCCCAGATTCGATTTTCCCTATTTTCCCACCTCATGAGGAAAACCGTTTCTTTTCCCCCAAGGAATTGATCCAAGCTCCTTGGGGCGTCCAGCTCCGTGTCCCTTCTGTTAATCATGTACCTTTTTCCAACCTTCTTTTGGAACTTCTGTTCCCAATATTCTTGACTTACGGACCCTTTTTGTTCAGTTGTTCTCCCCCTTGGGATAGAAGAACCAGTTTTCTCCCATTGTCACTTTTTGCCCCTCTTCGATTGATGGTCGCGCGTTAGTCCATTTTCTCCAACTTGTTCGCCCCCTGGAAACTTTTTTCTCACTGTCCCCCAGCCTTTCAGCGATGAAAATAACCTTCTTTATCTTTCTTATGTGAGCCCCCCACGACTTCCTCATGGGTTAGGCTTCTTCCGATTTCAGGGAACCGAGGGAAGTCCCCCTCACCAAACGA